>Ga0307966_1004262_pt1 | contig 10636 bp, 12 predicted proteins | sample OrgLakmetagen646_FD_203141 | JGI IMG/M metagenome (GOLD analysis project Ga0307966, IMG submission 203141) | Saline water microbial communities from Organic Lake, Antarctica - #646 | ecosystem: Environmental > Aquatic > Non-marine Saline and Alkaline > Saline | place: Antarctica: Organic Lake... | reverse complement strand
CAGCCACCGTGAGGCAGGCATCGATCGCTGCGGGAGTGGTGCCCCAGTCCTCGTGCAGTTTGAACGCGGCGGCCCCGGAGCGCAGCTGTTCCCACATCGCCTCGGGGTTCACCGTGTTGCCCTTGCCCATCAGCGCGACGTTGATCGGCCAGTGATCGAGGGCTTCGAGCATCCGTTCGAGGTACCAGGACCCGGTCACCGTGGTGGCCTTGGTCCCCTCGGCCGGCCCTGTGCCACCACCGATGATCGTCGTGATGCCCGAAGTGAGCGCTTCGTCGAGCAGCGTCGGCGAGATCAGGTGGACGTGGCAGTCGATCGCGCCGGCGGTGAGGATCTTGCCGTTGCCGGCGAGGATCTCGGTCGACGGACCGATCACCAGCGCCGGGTGCACGTCGTTCATCGTCTCCGGGTTACCGGCCTTGCCGATCCCGACGATCCGGCCGTCCTTCACGCCGACGTCGGCCTTGACCACGCCCCAGTGATCGAGGATCACTGCCCCGGTGATCACCAGGTCGGGTGCCCCGTCGGCACGGGTGCGGATCGACTGGCCCATCGATTCGCGGATGACCTTGCCGCCGCCGAACACCGCTTCGTCGCCACCGGCGCAGTAGTCATGGGTGACCTCCACGAACAGGTCGGTGTCGGCGAGTCGGATCCGGTCACCCGTGGTCGGCCCGTACAGGTTGCGGTACCGGGATCGTTCGATGCGGCTCACGACCCACCCCCATCGCGATCGGTGTCATCGCGATCGGTGTCATCGCGATCGGTGTCATCGCGATCGGTGTCATCGCGATCGGTGTCATCGCGATCGGTGTCAGGCATCGAGTGCGATCGGTCCAGCGGCCCGGCGGTCTCACCGCGCAGGCCGAGCACGACGCGATCGCCCACGAGGGGGACCAGGTCGACGTCGGTCGCGATACCTGGTTCGAACCGGATCGCCGTGCCCGCCGGGACGTCGAGGCGATGGCCGTGCGATGCCGCACGGTCGAACGCGAGGGCCGGGTTCGCCTCGGCGAAGTGGAAGTGCGACCCGATCTGGATCGGGCGGTCACCGGCGTTCTCCACCCGCAGTGTGAGGACCGCTCGGCCGACGTTGATGTCGATCGGGCCGCCGTCGCCGAGGATCTCGCCGGGAATCATGCGGGACCGATCGGGTCGTGGAGCGTGACGAGCTTGGTGCCGTCGGGGAAGGTCGCCTCGACCTGGACATCGTGGATCATCTCGGGAATCCCCTCCATCACGTCGTTGCGGGTCAGCACCCGCCGACCCGCATCCATCAGGTCGACCACGGTGCGGCCGTCGCGGGCGGCTTCGAGCACCCAGTCGGTGAGGATCGCGATCGACTCGGGGTGGTTCAACTTCAGCCCGCGGGCCTGACGGGCACGAGCCACGTCGGCAGCGACGTGGACGAGCAGTCGTTCCTGTTCGTGTGGTGTGAGATGCATCGGAGCAAGACTGTCAGATGTGATGATCGCAATCGGTGCCTGACACCGATTGCGGTCAGCGGTCGATGATGGAATGGGCGATGCCGGCGTGGCATCCGACGATGCCGTCGACGACCTGGGTGACGCCCATGTCGACGGCGACCGAGGCGAGCGAATATGCCTCGTCCATCGTGAAGCCACCCTGGTCGACCATCAGCTTGAGCATCTGCTCGGCGGCCATCGCCATCGCATTGCCGAGCCCGTCGACGCCTTCTTCGACGCCGCCCGAGAAACCGTGGGTGTACCAGTGGGTGTCGGTTCGCAGCAGCGGCGCCTCGACGGGAATGTCCGAGGCGAGCGAGAGGCGCAGCGTCACATCGAGTGATGCTTCGATCGCGGTGCCGCAGATCTCACCATCACCCTGAGCGAAGTGGGGATCGCCGACGTAAAAACCGGCACCCTCGTGGAACACCGGGTAGTGCACAGTCGCGCCGGGCCCAAAGCGCCAGTTGTCGACGTTGCCACCGAACACCCCGGGCGGGATGCTGCTCACTCGGCCCGATTCGGGGGCAACACCCATCACGCCGAGGTGAGGACGGACCGGCACCTGCACGGGACGGCCGAAGGGCTGACGTTCGGCGGGGTTGGGCTCGGAGATGACCCCAGGCAGGTCGTAGAGCTCGAGCGCCGTGAAGTCGAACCCGAACATCGGGCGGGCGGCCGTGGGGAAACCCCCGGCCGGGTCGGGGTCGACGAGTTCGTAGATGGTGATCCGCTCCTTGCCCATCTGCTCGTGGAACAGACCCCAGTTCGCAGCACAGTTCGAGCCATAGGGCATCCGCGGTGACATGGACAGGAGCTCCACCCGGAGCGTGTCGCCCGGCTTGGCACCGCGCACCTCGATCGGGCCCGTCATGATGTGCACGCCCGGTGCCCTGGTCTCGGGGGCGATGCCGTCCCAGATCGCTTTCACGCCCTCGTCCATCAACAGATCCGGGGCATCGCCGGCGTGATGCGTGACGGCTTCGATGGTGATGGTTTCACCCGGGTCGACACTCAAGACGGGTTGTTCGGACGCATCGAGGTACCCCCAGAAACATGAATCGGGCGTCGCGGTCAAACGAGTCGTCATAGTGGTCTGACCATAAGACCATCTACGGCTCGGACGCAAGGAGGGAGCGTGAACAACGCGTTACGTCAGTTGTCCGCTCCGACCGTGGTGCCGAACCGGTCGTGGGCCTCACCCCACGTCGGCCGACGTTGCGTCGGCTCGGTCTCGGTCCATGTGTGGAAGTGGGACGTGGCCATGCGACCTCGATACGTGTTCATCACGGCAATGTGGGCGTCGCTCGTCACGAACGCGCTGATGTCGTCTCGACCGACCCATGACGACAGGGTCCAGAAGGTTCGACTGAACGGCGCCGCCCGCAACGAGACGCCGACGGCTCCAGGAGCGCGCAGTGTCGCTCGCCGAATTCGCATGGCGGCGATCAGGAAGCCGGGGACGTCACGTCTGCGACTGAGTTCGAGTCGTGAGACCTGGACCACGGTGGCGGCGTCGGGTGATTTCGTGGACGTCCACGGGATCGTCATCATGTGTTGCTCCTGTCATCGTTGATCGAGAGTCCGGCCAGGTCGATCTGGAACACGTCGAGCAGGCCATCGAGGTCGTCGGCACCGGTCCCAGCCGGGAACGCACCCTGGATCTGCAGCGATGCGATCCCGTGGACGCCGGCCCACAGGACCGCGGTCAGCGACCCCTGCGGGGTGTCGGAACGCCATCCGGTGGATTGAGCGACCGACGTCAGGATCGCCAACTGGTCGTATGCGGCGATCGATGCACGGAGATATGCGGGATCGGAGCGATCAAGGCGTTCCGGACTGAACATCAACTGGTACGACCCGGGGTTGGTGGTGGCGAAGTCGACGTATCCCCGGCCCGCCTCGAGGAGTTGACCGAGCGGATCTCCGTCGAGACGTACCGATCGCAGTCGGATCGTTTCGGTCATCGTCTCGAACGACGCAGCGGCCACGGCCGACAGCAGCGCAGAGAGGCTGGCGAAGTGACGCAGGGGCGCACCGTGGGAGACGCCAGCGTCTCGTGCGATCTGGCGCAGTGTCAGCCCGTCGAGCCCGTTCGCATCGAGATGCGCGACCGTCGCGTCGATGAGCGCCTGTTTCGTCTCGACCATGTAGACACTGTATACCTTGAAGTAGACAATGTCTACAGCGCATCACCAGATGCCGATGAGTCGTCCCGCCAGGTACAGCGCTGCACCGACCATGAAGATGCGGACCAGCTTCTCGCCACCCTTGACCGCGAGCTTGGCGCCGAACCACCCACCACCCATGAACCCTGCGGCCAGCACGAGCGCCGGGGCCCACACGACGTTGCCCTGGATGATGAAGACCGGGAGTGCGATACATGTGACCACCAGGTTGACGAGAACCTTCACGCTGTTCGCCGTGACCAGATCGAACCCGGCCCGGGTGAGCGCCGCGAGCATCACGAGACCAACTCCTGCCTGAAACGCTCCGCCGTAGAGACCGATGAAGAAGAACACAGCCATCGTCACCGGGTCTGACCACGGCTCGACCCCCACTGCGGGCTTCGGCTTGAAGATCGTGAGGATGATGATCGGGATCAGCAGGTATCCGAAGATCGTCTCGAAGGTCTCGTCGGCGATCTGGCTGATCCCGAACGAACCGATCAGTGATCCGATCACCGTGGGCGGGAGGATCTTCTTCGCCCGTGCGACACCGTCGACTCCTGATGTCCTGAACGATGCGACCGCCGCGGCGCTGGCCGTGAGCACGCCGACCCGGTTCGAGCCGTTCGCCTGGTTGCCGGGTACGCCGGCCAAGACGAGGAGTGGCACGGTAAGCGCCGAACCGCCGCCCGCCATCGTGTTGATCACGCCGGCTGCCAGCCCGCCGCCGAGCAGAAGCATCGCTTCCCAGAACGTCATCGATGTCGCACCGGAGGTTCGAGCACGCTGCTGATCGCCACGTGGCCCGACCCTACTGGTCTGACCATCAGACCCCCGGGAACGTCAGGTCCGGCGCCGAGTGGTTTCGGGGTCAGCCAACGGACTTGGAGAGCTTGTCGATCACCCATTGACCCGACGAGACGGGGTCGTGGCGAGGGGGATCGTCCGTGCTCGTGCACGTCGGGATGCAGACGATCTCGGCGTCGTAGTTGGGCTGATGGAAGAACGCCACCGACAACCGCGACGTTCGGCTGAGTTCGGGATCGGGATTGACGACCCGGTGCATCGTCGAGACCCACCGGTCGTTGGTCCACGCCGCCATCAGGTCGCCGAGATTGACCACGAACGAGCCGGGGATGTGTGGAACATCGGCCCAGGTGCCATCGGACAGTTCGACCTGGAGGCCGCCCGGGCTGTCGTCTTGATACAGCACGGTCAGCGACCCATAATCGGTGTGCGCGCCACGACGGATCTGGCCATCGGCGGGCGGTTCATCCTGTGCCGGATAGTGGTTCACGACCAGGTTCGAGATGTGCTGGTCGATCTTGTCGACGAACCAGTCGTCATCGAGACCGAGCGAGATCGCCATCAGCGACATCAGTTCGTTCGACAGCGTCTCCATGTCGGCGTAGTACGCGGTCCAGGCGTCGCGGAACCCGTCGACGTCGGGCCAGATGTTGGGCGCGAAGAACCCTTCCCTGCCGGGCTCGACACCTGCGGCGTCCGCAGCAGCCGGATCGTCGAATCGATTCACGGCGAAGACCTCACAGAGGTCGGGCGGAGTCTCCACGTCGAGGCTCCCGGCGAGCGAGGACGACTTGATCGGAAAGAAGCCGCGGAATACGTACGGGCTCGGCGGCAGACAGGCCATCTTCTCGTCGTCGGTGGACTCGAAGAACCGACGGGCTGTGCCGAGAAGCGAATCGATCGCGTCGGGCTGGACACCGTGCCCGGTGATCACGAGGAAGCCGACGGACTCACAGGCTGAACCGAGTTCGGCGGCGAGCGCCGCGCGGGCATCGATGTCGCCGGCTGCTGCAGCAGAGATGTCGAGGACGGGGATATCGCCGCGCTTGATGGCGTCGATGCCCGCACTGGCGGAGGTGTCGGTCATGTCGTGCTCCCGGTGGTCGAGGTGAACGTGTTCAGGCGAAAGGCGTTGCCGTCGAGGTCGCGATGGATCACTTGCAGCGATCCGTACGGCGTGGAGAACGGCGTGCGAACGACCGCCGCGCCACGCTCGACGAGGCGCTCATGGAGTTGCAGCAGGGCATCAGCGCTGCCGGGGTCGAACGTCAGGACGGAACCGCAGCGCGCGACGTCATCGTCGTCCAGACCGAGCTCGGTGAGCCCGGCCGCTTCGTGGAGGGCGAGAACGACGCCGGGCGCAACGGTGAGCGCTCGGAAGCCGTCGTGGCTCCACTCCGCCATCTCCTCGAAGCCGAGGGCGTCGACGTAGAAGTCCTTCAGTTCGTCGAGCCGCTCGGTGGCGATGCTCACGTACGACAACTGCATGGTGTTTAACTGTACTTAACACTTACATCCGCCGTCAATACGGACGGAGATCCCGGTCGGGTCAGCGCTCGTCGATGGTGACGATGATGAGGCGGACCTCGCCGTCGAGCCGGCGAGTGCAGTGCGGCACGGCGCCGGGGTAGCTGATCGAATCGCCCGGACCCAGCCGATGCAGTTCCTCGCCGAAACGCACTTCGACGTGCCCGGCGACCACGTAGAGGAGTTCGTCGCCAGCGTGCTCGTACGGCGCGCCGAACTCGGCCGGCGCACCGGTGACCTCGAGGATGTGCACCCCATCGGAGCCACCGACGAGACTGCGCACGAGTCCGTCCGCCGGATCGTCGCTCTGGGCGATGATCGCCGCATCGGCGGCCCGCGACACGACAGCAGCGCCGAGCGGTGCGGATGCCGACGCAGACGACGCAGCCGCGAGCAAGGCTTGCGCGGTGGTGTCGAGCGCCGATGCGATCCGGTGGAGCGTTTCGATGCGCGGCCTGGCCTTGTCGTTCTCGACCTGGCTCATGAACGACGCCGACACATCGGCCGCGATCGCCACCGACCGCAGCGACCGTTCGAGAAGCACGCGGCGAGCGCGCACCGCTGATCCCAGGCTCGCGTCGGTTCCCACGACGACCATAATGCCGCGCGGTGAAGTGGCGAGCGGTACCCGCCGAATGCGACAACGATGTCGAGCAGCTCCTCGACGGACGCCTGGTCGTCGTTGGTCGGGTCGCAGCGTCACCGGTCGCAAGCTCTCGATCATTCTGATCGATGAGAAACGGTCCGGCGCAGCGGGACGGCGACTCTCTTCGATGGCTTCCTCACAGGCGACCCGATCACGACACCAGGCTCGGACGCGGGATCGCTCCGGTCGAGCGACCGGGCGAGCAGCTGCAACACTGCCGGACATGACCGCACGAACAATTCTGATCACCGGCGCAGGCTCCGGATTCGGCAAGGGCGCCGCCATCGAGCTCGCCGCGCGAGGCCATCAGGTGATCGCCACCACCGAAACCCAAGCGCAGGCTGACGCCCTCGCTGCGGAACATCCCGACCTGCGAACGGTCAAGCTCGACATCACCTCGACCGACGACATCGCTCAGGTGCCCGGCCTCGAAGTCGACGTGCTCATCAACAACGCCGGGATGGGTGTGCTGGCACCGATGGAGAGCGTGCCGATGGAGAGCGTCCGGGCCATCTTCGACGTCAACGTGTTCGGCATGGTCGAGATGTCGCAAGCGGTCATCCCCGGCATGAAGCAACGCGGCTGGGGCCGCATCATCAATATGTCGTCGGTGGCGGGCAAGCTGTCGAGTGCACTGGGTTCGCCGTACTGCATGACGAAGTGGGCGGTCGAGGCGTTCACGATGAGCCTGCGCGAGGAGATGGCGCCGTTCGGCGTCGACGTCACCAAGATCAATCCGGGCGCGTACAACACCGGCTTCAACGATCGCATGGTCGACGGAGCCACCTCCTGGGTCGCCAATGACGACGAGGCAACCAAGGCGGCACACGACTCGATCCGGCAGATGATCCTGAGCGATCAGCTCGACCCGTCGGAAGTGGCGACGGCGCTCGCAGATCTCTGTGAAGCCGACACCACGCCGCTCGAGACCTTCGTTCCAGAGGCTGCCGGCGAGATGTTCGCTGCGCCCGTCGCCAGCTGAGTCGCGTCGGCTTCAGAATCGTCAGCGAGAGGTCCCATACGCCGATCCGTCACGGACAGATTGACCGGGCCAATGTGGTCTGACAAACTGACCAGGCGGCATTCGAGTCGCGACGGTCGATCAACCCTCAGGATCCGATGTCACCTCCCCCACTCGACGGCTCCGGCTGGCTCGGCGCCGAACTCCACGACGAATCCGAGTGGACCGCGCCCGTCGACGATGAGGTCAGGTCGGCACTGCTCGATCACGTGACCGCGCCCGTCCCCACCGGAACGGTCGATCTCGATCGACTCCGGGCGGTTCCGGCGATCGAGGCCGCCGTCGCGGAGATCCAACACTCCCTCATCGACGGCCGCGGCTTCTCCCTCATCCGCGGGCTGCCCGTCGACGAGCTCGATGATCCGGCTCGTGCTTTGCTCGTCACGACGATCGGTCGACTGATCGGCGTCCCGATCCGACAGAACGCTTCCGGCGACCAACTCATCCGAGTGCGCGACGAGGGCAAGGACTTCTCCCAGCAGGGCGTCCGTTCGTACGAGACGGCCGCGCCGCTGCCGTATCACAGCGACTCGTCCGACGTCGTCGGGCTCTACTGCGTCCGTGCGGCACAGTCGGGCGGCGCGAGCACGATCATCAGCTCGGTGGCCGTCCACGACGCGATGGTGCGAAGCCATCAGGACCTCGCCGAGCTCCTCCACGAGCCGTGGCCGACCGCCTCGATCGTCGAGGGAACCGTGGTCGACATGCCCATCTGTGTCTCCGACGATGCGGGCCGCGTGTTCACCCGATACGGACGCAAGTACGTCGAGACCGCCCACGAGTACGACGCCACCGTAGAGCCGCTCAACGCAGACCAGGTCGCGGCGCTCGACCTGTACGACTCGTACCTCGCCGACCCATCGTTCGTGCTCGACATGCACTTCCAGCCGGGCGATCTCCAGTTGTTGAACAACTACCGGATCATGCACGGCCGAGCGCCGTACACCGACTGGGCCGAGCCGGAGAAACGGCGTGAGCTCCTCCGCCTCTGGCTGGTGATGCCCAGCATGCAGATCCCGCCGGCGTTCGAGGACAGCGGCTTCGTCCCCCGATCGGAGGCACTCTCATCGTGACCACGTACCCGGCCGACACTCCCGTTCCGGTGATCGACATCGGCGACGCGCTCGCCGGCGACCCCGACGCCCGACGGCGAACGGCGGCGTCGCTCGACCTCGCTGCGCAGGACAGCGGCTTCTTCGTCATCACGGGTCACGGGGTCCCCGACGACGTGATCGACAACGCCCTCACGACCTCACGCGAATTCTTCGCGAGGTCGATCGACGAGAAGAACCGGTTCACGACCGACCGCTCGTATCGCGGGTACCTGGCGATGAACGACACGGCGCTCGCCAAGACTCTCGGTGACGACAGTCCGCCCGATCTCTCGGAATCGTTCAACGTCGGCCGCTACGACGAGATGCCCGACGTCGGCGACGACCCGGCCGTGGTGGCCATGTGCCATCCCAACCTGTGGCCGGACGAACCCGCCGGGATGCGCAGCGCGTTCGGCAGGTACTTCGAGCACCTCGACGCCCTCTCGGCGGAGTTGTTGCGGTTGCTCGCCGTGGCCGCCGGTGTCGACGAGGAGACGTACGTGTCGCGCAACGAGTACGCCAACTCGACGATGATGCTCGTGAACTACTACCCGGCCGTCGACTTCACCCCGCCACCCGGGCAGCTCAGGCGTGGCGCCCACAGCGACTACGGCACGATCACACTGCTCTACGCCGAGACCGAGCCCGGTCTCCAGATCCGCCACGGCGGCAAATGGCGCGACATCCCGGCGGTCGACGGCGGGTTCGTCGTCAACATCGGCGACCTCCTGTCGGCCTGGGTCGACGGTCGCTGGACGTCCACGCTGCATCGAGTGCTCGTCCCGGAGGGTCGCGCCGACCGCGACCGCGTGTCCATCCCGTTCTTCGTTCATCCCGACTACTTCACCGAGATCCCCGTCGCCGGCTCCGACGAACCGGTACACGCCGGCGAGTGGATCGCAGCGAAGTCCCAGTCGATGATGTCCGACGACTGAGTCGGCGAATTCGACCGGCACTCCCGGTTGACTCGTCCCGTGACCGAACGAACCAGCCAGCTGCTCGGACTGGCGGGGTTCATCCTGGCCGGTTTCGTCTTCGTCGCTGCGGGCGTGCGCTCCGGGGACCCGCTCACCGTCATCGGCAGTGTCCTGTAGGCCGTCGCGTGCGTGATCTGGTTGATCCCGCTGACCACCGAGGGCGCGCGCCACTCGACAGGCGCCGACGAGCAACCGCTCCATCGTGGGGCTAGCCGGCGCCAGGTCAGAACACCGGATACTTGGCCTTGTCGGGCAGCCCCGATCGCACCACGATCTGTTCACCGCGTCGCTGCGCCTCGGCCCACAGTGCCGACTCGTCGATCGTGGTCATGTGGCCGTCCTCGACCACGATGCGACCGTCCACCACCACGGTGTGCACGCCGCGACCGTCGGCCGACCAGACGAGCTGGTTGATCACGTTCAACAGCGGACGCCATTCGGGTCGATCGGTGTCGTGCAGCACGATGTCGGCACGCTTGCCGACTTCGAGCGACCCGATCTCGTCCTGCATGCCGATCGCCTTGGCGCCACCGATCGTCGCCATCTCGAACGCCTTCTCGGCGGGGAACATGTGGGGGTCCATCCGCCCGTCCTTGAACAGACCGGCCACGAGGTAGGTGGCGCGCATCAGGTCGGAGTAGTTCGAGGCGTTGTTCCCGTCGGTGCCGATCGTCAGGTTGACGCCGCGCTGCACCATCTCGGGCATCTTGCCGATCTGGGTGACGCCGTAGCTGACCTTGAGTGCCGTGGTCGGGCAGTGAGCGACCGAGAGCCCGTGGCCACCCATGATGTCGATCTCGCGGTCGTCGACGTGGACGCAGTGCGTGATCGCACAGTCCTCCTTCAACACCCCGAGTTCCTCGAGGTGGACCATCGGACGCTGCCCGAACTCGGCCAGGAACCCGTCGGGGTCGACCTGTGCCGGCGACA
>Ga0307966_1004257_pt1 | contig 10642 bp, 8 predicted proteins | sample OrgLakmetagen646_FD_203141 | JGI IMG/M metagenome (GOLD analysis project Ga0307966, IMG submission 203141) | Saline water microbial communities from Organic Lake, Antarctica - #646 | ecosystem: Environmental > Aquatic > Non-marine Saline and Alkaline > Saline | place: Antarctica: Organic Lake... | reverse complement strand
ACTTCACCTTTCAGGCCGTACATCTGCTCCGATTCCATAAACAAAACAGGATCTTCATCACGGATCGCAGATTTGAGAAGGCCTTTCGCATCTTCAGGCTCTGATGTGTAGATCACTTTCAGGCCGGGGAACATAGCGTACATAGAATCGTAGGCTACCGAGTGAGTTGCGCCAAGCTGACCTGCAGAAGCATTCGGTCCGCGAAATACAATAGGAGTAGACACCTGACCACCGAGCATATAGCGCGCTTTGGAGGCGTGATTTATGATCTGGTCGGCGGCAAGAACTGCAAAGTTAAAGGTCATAAACTCCACAATGGGGCGCAATCCGTTCATCGCCGCGCCCACACCAATACCGGCAAAACCGAGCTCGGAAATGGGAGTGTCAATCACCCTGCGGAACCCGTATTTATCTAACAGTCCTTCAGTTACTTTGTATGCTCCGTTATATTCGGCAACCTCCTCACCCATGATGAAGACATTCTCATCTGACTCCATCTCCTCGTCGATTGCCTGTTTAATTGCTTCTCGAAATTGTAATTCAGCCATCTCAGCTTTTTAGATTAGTTATAAATTTGATTGAGTAATGTGTCATTGATATTAGTGATGGAAATGTGGCTCTCCGGCGAACATGTCTTCGTAGAGCGCGTCATCCTCGGGAAACGGAGACTCTTCGGCAAAGTCAATTGCTTCGAGAACAGTGTCTTCAACTTTTTGCTGGATTTTCTCAATATCATCCTCACCGGCAATATCTTTATCGAGTATGTATGATTTCAGCCGTTCAATGGGATCTATTTTTTGGTACTCCTCAAGCTCCTCTTTCGAGCGGTATTTCTGCGGATCAGACATTGAGTGTCCGCGGTAGCGGTATGTTCTGATCTCTACAAACCAAGGTTCGCTGTTTTTTCGAACATCCTTGGCAATTTTCTGCATCTCTTCGTAGACGGTAAAGACATCCATACCATTCAGAACTTTGCTCTTCATGCCATATGCTTTGGCACGATCCACAATTTCATTCACGGTGTGCCTGCGCGCAGCCGTTCCCATGGAGTAGCCGTTATTCTCGACAACATAAATTGCGGGAAGATTCCAAAGCTGGCTGATATTCATCGTTTCGTGAAGTGATCCCTGATCAACAGCACCGTCACCCAGAAAACAAGCCATCACGCGGCCGTTATCCTTGTATTTGTTTGCAAATGCAAGTCCACCGCCAAGAGGAATATGCCCTCCAACAATACCGTATCCACCCCAGTAATGATTCTCAACCTTGGCAAAGTGCATAGAACCGCCTTTCCCTTTCGAGCAGCCTGTGGCCTTTCCGTAAAGCTCAGCCATTCCTTCATTCGGCGTCACGCCGCGAACCAGTCCCCAGCCGTGATCGCGATAGGCCGTGATAATATCATCGTCGTCATTAAATGCAAAAACGGTTCCGGTAGAAATCGCTTCCTGGCCAATATAAAGATGGAGGAATCCACCGAACTTACCTTTTTGGTACATCTGCATCGCCCGTTCTTCAAACCGACGCTGCAGGTACATAAGTTCTAACATCTCCATAACCTGCTCGTCTTTTAATCCAAGCTGTTTATGCGTTTTTTTCGTCGGGTCGGGGAGTTCAACGGCTTTATCTATCTTGCCGCTCTCCTGGTTATTGTTCCCTACCGGTGCAAAAATCGCTTTTTCCTTTTTCTTGGCCATCGTTGAATAATTAAATGTGTGTTTAATTCAAATTCTGAACAGACTTAAAGTATACCCAAATTTTCAGATATTTTCAGCTGTTCATGTTAACTGTTCCCGAATCCATCCGGCTGCAGCTTCAAATACGTCGTCAATTTTCTCTGGATCCCGTCCGCCTGCAGTGGCTAGATCAGGCTGTCCGCCTCCTCCCCCGCCGACAATTCGTCCGAGAACGGATACCAATTTTCCGGCCTGCAGATTCTTTTTATTAAGATCAGGTGTGATGGCAGCCATCAGTACAACTTTCCCTTCATCCGTTTTTGATGCGAGTACGACAACAGCTTCAATATCCATTTTCTGAAGCGCTCTATACCCCATCTCTTTCAGCAGATCCATATCTGCGCCCGGTACCCTGCCGGAATAAAGAGTAACAGACTCTACTTCCGTTCCCGACTCCAAAATCATGTCCAGCTCGCCGGAGGCCTGTTGTTTCTGAAGCTTATCGAGTTCGCGGTTAAGTTCCTTATTTTGTGTGATCAGTTTATGAATCTCATCAATAATATTGGCTGAACTTCCAAGAGCAGCTGCTACCTCCTGCAGATTCTTTTTCTCTCTCCTCAGCAGTTCATCTGCTTTGTTGCCCGCCACGGCTTCAACCCGGCGTACGCCTGCGGCGGCGGACGATTCACTGAGAAACCTGAAATACCCGATTTCTCCGGTTGCGTTTACGTGTGTACCCCCGCAGAGCTCCATGGAGTAATCCGGATCGAAGGTCACCACACGAACAATGTCGCCGTATTTTTCACCAAACAGCATCATGGCTCCTTTTTCACGCGCCTCGTCAATACCTATCTCCTCAATTTGAGACGGTATATTTTCCTGAATTTTTTCATTCACCCGCTTTTCAACTTCATCCAGCTCTTCCGCAGTAACCGCCTCATAGTGAGAGAAATCAAATCGCAGACGGTCCGGCTCAACAAGCGACCCTTTCTGTCCTACATGATCACCCAGTGTTTCCCGAAGAGCAGCATGCATCAGGTGGGTTACCGTGTGATGTTTTTGAATTTCTGATCGTTTGGCGCGATCAACTTCAGCGGTCCATATACCGGCCGGATCGTCCGGCAAACGATCTACAAAATGCTCAAACCCACGTCCGCTCTTCTGAACATCGGTCACATGAAGCACATCTCCATCACGCGTCAGTGTGCCAGTATCGGCAACCTGCCCGCCTGATTCCGCATAGAAAGGCGACATATCCAGCCAGAGTGACGGCCTCTCATCATCCCGGTTAAGAGCAGTGATGTTGACCTCGGCTTTTTGCCGGTCATATCCTACAAACTCAAAATCTGACCTGCTTCCAATCTCTTCAACGTTCCGTCCACTTTCACCGGATGCAAATTTCCCCTCAGCACGAGCCCGTTCTTTCTGCTCTTTCATGAGTGCTTCGAAGGATTCAAGATCGACATCCATCTCTTTTTCACGCGCCATCAGCTGCGTCAGGTCGATAGGAAAGCCGTAGGTGTCATGCAGTTTGAATGCAACGTCACCTGACACACTTTCTGCTCCTTTGGTCATCTGTTCAAATAGATCAATACCCTGCCCGAGAGTTTTCAAAAAGCTTTTCTCTTCAGCTTTGATCACGTTTTGAACGTAACTTATCTGCCCTTTCAGTTCCGGAAACACATCCTTAAACTGATCGGCCAAAACAGGCACCAGCTGGAACATGAACGGTTTCTTAAAGTTGAGCCGGTCCCATCCATAGCGAACAGCACGCCGCAGAATACGCCGCACGACAAATCCGCGGCCTTCATTCGACGGAGAGGCACCATCAGCAATTGAAAAACTTACCGCACGGATATGATCTGCAATCACCCGCATGGCGATATCTGTTTTTTCATCACTGCCGTACGGCCTGCCACTCATTTCGGAAATCGTATCAAGCAGCGGTGTGAAAATATCTGCGTCGTAGTTAGATTTTTTTCCCTGGAGAACAGCACAAATACGCTCAAATCCCATCCCGGTATCCACATGCTGCGCCGGAAGCTCCGACAGCTTCGAGCTTTCATCACGGTTAAACTGGATAAACACAAGATTCCAGATCTCCATCACACGGGGATCGTCCATATTGACCAGTTCAGCCCCTGGTTTCTTTTTTCGATCAGCATCGGACCGCAAATCGATGTGCACTTCCGAACAGGGACCACACGGACCGGTTGCTCCCATTTCCCAGAAGTTATCTTTTTTACCAAATTTCAGAATGTGATCTGGATTGATATCCGTTTTATCTTTCCAGAGTTTTATCGCCTCCTCATCCACTGGCAGTCCATCCTCTTTATCACCTCCAAAAACCGTTGCGTAAAGCCGGTCCGGTTCAAGCCCCCATCGATCCACCAGAAGCTCCCACGCCCACTCGATCGCCTCCTCTTTGAAATAGTCGCCAAAGGACCAGTTTCCAAGCATCTCGAAAAGCGTGTGATGGTATGTATCATGCCCCACTTCATCAAGATCATTATGTTTGCCGCTAACCCGGATACAGCGCTGCGTATTTGCCGCGCGATTCCAGATTTTATCTCCGTCTTTTACTCCGGGTTCATCACCCAAAAATATCGGTTTAAACGGATTCATACCGGCATTGGTAAACAGAAGTGTAGGATCACTCTTAGGCACAACGGGTGCACTGTCTACAATGAGATGGTCTTTCTCTTTAAAAAAATCAAAAAAATCTTGTCTGATCTCTTTCGAGGTCTTCACGGGCATAAACTAATGATTGATGGTTACGCAGAATCTTCAAGCCTCACAAAATAGAAAAAAAAGTGTTTAACCTCACCTGTTCATATAAACTCTTCTCTTCGAATCACGGTCAAAAAAGCTATCTTTAGGGCGAACATCAATTACAGACACACTATATGAGAACCATTGCAAACTATTTCCTTTACGGACTGATCTTCATTTTTCCACTTTTTGCAACGTTCTATGTTATCGTCTTCCTGGTCAACTGGGTGGATAACACCCTCTACAGCATCCTTTTTGGGTGGCTCCCCTTCGATATGCCGGGTCTCGGCATCATCACCGCGTTCTTTATTATTGTAGTTCTCGGCTTCTTAGTAACACGGGCTTTCACCAATCCTGTGATCAACTATTTTGAGCGGCTTGTTGAGAAAACACCTTTTGTAAAAATAATTTATACCTCGTTTAAGGATCTGACCGAATCACTGCTCGGCGATAAAAAGCGGTTCAATCAGCCGGCCAGGGTTAAACTGACCGACGGCGTTGACAGAATTGGGTTTATAACTGAGAAGAATCTCTCAAACTTTGGGATTCATGACCGCGTAGCCGTCTACTTTCCACACTCCTACAACTTTTCGGGAAATCTTTTTTTAATTGATCCCGATATGGTAACACCGCTAAACATCGATCCGTCCGACGCCCTGAAGTTTGCAATCTCTGCTGGTGTTACCCAGGTTTCGAAAGTCAAACAAAAAGAGAAGTAATGAGTTCATCCCCTTTTTCCGATACAGAACTGTCAGAAATTCGCGACCTCTTCCCTATTACCCGAGGTAGCGGCGTGTATATGAATCACGCGGCCATCAGTCCCCTGCCAACACCAACATTTGAGGCAACCAAAAGATGCCTTGAAATCCGCAACAGTGGTGCAGTTGAAAATTTTGAAGATGGCATGCAGACGATTGAAGACACACGGAATCGGGTTGCATCATACATCAATGCTAAAGCGCCGGAACACATCACGTTTGTCGGCAATACGTCCGATGCCATCTCGGCAATCACCGAGGGCATGCAGTGGAAGGAAGGCGACGAAATCATTCTCAATACGCTTGAGTTTCCCACCAATGTGCAGCCATTTCGCAGACTTGAAAAGAAAGGTGTCAACATTCGGTACGTTAACGCGGTCAATCACCAGGTTCATTCGTCCGATATTGAGGCATTGATCACACCGAAAACCAAACTGGTGTCTGTCAGTGCTGTCCAGTATCTCAGCGGATTCAGGTCCGATCTTCACAGCATAGGAGATCTCTGCAATACTCACGGTATCTTTTTTGTAGTTGATGGAATCCAGGCTTTGGGAGCGTCACCTATTGACGTTCAAACCTGTAAAATTGATGCGCTGGCGACGGGAGCCCATAAATGGCTGATGTCACCGATGGGCATCGGGTTTTTGTATATGTCTGAGAGCATGCAGGCCATACTTGAGCCGTATAAAACGGGCTGGCTTTCTGTGGAAGATCCATGGGAATTATCAAAGTTTGAGAAAGCATGGTTGCCCGTCAATCAGCACCTGGAGACCGGCACGCCCAACATCATTGGAATTTCAGGACTTGGTTCTTCGTTAAAACTGTTTGAAGGTATTGGCACTGAAGCAGTAAGAAACCATATTAAATTTTTGAGCGGGTATGTTTTAGAACGTTTAAAATCTAAAAGCAACGTCACTGTTATTACCCCTAATGATGACGTTCAGCGCATGGGAATTGCAACGTTCTCAGTGCAATCATCATCAGACCTGGATTTGGAATCTGTACTCGGAGCTCTCAAGAAAAAGGATATCACCATTTCGGCACGCGAAGGTTTTTTCAGAATAAGTCCTCATATGTACAACAAAGAAGAAGAGATAGACCTGGTTATTGACGAGTTATTCAAACACCTATGAACATGAAATTTCCGGAGTTACGCCAGCTATATGATAATACAAGAGAGGTGTTGGGTAAGACATTTGCAAAAGCGATTGATGATGATATTATGACGCAGGGTGCGGCCATCGCTTTTTATACGATATTTTCAATCGCACCGCTCTTTATTTTGATCATCTTCGTATCTGACCTATTCCTCAGTGAAGCGTACATCAGAAACCAGGTTGAGGGTCAGTTTAGCAATCTTGTAGGACCTGATATTGCCTCCTCATTACTGCAATATATTGGTGATGTATCATATAGAACATCCGGTATTTTTACCACTATTATCGCCTCACTAACTCTTGTTTTTGGTGCCACAACCGTTATCACTCAGCTTAAGAATACTTTAAATTTAATATGGAATGTAGAGTCGGTTGAGATCAATTCAATCTGGAACTTTCTGCTGAACCGACTTCTCTCGTTTGGAGTCATTATTCTTGTAACAGCATTGCTGGTTATTTCGCTACTTGCAGAAGTTATAATTGGTGTGATTACGGAATTTTTCTCTCAAACTCTCCCGAGTCTCAATTTCGATTTTTACCTCATAGTATCTGAACTGACAACTATTGCCTTTGCCGTTATTTTTTTTGCGCTCATCTTCAAAATACTACCCGATGTGATTGCACCCTGGCGCGATATTCTGATTGGCGCCCTTGCAACTACGGTCCTTTTCATGCTCGGTAAATATCTGATCGGGCTCTACCTGACCACATCCGGTATCAGTGCAGCCTACCGGGCTGCTGGATCGCTGATTATCTTTATTGTTTGGGTGTACTACAACATACAAACCATCTTACTCGGCGCCATTTTTACGCAGGTTTATACAGAGATGTATGGCGGCAAGATTGTGCCCTATAAATACATAAAGCTAAGACAGCGGTAGTATTTAAATAAAGGTAATCCTTTACCGGTACGTTATTACACAGGGTTAATACACCTCTTCAAACGTCCGATCAGCCGATTTTATATATCGCTTAAACTTATCGGAAGGAATCTCATCCAGTAAATCGGGAAGCTCTTTTCGAATATCCACATAATCAAGAAGATTGAGACGCACCAGCTGTTTGTAAATACCTATCTCCATCCCCTTCATACCGCAAATATAGATGAGCGTATTATCTTTTTGGAGCATGGGTGACAGAAGGTCTTCTTCGTCTTCCAGCTGAGACTGAACATAAAATTTAGACCCGTCTTTACGACGTGCTTCCCGGGATATTGATTTCAGATAGTGAAAGTTGTCACGTGTTTTGGCCATCTCTTCAAAATAGTCGGAATACAGCAGATCCGTTCTGTAGGGACATCCAAAAATCAGTGCACAATCATTATCATAAGAATCGTCGAACAGCTCCTGTATCATTCCCCGGAAAGGTGCAATTCCTGTCCCGGTTGCAAAGAAGAGATAGTTATAGTCACCTGCATTTTCAGGCAGCAGGAACCGTTTGCCGCTGGGGCCGGTCATCTGAACTTTATCTCCCGGCTGTAAATCAGCTAGATAGTTAGACGCGACTCCGAGATAGATCTTATTTTCATACTCATCAATCGTTCGCTTCACCGTTGTAGATACAAGATGTTGCTTTCCGCCCTCCCCAACAGTCGGTGATGATATCGAATATAACCTGAGCTTATGCGCCCTGCCATTTTCATCTTCTCCGGGTGGGAGAATACCAACGGATTGTCCCACACGAATTTTACCTTCCAGGTCAGTTCCGGACACATCAAACGTAATGTGCCGCACAATGTTAGGACTCGATTCCTTTGTTACAATATAGTTTTCAACTACTTCTACTTCGGTGGGATCTTTCGGAGAGTAGATATTCATTTCTACTTCGGGAAGAATAAGCTCAGACATAATAATAGTATCGTTCTGGTTCTAGTTGCTTATAGCCAACGCGGCATAAATGTAAACAACTGTTTCTGTTGCTTCTATCTATAATATGATTCTCACAGGTATTAAATCAAAGAATTTTTAAGGAGATGTAACCGCTTTTATCCGAAGTTGAGGGTGCAATCTGTTTATGTAAGCGGAAATTCGAGAACACGATCTATAAAATCGGCCTGAACATCAGCCGTATGAGACGCCATTAGAATTAACGCTCCTGCAGTTTTTGCATCAATCAGCATAGCCGCTACTTCATCACGCGTGGAACTGTCGAGACCCCGCAACGGCTCGTCTAAAATCAGAATTTTCGGGTTTACGATAAATGCGGCAGCCACCTGTGTTTTCTTGCGCATACCGGTTGAATAAGTACCGATCTGTTCATTTCGATCGTCTTTCAGCGACAGTCTGTCAAACATTTCCTGAATCTTCTGGTCAGTTTCAGCCGTCCACAGGTTTCGGCTTCTTAACACCCATTCCAGCAGTTCAACAGCAGACAAATGCACGGGCAAGCTCTCCTGATCATGTACAAGACCCACATCCTTCAGGTACTTCTGCGGATTTTTGTGAATATCCATACCGTTGTATAGAACGGATCCTGAAGTCGGAAATGAATTGACGGACAGCAACCGAAGAAATGTGGTTTTACCAGATCCATTGGGTCCTGTAAGACCAATAAACTCGCCTTCCTTAAATGTCTCCTCCACCGATGAAAAAATCGGCTTGCCGGCTTTGAATTGTTTGGTAATGTTTTTCAGTTCAATCATGAATCAGTCAGGTTGTAGCTTTTTGATAGATATCTGCACAGAGTGAAATAAAACCAGCCGAAAGTATGTAAAACGTGATGATTCCCCCCTGCGCCGGGTAAGATACGTGGCCAAAGATTAGCGAATTCAGCCAGATACTTACCGCCAGGATTAACACCCACCGAAGCTGGATCCACGTACGCACCATCACCCACTGCCGTGAAGAGCCAATCCACTGCCGGAACCATGCCGGAGCATATTCATCCGAAAGCGAGATTATAATAATGGCGTGATGGAACAGCGCAAACAGGAACCAGGCAGAAATCATAGTCTGCTCGGCCGGACGCTGGTACGACAGCAGCCAGATCAGAAGATGCCCGACGAACAATACGCGCCCCGCCGGAAACTTTCGGTCGAGCTGGAGAAGCAACGCCCAGACGTGACTTTTAATTGACGCCGGAACCCACCACAGCTGATTAACCTGAATTTTTGATTCAGCCTCTTTACCCGCAATTGTCTCGCCGAAAAACTCATTGAAAAAAGAATTGGTACCATAAAAATTACGCACAGCCATGCTGCGTAGTTGCGACAATGAATAGACTGCAAGAAGCATCAGAAAGAGTGCCGGTATGATCTCATAAGCCGGGCCGTTACCTCCATACAGAGCTGCCCCGACCGTTACGGCAATCATACCGAGCCCGCCAACGAGAGCCGTATTGATAAAACTTGGAATGGATCCGGGGTCAATCGGATATTTGAAATACTCTCCCATTCTTGCCCGAAGGTCTCTCCCCTTTTCAGATTCTTTCCAAAACCTGGATTTCTCACCCGAGCGGGCGTACCGGCTGATTGAGTACCCCATCAACCCGCTGAAGAAAAGTGACCCCACGAGAAAATAGAAAGCTTTGGTTTCCAGATCTGAGAAAGGAGTATTCAAATCTCCAAAACAGACGACACTAATCGAGACTATCGCACCGGTCCATATCGCATCAGACCTCTTCAGCATGTGCCGGAAGATCCCACCGCCATCTGCGTTTCCCAGCTGTAAAACTACTGCAAACGGATCAGGGAAGAGCATGTAAGGGGTAATGAACGCAATCAAAGCAGAACTGAAGAAGAGCAGCATACGTATGGAGATCACCCGTTCTGCAATTGGACTTGTACCGGTCCAAAGCAAGGCAATAGCGGTCAACAGACCGTAGAGAGTGATCCGTCCCCAAATCGAAAATTTCAGTATAGGTGAACGTGCGATGGTAATTTATATATGGATTGAAAACGCCTAAAATAAGACAGAACTCGCACAATTACCTATTCAAGATTCTAATCCAAATCTAATGAGATCGGGTTCAACTTTTGTGATGTGATTTTTTTATATTGAAACATGTAAAAAAGCGGTTCCAATCAACAATTGAAATCAACAGTTTGTATGAAATTTTACGTTTGTATCAAGCAAGTCCCCGATGTAAATGCGCCCCTTCAAATTAAAGACGGTGAACTTATTCAGGACGCCGACAGAGGCATCCTCAATGCGTATGATGCATCGGCCGTAGAAGAAGCACTCGTGCTCAAAGAAGCGCACGAATTTGAAGTTGAAGTTGTACTCGCCGGCCCCGAAAAAGCAAAAGAGACGATCCGAAAAGCACTTGCAATGGGTGCGGATAA
>Ga0307966_1004256_pt1 | contig 10643 bp, 9 predicted proteins | sample OrgLakmetagen646_FD_203141 | JGI IMG/M metagenome (GOLD analysis project Ga0307966, IMG submission 203141) | Saline water microbial communities from Organic Lake, Antarctica - #646 | ecosystem: Environmental > Aquatic > Non-marine Saline and Alkaline > Saline | place: Antarctica: Organic Lake... | reverse complement strand
CATAGCCTACATTGCCTTCCATTAGGTCAATTTTTCCAAATCCTCCATTTCTGAATCGTTCCATATTGCGGAGATGACGGGTGATAAAGTCGGTTTCTTCATTTATCTGATCAGGATGGGGTGGTGGAGGCGGAGGAACAATATTCAAATGCTTGTCTTTTGTGATTTTCTGCATTTCTAAAGAAAGTTTCTTTGCAAATTCTGGAGGATGGTCAAAGTCTTCGAAGAAATTGGCAGCTAGCAATGAGTCCAAATGCGCATTAGTCTCTTTGGCTTTATCCAGAAAAATATAATTTTCCAGCATAAGTTCTTGTGCCTTCCTCACTACATCAGCTCCTGACTGAGCATGATTTAGGAAAGGCAAACAAATTAAGATTACTGTTAGAATTCCTTTTAATCGCTTCATCATAGTTGTTTTGTTGATTATGATGGCAACTTAGATATAAAAGAAAAGCAAATTCTATTCTGTCGACAGACGGGAGCTTGTGGTAGACAGAGAGGTGGAAATGGGTAGGGAAGGATAGTGGCCAAGATTGTGAAGCTCTTTGAGGACAAGAAATGTTCTTATTGATTTGAATGTAGTAAATGGAATCTCTGTTTTCCGATTTGGAGGATTGCAAAAGTATTCTTGCGGAAAGCTATTTTAGGACGTTTTTCTACATCTGTTTTGGAATGGTAAAATAGAAAGTGCTTCCTTGTCCTGGTTTAGATTTTATCCATATATCACCTTTATGTAGGTCAACTATTTTCTTACAATGCGTAAGTCCTATGCCTGTTCCTTCTTATTCACTTCTACTATGCAAACGTTGGAAAATAGCAAAGATCTTATCTTGATGTTCATCCGCAATCCCAATACCATTGTCTTGTACGGCAAAAATCCAACCATCTTGTTCTTTTGCAGATATTTTGATTTTCGGTGCTACACCGGGTTTACTGAATTTAATTGCATTGCTAATTAGATTCTGAAATAGAAGACGAAGCTCTGTGGAATACCCTTTGACTTCGGGTAGATCGCCAACCTCCATGGTCGTGTTGGTGTCTTTAATTATAGTTTTCAAATCTTCTTGAATAACTTCCACTAGGTTTTTACAGTTTACCAAGTTCATTTCTTTTTCTTGGCCGATGGTACTATAATCCAATATATCCTTTATTAGATTTTTCATTCGACCGGTTGATTTAGAAATGAGGCTAAAGACTTCGTTTGCCTTCTCATCTAATTTTCCCTGACATTCATTTTCAGGTAATTCTACAAGACTAGAAAGGCTGTTGAGAGGTTCTTTTAAATCATGTGATACGATGTGTGCAAATTGACCTAGTTCCTTGTTTTTTTGCTCCAACTCATTCTTTGCTTTTTCTAATTCTGTAACATTTCTCAGCATTACATATATGTAATTATCCTCAATATGATGAACTGAGCATTCGTAGCTACCTGCTACCATATGGTTTGAATATTCAACCAATCCCAAATTAATGCTAACACCTTCTGCAGCTACTTTTCTATAGGTTTCAATAACTTGTAAACCTCCTTCATGTTCATATGCTTCTGGAGCTACATCGGTGATTTTTTTTCCGAAAACTTCTTCTCGTTCTTTCCTCATTTCATACAGGATCACCTTGTTCATAAATACATATTGAATGCTATTTATGTCATTTAGGTCAAGTACATGAAAAATACCTACACCATGCGGTAAGTCGTCAAAGGTTTTGGTTAGAATTTCAATGTTTAATAAATCTTTCATTGCTTAATGAGGTTTCTTGGCGATCAATACTTGGCTGAGGGCAATTGTCTGCAGCCTTTTTAAAAAATATATTGCTGTTAATTATTATTATCAGCCTCACTAGTTTTTTAGAAAAAATTCTTTGAAAGAATCTTCGCAATTCAAATTGACATATTATAAATATACAATTTTTCATAGAAAAATCTAATTATTTATATATTTATTGCGTGGGTTTTAAAGAAAGGAATGAAGGTATTCTTAGTCACATTGGCTGAAATCGTGCTAAAAAATTCATTTAGACACGAGTTGGGGGCGCATTAATGGCAAAAAGCGCGACATACAAACGCGCGCTAGTAATTTGAGTGCTAGGGTTGTGAATAGTTTCCATGCCACCGCTTCGGCAGCATGAAAACTTCCAATTTTAAAGATTCAAGGCTTTTTCCTTGGCATCTGATGCTGTGATTTGCTCAACGAAATCAGCAAATACTTTTTTATGATGATCCAGATCTAAGTCAGGTGATACGGACACACGGGCTATATAATCTTTGTCGTCTTCCTTGGTCGTGCCTTGGGTAGAAGTCGCAGGAATAGTCCAATAACAGCCTTTTAGCTGTCCGTAGCTCACACAGTACTTGCTTTCCTCAGGGATTTCACTGATCATCATATTGATCAGTTTGTTGTTCAATTCCCTTTTGTAGGTTTCTCTTTCCTCATGATTTTCGCCTTTTGTTGGCAAGTCTAAGGAGAACACAGAAGGAGTGAAGCCTGCTTCCGCTAGATCTTCTGAAACGAAATTGATTTTAGCTGTTGGCAAAGTCTCTTCAATGAAGTTTACAAACTCACGAGTGTTTTTGTAAGCATCTTTAATCCTTTGCAACATAGAAGGCATTTGTGCTGCTAAAATCTCCACTTGCAAATCTGTGGCTTCATTATCGCAAAGCTTCATATGCTTTTCTATATTGTCCATTAAGCCGGAAGCTTTTTGATTGGCCACGCAATAGCCTGCCGTACATTTTCCTCCACTTGGGAATTTCGATCCACTTACATAAGATATCGTTCTGATGCCAGAAAGCACGCCTTCCTCTCCACAGAACTGCACATTAGGGCAGAAGGTCTGATCTAATATGAAAACAGGATCAATGGCTTTCTCACCTGTTGAGCTTGTGCGCTCTTTACTTAAGACATCTCTTAATTGATCTAAATCCGGCACTTCTACTCTAGGGTTGGTAGGAATTTCGGCAATGATATAAGGAACAGCGCCTTCTTGAGCTACTTGATTCAATACTTTATCAGTGCTTTGCACCATATCATTATCGCCATCTACGGGTAAATCCAATATCTCCACATTACTTACACATGCCGCTACTCGTCTTGCCTGGTCGTTGGTACCGCCATAACAATTAGGAGGCACAATGATTTTAATGGCTTTTTCTGGATGTTGTTGTGAAGCCTCCTCGATCAAGCCCATCATGATCCCGTACTGAACGGATAGTCCGCAAGAACCCAATAATGCTTTTGAATTGGTAGCTGTAATTTCTTGGATGGAATTGATTACCGATTCCTTATTTTTGGCAAGAGTGCTTTTATCCTGTGGCGCAAAAGCTTTTCCTAATAAAAGTTTCAAGGCAGAAAAAGAATCATCTGGAGTCATCGCGATAGTTTCTCTTCTTCTTACATGTTGAATTTCTGATATATAGGCTTCGTTTGCTTGACCATTGACCAATAGAATGCTTCCTAATTCCTCATGACTATTGATGGAAAAGTCAATCTTTGGATTCAGTTCAAATTTACTGAAGTCTGCTGAAGGGGAAATGAAAATGGTAGTCCCGTCAAATTCAGGGATTTCTTCTGCACCGGCTACCTGCTTTAATTCGAATTGGTATTCATAAACTCGCTTTACCGTGTCTGCATCAAAAAAGGCAGGTAATTCTCCATTATAAGCAATAAGCGTATTTTTCTTCTCGAAGTGGTTTTTTCTCAATACCGCTAAAACCGGAATTGTCTGTGATGAAAAGCTGATGACATTGTCGGCCTTAGTCTCATTAAGTTTGGCAATGCCCCATTCCAAAACGGAAGATAAGGGGTGACCTAAACGGATATAGTCAAATGCAGTGGGTAACTCCTTAAGTGCTGCTGTGTCGGAATTTTGGGCTGCAAATAAGTTTTCAAACCGCTCTAAAAATTCAGTTTTCGCCAATTCTTCATTATAAATATCGAGTCGATGTGTGGTGAGATTCAACCAATCTGTTGGCATATTTCCTACTACATCTTCAATAAATTTTAGCACTTTAGTGTCCTTCATAATTTTGTCTTTTCAATAGAATGCTAACCCCTTTAAGGATTAAATGTTACGCAAGATTTCTGTTATTCAGCATAAGTCAGGGGCATTACATTTGACCCTTTTCGCTAAGCGAGCGCTAAATTAGGGAAGGCATATGGTTCCTACAAAAAATCGAGGGAATAATAGGTATGAGTAGAATGTTAACGTGCAGATAGTACAAGCGAAAGTTCAATGTCTTGGCCTAATTTTGAACTTGTAGGGCAATATTTCGTGAGTAATGAAAAATCTCTAAACAGATAAAATTTGCTCGAAGCTAGCGGGTGGGAGAACAAAACAGCGGGCCTGCGTTAGGTAGAGCGCAGGAGCTTTGTTTTGTCTTGTCCGCCAGCTGGCGGATTCTTTTTGTTCAAGCAAAAAGGAAAAGAGAAAGACTCAATTTGATACTGGAGGCGTTGATTATGAATTTATTTTTAGATGTGTACTCTTTAAATTCATGAGCTTTCGTATTTAGGAATGCTCATTTCTTTTTCTTCTTAACCTTCGGCATTGGCAATTCTTCCACCGAAATCCTAACCAATTCACTCAACCATTCCCTATTTTCAATTTTGTCTTCAATTAAAAAGCTGGGCTTTGCACCCGGGTAGGGAGGCGCTTCCACTACATCCCCAATAAACTCACGACCGGCATTGGTCGGTTTTATAAACAGTTTATTGTTGCAAATCAGGCCAAATATCTTCGAATCGGAAAAGATCCCATATTCACCAAACATTTTCTTTGCCTTGATTTCTCCTGCATTTTCGATTTGCTCCACTACATAATCCACAAATTTTTGATCCGTTGCCATAGGTTTATTGGTTTGTTTTAATACTAATCATTGCTTTTCATTATTTATACCTCCAGCTGCTCAAGTCGGCTCCTTTTGGGGCACTTTCATTAATGCGCTTCATGATCTTATCGACATACATCGTATTGTAACGCAGTCTAGAGATATGATTTGGGTTTTCCTGATCGCCATTCCAGCAGTGCTCGGCACGGTCGCCATAATCCACTTCTCCATCATAGTAAGGATCAGTCGTACTTTCCAAGAACTCTTCCATCAGATATACGGCATTGTTGAGGTAATAATTGTCCATATCCCCACAGTAAATATTGATTTTGCCTTGTAGTTTAGGACCTAACTCATCCCAATCTCTCTCTAGTATGTAGCGCAAATCATAATTCTCTTTCCAATACTGTGCAACTTCTGCGTTAATATCTCCTGTCTTTTTATCCCAAATTCGAACCGGATAGCCATCATCTCCCTGTGGCGAATAGGTAGCCTCCCAAATATCAAATTGCTGGCCCGATCGAGATTTATCGCCAAGGGCTAGTTCTTTATGATTGGAATCTTTCATATATGAATTTACTGCACCAAGATAATCACGATGAGCGGGAATCGGCACATCTTTATGTTCACTTTCATAATAATAAGCATTATCGTATTCATATAAATCCACCAAGCAATAGGCACGGAAATCGATAGGGTCCGGACATGCGGCAAAGGCTCCATTATATTCTTCAGGATACATTACTTGCACTGCCAATGCTTCCCAGCCGCCTGTAGATCCACCATAAAGGAATCGCGACCAACCTTCTCCTATGCCTCTGAATTGCTCCTCAATATGAGGAATTAGCTCATATGTAATGGCATCGCCATAAGGGCCCTGACTGGCTGAGTTAACAGCATAGGAGTCATCATAGTAAGGAGTAGGGTGTTGAATCTCAATAATGATAAAGCGAGGAAAATCATCACTTATCCATTGTAGGTACTGATTGTAAGCTTCTTGCTGTTGAATGATATTGTAGCCTTCCACATTAAATCTTTCGGAGTATTCCGGTTGCATTGTAGAGTCTGGAGGAGTAGTCCTGAATCCACCAAAATCAGAAGGGTAATGTCCGTGAAAGACCATCAGTGGATAATTGGCTTCGGGATGTTCATCAAATCCTTTTGGAATTAGCACATGTGCTCCGAGATAAGTATCCCTTCCCCAAAACTCACTTAAGCGCTCACTTTTCATTTTTATATGCTTGATCCATTTGGTGTCTTCTGGCTCCTCAATAGGAGGGATAAGCTGATCCATAACAATCGAAAAGTTAGCCGATTGATGTTTAGATGGAATGGTGATTTTTTTAGGACTGCTATAGATGTTTCCTGGTGATTTGTTCCATTGCTGACCTTCGCCATTATCCATCGGTAATTTTACGGTATGCCCTGTGGATAGATTGAAAGTTTCGTAGGTGTGCAGCAATGCCTGCACCCAGTATTCGCCTGGCTCAAGATCTTGAAGACTCTCTACCGGATAGCCAAACTGTTCTTCATTGAAGGCTACGGTCTGACCAGCTGCCATAGCCTCTACATTTTGACCGTACACGAGCTGTGTATTGGGACCGTCATTTATTTGGAAACGTGGTTCTTTGGAATCATCCGTGGAAAGGAGTAGCAACAATCTTCCATCTTGTGAATCGTCCGAGATTTGATCACTAAAGGAAACATCAAAGGTGATGGTAGGAGTTTCCGGCTGGCAAGCGAAGCAGCAAATTGAAAGTAGTAGAATTGTAAGAGTTTTCATGGTGATAGGTTTTATACTCTCAAGATACTGATAATCATCGAAATCTTACTATTTCACCCTTCGTATTTGTAGTTCAAAGAGGTTTGAGGAGTTCTATTGATTTTCTATTCTTTCACCTTTCTCATCTCCTCTGCAATGCTGATCGAATTTGAGTCTCCTTTGTTTTTTAATTCTGATGTAATGGTATGATAATCTTCTTCGTTCTTTTGTGAAAGTTTATAGGCGGCTTGTATTTCCTGGATCCTGATTGAAAAACCGATCACTCCATTTATTTGTTGAAGTGTTTTGCTCGACATTTTCTCAACAGAAACCGGCTTTTCGGAATTTCTCTCATATTTATCAACCAGTTTTTTCATCGCTTCAAATAATGCTTCTCCTTCGATTATTTTTACTGTTCCATAAACGTGCACGGCAATATAGTTCCAGGTCGGAACATCCTCTTTTTGATACCAGGAAGATGAAATATAACTATGTGGTCCATTAAAAATGGCTAGAACTTCCGCATCTTCTTGAAAGTTTTTTGATTGAGGATTCCGTTTGGCAATATGCCCTACTAAGACATCCTCTACGTTCTGATCTTGATCGAGTTCCATAGGAATATGAGTCCCCGTAATTTTACCAGCAACTTGATTGACGAGAATCCCAAAACTGTTTGCCTTCAGAAACTCCTTTACTTCTTCAATATTTTGATTTTTATAGCTATCTGGTATATACATCTAGTTTTTGCTTTAATAACGCGATAAAATAAGTATTCACCTGCACTCAGATTTCCATTCAGCTCTAAATCCGGGATTACGCCTTTTTGCTTTTTTTAAGTTCTGGCATGCTAATTCACTATTCCCAATTTTCGAATATGCCGAATATAGGCTGTAATATGTTTTAGCATCTTTATCATCAAAAGAAAGCGCTAGTATATAATGTTCAATCGCTTTTTCGTAATCTTCAATCTGATATGCTCTTGATCCAAGAGTCTGATAATAATTAGCCCAATTTGCTTCAGTAATTCTGAAGACAAAAGTTGCTAAATACTTGATATTTGGATTTGCAAGCCATCTTTTTCTTGCAGGGGCGTTTTCTAAAATCTTAATTGCTTCTTCATCGAGTTCCTTGCTTAGTCCCGTTATAACTTGAATGGTACTATCAATTATATGACCTTCTTTATTCACTTGAAACCCCACGTCAACCTGTCCTTGTACTCTATTTTTTAATGCTTCCTCAGGATATTTAAATCCTTCACTATTTACGAAGAATCTTGGTAGCATTTGATCTCCTACTTGACCCCACATACTGCTTTGTGCGACATCATCTTTCGAAACAACTCTGTTATGTATATTATCCTGACAGAATAGTGTGCTGCTAAAACTTAATAATAATGATAATAAAAGTGCTGGTCTGAGATTTGCCATCATTTTCTCTATTTGATTATCCTTAGAGTCAACATAAATTTTGCTCGCATGCGAACATTTGACTCAGATAAAAAAAGTTAAAGTTTTTAATTTGTGTAAGAGCAATATGCCATTTCACGGAAGATAATTTTAGTCCCTCACGTAAGCCTTAATAATTATATCTTGAGTTGGAGCAGTAGGATCATTGGAGAACAGGGTAATTCTCTTAATTTGTGTCCCTCTTCTGCCTTTAGAATTAAAGGTTACTTTGATTTCACCCATTTCACCGGGACCGTAATCCATTTTATCTAGTTTTGAAATTGTGCACCCACAAGTAGTTTTCGTCTTTCTGATGTTTAAAGTGTTTTTACCTGTATTGGTAAACTGAAAAGCATGTGATAAGGTGTCACCTTCATTAATATGTCCAAAATCATATTCTAGTGTTTCTAGGTCAATATGTGGTGCTTTCGCTAATTCATCTTCTGTCATTGGTGGGAAATATTCATTGAGAGTGGCTATCACATTCAATGACTTATTGCTTTTTTCTAGTTCATCTGTAAATAGAGTCAGGGGATCATTCATAAAGCCTAAATCTTTCTTAATTTTAGGCAAATAAGTGATCTCTATTTCCGTTGACTCCTTTGGTGGGATCACAGCAGGTAATCGAGTGACTTTGATGAAGTCAGCGGAAACAAAACGATCTAAGATCATGATGGTATCTTTTGACTGATTATATATTTCTAATGATTTACTTACAGGTTTTTCAGTGGTGATATTACCAAAATTGATGAATTTGCTTCTAAGTCGTATGCCTCCATCTTCGGTACTATATTGGTCCTCTATCGTTTCAGGCTGAGGTTCTACATAACCGGAAATTCGTAATATTTTGGTGTCAGGTTCACCTGATGTTCTGATGGTAACTGTTTTAGAGAAATTCCCAGGCCTGTTTAGTGGATTATAGGCCACCTCAATATTCCCCGTATCACCAGGCATGAGAGCACTTTTCACCCAGTAGGGAGTAGTGCAGCCACATGAAGCCCGTACTGAAGTTAATTTGATTGAATCTTCTCCTGTGTTTACAAATTTGAAAATATGTTTTGCCATGCCACTTGCCTCTTCAATGGTTCCGAAATCATGGCTGTCCTCTATAAATGTGATTTTAGCGGTATTATTTTGTGCATATACCGTAATGTGGATAAAAAATAGAAAAACAATCGTAAGCGGAATTTTAAGCAAAGGCATATTCTTCATAAATTCGTTTTTTTAATTCTAAATCGAATATACACATTTCTTCTTTTTTGGAATCTACAATTCTAAATGATTTTCATATTTGTAAGAAATGATGGATTTTCTAAGTTATCATTTTCCGAATTTATCCAATATAATATGCCCTATAAAAATTTAAGTTTATTGGTTTTAAGATTAGCTGGCGGACTGATGATGTTAACGCATGGCTATCCTAAATTTATGAAGATGCTAAGTGGTGATTTTAGTTTTGCCGACCCTCTTGGCTTAGGAGAAGAAGTAAGTTTAGTTGCCACTGTTTTTGCTGAATTTATTTGCTCAATTTTAGTAGCTTTAGGGCTGTACACTCGTCTGGCCAGTGTACCCATTTTGTTCACCATGTTAATTGCTGCTTTAGTGGTACACAGTGGTGATCCATTTGGAAAGCAAGAGCTAGGCTTATTATATGCTGCCTTGTTTTCAGTAACTGCATTGAATGGCGGAGGAAGTTTTAGTTTAGATAAAATTATCAGAAAGAAAAATATTTGAAATGTCAAGAATTTTAACCGGCATACAAAGTTCCGGAAAACCACATTTAGGAAATTTATTGGGGGCCATAATCCCAGCCATTAAATTATCACAAGATCCAAAAAATGAAAGTTTCTTTTTTATCGCAGATCTGCATTCCTTAACCACTATCAAAGATGCGGAGGTAAGAAAGGAAAATGTAAATGCAGTAGCAGCCGCGTGGTTAGCTTTTGGCTTTGATACTGATGAGAATTTGTTTTACAGACAATCAAAAGTACCTCAGGTTACGGAGCTGAACTGGTATATGAGCTGTTATACGCCATTCCCCATGTTGGCTAATGCACATTCATTTAAAGATAAATCTGATCGTTTGGCAGATGTCAACGCAGGCTTATTTACCTACCCGGTATTAATGGCCTGTGATATCATTTTGTATGATGCAGATATTGTTCCTGTTGGAAAAGATCAAAAGCAACATCTTGAAATGACTCGCGATATAGCCAGTGCTTTCAATCATCGTTATGGTGATGTTTTTGTATTGCCCGAATCGAAAATAGACGAGCAAAGCATGACCATTCCCGGCACGGACGGAGAGAAGATGAGTAAATCTTATGGCAACACGATAGATATTTTTCAGACCGATAAAAAGTTAAGGAAGAATGTCATGAAGATTATAACGGATAGCACGCCAATGGAAGAGCCGAAAAATCCGGATACTTGTAATGTTTATAATATTTATAAATTATTAGGCTCTGATGAGCAGATTGCTGAGATGCGTAAGAATTATGAAGGCGGTAATTACGGTTATGGGCATGCAAAGCAAGCGCTATATGAATTGCTGGTAGAGAAATATTCGAAAGAGCGTGAGTCATATAATTACTACATGGAAAACTTAGAT
>Ga0307966_1004255_pt1 | contig 10643 bp, 13 predicted proteins | sample OrgLakmetagen646_FD_203141 | JGI IMG/M metagenome (GOLD analysis project Ga0307966, IMG submission 203141) | Saline water microbial communities from Organic Lake, Antarctica - #646 | ecosystem: Environmental > Aquatic > Non-marine Saline and Alkaline > Saline | place: Antarctica: Organic Lake... | reverse complement strand
TCCGGTCCTAAGTGCATATGCCAACCCAGAGACCCTGGTGAGTGGTAATTCTCAGAGTTGGCATGTGCTGTGTATCCGGTCCTGAGTGCATATGCCAACCCAGAGACTCTCGTGAGTGGTAATCCAAGTCGTGCAGGTGGGACCCTTACCTTCCTCCTATCGCATGCTCTCTTGGATCTCCAAGCAGAATCAGGAATTCCTCAAATTCACCAGCGGATTGCTTTATAGAGTGTGGAATGACAAAAGGCTCCATGTCTAACTTCCCGCTGTTGCAAATTGATACTACAGCCGTCTCTGACCTAATGCCTTCATGTTCCCCTGCCACGCATACTCTGTTATTATTTGTACCTGGCTCTGGTCCACCTTAAAAACAAGGTCCACCCTAAAGCAATTGTGCATGTAGGTGTACTCCCATCTGCCGCTGTCAAAGAGTGTTTTGCACCCTCCCCCAAGTAGCGGTGTGGCCAGCTCACCACCAATTTTTCTGCTGGACGCCTACATTGTCATACTGGTGCGCTTGTGCTGATTTCAGTAATATGTAATGCCTATGAGAACTGCAAAGTAAGCGCGTGGCGTGTTTCTTGTTAGTTGTACTCAACAATTGTTGCATCCCCACCCACTCAGGTGCTTTACACGAGCACATGCCCAAGTGGTGTTCCCTACCCACCCCCCCAGAACAGCATGCTGCGCCGCACCATAGGCGCTATTCGTCAGGAGCGCAAAATTGCACCCATGGTAAGTGATGAAGTAAGTGATGGAAATGAAAAAGGAATGCATGTGCTAAGAATAGGACGCCACCTTCGTTGAGAATATCGAACCACTCATTAATTTGCTTGGCCTAAGAGTGTACCAGCAACCAATACAAATTCAGCAAATTGTTGCTGCCCCTCGCTGCGACTAAGCATTTCGCCAAATTGTACGTTACATTTTCTTAGCATAACCAAGCCCCACCCCAGCCCGTACACACGACCCAGACTCCTTCATAAACCTTAACCCTTAACCTAACCCTCATCATATCCCCCAATTTATATCCTAAACCAAACCTTAAGCTGGCATGCTAAATAGACCGTATCTATAGATTGAACCAGTTCTAGCTCATGTAAACCTGTTGCTTGTATAACTTTAACTCATGATCTGCAGGTCAAGGTTGTGCGGGAAGGCAGTGATGACGCACAGCTGTTCTTCCACTTCCTGCTTGATGAGCCTCAGGAACCTGTGAGGCCCCTTGAGGAGGCTGATGCCTGTGCACACACTTCTGCTGCCCAAGGTGGAAGCTGGCATGTTTCTGAATGAATGACATTTCACCTCAGACCTGTATCCACGTGACACTAAATACCATTTGCCGATGCAAATAAATACAGCACGTCAACTCTTGTGAGCACTGCCGACGAACTACTAGCCAAACCAGGGGTGTACCTACCCTTTGGAATTCATGCGACCTTTCCACAGGTAAATACATAACACTGCTTTGTTTCTTCCGCAGGCAGCAGGCAACATCAAGCCTTGGAGGCGGGAAGCACTGTGAGTGCCAAAGGCGCAGGGCTCCAGCATTTCTTAGGTGAGTTCCATGGTTACGACTTCGCCTGCTTCTTTTCCCATTGATCTTTCCTTCCCAATGGTGTAATTAGTTCACCAGCGGACTGTCTTTCTGTGGACCCTCTACCTCTGAGACAAAGGAACGCTTAATCTATCTGATGAGCCAATATTTGTCGCAGCTTTAAACAACTATGTACTCATCATACTGCCTGCATCTCTTTTGCGATGAGTCAAAACAAAACCTGCTTTCCTCTTATTGCAGAGCACATACGGTTGGAGGTGGTCAAGGCTTTTACCTCCTAGCAGAGCAGCTTATCACTCTATGCATTCCCATCAAAGCTGTATATAGTGCATTCCTCCTGCTCCAGTTGTAGTTTGTAACGGATCCTCCTTGTTTTTCCTGTGTGGCTGCCTTTTTTGAACCAGCCAAGCAACTTTCCACAACTGTTCGAACACAAGCAAAAGAACGAGGTAATTTGTCAAAGGGCAAGCATGATTGAGACGTGCCAAGCTATATGGCCAATACTTTTAAGTGGACTAGTATTAAGTAAGACTGATGATCCTGACTAGTCCCTAGAAACAGTAAAATGCCGAAAATGGGTACACATTTGTACAAAGGGCGTGTGACAGGAAGCCTTTTGTTATGCACTTGGCTACAATGGTAATGAGGGGGGTGACCTTCAGCCAGGTTGTTTGGCTGATCGGCCGCTGACTGGTCTCAGCCAGCCACAAATAAATTCAATAGCTCAAAACAGGAGAGGAACATTATAGTGTGCTGCTGTGAAAGGAAATTAAGAACGAGTTGGTTGTTGATCTGTTGCAGCAGAAAGGGTTAGACTGTTGAAAAGTCCTCCAAAAATGGTGAAACTAAAAGGAGAAATGGTTCCTCAGCTCACAAACCCGATGGTCTTGGCAAAATAAAAGAGCATGCACCTCGTTCTGAACATATACATATTCACCTGGACATTGGTCACATACGCGAGAACCGCCTCCAAGCCACACTGCCTTGACTTTCAAAGTGTTGATGTGCACGCAAGCGGAGTCTACTGACATGCATTGCGTATAACATTTTGGACAGATTGAAATAATGGTATTGTGGTACAGAAGTCGGCATACATTCATTACTAGAAAGAGGTATGGCAAATGAAGAATAATAAGTGGCCAGTTTGTTGTTGTGCGCGTTTGGGTCCACCAACTCAGCGTCTCTCCTCCAAACACCTCTCATCCTACGCTTCAAATTCGCAGTAAACTCATTCTTAAGAATTGCACGCCCAGTTTGAACAGCTTGAACACATGACCCACGCGGTCCTTGAAAAGCGCTCAGCAATTGTGCAGTCCAGCGGGCACTTGGACGAGGCTGTAAAATGAGATCAGCCTGGACCACCCTCCGCAAAGTGACACTACTGTTGGTATTAAGCATACTTTTGAAAAGCTTGGCAGCTGACCGAAAATAGTGGAACTGCACATTTCATGTCCACATCCACGGAGTACAGCCTAGTTAGTGGTAGACTCTTTCACACCTAACATGCCCTTCAAAGAATGCAAGTGAAGCGTAGACCGCAAGGCTTGCCTCTCAACCTTTGCTGTCTTAGTTGGCAGGTAAGGGTGCCAACGGCCCAGCTGCTGACTTCTTCGTTCTCTTCTAGAGGAGGAGGGGCCTCAGTTTTTTAGCCAGTTCAGTGTCTCAGTTTTTGTAGGCAGCTTCTTCTCTCTTCATAATCCTGAATGGTTGGCCATGTGTAAATTCCCCTCCAAAACCATGCCCAGATACCTAAAATCTGTGTGATGAAGGGTGACACCGACAACATTAAAAACAAGAACATTTCCACCCGCGGAGTTGAAGTGCACAACCTCGGACTTGGAAGTGTTGACAATTAGATTAGCTTATTCCTGGCGTACACAGCCAACCAACTCAGCATGATTTTCATATCACGGGGCTCATTAGTCAGCAAAGTCAAACCATCTGCATACAACATGTGTGAGACGCGCATACCCGTGGTTCCATGCGAGTACGCCTATTTTTTTTTTGTTTTGTTTTTTTTTCCCTACGGTGTTTCAAGGTGTTTCCATAGTGCATTCCCTTGTAATGGTGTTTTCCCTAAGGTGTTTCCATAGTGCATCCCTTGAAATGGTGTCATAGGCTTATTTAAAATCAATGAAAGCAGCGTGCAACCTAGGCGACCCATTGGGTTTAATTGTTCGTGCAGCATGTTTTAAGTGCCGAAGAATGAACATGGGTTGCAAAGTGTTATGGCTTGGTTAGAAACCATCATGGGTGTCAGGGATCTGACCAGCTGCCACACACCACTTAAAAAGCAAAGAGCAAACGACATTGGCATACATACGTTACGTTAGTGCCACTGACAACATGCGGTAGTTGTTGGGGTCCAAAAGGGGGCCCTTTTTATACAGCCAGAGGGCTAAGCTTCGCTTGCTTCCAGCACGCAGGGAAGCAGGCCTTGCCATACAGCAGATTGAACAACTGAGCAATGTAAGGCGCTAAGACGTTAACACGCTCACTACCACGCCCATTAGGCTTCGGCCGAGCCACTACAGCATTCTTATTAAAGGAAACAGCCACGCACCCTGGAGAAGCACGTCCGTTCATCTTTACTACTTTCCTATTTGTTCAGCCACCAAAGCAAGCACGGTGTCGTTTCTAGGGGGGTCAATAGTGTCAGGAGCAGGCATCCAATCATTCTGAGCACATTGTTATAGCAGAAATTCTGGGGGGGGGGGTCACGTCCAAGCGGCACTGCCATGTCTAGCTGATAAGCCACTCCCAACCCCCAGACCTCGCGGTTGCACACCTCTTGCTGCTGGAGGACGGAAATGTCGCTTAAAATAAGAATTCCAGGCTGGTTGCGTCAGTGGCTTTGGCTGCGTGCATTTGGGCTGACGTAGCATGGGGCTATTGTCGAATAACTTGTCCAGAAAGGCAGCCTTATGGTATTTAGTATTATTGGGGATATCAATGCAAATACTGACGACATAAGCGATACATTAATACATTACACAGCCAGGTCCCATTACGTGCAACAAAAGCGCTTGCTTGAACTCAAGGCCCATAACTGGAAGAAATAGGCCTTCACTTGTGAATGGCAGTTGTATTACAAACAAAGAATATAGATCTCAGTCTATTGGAGCTGGAGTCTACCGCCCTCAGTTCTACAAATCACCACAGTACATCCTGGAGGGACAGGCATTAAAACAACCATAAACAGTGCCGAGCTAGCGGGATTTGCTGCTTCTCTGATAAATGAACACATCCATATCGCAACAGACAGCGCTAATCCACTACGGCAAATAAGAAATAGCTTCCTCTTACCCCAACGCATGAAATATTTTTTTTTTACACCACATCCAGCTATCTAAAGACACCATCCATGTCTACAAGGTTAAAGCTCATGCTGGCATCCTTGAGGACGAGTGCGCTGATGCCATGGCAAGTGCTTTGCGGACAATCAAAGTGGCCATGATATCCACATCAACACCGACGCCCACCCCCAATCATCCAGATTCTGGCCAGCAAGGGTGGAAAACCCACCCTTAGTTTGCCTACCACATACTCTTAACACCTGCCAGCCAGGGCCTCCAGCAGAAAAACTTTGTATTTTCTCAGATCTCGATGCTGTAAAAGCACAAAAGCACACATGCACGTCCAACACAAACTAGGTCTTTAATCATTAAAGGTTTCAGACCATCAGTCCACAAAATGCTACACAGAATACCAAGAACTGATTAAGGAAGGCATTGTTGAGAAAGACATGAGTGACTCATTCTGGAAAAATGCAGTCACCTCTGGAGAAAAGTGTCATGCTCTGCCGCACAGATTTGGTATGCAAACAAAAGCGTGCCGCTCAGTGCAACTATATAGAAGGCCAACCAACTGCCCCATCTGCCAGAAGCTAGATGGCACCTACCACATGCTGTCAGACTGCAGACATACAATTATAACTAAAATGATTATTAACAGGCATAAGGCTGCTGGACAAATGATTCTGAAAGCAATCCAACAAGGTACACAGGGTGCATGCCTGCTAGCACAAGCAGACGTAGGCAGTCGTGAAAAAATGGTACAACAAGGCATCCACGCCCATCAGAAGAGACACTACAGATAGGAATGATTCCAACTGGATGATACCTTCCAATCTCATGATTGATCAATGCACAACAGCGGCGGAAATCTAGCAAGCCAGATGCAATAATAGTCACTCCGACCCAGCAACCACGCCCCAAACGAATCCCAACAAACACGTATCAAAATAGGTCTGCCAATAATGCATTAATATAATTAATTTGGGGAGTGGCTTTCACTGCCTGCGTAATTTTTTCTTTTTCTTTCAAGGAGAGTTGCCCGTGATATCATAGCAGATGGCGCTGCCAATCCATACCCCCTGATTATGAAAGCAAGAGACACACAACCAAATAAGCGTGATATACATTTGATTGCAATTAAGTACTGTGTAGACACTTCCCCTACTCAACAAGCAGAAAAGGCACAAGAACAACATAAGCTGCTAATGCCTCGCTTACTCAGACACCGTGAAACCCTTCACACCATTCTGCTAGGAGCAACAGGCACCATTTATAGCAGCCATATAAGGAACCCGCTCCACAGCCTCGGAGTAACTGGTCTACATACCACAGCACTCATGAAAGTTAAGCCTACATGCAATCAGATCCGCAACACAAATCATACAGATGACGCGAGCATTGAACACAACCCCCACAAATATCTGAGCAATACTCCTGGTGGTGTGCAGGCTTCTGCCTCCCAACCACCTGATCCCCACTGTAAAACTTCTCTTATTGTATTTTCCAGGTGAAATGTTGTGTCTCTGCATCCATTGGGTGGTGCAGAACACAAATCAACATCCTAATTTATGCCGGAAGTGTTTACACAATCTGCGTATTTTTTTTATCTGCGTTCTTTCAATTTTCTTTTTTCTTTGTTCTTGCGCCTTTTTGCTTGCTGGGTAGGGAAGTGCCTGCACCGTTCTTAACTTCAGGCAAATATATCTTGCGTATGTTCGCTTGAATGTTTCTGAGATTCATAGCCAAAAGATCATCGGAAAGTTGGAGAACGTTACCGGACTGCCTTACCAGGCTTACTACTCCGTTACCAATTCCTATTGTACTGGCAACCACCGTAAGTAATTGAACAATGATGTGGTTTTTGAAGGCGCTTATTGTGGTTTACAAGTAACCACAGCTTACTGATCACTTTCTCGTAAGCAGAGAAGTAGGATTTGACATTCATATTTGCTTACTGAACTGCTTTCTGGCAACCCAAACAAGTAAGCCTTCAGTTACTACGGGGCTACTGGGAATTCAAGCAGTAAGCTGTTTAGTTAGCTGGCTTACCAGTAAGCCAGACTGGTAAGGCAGGTGAGGCAACGGCTTGTATTGCTTGCTGGTAACCACCTAACAGGTTGCTACTTGTTCACCATGGTGGTTGCCCACTGGCTCCGGAGCTGTTGCTTGCGATGCCCTCATCCAACCCACTCATCTGCAAGTGAACCCAATACTTTGCAAGCAACCTTGCTCGCTCAGCGGGTGCATTCTAGAGCGCCCTCTCAAATTTGCACAGACTCTGTATGGATGGAGCGCTTCTTAGTATGTGTAAAAAAAGCTTCTGATGACTCCCTTATCCCGGAAGAGGCAGGAACGTGAGGTCATGACGCCTGTCCTCATCACATAGTCACCATTCCACAGACATGCTCTGGCAATACAAAATAGAGAAACAAAAAGAAAAAGAAACGAAACAGGCAGTGGAAACATTTCCCACCTTAGTTAAGGAAAATGAGCCGCTTTGGAACAGGGTACCGTAAAATTCCTCCACCACTAACAAAAAGAAAGATTATATAAGGGGATCAGGAGGGCTGCAGGCTTGATCTGAAACTGGTTCCAGTGAGTGTTGATATAGTACAGGAAAGCGCGGTTGCCTACACCAAAATGTGTTGTAGTAGGACAGCTCTAAGCAACCTATGACTTCTTGACAAAGCTAAGAATCACCTGCTTCCAGCAAAATGACAAAGGTAAGATATCCTTCCTCTCCATTTGCCTCTTCCTTGCGACGGAAAATGTTTGCACGCAGGTCGCCATGATTCCCAGATCATCTCCACGGGTAATCTTCCTTCTTTTAACGAGGAGACTGGTTTTAAAAGGTCCTTCCGCATCTAAGAGACCCACCCTTGATTAAACAAGTGATACTGGAAATCGCGATTGCATGGAATATGATATCACAAAGGTTGCCCTAAACGGTCCCATGGAAGCCAATTGTGTTTTCCTGCCACGCCAGGGACACGCCACGCCACGGACCACGGCACGGCAAAAACTTGAAAATTTCATGTAAAAATGCCTGTGTCCTACTTTGAGTTCTCCCTTTCTCCCATTCAGCGACTTGTTGAATATTGCCTTTAGTTTGTTAATAAATAATTATAACGCTACTCCAGCTCCCCATGGGGAAGAAGAGTGCTTGCAGCTGCAGGTCCGGTATGATGAGTGCCTGCAGGTTTGGGCCCCCAAGCAGCATGGGGGCAAGGGGCACGCCAAGGAAGGTAGAAAGCTGATCAGAGAAGGATGTATTATAACCTTACAATAAGCACACGCTTCAAATTCAAAAGTGCTTGCGCACTTGCATCTATGAGGCAATTATGAATGTATGCGCACGAGCTGCTGCAATCTAAATTGATGTTATTAGCGCCTGGAATGTTTATTCACTAGCAATACTAAGTGAATGTAGACTTGCTTAAGCGTGGGACCACAGGCAAAACTAAAACCTTAAGTCAACATTCCTCAAGCAATACATTTCATGAGGTGGCGGTTACACATTAAAATTTTCGCTGTGAGGCCAACACGCTTGACTCCCCATCTTCACTGTCACTTTCACTGTAAAGCACCATCCATTCAAAAATTTCTCTGCGGTTCTTATTGGGATCTGGGACTGAGAAGCGGTGCACTGACAACTTTCAAACTTGAATAAAAAATTTGCTATTAACCACGAATTGGAAACGCTTAATTTTGAGAATAATTCTTTTTCTGAATTAACCACGTCCTGTTGGAAACGCACCCTAATTTTCTTTCCTAAAAGTGAAATTGTAGGAAAAATTTAGAGGAGCGTGTAATCGCGGCCTAAGCGTAGAATTAAGCGTAAAAATTTCATAAGCGTCCATATGCAGTGGTTCTGCAATAGTCTTAATGACGTGATCAACACGTTTTTGGGCCAGCCGTGGCGTGGCGTGGCCATGGTGCGCAATCCCCTGATTATAGCTCATATGAACTTCCCATCTGCCTCCTTCGGTAAGAAAACGAGAGGAAGGAAGGGCCTTGAACAAATCAGTTAATTTAACAGAATTCTGTAGTTTTTTAATCGCATGCTTGTCCACCTTCCCTCTCTATTTAAAAGGCGAGTTCCTTCCTACTGGAAAGCTCACGGCACCAGGCAGCTCTTGGCTGCTGCTGACCAGGCCCCTTGCAGGCTCCTTCCTTCCGGAGGAGCTGCCCCCCCCCACCCCAGCAGGCTCTCCCTTCTGCCCTCCAGCCACTCCCCCTTCTGCTCCGGCATGTCCCCCGCGCCTGCTCCTCCGCCCGTCCTGGCCTTCTGGGAGCGCACTCCTCCCTACGCGGCCTCTGCCGCCGCCAAGCTCGCAGCATGCAGCCTGGAGGTGCGCTCTGAGGCCAAGGGGACCAAGGACACGCTGAACCTGGCTTTTCCGTCTGGGTGAGTGAGTGCGGACGGCCATGGGGTGGACGGTTGCTGTCGCCGGACGGGAAAGGGGTAGATTCCTCCATGCAAGACGCCTCCTTCTGCAATTGATGAGGCGCACTCGTGTGTGTTTCTGTTATCAATCGTGTGTCTTTGCTCGCCCCACCATGTGTGTATCCCCTCGCCCGCAGGGACAAATTTCTCGGCCTGCCCCTCATCCTTCGCTACGTCGTGCGTGCGGGCACCTGCGGCCTGTCGAGTGGCTTGTACGCATCGGACGCATTGGCATCAACACAGGTTTGTGTTTTAAGGGACACACACACACACACACACACACACACTCACACACACACACACACACATATACACACACACACACACACACACACACACACACACACACACACACACGCAAGCACTCACACTCACACTCACACACACACGTAAGCACTCACACTCACACGCAAGCACACTCACGCTAGCGTGTGAGCGCTAGCGCACACACACACACACACTCGCTAGCTCACACACACACACACACACACACACACACTCGCTAGCACACATACACACACACACGCTAGCACACATACACACACATGCAAGCACACGCAAGCACACACACACACACACACACACGTATGAATGTTTACAAAACAAGCATGAACATAAAAACAGACCCTAGTATGCTGTGTCGTGAACTGCGGTACATGCTGTTCCTAATCGGACTCCTTATTTTAGCACAATTCCTTGACTGTGCGCTCAACCAATTACAAGTGAAATTTTAACGTGTGTACGTAGGTAGATTACTGGCTTGATTACGTATGCTCGAGCGTCGTGCCCGGTGCTGGCATGGAGGCTGTGCTCTTGGCAATCAACGATTACTTGACATGGAGGTCGTTTCTCGTTGGGCATTCAACCACGGTCGCAGATGTAGCATTGTGGGGCCAGTTACAAGGTGAGCAGGTCCTGGGAACAGACTGTAGTGTTAGGGAGACTGTAGATGGCTAACAACCCTGGCAAAAGCAGAGGCAAGATACGCAGTATTCTGCCCTGACCTTGCCTCTCGTCAAGTTTCAGGGAAATAATAGGGGTTAATGGGTAGAACCATTGAAGTTACCACGAATGATATGGTCCTCACTAAATTGACCCTACATACGCTTAATTTTATTTTCTGCAGCGAGCTCCTGTAAAAGTTGCCTGGCATATTCCCTTGCTTCAAATTTGGTTGAAAGCTGATTGAGGCTTCGCAATAGCTAAATGCTGCAAACAAATTAATTTGGCATCTCACAACATCATCCTTGTGAATCTTGCGCATCAACAGCATTTGAACCTGGCCAAGTTATATTGGAGGCGGGATATGTGGTTTCACCGCCACCATAACCCCGTTTCCTCC
>Ga0307966_1004251_pt1 | contig 10645 bp, 6 predicted proteins | sample OrgLakmetagen646_FD_203141 | JGI IMG/M metagenome (GOLD analysis project Ga0307966, IMG submission 203141) | Saline water microbial communities from Organic Lake, Antarctica - #646 | ecosystem: Environmental > Aquatic > Non-marine Saline and Alkaline > Saline | place: Antarctica: Organic Lake... | reverse complement strand
TATAGAAAAAGGTTTGCTATCACCATTTCAATATTTCGGTGTTCATGACAATACAGACTTATCTAATATCAATTGGACAAGAGGTCGCTATGATCAAAGTGAATTAGAAGGTTTATACACTAAAAACAATGATCGGATTATATTCATTGAGAAAGAGCTAAAAGACAAGGTAAATGATCCCTCAAAAATGAAAGCTTTAGGGTTTTGCGTTGGCGTTCAGCACGCAGAGTATATGGCAGAAAAGTTCAATCAAATGGGTATCCCAAGTATTTCGCTTTCTGGAAAAACAGATACCCAAAAAAGAGGCTCAGCAATTTCTAAACTTCGAAATGGTGAAATAAATGCAATCTTCACTGTCGACTTATTTAATGAGGGTGTTGACATTCCAGATGCAGATACTATCCTTTTTCTTAGGCCTACAGAAAGTGCTACTCTTTTCACTCAACAATTGGGTCGAGGGTTACGATTAGCAGATGATAAAGAATGTTTGACTGTTTTGGATTTTATTGGCTATTCAAATAAAAAATTCAGTTTTGCTAATAAGTTTCGTGCACTTACAAATGTACATGGTAGAAAATTGCAAAGACATGTTGAAGACCAATTTCCGGTTTTACCAAGTGGTTGTGCAATCGAATTGGATAAAGTATCTCAATCTATTGTACTCGAAAACATTAAAGAATCAGTTGCTGCATCGCGATCAAAAATTGTTTCATATTACAATAGTGTTGAAAGACCCAATTCCTTAATCGAGTTTCTATCTAAAACGGAACTAACACTTGAAGATTTATACAGGAATGATTTCTACTTCACTCAGTTAAAACGAGATTCCGGATTGATCAAATTCGAGCAAACAGATGAAGAGAAACAGTTTGGGCGTTCTATAATGCGAAGTATCCATCTTGATAGTATTGAAAGATTAAAGTGGTCAGAGAGTTTCTTTTCAAGTTCGAGTGTCCCAAAAAGTAGTACGTTAAACATAAAGGAGACTACTTTTCTGCAAATGTGGGCGGCAAATTTTGGAGAGAATGATGAAATAAATCAATTAGATCAACTCTTAAGTCGATTTTGGAAGTATCCTGAAATTGTGAGTGAGTACCGTGATTTAGTTCGATATTTATTGGATGAGATTTCACACTTTACCAAAGCTTGGGAAAATGATTATGATATTCCTTTAGAACTTCACTCGCGCTACAGTAGAGACGAAATCTTAGCCTCTTTTGGCGACATCAGGAAAGGAAAATTATATCAACCAAGGGAAGGTGTCTATTACCATAAAGAAACTAAATGTAACCTACTTTTTGTGACTTTAAACAAGAGTGAGAAGGATTATTCACCATCCACAATGTATCGAGATTACGCAATTTCCGAAAGCCTTTTTCACTGGCAAACTCAGAGCAATACAAAGCCTTCAACGAAAAAGGGTCAAAGACATATTCAACACAAAGAGAAAGGAATCACACCTCTACTATTCATAAGAAACCATAAGAAAGATGAGCGTCGCCAAACAGAACCTTACTTTTTTGTAGGTCCAGTTGAACTTCAGAAATGGGAAGGTTCACAACCGATGGATATAGTTTGGAAGGTTGAGGAACCACTTCCGGCTGATATTTATAGAGCAACATCAATTAGTAATAATTGAAAGTTTTGACAATGATTAAACAAATTGATTGTACTTACCTATCGCCGAATAAAACAATTGAAGAAATTCTTATAACTCGAAAAGAGGCTAGGAGAACTGTTTATGTCTACAATTACAAAGGGATATCATTTAGGTTTTCTTCTATTGATAACATAAACAGCTTCATTAAAAACGGTGGTGAGGCAGAAAAGCATTTTTTAACCGAAGGAGAGTTAGATAAATATTTGGTGAAAATAATTCCCTAAATCAACCCCACCAAAAAGTGCCCATTCACCCTCCGGCCCTGTCATTTCTCATCTACTCCTCCAGCTCAAATCCCTGCGTTTTACCTTTTTCGATGGCCGGCACTCCGTTTGTCATCCAGACCGGCGCGGGCGCGTCCATCAGGTAGTGGTCGAAAAACTGCTGCATCCGGCGCTGGAGATCTTTCCGGTTCACGCGCTTGCGCAGGTTGTGCGCCTCATCGTTGTAGGTGAGCATCCATACCGGCTGGCTCAGCCTCTTGAGGGCAGTAAAAAATTCAATGCCCTGATACCAGGGTACGGCTCCGTCGGCATCATTGTGCATCATCAGCAGCGGCGTTTCAACCCGGTCGGCAAAGAAGAGCGGTGAATTTTCGATATAGTACAGCGGTTTTTCCCATAATGTACCGCCGATCCGGCTTTGCGACTTCTCATACTGGAACTGCCGGTTGCGCCCGCTTCCCCACCGGATACCGCCGTAGGCACTGGTCATATTCACCACAGGCGCCCCGGCCATCGCGGCCTTGAACATGTTGGATCGGGTAATGATATGGGCAATCTGATACCCTCCCCAGCTCTGTCCCTGGAGGCCGATATTCGCCTCATCCACAAATCCCCGGTCGAGCAGATTGAGCGTCATCCCGATCACCGCATCTTCCGCGCTTCGGCCCGGATTACCAATTTTGTACGCAATGTCGGGCATGGCCACAATATATCCGCGGCTTGTGTAAAAGGCGGGAGTGATCGTGGAGGCGGACGGAGCCGGCGCCCGGTAGTTATGCAGCCGGGACGAGGTCCGCTCATAGAAGTAGACAATCATCGGATATGTCTGGTCCGGATCGAAATTTTCGGGCGTGTAGAGCAGCCCGTCAAGCGGTTCACCATCCAGGCTGGTGAACTGAAACAGCTCCACGTCACCCCAGAGATAGTTCTCCTGCTGCGGGTTCGCATTCGTGACCTGCTCGAAATCCCTGAAACGGCTGCTGGTCATATAAATATCCGGATACTCCCTGAACGTACTTCTGCGCATCATCCAGCGGTCGGCGTCCCTCGCTTTCTCAGGAGTATAGAGCCTGTAATCTCCCCGCCAGAGTTCCTCGGGGGTACTGCCGGGCTCAAAACCGGTGAGCAGCACCGCCGAGGATTTGTCGGTTTCATGGACGGCGCTCAGCCACACCTCATCAGAGGCAAACCAGCGGCTTTCGGAGTCTTCAGAGAAGGAGCGGTAGGTTATCTCGTTCTCCCTGCCATGACCGTCGGTTAGGCGATAGGGGGCCTCGTTCCCGGCCGGATCGAATACCCACAGATCATACCGGTCACGGATGATGATCTGACCGTCATTTTCTGTCCACCCTTCCACGCCATACGGACCGGGATCGGAAGGACTATCGTGCAGTTCATCATAAAAAGGGATATCCAGTTCACCGGTAAGATTAGCAACCGCCTGCGTTTCCAGGTTCTTTGCATACCAGTGACGGTCTTTATAATTGTACCATGCCGCGTACGTCCCGCCGGGAGAGAGCGTGATAGAGGCTTTTACCTTTTCTGCAAACTGCTGCCGCTCGCCGGTTCTCACATCCACCCGATAGACATCACTGTAGGCCGGGCCCCCTTCCCACTGTGTGAGATATTGGTAGGGAAGGGTGTGCTCGCCAATGGCATAGTCTGCGTCTCCCCTGTCGGGCACGGTGACCGATCTCATCTCGTCATCTTCGAGCTGAACGAAGGATTCCCCAGCGATGTGATAGACACTTCGGAAGGTTCGCTTCTGATCCTCCTCGAGCTCCACCAGCTGCTGGGGCTGCAGCCGGTCATCCTGCCAGTTCCAGATATCGACCGAGGCTATATCGATTTTCTCAACCGTGGTATCCCGGGGTATCGGTTCGGGTGCGATCCCGAAAAAGAGCCGGGTGCCATCATGCGAGAATTCGGGTAACGCAAATTCGTTGACCATCCATCCCTCAGCGAGCCAGTCAGAGCTTTCATTGACCAGCACCACGGCTTCCTCCATACCCTCTTCCCAGACATAGAGGGTGTAGAATTCGGGTTCGTCATTCTCATCAGCGTCGCCGTTTTCTGTTTCGCTTTCCACTCCCTCCTTCTCCTCTTCGGCTTCTCCATGTTCACCGGTCTTCTTATTTTCATCTGCCGGCTTGGCTAAAAATGCGATACGCGATGCCGTTGAATCCATCACCACAGAGCTGTAGGACTGGAGCCCGCTGCTGATTGTGGTTTTGTTTCCGGTTTCTGTTTCGAGAATGTGGATCCCGGGAGTCTGAAGTGAATCTTTCGTTACATAGACCAGGCGCTCCCCGTGTCTGGAAAAGAAATAGTCATCCGCGTGGTGGATCACCGTCTCCTCCCCGGTTTCAAGGTTCCGGAGCACCAGATCGTTTTCAGGGTCCATCGGCTCGGCCGCTGTGGTATCGGTAACGGCAGCGGCCCCTTCCTCTTCGGCAGTTTCGTTTTCGTTCTCCTCCGTCTCTTCTTTCGATTCCCTGTCGTATAAAAACGCCAGCCATGTTCCCGATCGCTCTGGAAGCTTAAAGGAACCGACTTCCGGGAAGGTTTCCAACGCATCCTCATAGATGGAGTAAACCGCCAGGGTATCGTTAAATTCCTCATCCGGCTCTTTATCGTTAATCATCGCTTTGCGCACGCTGTCGTAGGGAGCCGCAATAAAATGGACCAGCGTCCGGCCATCGTAGCTCACTTCAAACCGTTCGCCGCGCGCATGGGACACCTCCCTGTTATTGCGAAGGTTTTGCACCCTGATTTCGCCGTCCCCCTCCTGCGGATTGAGCCCGTATATCAGAAACCGTCCGTCGGGCGTGAGGGTCTGCCCGGAAACGGACCGCCACTGGTCAAAATCTTCATAGCTGAGGGGAACCTTGTTCTGGGCTATGCTCACCTCAGCAAGCATGACAAGAAGAAGCAGAAAGAGCGAGGAAGAGATCAATCGGTTCATAGGAGAAGAGGTTTAGGTACGGGTTGTTGGAGGTTAGGGAGGCAGTCGTTTGATGACTGGTCACAGCTTTAGATGCCTATAATAATAAATACTACGCTGTATTACGAAATATCTGTGCACATTCAGCACTACCAGTCTTTCTGACCTTCTTCACTTCGCGGAACGGATGATGACAATGCCTTAAAAAAAAATTGGTCGACCGCTTGCTCAGAATGACCTGTTTCATGGTTACTGAAGGACGGGTTGGCGTTATTCTACCACGATGAAACATCCAAGCGCCGAAGGTGTGGCATATCAATAGCCCAGGGCGTGAGCCCTGGGAATAGGGGGGGCGCCGTGAAAAATCCCGAGGCGATTTGTTCTGCAAAAGAAATGGATTTATTCGAAGAGGAACAGGAATAATTTAAACCGTGGATCAACCAATCGTTGCTGGCGGCGTGTGCATGATATTGAAATATGGCAAATAATTGAGAACGCCGCCCTTATTTACCAGATTTACCTGTCACCCTGAGCGAAATGAGGAGCGTTAGCGACGAATGACGTCGAAGGGTCTCCCTGTTTATGGCGGCTTTTGTGGTCAGGGCTTGAACCCCCGGTTTACCATCTTAGAGCTAAAACCCGAAACCCACCTCTGCGATCTCGCTGGACGCTCTCATTCTGACTCACCCCCGCCTCCTCTCTATCTCACCCTGACGGAACTCGTCATAGAGGGAGCTTCGAAATACATTCATGGCCTTAAAAGGATATCTTAGCCATATTCGGCCCTTTCTTTACTGATATACTTTTCTACTTTTTATTTCGTATTCTTATGTTATCAACATTGTAAGAACATAAGGCAAAATTGTTATGATTAAGAAACTTCAAAAAATCGGGAACAGCCGCGGTATTTTGCTGGAAAAAGCCCTGCTCAAACTCCTGAAAGTAGAAGGTGATGACCAGGTTGAAATTATTCCACAAGATGAAGGACTTTTGATCAAAAAGGTCAATGCAAAATCTGCTTATCAAGAAATCAGTAAAAAGCATCGTAAATCCCTGGATAAACTGGGTGAATGATGAGTACCATTTCCTTTCTAACTATGGAAGACATTTTGTTCATCCATGAGCAGGAGATTCAAAAAGCAGGTGGTGATTCAGGTGTTCGAGAAGAACAAACTATTCAAGCTTGCGTGGATGCCCCCAAAGCAAGTTTTGATAGTGACTATTTGAACGACCTGTTTGAAATGGCGGCCAGCTATATCATTTGTTTAGCCATTCGGCATCCATTTATTGATGGCAATAAACGAACTGCTTTGGCCTCAGCTCTTACTTTTTTATATCTGAATGGATATGAAGTTGAGGAATCTTATGATCTGGAACTTGCTGACTTGATTCTGGATTTTTTGTCAAAAGACATCTTTAAAAAAGATCTTGCTATGCACCTAAAAGGGAATGCCATAAAAAGATAGAAAATATGGCTAAAAAGACGTTTCAAATCAGTTAAATATGTAATAATAAAGGTCCAAGCACCGAAGGTGCGACATATCAATAGCCCAGGGCGTGAGCCCTGGGAATAGAGGCGACGTCAGATAAAATCCCAAGATGAAGGGCGCGATCAACGAAGAGATATTTTCCGAGGGATAAAGAAACCAAATTTATAAAATGCTGTCATTCTGATGGATTAAACATCTTTCGGTGATTGATGTCCAACAATACCTATGCCCTCTTACTTTTGGACCGCCAAAAGTAACCAAAAGCTCCCAGCTGTGATGGCTTCCGGTCACGGTTTGCCCGCACGGGTACACTATGAGAATACTCACTTCGTGAGCGCTCATAGCGATTTCTCCCGGGCTGCTTTGCAAACCATGCCATTTCGCTTGCGCGTTCAGAAAATGAGCTTCACACACCAAGGCCGTAGATTGTCTCCTAGATTGAAGTAGTTCAACCTCAATGAAACATCCCAGCGCCGAAGGTGCGACATATCAATAGTATAGAGGCGACGCCAAATAAAATCCCGAGGCGGTGGGCATGATCAACGGACAGATATTTATCGAGGGATAGAGCAACCAATTTTTAAAAAGTGCGGCTATTTTGTGTAAATAAATCAATTCATTTGATTGTAATGAATCTTCCTGTTCATTTTGTCTTGAAACAAAACGAATCTCCCTACTAAAAGGGATCCCTGCGGGTCAAAATTCAAGACTGTGAAAAAATTGTCAGCGGTCACGGTGACTCTGCTACCTTTTATCAATGGTCCGCCGCGCTTAAAGCTTGTTAACTAGTTCCCACCGGTATGATAAAAGGTCCTCGCAGATTCACCAGCTCCCTCAATCTGCCAATTTTTTCAAGGCCGAAAGTCTTTTTTACAGTAAAAGCAATGAATTAATTCGAAGGGGAACAGGAATAATTTAAACCGTGGATTATTCAATCGTTGCTGGCGGCGTGTGCATGATATTTAAATATGGCAAATAATTGAGTACGCCGCCCTTAATTAACAGATATACCTGTCACCCTAAGCGAAAAGAGGAGCGATAGTGACGAGTGAAGTCGAAAGGCCTCCCTTTTGTGGCAGCTCTCGTGCCCAGGGTTTCCATCTCAGAGCTAAAATCCGAAACCCACCTCTGCAATCTCGCTGGTCGCTCGATCCCTGTCTCCTCCTGTGAGAATGTATAGACTCAAGTTCCAGGCAGCGAAAAAATTTTTAAAGGATATAATTTTATATCGAAGCTCCCCTCTCTGACGAGTCCCGATAGGGCGAGATAGAGAGGGGTCGGGGGTGAGTCAGAAAGATTCCTAAACTTTTTCACCTGCTTCAAATCCATTCTTGCAAACCTCACCGGAAGGCGCGTACTTACCCTTCAACCGTTTCTTATTCTTAACTCCAGAGGTGCTTCACTATGTCTCGTATCATTTTCTTTATCCTGCTTGCAGGGATTCTTTCACACACCTATCAGCCAGCCTTGGCACAAGAGCTTAAACCCTTCACTCCGGATGAGATGCTGAAGGTGGAGAATACCAATATCACGGGCGTCACGGATGACGGGCTGTTCGTCGCCGTCACCTCCTCGTCCTCCCGGGACCGGCTGGGGATCGATCATTTCAGGTTTGCCGATCCAACCTATGTGCAGCAGCGTACATCACGCCTGTACGTATTGAATACGGAGAGCGGGGAGCAAAACGAAGTAACCGACAGACCCACCGTTATTCAAACATCGGCCTGGTCACCCGATAACCGGACGCTGGCGGTCATCCTGATGGACAACCAGCGGGTAACCCTACAGATGTATGATGCCGAACAGGATCGCCTGCGGGAGTTAAAACCACGGACCGATCTGGAGATCGCTTCCAATACCGACCTGACCTGGACGCCGGACGGGTCTGGATTGATTCTGTCGTTAAGAGCCGAGGGGTGGAGAGCTAAAGCCGATTCTATGTACAGGGCGATCAACGACGGTCCGGTAGTGATACAGGATTCTGAAGAGGATTTTCTGGCCTGGGATCGGGTGTGGATGCAAAATGACCACTCGGTACTGGCACTGGTGACTACCGGTTCACGGCAGGTCACAGAACTCACCGATGAAGGCGTGATTGCGTCTCTCAATATCCCGGAAGACGGGTCTTTTGTAGCTGTGACTCAGGAATTCCCCCTGAAAACAGATTATACACGATCCGATGATGCTTCAGAATCAATGATGGTTACCATCAATCTGAATGAGCCGGCACTGCGGGATACGCTGATTACCCGAACTGAGAAACCGCTGGATCTGGATTGGGACCCTGCCGGAACTACCTGGGCATGGGCTGATGAGGGCAAGGTCTTTATCCGCCACATCGCAGATACGTCCGGCACCGAGATCACCGCTGATCGCTATGAGTTTATTGAGCAGGACGATACCACCAGCCTGGAATTTAGCTTCAACAGATGGAGCCAAAGCGGAGAGTCGTTACTATTGCGTTCCGATAAAGGGTATCACCGCGTCGACACGGCCGGGACTGATATGGAACTGGTCTTTCAGTTTCCGGAAGATGAGAAAAGCGAACCGAGGCTAGACCTGATGCATTGGTCGGACGATGATCGCTATCTCTATTTTACATCCTCCGCCCGCGACGAATGGAAACGGGGAATGGTTCGATATGATATTGAAGCTCAGGAGATGGAAACCCTCCTGGTGGATGATCACCTCTATTCGGACTGGACTTTTGCAGAAAATGCGGATCTCCTAACGTTTGAACGTGCAGAGGGTAATCATCCCTATGATGTGTATGTCAGCACGTATGAACTTAGCGATCTTCGCCGCCTGACTAATTTCAATGAATGGCTCAGCGACTATAAAATCCCTGATACGGAACTCATCCAGTATATGGATGTCGACGGTGATACCCTTTCCGGCGTGCTCTATTATCCCGCCAACTATGAGGAGGGCACGCAGTATCCGCTGATCGCCTACATCTATGAAGATTTCTTTGATAATACGTTTAACTCGCTGGCTAACGTGCTCGCCAACCGCGATTATTTTGTCCTCCGTCCATCTGTGGATCTGGAGCCCGGCTATCCCGGTGAAGGCTGGGTGAAGGGCGTGACCACTGCCATCAATAAGCTGATGGAGAGAGGGCTGGTGGATGGTTCGAAGCTGGGTGTGGAAGGGATTAGTTACGGCGGATACGGAGCTAACCTGCTGATCACACAAACGGACCGCTTTGCAGCTGCTATCAACAACTCCGGAAAGGTGAACATGATCAGCTTTCTGGGCGACAGTCCTAAAATTGGAACCCGGAATTATTCAGCAGCGGAAGTGGGTCAGGATCGAATCGGGAAGACATTCTGGGAAGCGCCGGATAAATATGTGACTCATAGCGCTGTCTTCTTTGCGGACCGCATCACCACCCCTCTGCTGATTCTGAGTGGAGAAGGTGACTGGAATGTTCCTGCCGACAATCAGCGGGAAATGTACTATGCATTACGCCGTCTCGATAAGTCGGTTAAATGGGTGAATTATATGAATGCAGGTCACGGCGCCGGATTAGCGGGCACAGAGGAAGACTTTTACCATCAATGGGAAACCGTATTTGACTGGTACAAAGAGCATTTTACGGAAAAGGAGGAGGAAGAATAACGAATACCATATGATGAATATGGAATAAAAGGTTTCATACCTTTAGTCTCTGCTGATATGTGGCAGGAATTAAGAATCCTATCATTTCTGTTAAGCACAACGGTTACATTGGCAATTTTGTCGACTACATAAAAGACCCTGAAAGGGTCATATAATGCAGCCCGGGGCAACGCACCGGGATTACAGAATCGATCCTTAAATACCCCCGAGGCGATAGATGCCATCAACGATCTATACAACATCGAGGGGTGGTGGCTATGAACCGGTGAGGTGTAATTGGGTGTTGGTCGGATCTGGAAAACAACCATCGAAATTGACCTTGTGCTATTGTTGGATCAAAGGCCGGGTTTTGTCTGGATTACGCCCTTATCCCCCGGGGATCACTTCGTGGCAGGGCTTTCTTTCATGGCCGGTACATCTGGCATAGTGCGCTGCACTATGTTATTGACGTGTTAATGTGCTTACGAGATGACTTTACACATTGACACCTAAACACTTTAGTACAAGATCTGGTCACTATACACCAAAGCCAGGTCGGTGGAGCGCTCTTTGTTATGAGCAGCGATCACCCCCCACCACTTCTCATATTTATATTCCCAATCCCTGTCTTCTTTTTTCGACTCCCTCTCTCGGATCAGAGCTAACAATTGATCACTAAGTTCAAAGCGGTCCAGCTGGCGAAGCATCTCTGCTTTCAGCAATGCCT
>Ga0307966_1004249_pt1 | contig 10648 bp, 13 predicted proteins | sample OrgLakmetagen646_FD_203141 | JGI IMG/M metagenome (GOLD analysis project Ga0307966, IMG submission 203141) | Saline water microbial communities from Organic Lake, Antarctica - #646 | ecosystem: Environmental > Aquatic > Non-marine Saline and Alkaline > Saline | place: Antarctica: Organic Lake... | reverse complement strand
ATCGTGGAGATCATGGGCTTGTTCCAAGACGAAAGCCACATCCACAATGTTCAAGAGCTGTGCACAGGAGGAGACCTGCTCAGGTGCGTGCTTTTGCTTAAGTCGGGTTGTGTGGTGCACCTGATCTATTCACCTACTAAACATTGGTGGTCTTGCACGGTTAGAACCTGAGGCTCGCTGTCTGGCGTCATTTTCTATACATTAGGTCCGTTTAAGTGCAATAGGCCTGGGTGCATGCGTCAAATCCAGTGTGTACACTAGGCCTGAGTTTGTGCAGTAGACCTGAGTATATGCATCAGACCTGAGTGTGTGCTTCAGGCCAGAGTGTACAAATAAGGCCTTAGTGCATGTGTATTACGCCTGAGTGTATGCACCATACCTGAGTGTGTGCACCAGGCCTGTATGTGCATAAAACTTGAGTTTGCATTAGACTTGGTGTGTGTGTGCCTGCATTTGGTGCCGTTACGCTGATCCCTCCAATGCGCAAGTGAAGGTGTGAAGAACTTGCTAGACCTAGCCGTACTCTGCACGCTATGCAAACGCACGCTCTCTCTCTCTCTCTGTATGACCTGAAACTACAGCAAAGTGTCAAAGAGCCTGGAGCCGTGTACAGAGAATTACGCTGCCTCAATCACACGGGCGGTGCTGCTGGTGGTACAGCACTGCCACTCGTGCGGGGTGATTTACAGGTAGGTGTGTGTATATGTGTGTTGTGCATGGAAGCACTGAATAGGATTTGAGCGGGCAGGCTTTTGGGCCTGCAAAAAAAAGAGCGTGCCTTTATATAATAACACGTCTGTAAAAGTAGAAGAAACTACAAATCCTGGCAAGTTTGAACTCGCACTGCCTTGGTCTGCACCATCAGACAGAAAGGTGCGCAGACGCGTTCCCCTTCATAGACTCACACCTGCACACGAGGGCCGCTCTTTCCCTTTGCACCCCTGCCCCGCTTTAATTGACTGTCACGCTGTTTCTTTGTGGTCTCCCTGAGCACCGCGTATGCCGTGTACTCAAAGTCCAGGCTGGGCACAGGGGGCGTGGGGTGTGGGGCTGCTGGCAGATGCTGTGCGTCTTGAGCAGAGGTATTCGCATGGACCATGACGTGGCTACTCACGGACGCAGTCCACAATCCCTGGCAGCCAAAGCTGTTTTGGTGGTGTGGGCACGGGGAAGCCTGCTGAAGAAGCAGAAAGGGATCAATATAGACTAAAAAGAGCCACACATGCACTTTTTGGCAGCTGATTGGAAGAAACAGAGAGAGAGAGAGAGAGAGAGAGAGAGAGAGAGAGAGAGAGAGAGAGACAGAGAGAGAGAGAGCAACATGTAGGACATGCTGAGGCTGTAATCTGCTTGCTGTAAATAATTAACCACTGTGCCTAATGAAATCCGCCTCTGATTGGTTGTTTGTTGTTTGTCATCTGCCACAGGGACATCAAGCCAGACAACTTTCTGCTTTCCAGCAATGATCAAAATGCCGTGCTGAAAGCCACAGGTGTGTTGACACGTGCTTGTGTCTTTAGGTCAAATGTTGAAGTAATGGTTGTCCTGAAGTCTTGCGTTTCAAGGCTCAGCGATGTCTGCTATCCAGCAGACGAGCGGCACATTGGCACATACCTACTTGTTTGTACACACACACCTTTGACATGCGCACGAGTACCTCTCCATGCAGATTTTGGCATCAGCAGGTTCATGAAGCCTGGCGAGACAACAGACGAGTTCATGGGCACCCCATCTTACATGGTGAGTGAGCATGTGCCTTTTGATACAGGCAGTGCAAGGAAATGCCCTATGCCCTCCCTTGTACAAGCCCGCCACACAGATCAATAAAATACAAGTACACACACAAACACGTTCATACATGCGCACACACACACACATGCATGCACACGCGCACCCACACACACCTACACACACATGCACTGCACACACATACACACACATGCACGCACACGCATACACACACGCATGCACATTCACGTGCACACACAGACGCACAGGCTCATGCTCATATACACACACCACTTTCCTCAGGCCCCAGAGGTGTTCAACATGGAGTGCGGCTTTCCTAGCGACATCTGGTCAACAGGTGTCATGCTGTACTGGCTGCTGAGTGGGGAGTTCCCTTTTAAGGTGCGCACAGCAATGCAGCTATTTGGAAAGTCAGTGTGCTGTGTGCATGCATATGTGTAAGTGCTCGTGTGAGTATGTGTCTTCTGTGTTGGTCTGAGTAAGAATGAGCTAGGCTACGCGCTCTAGATGGGGCAGTTTGTGGGGAGAGTTGAGCTGTAGGCACAATTTCGATAAGTGAAAAAAGTGGGGAAGGCTCAGATTTACAAAGCAGAAGTTGCTGGCCCTTCAGCAAGCTTTTTGACATGACGAGTAGGCACACCATTTCAATTGGTATGCTCGCTCGCCTTTGCAGGAGAGTATACGATGCAGTAGGAGTCAAGTAATAGCGCAACCTATAAGACTAGACTTATTTCAATGGCTTTCACACCACGCCCTCGGTACTTGTTAGCATACTGTGCAGAGCACAAGAGGCTTCAACTTTTGTGTGTGTCCCACATTCACACACACGTGCATGCACGCTTACACACACCTGTGCAGGGCAGCAACAAGATGCAACTGGGCATGCAGGTGGTGCAGCAGGAGCCAAACATGGAAGGAGAGGGGTGGAATGAAGTGTCGGACGAAGCCAAGGAGGTCATCAGGTACACACACATACACACACATCTCTAGGGTGGCAGGGCCGCTATGCTTCTTTTGTTCCTTCATCCCTCTGTGCTTCCAGTGCACATGCGTTTTGCTACGCCTCAGCACAGCAAGCAATCTGCTGACATGGTACAGGGCTGCGCGTTGGTGTAGCCTGCCACAAAGGCTGCGTGTAAGAGCGATTGTAATAGCTTATGCTGATATAGAGTCAGCGTGCATCATAGAAGACTTCCACATTGGTTTTTGCTCTGCTCAGAGCCCTGCTACATAGCCTTAGGGCCTTCACTTGCAGCCAGGCTGTTTTGGGGGGGCTTCAGGTTTGGGTCGTAAGAAGGACGAGGATGTGGTGCTCAGGCACAAGTAGCCGCTCTTTATGCAGCACACAAGTGCTATGATTCACGTGTGTTGCAGAAAGTGTTTCTGTCTGTACAAGACCCGTGCAAAACCTATGCATGCTCGATGACTCCTCTTTCCCTGGTGCTTTTGATGGCAGGTGGCCCTCCCTACATACGCGTGTGTTTCCTCATTGGACGTGCACCGACCTCCTCTGTTTTCTCGGTCGTCTACTTCACTTTCCATCTGCATGTTTTGCATATTATGCTTCTGATTGTAGGAGAAGACCCATTTATTAAGTAAAGCAGGCTACACTTGGTGCACACACTCACATGCGCACACAAATACAAGTGCATACACGTAAGGCACACATACCAACCTGTTTTGGAGGTCATTTGCCACTCGCATCACTTTCAATCTGCTTAGATTTACAATTTGGGTTGCTGATCATAAGAATGGCATGAGTATTGCAGGCTTCACTTGGTACTCACACACACACTCTCATTTGCACTTCAACAAATTAAAATGCACATGAAGCACACACACCGTGTACAATCTGGTTGCAGTATGATGCTGGACAAGGACCCTGAGACGCGGGCCACAGTCAAAGAGCTGTTGGCGCACAAATGGTTCAAGGTATATTGCGTGTATGAATTGTGTACATTTGTGTATGTATGAGTTTGTGTGTGTGTTCGCGCACGTGTGTTTGTGGACGTGTACTTATTTGTGTGTGTATGATCCTGCATGATTTTATCTATGCTAGCTTGGCTGCATAAGAACGATAGCAAGATGTGCAGGACAAGTTTTGCTTGATATAATATTGAAAAGGGAAAGTAAGAAGGACACTAGTGTGATGCAGACACTTCAAGCCTCACTACAAGTGACCTTTCCAATTCACTTATTGTGTGTGAGTGTGTGTGTGCGTGCATGCATGCATGCGTGCGTGCGTGCGTGCGTGCGTGCGTGTGTGTGTGTGCGCGTGTGTGTGTGTGTGCGCGTGTGTGTGTGCGTGTGTGTGAGAGAGAGAGAGAGCTTGTGAATATGCGTGTTGCCACGATTCGCGCCAGAGATTGAACAGCTCTGAACATCTGCAGACACACTTGAGTATCAGGGAGAACAGAATAGAACGCTGGCAGTACACCACTTTCTGTCCCCCTCTTGAAACAGCATCCTTGATCCTGATACTGGAGGCTCGTGCATGACGAACATTCATTTGTTTGTTTGCAATAGCACTAGCATAGGCTTGTATAAAGTTTGGTGCACCTCCAGGTGCCCCACCAACTGCCACAGATGCAAGGCGACCTTAACGGATGAAAACCTTGTGCATGTACGGACACTTTAACTAATGCTCTGCAATGATCAAACACAAATACTGTCCTGCTGCCTTGCAGCAAGTGGCGGGTGCTAAAGCTCGGCCCCCAGGCAACATGCTCCTCCGCCGCCTCCGTAACTTTTCAAGCATGCACGAGTTTAAGAAGCAGGTATGCTTTGCATTCAGAATTACCAAATTCCAAGGATTAGAGCTTATTAAAAGTCAGTGCAATCAAACACAATGCCCGAGCTGTCCTTGGTCGGCCCATGTTGACTATCTATCAAATTTAGTTTTAGGGTTCATTTTGTTCATTTCTTTTGGGTTGCATGTGTCTGTGGGCATGTGGCTGCGTACGCTACGCATGACTTTGCACTGCTACTGCATCACACGCAAGTTGAAGGTTGAAAACCTTTTAATGTTGTGTCGCATTTATGTCCCATTCATGAAAATGTTTGCACATGTTTGACAAATGCTATGCACGCTCCCCATGCCCTTTGCCGGTCCTGCATGTTACTTCATTGGAGTAATGTCAAGTACCTACCTCGTGGGAGTGTGTTGGCTAGTCCATGCCATTTGTGGGCATGCTGAGACATTTGCTGTGCTGTCCCCTTGCTCCTTGAACCTCAGGCGCTAAGCTACACCAAACTCAGGCGTTAAGCTACACCAAACTCAGGCGCCAAGCTACCCCAAACTCGAACAGGCCACAGAGTGCCAAGTGTGCTGTGTATACCCATTTGAGCCATTAGCTGCTCTGCTACGCTGGATACCAAACTGGCCACAGAGTACCTAGAGGACTGTGTGTGCTATTTTTACCTGTATAGACTATTAGCTGCTGTGATTTCCCTGCCACAGGTGCTACGATGCACCACACGCAAGCTGGATGCAGAATACCTTGTGGGAGTGCGTGCCATGTTTGGTGCTATGAACACGTCTGGCTCAGGCAGCATGACCCTGGAGGAGCTCACCTCTGCACTGGACAGGCAGGGATGCAAGGTGAGGCTGCTGCATCGCAGGCGGTGTGGCCATCATGTTAATGTGTGGATGCTACTTGTATGTGTGTGTTGGATTTATTGACTGTGTGTGGAGGACAGGGATGTGTGTGTGTGAGAATTGCACGTGATACAGGGTCTAAGTAGGCGGCGCATATTGCTGCTCTTTGTGGTGGCCTTGCTTAGGCATCAGGTGTGTGCACATCACTTTGCGCGTGGCCTGAGCTTGCTGCTAACAGCGGTTGCAACTCCTTCAGCTTGATACCAAGCTTGAGCTCTGATCGCCGAAGTAAGGAGTGCCTAGTTTCTTTTGTGGGAGCTCTTACGCAGTAACACACACCCGCTGATGCTCTAATGTGCAGGTGGACCGGAAAGAGGTGGAGGGCTTGTTCAAGTCAATGGACATGGCAGGGGATGGAGTGATGTCCTTTATGGTAAGTAAATGCAAGCCTAGCTGCACAGACTGTTGGGGAGAGGGTAGAGGACATGCAGATGGGGCGTGAAGTCTAGAGGAAGAGAAAGCTGGGAGATTTTCAACTGATCACAGATGGCAGTTCAGGAAATGGGGAGAATGTAGGAGGGAGTTTAGAGTAACTCTTAAACAAGAAAAGTAGTTTTTGTTTGATGCCTCCACTGTGGACTCTTTTGCTGCACACACGCAACAGCGTCTTCTGTCCCACTGTTGTACTCTATGACTGGCATGCCTGTGCCACATAAACATCCATGCACACACGCATACACACACACGCTCACACGCTCACACACATACACACATGAAAATTTCAGGAGTTCAGTGCTGCAACCCTCAACCACTCCCTGCTTGAGAAGAAGGACCTACTCAAGATGCTGTTCAAGGAGTTTGACAGGAAAAACAGGGACTACATCTCAGAAAACGATTTGGAAGCGGTGAGAGCGCAATATACTTTGTTTCGTGAACGAGTGCTGTTTCTTGTGTAGTTTGTAGTGCATGCTGCTTAAATCTGACGCAGGTTCTGCTTTAAATGAAGGTTGTTGTAGGGTTGGCATTTTGCCGGCGTTACAAAAGCAACAGAAACTTGATGAGGAGTCGAGGGCACTTTGATACAGATTGTGGAGATTGTATTGGCTTTGCTTGCAACCTTTGCTCCCCTATCTGTGGAAGTGATGCCCTTAATTGATGCAAGAAACCCATTTTAAGAGAAGTTTGCACACACACACACACACGCACACACACTGCAGGCTCTCCGTGGCAACGACAAGGTCAACGAGAAGACCCTCCAGAAGATCATGGTGCAAGTGGACCTCAACCAAGATGGGAAGGTGTGTTATTACCTTATGTGTGCCTGTTTGAGTGAGGGTGACTTTGGATGAGTGAGTCCTGGTTGCCAAAAGGATATGCCACGTGAACGAAATCTGGCTACTCACACACAAGCACTGGAATAGATTTTAGGTGAGGGTTGCTTCAATTTATTTTAATGCAGGCGCACCTTTAGGCAAGCCTTCCCTACCGTAAAATTGTATGTAAGCTAGCTCAGCTGCAAACGCTGGATGCGTGAGGTGTGTGCGTGCAGCGTGCATGTGTGTTTATACTCACGCTCCCCTTGTATTGCAGATTTGATTTGGATTTATGACGGCAAGAATGCCTCCCCTTTCTGTCCTGCAGATCGACTTCAACGAGTTTGTGGTGATGATGTTTGGAGAGGACGCAGGACTGCAGCGCCTAGGAAGAGGCAAGGGCAACGTGTGGAGCTACCAGAACTCCAGGGAAAGCACAGGAGCAATGCGGGATGCTACCGGGCAGCTGATCAAAGCACCCAACCTGTCCAACTATCGTAAGGTGGGTGTGGATGCGGCTGCACAGGTGTGTGTGTGTGTGTGCAGGCATGCCACATACAACGACGTAGGTGCTCAAAGCACCAAGCCTCTTGTGATGCTGCTGTAATAGGGGGGTAAGGCTGGGGGAAAACAGAAGGAGGGGGCGCACCAGTTGTGGTTATGATTCGTGGACATGCTTGCTTGTCGTGTGTGTACGTCTGAGCTTGCAAGGTTGCAGCTTGCACTGTGGGTAACAGGCTGGCGTAATATTTTTGGTTGCAATGAGTGGTATTGGTATGACCAGTTTTTGCAGTTCATTGTTGTAGACATAAAAGAATGGCATACATATATTTACACACATCTATTACTCCCTGTAGGTCAACAACCCTTACAGCGCATCCTTCATGTCCACCAGTAAGCGTACCAACCCCAGCAAGCCCAAAGCTCTGTCCCCCACCCTTCCCTCCACAGCTCACTTTCAAAAATTGAGCCACAAGGAGCGCAGCACTCAGTCCCTAGTATTGCCCAAATTTGGGAGCATCTCAATGATTGAGGATGCGTGTTTCAAGCCCAACAGTGCGATGCAGATGTCCAGGTTGGTGGTATGAGAGTTGAGACGTACATGTTGTTGACAACAATGTCGTTACAACAATTAGTTACATACAACAATCAGTTATTTACAACAATGTCGTTGGGACGTTCATGTCATTTATAACAATGTCGTTACAACATAATGATGATGCAAGGACAGTGGGGTTTGTGACTTACGATGCAAAACTATCTGGATATGTCCAAGAAAGGCTGCCAGAACTAGACGTGCCATGGTTGGCCACGTGTACTTGAAAAGCCATGCTAAACTCATAGGCCTCTCAGGGCCGCCCATGCTTAGTATCATTTGTAAGGTGGGCTAGAACCATAAGTTTGTTCACGGCCGTAAATAGGGAGTGGCACCCGCTTAAGTTGACGTGATGAAGGCTGCACTTCATATTTACATGGTGCTGGCCAAATTCTGTGACCCTGTTCACTCAAAGTAACTTACCTGTGCACACACGGCAGGAACAGCAGCAGTGGCAAAATTCACGCTCCAACCTCTCCGTCCACCCTGTCCCGCAACAATTCAGCAAAAGCACCAAGTCAGCCGCAGCGCCATCCTCGCTCCCCTCGCTCCTCCATGCTTGCCTCTTCAAATAGTGTGCTCAGGTAGGGTCTCTTCTTCCTTGCCCACTACTTACATGCTTATGTATTGCCTGGTCACATCATATGTAACCTCAATAGACGTAGTTGCTCAGTCATTCTCGTTACTCCTCCACACTTGTTCCTTGCTCTTGAGCGCTTATGTCCACATTGTTTTGCTCTCCTCGTTACATGCAAGCTCAAGCACTTATGGATTAACCATTCACTTTTGAAATATTTGATGAGTGATGTGTTTTTGTGTACCAATCAATCTGTCATGCAAGCTAGCAACGCTCGCCCGTGCACCTTTTCCTGCACAATGTTTTAATGTGATTTGTGTATTGTTGTTGTGTGCTTCCACGCCCTTTGGCGCATTATATGTAGCCCGAGTACCATACATAAAAAATTATCACCGCCCCTAAGAAATTGTTTTGGAGGTGGAGGTGAGGTAAAACTCAAAACACGGTGGTATATTGTATATTTTTTGCTAGGAGTGGCGGTTCAGGGACGGTAGCGGTAGTGTAAGATACTGTTTCAAAGCCGCAAAGTGATGAGCGGTCAGGGGTCCCCCCTGCTCCGCCTGACAACCCCCCCCCCGGCCTCGCCTGTAGCAGGCAAGAACGGACTGGGTCAAACAAGAGGCAGAGGAGCGCAAGAACAAGAGGCAGCCAGGCAGGCTTATAAAACTTGGTTTGCCCTCGCACCATTGTATAGTTGGCATTGCATTGGCACTGCATTCTGTGGTTGTGCAACAAACGGAGTTGAGACAGGGATGCAAGCATGCTCTCATGCAGCAGCAGGAATGACATGCATAGCTACATACACGTTCTAGCACACACACACACACACACACACACGCGCGCGCAAGCACACACATGCGCATACACACACAAACACACATTTACACATGCTCTAGCACCCAAGTAGCACGCAAAGCTAGCACAATTTACGCATGCAGCAACAGCAGCTGGAGCAGCAGCAGTGACAGCAACAACAGCGAGAGTGACAGTGACAATAGCTAAGGTGGAGGTGGATCAGCAATGGAGGGGGAAGGGTGGCAGATGTGCAGGGGGCTTGTTATACAATAGAGGAAAGTCAACTTGCAAGTTATTAGCAGACTCAGGTGTAAAAAAAGTTTGCGGCCCTGAACTTTAACCATTTCTATCCTTATAACTTCCAATTCCTCCTCTGTGTTTGTGGGAGTTGAAGGTGGTCACACACAAGCCCGGGGCTCTAAAAGCTCCTTAAGAGGGGGTGGTTGTCAAATTTTATTAATAATTATTTCTAGGGGGGTGGCTGTTTTTGGGGTAAAATATGTGTTTTTTTGGGTGCGGTGTGTACATGTGCATATGGTATGTAAATTTGTCTGCTCGCTTTCATCCTCATCTTCCTTCTAACGTGAGCAGTTTGGAATCGAAGTTCCTTGTCAGTGACCTTATACATTATTAAGCCTGTGTAGCGGCCTGTGTAGCGGCCCCAATGAGCAATATGCTGTTTGGGCCTATTTTGCTCCAGCTTTACAACCCTGAGCTTGCTGTTGCTCTTGTGACTATAGGGCGGGTCAGAGCCATCGTATTTGGTGTATGCATGATGGATAGGGTTGGCCAGAACCATATATGTGCGGTGTATGTTTACAGTTCTGGCCAACTCTAATGATGAATGTATAGTGTATATACAGTGGTATCTAATACATGTACTTACGTGGTGTTTGATGTGGTGATTTATGGTATTATATTCTCTTGTCCGGTGTACCTGCACACTGGTGATCAAGCTTTACACATGCATCAATGCTCACGCTTAATGCACGACCACAAAAATAATTGCAGCACATGTGCTGCATTATCAGCGATGGAAATAATGCAGCCATTCACACTCGTACGTTTACGCACGCGCGTGCATACACGCAGTGAGGGCATTTCAGAAGGTGGCAGAGATAATCCCTCTAACCACAGCATAGCAGCGATGTACAATAGGTCTTCGCACGCATGCAGCAGCACGTGCGACTCTCATAGCTCGAGGCGTCCCCCTGGACCCACGCAAGAGGTGTGAAAAGAAGTTTGTGGTGAAGGCAATGATTGCTGTCAAAGCAGAAGATGTATTTGAATTTATAGAAAATATGCCAGGCCTGCAGTGAGGTATTAGCAGCTTGGGTGGTCTGCACAAAGCTGCCTTGTTGAAACGAACAACGTTTAGGCAAGCAAGTGGTCTGTGCAAGATGTGTGACTGCAACGTCCTGAGCAGCCTGTCCTGACTATTTCCACGGCTTATCCACAACCGGTGCTTGCAGGGTGGGTTATCGTTGCAGCACTCCTTGCAGCGGCAGTCTAGCTACGAG
>Ga0307966_1004243_pt1 | contig 10654 bp, 4 predicted proteins | sample OrgLakmetagen646_FD_203141 | JGI IMG/M metagenome (GOLD analysis project Ga0307966, IMG submission 203141) | Saline water microbial communities from Organic Lake, Antarctica - #646 | ecosystem: Environmental > Aquatic > Non-marine Saline and Alkaline > Saline | place: Antarctica: Organic Lake... | reverse complement strand
GACTGGCTGAGCTGGTCCGTGTCATCTGTCTCAATATCGAAAGTAATCAGATCTGTATGGTCCACGGCGTACAGGTAGTTGCCATTGATCGCAAACCGGGCAAGAGAGCCGCCCACGCCACCGCCGGATTCTGATGATGAGGTCGATGCATCAAATGATGTACTTTCCAGGGTAACGAATCCCCACTGTGAATTCGACTGACAGTTGCCGTCGCATATCTCTTCACGTTTAACCTTTTTCCAGTCCACGACGAGTCCTTTTGAAGGCTCTATCTGTTGTGTGGTGAATCCCGGGGCAATATTAGCTGCCGTATTGAACACGTCTTCAATTCGTTCTATAAGTTCAGGATTCTGCAAATCACTAATATCAAACACAAGGAGATCCTTATGTGAGTCGGCATACAAAAGATCTCCTTTAACGGCGAGATCCTTACTGGCGGGAATAGTGATAAACCCAATATTAACCGGATTAGCCGGATCGCGGTTATCAATAATATGTATGCCTTCATTGCGCTCATTTACAAACAGGTATCCCCGGTAGAAATAAATTTTGCCAGGTACCTGGAGGTCTTTGGGAGGTGCTACGGTGACAGAATTTAAAAACTCCGCCTCACTCATGTAGACCGGCTCATATTCAATCCAGGTTATTGTCTGCACACGTTGATCTTCGCAGGAGATGAAAAATAGCGGGACTAAAAGAAGCATGATCATGCCAAAAAAGATGGAAGGAAGTGATGTGGCATTTGCTCGGGTTGTTATATTTGGCAGCATATCTAAAAAGATTTGTTGGCTGTTAAGTGATTTTGAACGTCTTCAGTATGGTATACACGGTATCATTCCGGGATACCTATTCAAAGTGTTAAAGAGTGGTACGAACATCCAGAATTATCAATAGCATGTTGATAATGTATCGAATCGTGAGCTGTTTTACTTAGCCCGGATTATTCACGATGACGTGTGTATGAGTACCTTAACGTGTTATAAAATAAATGTATGTAGGTTATTTATCTTATAGTCCAAATTTGGGCGTAGATTTTTTCGGCGTAATTTTGATGTGTACTGCGTTTGCCCGGGGCATGCCTACGGCGCACGTGCAAATGGCTTACTCAGGGTACACAAGTACCCTTCCGTCTCCATTTCCACCTCGCCTTGTTCACATTAAAATTTCTTGGTGCATAATCCGGGCTAGATACCCGGGGTTCATGAATTAATACACGTAAATATTATCATTTTTATGTTTGATGATCTACATTCATGAGAGCGCTACCAGCTTGCCGGAACTAAGGCGTTAATCACCATGCTGATAATAAATTTAATGTGATACCATGAGCCAAACTGTTTATCAAATCCAAAGAAGACTTATTGCTCTCTTAACCGCTCTTTCACTCGTTACGGCATGTAGCCCGGCCGACATTGAGGAAGAAGTGACATTCGATGCGTCGCAGATCAACCGACATATGGAAACGGATGTTTCATTTAATGAGCGATATCGACCGCAATTTCACTATACACCAAAGATCAACTGGATGAACGACCCGAATGGTCTTGTTTATCTTAACGGCACGTTTCACCTGTTCCATCAGTATAATCCATTCGGCAACAAATGGGGATTTATGAGCTGGAATCACGCGACCAGCACCGACCTCGTGCACTGGGAGCATCAGCCTGTAGCTATACCTTATGGAAAAGAGGAAGAAGAAGCGATCTATTCCGGCAGTGCGGTTGTGGATCACAACAATACGTCGGGATTTGGAAATGGTACAACTGCACCGATTGTGGCTATCTATTCCAGTGCGTATGGAGGTGAGAATCCGCATCAGTCGCAATCGCTGGCATACAGCACTAACGGTGGCGAGACATTTCAAAAATATGAGGGAAATCCCGTACTGGAGTTTGAAGATCCCGATTTTCGTGATCCCAACGTGAAGTGGCACGAGGATATTCAGAAATGGATCATGGTGGTGGCGTTGCCGCTTCAACATAAGGTTCGGTTTTATTCGTCTGATAACCTGATTGATTGGGAATATCTGAGTGATTTCGGTCCGGCCGGAGCCGTGAGTGGAATCTGGGAGTGTCCGGACTTGTTTCCGCTGGCGGTGGATGGAGACCCGGATAACATAAAATGGGTGCTGCATGTGGATATGAATCCCGGGGCGATTGCCGGCGGGTCGGGCTCACAATATTTTGTAGGCGACTGGGACGGCGAAACGTTTGTAGCTGACGACTCCATTTCGGGCGGCGAAATTATGTGGGCTGATTATGGGACAGACTATTATGCCGCCATTTCATGGAACAATGTACCCGAGGAAGACGGACGCCGGTTGTGGCTTGCCTGGATGAACAATTGGGAGTATGCAAATGAGATTCCCACAGATCCCTGGAGAAGTGCCATGTCAATCCCGCGGTCAGTACACCTGGAAACATTAGGAGAGAAAGTAGCCGTAACTCAGCGCCCGGTTGAGGAACTGAAGACACTGCGTGGCAATGAGGTTCAGCTGGAAGAACAGGATATTGCGGAAGGAAATCATCCCTTAGTGAATGACGGCCTATCCGGCAAGGCTTATGAAGTGGTTGTGGAGCTGGAGCCCGGTGTTTCAGAAACAGCAGGACTGAACGTACGCGAGGGTATGAATGAAGAGACGGTGATTGGGTATGATGCTATGACCGGGACTGTTTTTGTAGATCGAACTCAGTCGGGAGAGAATAGTTTTGGTGATGAATTTGCCCGCCGTATGGATGCACCCGTCAGGTTGATCGACGGTAAAGTAAAGCTCCATATTTTTGTGGACTGGTCGTCTGTTGAAGTTTTCGTAAATGATGGAGAGCAGGTGATTACCAGCCGGATTTTCCCCGATCCTAAAAGTGTAGGGCTCTCCCTGTTTGCTGATGGAGGAGATGCATCACTGGCCAGTCTGACCTTCTGGCCCCTGGAGTCTATCTGGGATTAAGAACGAATCATTCAAATTGATCATATTGAATAAGAGCACGTTGTAATACTCACGACTAATCAACTGTATATGTTCAAAACAAAATCAATATTACTCTCGAGCATTGTTGCTGCTGTTGCCGGTTTTCTGTTCGGGTTTGATACCATCGTCATTTCCGGGGCCGATCAGCCGATCCAGGAGCTCTGGGAGATGTCGGACCTGTTTCATGGTACATTTATTATGTCGATGGCACTGTGGGGCACGGTTTTCGGAGCGCTTTTTGGAGGTATTCCGAGTGATAAATTCGGGCGAAAAAAAGTTCTGCTCTGGATTGGTGTTCTGTATACCGTATCAGCACTTGGATCAGCTTTTGCCACCGACCCCTATATTTTTTCATTTGCCAGGTTCATCGGGGGGCTGGGTGTGGGAGCCTCTTCAGTTGCAGTGCCAGTGTATATATCTGAAATTACGCCGGCGCACAATCGCGGAAAACTGGTAGCGCTCTACCAGTTTAACATCGTTTTTGGAATACTGATCGCTTATCTCTCGAATTACTGGATCGGACTCACGTTTGAAGTTAACGCCTGGCGGTGGATGCTTGGAGTTGAGGCTATTCCCGCCGCCATCTACCTGTTGCTGGTCACCGGAGTGCCGGAAAGTCCACGATGGCTTCTGCTCAAAAAGGGGCTCGAAGAAAAGGCGCATGTACTGCTTACTCAGCTTTATCCTAAGGAGAATATCGAAAAGATGATTTCTGAGATCAAGAACTCAGTCTCAAAAGATGCAGGTGCGGATACCTTTTTTTCGAAACGATTTCGGTTTCCCATAATGCTGGCGTTTCTTCTCGCCTTCTTCAACCAGTGGTCGGGGATAAATTTTGTGCTCTATTACGCGCCCAGGATCTTCAACCAGGCCGGTGTGGCTGCGGGGGATGTCCTTGGGGCGTCGGTATCTCTGGGCGTGGTGAACCTCCTGTTTACACTGCTGGGCATGTACTTGATTGACCGTTCCGGCCGAAAGTTTTTGATGTATATCGGGTCGGTGGGGTATATTGCGTCACTTCTTGGCGTTGCATGGGCGTTTTATTCAGGTGCCGAAGGTGTCTTTGTGGTGATTTTTGTCTGCGCATTTATTGCCTCCCACGCCATTGGCCAGGGAGCGGTTATCTGGGTGTTTATCTCCGAGATCTTTCCCAACGCAATTCGTGATTACGGAATGTCTTTGGGCTCGGGAACACACTGGGTGTTTGCGGCCACCATTACGCTGATTACGCCAACAGTTCTGAGCACTTTTACCGGAGCACAGATATTCTCCTTCTTTGCATTTATGATGGTGCTGCAGCTGCTCTTTGTCTGGAAAGTGATGCCTGAAACGAAGAATATCACCCTTGAGGAGATGGAGGTGAAGCTGGGCATCAGCCGGGAAGCACTGGAAGAGCTTGTGGATGACGAGAGGCTTGAATCTGACGATCTTCCATAACTAACGACCTCCCAGAGTGAGCGACAGTAGTTGGAGCTCTCCTGGAAGAGTCGGTGTTTGGGGCCATCGTAAATGTGCGCAGACGTTGCTTTGGCTGGATCTATGAGCGTTGGGAGGAAGTTATGCGCCATTGTAATAACGCGAATTCAGCGGATCATCGCCCCGACGCTGACAGGAACCCGAAAGGCGCGGGTGCGCTGTCAGGTCTGGTATCTCAACCTGTTAGCACCCACCGGATCTGTCGGCGTTGGGAGATAGTTATGCGCCATTGTAATAACGCGAATCCAGCGGATCATCGCGTCGACGCTGACAGGAACCCGAAAGGCGCGGGTGCGCTGTCAGGTCTGGTATCTCAACCTTACAGAACACTGAGAATTTACCCAGGACGCTACAGGGAAGCCTCGTGAGATGCACACTCGGCTACGCCCGGAGGTCCCTCTATCTTACGACCTTCCAGAGTGAGCGGCAGCAGTTGAAGCTCTCCTGGAAGAGTCGGGTGTTAGGATTTCCATTTTTGAAAAACTGCATCCGTCAGGTCCTCTAACTAACGACCTCCAAGCGAGTTCGACTGCAGTTGGAGAACTCCTGGAACAGTTAGGATCAAACCAATGAGTGCAGGCAATTCACCGGACGCTGTTGTACAGGGTCATAATAAAAAAGGCTACACCTTGATGATGATTTTTCGCTTGTACATGTAGCTTAAAACAAAATACCACAAAACGATCCACGTAATGGCGTATAATAGCGAGGCATTCAGTTCAGAACCCAGTGGCATGAATACATTGTTAAATATAAGTCGCTGCAGAGATATAGAACCTTCTACTGTATTTATCTTAATCATGCCCAGCGTACGGCCAAGAAGTCCACTTACAAAAAAGACAATAAGTGCATTTACGCCATAGACCACAAAAGGACGCGTAAACCGGTCTTTCTCTTTTACATCGATCAACCAATAGCAGGCACCAAAACACTGCATAGCAAGCCCGCCTGTGAAGATAGCGTATGAGCTGCTCCAGATTGATTTATTGATAGGGAAAAACCAGTCCCAGATATATCCGATTATGGCTAGCATGAACCCCCATAACATGAGGCGTGCAGTTTTCTCAATCGTGCTACGGTCCGACATCAGGATCATTCCTGCAAATACCCCCAAAAGAGTGGTCGCTATTGCCGGAATAGTGCTCAAAATTCCTTCGGGATCATACGGTCCTTCTCTGTAAATGTGTGGCTCGGGAATCAAAAGCTGATCAACCCAGGCTGATAAGTTTGAATCTGGCTGATCTATTAATCCTGCGCCAAAACCCGGGACAGGAATAAGCATCATCATCGCCCAGTATGCCAACAGCAGACCCGCCGTGACAAACGCGATGGTTCGGGGTTTGAGGTAGAGAAAAAGAAGTGATACGACCAAATAACAGATGGCGATACGCTGCAATACTCCCATTATCCGTATGCCGGAAAGATTGGGATGAAGACCAAATGATGGATCAAACGTGAGGTATGGAAAACCCATCATCAATAGCCCTAACCCGAAAATTATAGCCGAACGAGTGACTGTTTTTCGAACCAGATCACCCGTTTCAGAACCCTTTTCGAGCGCTTTTGTAAACGCCAGCACCACCGATACTCCCACGATGAACAGAAAAAACGGAAAAATAAGATCGGTCACGGTCCAACCATGCCACTCGGCGTGACGAAGCGGTGGATAAATGGCTCCCCAGGTTCCGGGATTGTTGACAAGAATCATGGCGGCGATGGTCGCTCCGCGGAACACATCAAGAGAAACCAGACGTTTTCCAGATTTTACAGCCTGAATAGAATGATCGGAAGCCATAAGTCTGATTGAGGAGGTTTAGTTGAAACCAGAAGTTTTAAATATAAAAACATATGATTCCAATCAACATACAGAAACAGTAGATGGACTACTACTATTTGAGAAGTGGAAGCGGTCTCTTTTTTTGAAATTTTATGATTTACGGATGATTCAGATTCAACGACCTCCAAGCGCGTTCGACAGCAGTTAGAGAACTCCTGGAAGAGTCGGGGTTTGGGGCCATTGGAAATGTGCGCAGACGTTGCTTTGGCCGGATCTGTCAGCGTTGGGAGGTAGTTATGCGCCATTATAATAACGCAAGTTCAGCGGATCATCGCCCCGACGCTGACAGGAACCCGAAAGGCGCGGGTGCGCTGTCAGGTCTGGATTATCAGTCGTCATTATCCAAAGCAGCCGCCATGATCACCGCGGGGTGTTTGGCAGTGCGCTGTACCCCATCGGCAATTTGGTGCCGGCATGAAAATCCGGGTGCACAAATGGCCGTTTTTTTGTCAAAGGCACGAACCTTAGGAAAGAGAGTTTGCTCACCAACCTGCATCGATACGTCATATTTATCGGCTTGATAGCCGAAGCTTCCTGCCATACCACAACATCCGGTCTGCATCTCTTCAGGCGCAAATCCGAGATGCCTGAATGCCTGCATCAGCGGGTCATTGCCAACCAGCGCCTTGGTGTGGCAGTGTCCGTGAAGCTGAATAATTTTGCCTTTTCCGAGATCAATAGGGTTGGAGGCTGCAAGTTCAGATACTAAAAACTCTTCCCACAGAAAACTGTTTTCGGCAATCAGCTCTGCCTTTTTCAGGCTGTCGTCGCTGCAAAGATCGGTGTATTCATCCCGCAATGTAAGGATTTCACTCGGTTCGAGTCCCACAATCGGAATGCCGAGGTCTGCGAATGGGAAAAAGCGGCGAATGTTCTCTTCACAAATGTCAGAGGCTTCATCAAGCAAGCCCTTGGAAATTTGCGGACGGCCCGTTGGCCAGATTCCCGGAACCATCACGGTGTAGCCGAGAAATCTCAAAACCTTGCAGGCGGCAACGGCAATGTCAGGATCATGGTAGTTCGTGAAAATATCTACCATGAGCACGACCTGTTTGGTGCCTGCTACGTTGTATTCAGACTCATGTTTATTAAACCATGATTTGAACGTTTGCGGGGCAAATTCCGGAAGATCTCTGCGAGAGTCAATTCCAAATAGCGTTTCAAGAATAACCTTTGTTGGCTTCTGTTTGTTGACAAAGTTCGTGATGGGCGCAAACAGAGAGGCAAGCGGGTACAGTTTTTCCGGCTGACCAAAAAACCGTTCGCCGGCGGTTATCCCGTTTTTTTTGTGATACCCGTTCATAAACTCAGCCTTCATCTTCGCCATATCCACGTTGGCGGGGCACTCGCTTTTGCACGCTTTGCAGCTCAGGCAGAGGTCAAGTGCCTCCTTCAGATCTTCAGAGCCGAAGGCCTCTTTTTGCTCGCCTGAAAAAAGCTGTCGAAACAAGTTGGCACGTCCTCGAGTGTTATCTATTTCTTCACGTGTGGCGTGATAGGAAGGGCACATAGTTCCACCGCTTTCGGCCAGCTTACGGCACACTCCGGCGCCGTTGCACTGCTCGAGGGCGTTATCAAACCCGTCGGCTGACCGCCAGTTAAAAGCTGTTTCCACATCGGGGCGTTTGTAGTCGGGGCTGAACCGCAGATTACTGTCGATCGGTTTTGGGTCAAGAATCTTGCCGGGATTAAAGCGATACTCCGGATCCCAGATCTCCTTTGTTTTCCTCAGCAGCGGCATCATCTCTTTCCCAAGAACAATTTCAATGTAAGGTGCCCGCGCCCGTCCGTCGCCGTGTTCACCTGAAAGCGATCCCCGGTAATTTTTTACAAGACTGGCTACCTCACCGGCGATTTGCTTCATCGTCTCTATTCCTTCCGGTTTCATAGTATCTATAACGGGACGCAGGTGAAGTTCGCCCACCGATGCATGCGCATAAAACACACAGGATGTGTTATGGCTATCAAGAATTTGCTGAAACTCGGCGATATAATCCGGAAGATCTTCCACCCTTACGGCCGTATCCTCAACAAACGTTGGCGACGGACTTTTCCGCCCCAGCCCCATCAGCAATCCAAGTCCCGCTTTGCGGAGATCCCAGACCCGTTTCATTTTATCCGGCTCCGAGAGAAACGGGTGAGCATATCCAAGGCCGAGATCCTTCAGTTTCTTTGCCAGTTCGGCTGACTGGTTTTCAAGCTCACTCAGCTCATCTCCTTCAAATTGCACAATCAAAATACATTTTGGCTCCCCATCAAGGAAAAACCTGTTTTTGCTCTGTTCAATGTTACCCTTCGTAGCGTCTAAAATAATATCATCCACCAGCTCAACAGCGGCGGGGTTCCACTTCACAATCTCAACCGTTGCGCGCATCGCCTCCTGAATCGAGGAGAACTGGGGTATTACCAGCGTTTTAGCTTTTGGCAGCGGCACAAGATTTACTTTTGCTGATGCCGTCATGGCCAGTGTTCCTTCACTTCCACAGAGCAGTTCGGCAAGGTTAAAAGGGCGGCCACCGGGTGTGATGGGATCCATCTCGCACATGCGGTCCAGCGCGTAACCGGTATTTCTCCGGATGATGTCGGGGTGAGGGTAGTGATCAAAAATCTCGTCCCTGTGCTTCTTGAGAAGATCTATCATTCCGCGATAAATGGATCCTTCGAGCGTGTTTAGACTGAGTTTCTCCGCCAGTTCAGCATCACTGACCGGACTGAACACTACGCGTGATCCATCGCTTAAAATAGTATCCACTTCGAGAATATGCTCCCGTGTGGTTTTATGCTTGATGGAGAACGATCCGCAGGAGTTGTTGCCTATCATTCCGCCCAGCATGCACCGGTTTGTGGTAGCGGTATCGGGGCCGAACTGCAGACCTGATTTAGCCGCCTCTCGGTTCAGGGTATCGCGAATAACACCCGGCTGTACGCGGGCATATTGCTCCGCTTCATTAATTTCAAAGATATCGGTCATGTAGCGTGAAACATCCATGATAACTCCGTCACCGGTGGTTTGTCCTGCGAGACTTGTTCCGGCGCTTCGGGCCGTGATCGAAAAGTTCTGTTCGGCTGACTGACTGACGAGCGAGCGGATATCATCTGCCGATTTTGGGAAAGAAACGCCAGATGGAAATTCTTCGTAAAGAGATGCATCTGTTGCATAGAGCCGGCGTGTTAGCGAATCGGTTTTAATCATAAAATGGGGGTAATTATTAAAAGACATCTCGTAGAGTCGAACAGAAAAATAACAAGGAATGATCATAATACTTACTAATAATTGAATTTATCCGATAATAGAGAGACAATCATGGCGGGAAATTCAGCCATCATCGGGACGGGTCATCACCCATTTATTCCCAAAATCACCGGCTAGTGAAAAAAGAAGTAGAAATGAGACGAAAAGAGAATAGAAAAGCTAAGCTATATCATGTTGTGGCCGTTTTTGTGCTTCTCGGTATGGCATTGACCACCGTCTCTTATTATGGAAATAAAGTGCAGTCGGGGAGCAGGGCGTATATCGGCGGGGAATCGGAATGGTCGAAAGCTCAAAAAGAATCCTCAATTAATTTAATGCACTATTTGCGGACCGAAGATGAACGAGATTATAGAAATTATCTGAAATCACTGCAGGTAATTTTCGGTGACCGAATCAGCCGTAGGGAGCTTTTCCTGCCTACACCTGATTTGAAACGAGTCCGGCGAGGGTTTATTCAGGGAAATAATCACCCCGATGATGTGGATGAGATGATTTGGCTCTTGCGAAATTTCAGTTCACTTGACGAGATAGAAAATGCTCTGAATATCTGGGCATCTGCTGATCAGATAGTTGATGAATCAAGGGTACTTGCTGAAGATATCCATCGCAAGGTTCAGACAGGGAGCCTGGATGTGGTTTCAAAAGAAGAATATTCAAATCAGATTATCGAAATAAATGAGAGGCTGACGGTGGCCGGGCAAAAGTTCTCTGAAGCAATGAGTTCAGCTGCCCGCCGGTTTGGGGAGGTTATATTTTGGGTGAATGTATTTCTTTCAACTACCTTTACCTTTTTTGTAGCTTTTTATACTGTGTCCTATTTACGTCGTTTGAGGGGGGTAAATGCAAAATTGTTTCGGTCGGAGTACAAATTTCGCAATGTATTGGATCACTCACAAGACGTGATATACCAGATCAACATCGGGTCTGAAAAGTATGATTATATGAGCAGTTCAGTAAAAGATATGCTGGGTTTTGATGCCGAAGAGATTATGGAAGGCGGGCCGGAGATGATATTACAGCGGGTTCATCCTGATGATGTCGACCGGATGCAGGAACGCCAGGAGCAGAACCAATCCGGAAACGTGGAGCAGACAATGGTCCAGGATAGCGAGTTCAGAGT
>Ga0307966_1004242_pt1 | contig 10654 bp, 5 predicted proteins | sample OrgLakmetagen646_FD_203141 | JGI IMG/M metagenome (GOLD analysis project Ga0307966, IMG submission 203141) | Saline water microbial communities from Organic Lake, Antarctica - #646 | ecosystem: Environmental > Aquatic > Non-marine Saline and Alkaline > Saline | place: Antarctica: Organic Lake... | reverse complement strand
AGCTATTTACTGTTAAATCTAAAGAAACAATAGAATCACATCCATTTGCTGCACCACCAACTATTGTGTACATTGCTGTATTATTGTCTGCTGTGTAGGTCATTCCATCGATCCATGTATAAGTATTACACGCGACTTGTGTATCTGTTCCATTAGCAGTAATACAAGGTGTAGTGAAAGTAAATGGTCCTTCCCAAGTACTTTGGTTTAATCCACAATCAGACTGAACATAAAAGTCATAAGTTGTATTTAAACTTAATCCTGTTATTGTATATGGGTTTGTAACTCCATTATCTGGTTGTCCATTCCCTAGTGCAAATCCAGTAATTCCATACTCAATATTCCAAATCGTTGCAGAACCATTTCCTGTCCAAGTTAAATCTGCTTGATTTACTGTAATGTTTGTTGCAGCTAAAGCTGAAGGAGCATTACATATTGGCGCATCATAAACGCTAACGTCATCTATTGCAACATCGTCGTTAATGTCTCCACCATTCAATTCATCAACAGCAAACCTCAATTGAATATCACCTGTAATATTCAAGATATTTAATGGCACAATGATTTCTTCCCAGCCTCCAACAGTGTTGGAATTACTTGTAAAGGCCCCAATATTCCATGCTGTTCCGTCCCAAATATCTACATAAAAGTTGACATTTGTCGCACCTTCATTATCACTGATTAAATAAAATGATAGCATTGGAATTGTCAAAGCACTAACATCAATCATTGGACTTAACATTGAAGTTCCAATATTGTGAGGAGCAGAATCGTCTACCCAAGCAAAATAATCTCCACTTGCTGTTGTTCCATTCAAAGTTCCAGCGTTCCCGATATGACTAAAGAAAGGAGGGTTATTGTCAAAATTCCAATCTTCACCATTGAAAGGTCCCTGTTCCCAACAAGCAGGTATATTTCCTCCATTGGTAAAATCTTCTGACCATGGAGCTGTTAGACTTACACAGTCGGTTGTAAATTCAAATGGACCAGACCAAGCACTTTGATCACTTGGTCCACAAGCTGATTGAACATAAAAATCATAAGTTGTATTTGGTGTCAAACCACCTAATGTGTATGGATTTGAACCTACAGTAGGTGCAGGTGTACCTAGACCTAAAGTAAATCCAGCTGCTCCAAATTCAATATTCCAACTTGTTGCAGAATTCATTTCCGTCCAACTTAAATCAGCTGAAGTTGACGTAATGTTTGCTCCTGCTAAGCTTGTCGGGTCCAAACACGTTACTGCTTCATCAACCCTCACCTCGTCTAACAAAATATCATTATAAAATGATGAACCCGTAGTAAGTGTTTGATTCGACCTAAAACGAACTTGAATTGTATTTCCAGCGTAAGCACTTAAGTCGTAAAGAGCACTTTGCCAAGAAGTATTATCTCCCATTAACGTATCAAGATCGTTCCAAGAAGTACCATCAAAAATTTCTAGAATTAATGGAGTATTATCACCAGGATTGTTGGTGTTATTACTGAACCATTCGAATGAGAGTTCTGGACTAGTTAAAGCCGAAATATCAATATCAGGGGTGACCAACTCGACATTAGCTACTGCCGGTGTTGAACCATCATTCCATGCATAGGTACCTGTAGGTCGTCCATTAGGAGTTGCACCATAAGCTGGAGCACCACTGAAATTCCAAAAAGCATTTGGACCTGAACCTGAAGATATATTTTGCCAACAAGCAGGTAGAGTACCATTACTGAATGCCTCATAGAAAGGAGCCACTGCTATACTACAATCTGTGTATGTTGAATAAGGACCTCTCCATGCGCTTGAGTCACCCGCTCCACAATCAGAGCGAACGTAAAAATCGTAATTTGCATTTGGATTTAATCCTGTTACTACAAATGGATTCGAATTCGCTGGTACATCAGTACCATTAACTGAACCTTGTATAAATCCACTTAGACCATACTCAACAATCCAAGAAGTAGCTGAATTTAATTCAGTCCATGATAACTCAACAGATGTTGTAGTTACGTTTACTGTATCTAGATTCGCTGGAGGCAAACAACTTGGGAGAGTAATGATATTAATCGTATAATCCTCTGCTTCTCCGTTATTTGCACTACATGGGCCAGGATTAGTTGAAAAATAAGTTCCAACAACTCTCATTCTATATTGTCCAACAGCTATTCCCGCTGGAATTGAGAATGTATTGGTCATTGGTAAACCAACATATCCTGCAGGAGCATAAACTTTTTCTGAAGCATCAAAAATGAGGTTATTATCCCAATCTACATAAATAGCTAATCCAAAAAAATTAGAAGTAAAACTTCCCTCCATTGTAAAGTCAATAATTTGTGTTTCATAGGCATCCATTGTAATGGTAGAACTAAAATCTGAATAACCAGGATTTGTTGTTCCAGGACCAGAAGCAGGATTGTTAATATCTACTATTGCTCCACTCGTTGTAAACGATGTTAAGTACTGAGGATTGGTATTTGTAATTGTATAATCACAATATGAATTACTGAATGTTAATGGTCCAATCCAGAAGCTTAAATCACCTCCTCCACAATCAGACTGAACATATACATCGTATGTTGAAGCTAGAGTAAGTCCAGTTATCGTTGATGTTTGACTTGTATTACCCAAATCTGATCCAACTTCTGTTCCTGTTCCTGGAATAAAACCAGCAGCTCCCCATTCTATATTCCAAGTTGTAGCAGTACCGTTTTCAGTCCAGTCAATTACAGCTCCTGTTGATGTAATAGCAGATGCTACTAAATTTGAAGGAAAAGGACAAGTAAATGTTGGCACAGTTATATCTGCAGAAAAATCAACAACAGAACCCCATGTAAAAGACCCACATGGATCTAATGGTGCAGGATTAAATCCTTCTTCTTGCATGACACGGATGCGCGTAACGCCAGGAGAGGAAGATACAGACGCAGTAAAGACAAATGAAACTGCTGAACTCCACGGCCCTGCATTTGGAGTCCCTGAGGATGTCCCTACAGACTCAGATGCCTCGAAAATTTGGTTTTGATTGTAGTCAATCCAAGCTTCTCCGGCACCGCCATAGTTTCCACCGCACGTTCCAAAAAGAACATCTAGGGTATAAACATTTCCGGCTGTTAAGTCTACAGTTTGAGATGTCTCATCTTCGACACCAGAAACACCAGGACAGCCTGTATAAGAAATACTTGTTCCATTTTCTCCAGTAATATTTACGGACTCAATGTTTGAGTCACCAGTATATGAGGGCCCTCCACCACAGTATTGACCGCTTGCTCCTTGCCATATAAATAAAGATGGTAATACCATCAGAATTTTTAATAGATTTTTTTTCATAAGTAAAATATTTAATCCAATTTTAGTAATTCTTTAACAATTTAAAATTAAACATTAAAAATAGCTTCGCAAAATAAATATGGCCTTTTATCTTTTTAACCCAATAATAATTAGCGTAAAACATAAAAAGCGCCTCTCAAATGAGAGGCGCTTTTTATATAAATTTTGCAGCGGCGCAATAAATTACGCCGCTACTTATTTATTGTTTTACAATCTTAAAAGTTTTTTGACCTTCAGAATTATAAACACGTAATGTATAAATCCCTCTTTCAAGATAATCAATTGCTAAAGTAGCTTCTGTTGCATTATTTAATGCTTTGTTTTCTACTAAAACTATTCGACCATTCATATCTAACATCTCCACTTTTAAAGAGGAAGTATTTGATGGATTAAGAATTGTCAATACACTTGTTGTAGGGTTTGGATACACTGAAATATCAGTCATAACCTCACCAGTAATTGATAAGTAATCACATCCTCCGTTCACCACTAAAGTGATTTCAGCTACACTTGTTGGACAATCCGGAGAAGATACCTCGTAAGTATAATCATAAGCACTTACCACACTTGGAGCAGTGATAAGAGTAGATGATAATGGAGACCCTGATGGATCAAACCATGTTCCACCTGCATCAGCGCCTGAATCCAATAAAGTATCCAAGTCAACTGGTTGATTCATACAAACTAAACTTAAATTATCGATTCCAGCATTATTTGATGGTTCTATAGTTAAATCTAATGTAACAGTAGAGTCACAACCACTTGCTGCGCCGCCTACGATAGTGAACATTGCAGTATTGTTGTCTGCTGTGTAAGTCATTCCATCAATCCAAGTATAAGCATCACAACCCAATTGTGTATCTGTTCCAGTAACTGAGCTATTTACTGTTAAATCTAAAGAAACAATAGAATCACATCCATTTGCTGCACCACCAACTATTGTGTACATTGCTGTATTATTGTCTGCTGTGTAGGTCATTCCATCGATCCATGTATAAGTATCACAAGCCACTTGCGTATCTATTCCATTAGCTGTTATACAAGATGTAGTAAAAGTAAATGGACCTTCCCAAGTACTTTGGTTTAACCCACAATCAGACTGAACATAAAAGTCATAAGTTGTATTCACATTTAATCCTGTTAAAGTATATGGGTTTGTAACTCCATTATCTGGTTGTCCATTCCCTAGTGCAAATCCAGTAATTCCATACTCAATATTCCAAATCGTTGCAGAACCATTTCCTGTCCAAGTTAAATCTGCTTGATTTGCAGTAATGTTTGTTGCAGTTAAAGCTGAAGGAGCATTACATATTGGCGCATCATAAACGCTAACGTCATCTATTGCAACATCGTCGTTAATGTCTCCACCATTCAATTCATCAACAGCAAACCTCAATTGAATATCACCTGTAATATTCAAGATATTTAATGGCACAATGATTTCTTCCCAGCCTCCAACAGTGTTGGAATTACTTGTAAAGGCCCCAATATTCCATGCTGTTCCGTCCCAAATATCTACATAAAAGTTGACATTTGTCGCACCTTCATTATCACTGATTAAATAAAATGATAGCATTGGAATTGTCAAAGCACTAACATCAATCATTGGACTTAACATTGAAGTTCCAATATTGTGAGGAGCAGAATCGTCTACCCAAGCAAAATAATCTCCACTTGCTGTTGTTCCATTCAAAGTTCCAGCGTTCCCGATATGACTAAAGAAAGGAGGGTTATTGTCAAAATTCCAATCTTCACCATTGAAAGGTCCCTGTTCCCAACAAGCAGGTATATTTCCTCCATTGGTAAAATCTTCTGACCATGGAGCTGTTAGACTTACACAGTCGGTTGTAAATTCAAATGGACCAGACCAAGCACTTTGATCACTTGGTCCACAAGCTGATTGAACATAAAAATCATAAGTTGTATTTGGTGTCAAACCACCTAATGTGTATGGATTTGAACCTACAGTAGGTGCAGGTGTACCTAGACCTAAAGTAAATCCAGCTGCTCCAAATTCAATATTCCAACTTGTTGCAGAATTCATTTCCGTCCAACTTAAATCAGCTGAAGTTGACGTAATGTTTGCTCCTGCTAAGCTTGTCGGGTCCAAACACGTTACTGCTTCATCAACCCTCACCTCGTCTAACAAAATATCATTATAAAATGATGAACCCGTAGTAAGTGTTTGATTCGACCTAAAACGAACTTGAATTGTATTTCCAGCGTAAGCACTTAAGTCGTAAAGAGCACTTTGCCAAGAAGTATTATCTCCCATTAACGTATCAAGATCGTTCCAAGAAGTACCATCAAAAATTTCTAGAATTAATGGAGTATTATCACCAGGATTGTTGGTGTTATTACTGAACCATTCGAATGAGAGTTCTGGACTAGTTAAAGCCGAAATATCAATATCAGGGGTGACCAACTCGACATTAGCTACTGCCGGTGTTGAACCATCATTCCATGCATAGGTACCTGTAGGTCGTCCATTAGGAGTTGCACCATAAGCTGGAGCACCACTGAAATTCCAAAAAGCATTTGGACCTGAACCTGAAGATATATTTTGCCAACAAGCAGGTAGAGTACCATTACTGAATGCCTCATAGAAAGGAGCCACTGCTATACTACAATCTGTGTATGTTGAATAAGGACCTCTCCATGCGCTTGAGTCACCCGCTCCACAATCAGAGCGAACGTAAAAATCGTAATTTGCATTTGGATTTAATCCTGTTACTACAAATGGATTCGAATTCGCTGGTACATCAGTACCATTAACTGAACCTTGTATAAATCCACTTAGACCATACTCAACAATCCAAGAAGTAGCTGAATTTAATTCAGTCCATGATAACTCAACAGATGTTGTAGTTACGTTTACTGTATCTAGATTCGCTGGAGGCAAACAACTTGGGAGAGTAATGATATTAATCGTATAATCCTCTGCTTCTCCGTTATTTGCACTACATGGGCCAGGATTAGTTGAAAAATAAGTTCCAACAACTCTCATTCTATATTGTCCAACAGCTATTCCCGCTGGAATTGAGAATGTATTGGTCATTGGTAAACCAACATATCCTGCAGGAGCATAAACTTTTTCTGAAGCATCAAAAATGAGGTTATTATCCCAATCTACATAAATAGCTAATCCAAAAAAATTAGAAGTAAAACTTCCCTCCATTGTAAAGTCAATAATTTGTGTTTCATAGGCATCCATTGTAATGGTAGAACTAAAATCTGAATAACCAGGATTTGTTGTTCCAGGACCAGAAGCAGGATTGTTAATATCTACTATTGCTCCACTCGTTGTAAACGATGTTAAGTACTGAGGATTGGTATTTGTAATTGTATAATCACAATATGAATTACTGAATGTTAATGGTCCAATCCAGAAGCTTAAATCACCTCCTCCACAATCAGACTGAACATATACATCGTATGTTGAAGCTAGAGTAAGTCCAGTTATCGTTGATGTTTGACTTGTATTACCCAAATCTGATCCAACTTCTGTTCCTGTTCCTGGAATAAAACCAGCAGCTCCCCATTCTATATTCCAAGTTGTAGCAGTACCGTTTTCAGTCCAGTCAATTACAGCTCCTGTTGATGTAATAGCAGATGCTACTAAATTTGAAGGAAAAGGACAAGTAGATGGTGGCACAGTTACATCTGCGGAAAAATCAACAACAGAGCCCCATGTAAAAGACCCACATGGATCCAATGGTAGAGTACCGTTTTCTTCTTGCATAACACGTATACGGGTAATTCCAGCTGTAGAACTTGGTGAGGCAGTAAAAGTAAATGAAACAACACCATTCCAAGGTGCTGTGCCCGGAGTTCCAGAAGATGTCCCAATAGACTCAGAGGCATCAAATATTTGGTTTTGATTGAAATCAATCCAAGCTTCTCCGTCGCCGCCATAGTTACCACCACACGTTCCAAACTGAACATCTAGGGTGTATTGATTTCCTGCAGTTAAGTCTATAGATTGAGTAGTTTGATCCTCAACACCAGAGATAGCAGGACAACCTGTATAAGAAATACTTGTTCCATTTTCTCCAGTAATATTTACGGACTCAATGTTTGAATCGGCAGTACTTGAGGGCCCTCCACCACAGTATTGACCGCTTGCTACTTGCCATATAAATAAAGATGGCAATACCATCAGAATTTTTAATAGATTTTTTTTCATAAGCTTAATTTTAGTAATTTATTTTTAGTAATGACTTAATAGCATAAAATTAAACAATAAAAATAGAATTACAAGATATCTCACCTGTTATTAATTGAAAAAATCTGGATAGATAGAACAAAAACGTTTCTCCAATAATTAGCCAACTAATAAAAAATGGTCCAATAAATTAGTAGCGATGCAATAAACATATAACAGCGGTGGCGTAATAAATGAATAAGTAGTGGCGTAATAAATAAGTAGCGGCGTAATAAATAAGTAGCGGCGCAATAAATAAGTAGCGGCGCAATAAATTGCGCCGCTACTTATTTATTGTTTTACGATCTTAAAAGTTTTTTGACATTCAGAATTATAAACACGTAATTTATAAATTCCTCTTTCAAGATAATCACATCCTCCGTTAACCACTAAGGTGATTTCAGCTGCACTTGTTGGACAATCCGGAGAAGACACCTCGTAAGTATAATCATAAGCACTTACCACACTTGGAGCAGTGATAAGAGTAGATGATAATGGAGACCCAGATGGATCAAACCATGTTCCACCTGCAACTACTCCAGAACTCAATAAAGTATCCAAGTCAACTGGTTGATTCATATAAACTAAACTTAAATTATCCATTCAAGCATTATTTGATGGTTCTATAGTTAAATCTAATGTGACAGTAGAGTCACAACCACTTGCAGCGCCGCCTACGATAGTGAACATTGCAGTATTGTTGTCTGTTGTGTAAGTCATTCCATCAATCCAAGTATAAGCATCACAGCCCAATTGTGTATATTGCTGTATTATTGTCTGCTGTGTAATTCATTCCATCGATCCATGTATAAGTATCACAAGCCACTTGCATATCTATTCCTGTAGCTGTGATAAAAGGTGTAGTAAAAGTAAATGGACCTTCCCAAGTACTTTGGTTTACCCCACAATCAGACTGAATATAAAAGTCATAAGTTGACGTAACATTCGCCACTGCTAGATTTGACGGTGGGAAACAAGTGGTCATTTCAACAATCCTTACCTCATTTAACAAAATATCATTATAAAACGAACCATTCGCAATAATAGTTTGATTCGTCATAAAACGAACTTGAATTGTATTTCCAGCATAGGGACTTAAGTCATAAAAAACGTTTAACCAAGATGCATTATCGCCTATTAAAGTATCAAGGTCATTCCAAGAAGTACCATCAAAAATTTCTAGAATTAATGGAACGCTATCACTTGGATTATCTGTTTTATTACTGAACCATTCGAATGACAGTTCTGGACTTGTTAAAGGTGACAGATCAATTAAAGGTGTGAGTAACATAACACTGTCTGGGTTTGTTGTTGAACCGTCCGAATATGCATAGCTGCCACTAGGACGATCATTGTTGGCAGCACCCCAGCCTTTGTCACCACTGAATTTCCAAAAAGAATTTGAGTTTGAACCTGTGTTAGAAGATAAACTCTCCCAACAAGTTGGTTGAAGCCCAGTATTAAACCCTTCATAATAAGGGGCTAAAACAATATCACGATCAGTAGAAATTGAGAATGGACCTCTCCAATCACTTTCGTTACCACCTCCGCAATTAGCTTGAACGTAGAAATCATAACTTGCACTTGAATTTAATCTATTAATGTTAAATGGGTTAGAATTTACTATTACAGCGGTGCCTGTTGCCGTCCCTTGCGCAAATCCTGACAGACCATACTCAATACTCTAAGAAGTGGCAGCATTTAATTCTGTCCAATCTAACGCTAAAGATGTTAATGTAACGTTCACTGTATCTATTCCTATTGGCGATAAACAAGTTGCGGGAGCAATAATATTGATTGTATAATCCTCCGCCTCTCCATTACTTACACTACAAGGCCCCGGACTAGTGGATGTATAAGATCCAATAACTCTCATTCTGTATTGTCCAACAATTGTTCCTAGCGGAATTGAAAATGTATTAGTAATTGGTAATCCAACATATCCAGCGGGAGCATAAACTTTTTCTGTCACGTCAAAACAAATTCATTGTTCCAATCCACATAAATCGATACTCCCTATGTAGCTGAAGCAAAACTTCCTTCCAATGTAAAATCAATGTTTTGCGTTTCATAAGCATCCATAATAATAGTTGAACTAAAATCTGAACAACCACCACTTATTGTTCCAGGACCTGAAGCAGGATTATTAATATTGACAATCGCCCCGTTCGTTATAAACGAGGTTAAGTGTTGAGGAAAAGTAGAATTAATTGAATAGATACAGTATTGATTATTGAATAATAATGACCCTGTCCAAAAGCTTAAATCTCCTTCTCCATAATTTGCCTAAAAATAAACATCATTTAATGTTGCTGGGGTAAGTCCTGTTAAAGTCGAAGTTTGGCTTGTGTTGACAATATCAGATCCTAATTCGGTTCCTGTTCCTGGAGTAAAACCAACAGTTCCCCATTCGACATTCCAAGTTGTAACTGTTCCATTTTCAATCCAATCAAAATTAGCTCCTGTTTATGAAATAGAAGAAGCTACTAAATTTACAGGAAATGGACACTTAGACTTGGGAGCAGTTATATCAGGTGGGAAATCAACAACAGAACTCCGACTAAAAGTACCACATGGATTTAAGGGGTTATTTCCAATAGTGACAGTTGGAGGCACAGTAAAAGTAAATGAAACTACTGGAACCCAAACCCCTCCGTTTGGAGCACCAGAAGACTGTCCAATAGACTCAGATGCATCAAAAGCTTGGTTTTGATTGAAATCAATCCAAGCTTCTCCAACACCATTATAATTTCCTCCACATGTTCTAAATTGAATATCTAGGCTAAATGTATTTCCTGCTATTAGGCCTACCGTTTTGAACTGTTTGGTCTTAAATACCTGGGCAACTAGAAGTGTAAGAAATACTTGTGGCATTTTCACCTGTAATATTAACAGATTCAATATTTGAGTCAACAGTAATTAAAGGACCTCCTCCAGTGCAATATTGACCACTTACTCCTTGCACTAACAACAAAGATGGTATCAACATCGAGATGATTTTAAAGAATTGATTGCCCATAAGGGCATCTCTAATAACTCTGTTTGGAATGATAAGGAAGTTATTTTTTTCAGATACGAGGCGCTGAAAACGGAATTTAGCTGGGCTAAATGAGTATTTCGGCAACGAAGTAGTTGGA
>Ga0307966_1004240_pt1 | contig 10657 bp, 6 predicted proteins | sample OrgLakmetagen646_FD_203141 | JGI IMG/M metagenome (GOLD analysis project Ga0307966, IMG submission 203141) | Saline water microbial communities from Organic Lake, Antarctica - #646 | ecosystem: Environmental > Aquatic > Non-marine Saline and Alkaline > Saline | place: Antarctica: Organic Lake... | reverse complement strand
CGGGGAGGAGGAGCGGGCTTCTAGAGTCAATCTTTGGTGCAAGCTGCCAAGGTGCCTGCCAAGCAAGATGAGAGCGTTCACGCCCAGCACTCGCATGCTTCGTAGGGAGGCCTGGTTAGGAGGAAGGGCCCTGCTGGCTGACCCCTTCCCCTTTCTGCTGGCTGGCCCCTCCCCCTTTCTGCTGGCTGACCTTTCCCTCTTCTTCCCATTCTCACAGTGACATTCACTGTCATTCCCAAAGTTCACTGCAAACTACCCGGAACTGCATATTAATTTTTACCGGGTCTCCCGGAAATTGCACGGGCGGCTTTGGGCTGCCCCTCCGGGACAGCCCAAAATTTTGTTGTTTATTCCAGTTCCCGGACGGGATGTACATCCCTGTTAGGGAGCTAGGCCTGCTTCAAGTCAAAAAGACCAAAAAAAGGCCTTTTCAGTGCAAAAGGGAGTTCAACTACCATAACTACCAACACCTAATTATTAATGCATAACACATGCATCAATAGAAAAGGGAAGCAAAGGAAGAGCTCGTTAAGAGTGGCGCGAGAAAAAAAAAAATTGACCAAAAAGAGCAATGATGTTGCTGAAAACCGAACCCTGCACCACCTGCAAATACGGTCCATATACGGCGTATATACGGTCGGCCAAAATCCATGTACAGTCATTGCTAGCAGAGCAGATCCAGCAGTTGTTAGTCAACATTTAATTCGATTAGCTAATTTGGAGGATTTTAAATACGAAACAGTACAACTTTATCAACAAAAAGCTTTTAGAGAAGATTATGTTTATGTAGTATCACGTACTATGTCTCGTGTAACGGATACGGATACGGTCAGAAAATTTCATAAACGGATACGGTTATACGGCGTATCCAGATACCCGAATTTTTATATGTATGGTTCTGACCAACCGTACTCTTTTGAAAACCTGTGGGAACTGCAGTCCCTCTGTGACTCTTCTCCGCTTTGGTACTTTGTCGGACCCAAGATGTTTCATTGGAAAATTTTGGTCTGCTGCGATGAAGAAATCACGGGCTTAAAGTGGCTTTGTTCTCCTTATTAACGTGGAAATTGATGATTACTGCCTGCATAACATTATTTCTTGCTTTTGACACAATGCAAGAACATGCACTGCCTGCATCAAACCTGTTTTCCCCCTTTACACAGTGCAAGAACACACACTGCCTGCATGAAATTGTTCTTTACACTCAACGCACATGCTGAGGTCAAACGCACCTTGATGAACTTGCGGTAGATGAGGTTGGCCAACAAGCACTGCAGTTCAGCTGCGCGGCAATGAGGCAAATGTATAGTACACAACTTTTTAAGGTATGCAAGGATGGAAAAAAGTGAGCGTAAGTGAGGCGGTTGTTGAATGTGTGTGCCTGAAATAGCTCAGCCATGTGATAGCGTACTGTTCCTAATAGTGTGATTTAAAAAAACCACGCTCATCCTGCTGTGCTATTTACAGTAGACACTCAGGTGCCTCAGATCATCTCTTAGAGTTTATGTCCTCACGAATGAAATAAATATCAGAAACAAAGAGGTGGCTAGTTTCTGCACAAATAACACATTTGATGTCCATCTTATGCTGTTCCTGGACGGATGAATCATCCACATAGCCCTATTCGATGGGATGGTTGCTTAAATGCTTCAAACAAGATGTGCACTCACATGTCCTGCGCAAAGGAATTGCTTTGCAAGATGACAATTCCAAAATGTTTGGGGAGCAAAGAGGTGTAGTCCCCAACACCTTATTTTCAATTTTGGAACCCATTCCAAGTTTAATTGACCAGTAAAATATCAGCGGAATTCCCAAAAGCACAACTGGTTGTGTGTGTATATGATCAGTAAACCATCAGCGGAATTCCCAAAAGCACAACTGGTTGTGTGTGTTTACATGAGTAAACGTTTGTTGTATGTGCGGCGTGTGTGTATGTGTATGTGTGTGTGTCTGTGTGTATGTGCAGATTTTGAATCTGAAGGGTGACGCAACAGAGAGAATATAACCTCCAAGTTTCCTGTTTTATTTGCAGCTTTTAACTACACTTAAAAATATAGGTTCGCTTGAAAAAACTGAGCAAACAACAACCCTTGAAGGCCATGTAGCCTGAATCAGCATAGAAAAACCCTGAGTTATTGGCATCATCCCTTTTCATTACAAATGTTCTGTTACGGCTCATTCAGTAGGCAGGAGGAATTACAGATGTATTCCATTTGTTCCTTGCAAGAGGTTCTTAAATACGAAGGGGGAAAGAACATTCACGCTCACGTCAACTTTAGGTGCAAGGGTTTGCAAAGGAAGTCAAGCTTATGGTTTCAGGCCAATGAATAAGATGTGATGGATATAAGACGTACACGACTTGCTTAAATTTAGGCAATCAAAATGCCTGTGGAATGAGATATTCTGTTCAAAAGTTGAATGTCTCCTCATACTATGTCATTTGTGAGGGGATCTACAAGAATTACAGCTGTGGTAGTAAGAGGGAAAACACTTCCTTTTCTTGCACCCCCTCATCCATATCCTGCCCCATGTGTTTGACCAGAGCCAAAGCCCAAACAAATGCAGCAGTCTTTCTGACTCACCATCATGTGTCATGATCATTGAAGCCTGCGTCTGTTTGGAAGAGGAGAACCTGCATCAGAGCCGCAGAGATCTGTAGCCTTCTCCCACTCACACTCACCGTCATCTTTTATGATGCCCTGCATCTGTAACGCTGCTTGGAAAAGAGACACAGGCACTTGGCTTGCCTTGGGCCCAGGGTTCATAGCCGCGTGCACCAAAGCGCACCTGAGTGCACCAGGGACCCACAAGCAGTACTTAGGAGTTTGATGAATTACGGAAGGATTTCCGCGTCTCAGAACGGTGCACTTGCCTGGAAATGCGCATTGTGACAACATGTTTCTTTTTGATGGATGAATGAATTATTTAATCATCGATGTTTGGACGGATGCATGAATGAAAGGGACAGGTGTGGGAGCGTCGCTAGCGACGCTGAAAATTTGGCGAAGCCCATCACGCGCGCAATATGTGCGTGCAAATGCATGTGTGCGTGTGAGTGTGTGTGTGCGCGCGTGTGTGCGTGTGCGTGTGTGTTTGTGTGTGTGTGTGTGCGTGTGTGCGCACGTGTGTGTGCGTGCATGTGTGTGTGCACGCCTGTGTGTGTGTGCCTTGCTGCCCCTCAGATGCTGCAGTGGTGTGCAGGACGCTGTGTTGGAGCAACCTTAAGGGTGTGCTGCTGCTGCTGTTCCCTGTCTGTTGAGAGGGCAGGTGCAAGCATGGTGCCCGGGCTGGCCACGATGTCTGAACTCTGCTTCAACACAGTGTGCGGCAAGCACTGCACCATGCGCTCCATGCCCCGTGAACAGTCCAAGCCAACACGGACCGGGTTCCTGAAGGGTCCTGTCCAAGCAAACTTCCGCGCGTAATGAATTTCTGACTAAACTAAAATTATATAGCCCATCAAAGTTACTTGATTTTGCTTGCATGATCAATCGTTAACTTTGCAGCCGGAACACAACCGAGGGCCCCCGACACAGCTTCTGCAGCCAGTGAAGTGTGCTGATGGATACTGCACCAGCAGGAAGTGGTCCGGGGGCCTGGCCGAGGAATCCTGGGCAGCTTCCTGGACATAATGTTTTGCTCCAAAACTTGACATCCAGCACCCCAAGGTCCCAGAAGTTATCTGGCCTGGAACGGGTTTTGGTTACAAGCCTATGTTGAGTTTCACCCCGGGAGGTGCCCTGGGTGGGCCTGGGGAGGAGGTCTGGCCCCCAAAAAACAAAATGTTGCTCTTTCTCTTCACCGCACCCCAGGGTCAAAGAATTTTTATGACACGATTAAGGTTTTGGTTAGGAGCCTATGTCAAGTTTCAGCCCGTGGGGTGGCCTGGGTGGGCCTGGGGAGGCCTGGGTGAAGTGTGGTGGGAAGGAGTCAATGCTAGGGGCTCACGCCCCAAGAGGGGGGCTTCGCCAAAAAATATTTGTATCGAACTGCAGAGTTTTCATAGACTGAATGGAATTTGCATTAAAATAGATGATGTACACCAATTCCATGGTTATCAAATAGGCCACAGGCTAACCGGCATTACCAATGACCAATGACAGCGCAGTCAGCCCCACCCAAAAAGAGGGAATTCAATGCCCCTTTTCTGAAATGCACATCTGAGGTCACACAATCGATTCTATACATAAATGCAACGATTCTGCATAAAAATCAATAATTTTGGGGTCAAGGGTGTGAGTGGGGGCTGAACTTGCGCCATTTCCCTGCCAGAAAGGTGGCATGGGTGTAGAAATGCGGGTTTTGGTCTGAAATTCACCAATTCTCTCGTTCCCATAGATTTAGGGTCAAACCATACCCATCAAAGCAAAAAAGAAGGGTTGGAAATGCCCCTAAAGGACTTAGTGCGTGGGCCTGGGGCAAAAATGGTGCATTTCTGGAAACCCTGGAAACACGCTTTCTGGACACCACTTGAGTGTCGGGAGCCTATAGTATGCTCCTAAGGCATGCCCTGTCAAGGAAAATGGTCTGGAATGCTGTGGTGGGCAGCGATAGCTGAGGTTTTCAATGCCATCTGCTCTCTTTTGCAGTAGATCCCTTCCAGGGACATAACAGACCAACCCTTTCAAACTTCATGCAGAGGAAAGAACATTGTTGTATTACACCTTGGTCCAGCAACGCACCCGGATTCTGTCAAGTGTAGTAAATAGTAAAAGGTCTTTGCATTTTGTAGTTTCCCTGCCAAAAGGGGGTCCAAAACCGACCTTCACCCCAGACCCCCGGACCTTCACGTCATGTCCCCAACATTATTACAAACACCCCTGGTAAGCTGATGGTACCGGGAAGGAGCTTTTAGATATCCACTTTTTGGCAGGGATCTCCACTTTGCCCACCTGGGCACCTCCCGCCACAAACTGAGTGTGCAGGGGTGTTTAGATATATCTAATTAAGGTTCCTACATACGTAAATGTACTTTTCTGCTTTGGGGCAAGAACTCTCACAGGGATGGCTGGCCTGACAGAAAGTGACTTCCAGAGTAGCTTGGTTGATAAGCATAAACGCCACGCTTTTTGGTGCAATCCAAGGCTTAAATTTACCAGACAAAAGGATAAGTCGATGAAAAGCATTGGCCAGGTAATTCAGAAATGCGCTGAGCAATCTTGCAAGAGTACTTGAAAGACTGGAAGTGTAAGCGCTGGGTACCCACTTTTTTATGAGTCGGCGGTAAGTTGCTAGCTGCAGCTTCTCTAATAACAAGTACGTTCCCGCCTGAAATCGAGCAGATTGCAGAGGAGGGACAATTAACAAAACAAAGGGCGGTGAATGAAATAAGGTCAAATGCACTTATGATGCTGAGTAGAACAAGCAAGGTGTTCCCAAACCATGCGGCCACACTTTGAGCAAGGCAGGTACCAAATACCACACAAATATGTTCAAAACACCCTTGGGCAGAGTACTATGGATTATGGACAAGGCAGTACACCGTGTGAGCCTCTACTATCTTATAACTCCACAGGTATCCCAACAAAATATTAGAAACATTTAAAACCGACAGCAAGGAGCCCACAACCTCAATGATGGAGTGCTGCTGTCAACGTACTCTGAGCGACAGAACAGTAGCATGTGGGTTTAGATTGCGCACATTGACTTATGTTTGCTACGACATGCACGCACTAGTTAAATAAATATGGGTGATTGGACACCAACACGAACATTGAGCATCAAATTGCGTCAACACTGTCAACACATTAACTGTCACGACAGTCATGACACGTTGGCAACTTATCATTTGAAGGGCATAACTAGAAAGGTATACGCACAAGCACACAAAGCACCTGCACAAAAGCCAGCTGATTTGAGTCCATGCACCGCATTAGCAGCCCCACGTCTCCCGTGCGCATGGCTGTGGCGATGTCAGCATACTCCGTCAGTCGGTACTGGGACAGCAGCTGGTCACTGGGCAGGATGCCTAGTAGCATGCGCACCTGTGAACCAATTACTAGGCGCGTTTTGATAGACTTTAGATGGGGACGTTACCTGGAGCATTTCAGAGGTTGCGCTTATGTGGGTAACTATGTGTGAGCGTGCGTGCAGATGCCAAATTAGGGACATGCGTGCGAGCGTGTCTACTTTTTTAGACACCACTCTAAACAGCATCTCCTAGACCAGCTGGAAACCTGTGTTTTAATACAGCATTTAGGTCGTCTGTACAGACCACAGAAAACAAAGGCAAAAAAAGAGCACATTTTACAAATTAAATTGCACTATCACAATGCACAAAGAAGTGTGATTGAACAGGTGACACAAGCATGAGTGCGTGAATCAATTCAGTTGCACTGGCTGATCAATTATGGGGCTTGTGGGGTGTGTTACTGACATCCCAAGGACCGAGCACGGACGCATAGAAGATATCAGCATGCGATGGCCAGAGCTGCAATCATACATTGTATATTAAAAAGGATTGGATACATGGTCGCGACAAGCAGAAAACAGATTTCCTGACCGAAGAATTTGAGACTTCCCTGCTATAGTATTTTACACACACTGTGTACATGGTCTTGTGACCCTCTGCGTTGCAAATCTTATGCATGTCACCACCCACAGGTATGAGGTATCGTAGGATACGCCGCTTGTTTTCATGCACGCGTGGGTCGCAGTTCTTGAAAGCGTAAGTCAGATGGGCATCCGCTTCCTGAAACTTTTCGTCGTACGTCAGCAGCCGCCCCGTATAGTACCTAGGCAACAATGGTAGTGAAACGTGCGACTTGCCAATGATTCTGAAGCTAAGTAAGCGTAGACTTTTCCTTTTTAGGCATAATTAAAGATGACTCAGCAAAAGATGTGCACAGCTTCAAGCTGTGATGATGTGTAACAAGCTGAATTGAAAAAAACATGACACAAATCTTGAACAAGCATGACCAAAAAGCGCATGAAGAAAGAAAAGAGCGTTTGTCATTGCAGGCGCGTTTCAAATGCGGTATACACCACGGAGCAAACCATGCGACTTACACCCTTTCAAAAAACGTCCTCAACCCTGTAGCTTAAAGAAAAATACTAAACAGGCCTGCAATCTGTTTGCACAAACTAAAAATGCGCTCTGGTGAAACGCATCCTGCCTGGCCTCACACCTGTATGTCACTCGATAAGCCAACTCGGCCGTTTCAAAGTTCTTGAGCACGTTATCAATTGTGGAGGTCACATTCTTGCAATTCGTGATGGTATTCAAGCGGAAGTATACCTGCACATGTACAGGATGTCAGTACTGCCAAGCTGTGCGTCACTTACAGGCAAGGAGGGGCTTTCACATAAGCAGAGGCAGCTCATACCAGCTAGAACAAAGTAGGCACGCATTGTATCAGGCTACAAGACATAGCAGTATGATGCTTGTATGCAGTAAGTATTATTAGGCTTTCAAGTAACGACTTGCCATTCTCCTGGCTTGAGATTCTAAGCAACACTAGCGCTATGCAAAATCAATTAACCTTATCGCATCTCAACCCCAACACATTTTATTCGTAGACAGCTGCACGCTTGTGTGTTAACGGCGACAAACATATCACCCACACCTTGAGCATGACACATCCAATAGCAACTGCTGCTGCACGCTTGTACTCCGCAGCCTGTCCCTTTGCAGCAGCCGTTTTTGAAAACATCTGGAAAAAGGTGGGTTGTAGTTGGTTGTGGCATCCATGAGTAGATTAAACACGCACAAAAAAAAAGGATTGTGGCAATACAGACAGTCAAACGTGCCACATTTCCTTCATTTGTAAATGTGACGTACAATAATAATTGCACTAGATAACCCCATCGACAACGCTTTGCATGGCCAAAGGAGAGAAACCTACATCTGATAAACCATTTTACACGGGCACAGGATCCCGGAGAGAGACCGGACCTTATGGGAATCCCGCCATCGATGCATGAGACGTGCAAGCCCTAGCTACAATGCGACAGTGCTCTAAATATATTTTTCCAGACCCTGAACCTCTCTGTCCTGAATGGACATCAAAGCCAATTACTTACGAAATTACCTAAAATGTGCACGGGAATCGCCTGCGGATAAGACAGATCTGCATGTTTCGTCCTCTCAAACGTTTGCAGTTCCCCTACCTGCTGCAGCAACATAGCACACGCTGCCAGCTGTGAGTTGGCAGTGTTGCCGCCACGCTTCAGGTCCTCGCAATCTGCCTGCAGTGCCAAGGAAAGAAGAAGAATTGAGGCAAGTTAGGGCCCTTCCAGGAGGAGGGCACAGCAGCAGTCGCTTCACATAAAGCAAAAATTGATTGTAAGGAGGGCAAGAAGGACAAAAGATGCTAGACAAGGTAACAAAGAGGTACGCTAGTGGCTAGTGGTTGATGGCTAGTGGTAGGTAATACGGTACGCCAGTGGCAAGATGCTAGATAAGGTAATACAGAGGTGTGCTAGTGGCCAGTGGCATTAAAAACTGGCTTTACCCGATTGCACAAACATGCATGCATACACACACGCACAGAAGGCACACGCATACAAACAGGAATGAAATTTAACACAGATGTGTATTCAAGGCAATTGCGTACGTGTGACACACACACATCAAAAATGCGGGTATGCAGACGCGTACACACGACACGTACCTGCGCTGACAGTGTCTTGAGAGTGGAGGCACTCCCAATCACAGTGGGCAAGACCCAGACCTCTTCACTTAGAAGGTCCAGCAGGGCCTAGGGAGAAGCAGCGAAAACAAAGGGGCTCACAAACTCGTAACAGGAATGCAAGCCCATGCCGCGCTCAAGCTTGAGCTTTCTGCAACGTACTGGTGCTTATAGGCTTTGCGTGGTATCATTGCAGGTTTAGACATTCAACCTCCGTATATGAAGAGAGTAGCAGGCAAGCAAAGCAACTGAGGCAGATTCTTGTCAGCAGCTGACGTCAACTATAAAATTGGGCCTGTTCCTCACAAGGACCTTCCTTTATGATTAACACAATACAGATGAACATGAGACTCACATTAACATGCAATTCTTAAGAGGCAGGACACCATCACACAAACAAACACAAGCACTTGCTCTTACCCGGCAATGCCTTTCGCGGAAGTCCTTGCACGCTTGTAACAAATCCCCTTTCTGCATGCTCACCAGCGCCTGCGCAGCATTGAGCAAGGGCCAGCAACACACACACGCGTTTTGCTTCGTAACACGAACCAGTGGGCGATGCAGCAGTCAAACAATTCAAAGATCAAGTTCTGAAGACCCTTGCAGGCTGAGCAGACATGCCAGGCCTTTATCTCCCTACTTTGATGATACCCAGAGGCGTGCAGACAGCTCGGCTTGCCCCAGACAATGGGCAGAGTGTGTGCAGCAGCACATGGATGCAAGGCTTCAACGGGTAGCAGGGTGAATGATTTCATTCATACAGAGCAAATCCCTACTGCCCAATCTACCTCATTAGAGTTACGCACATAGGCACATAGGCACATAGGTGGAAATAGCTCAATCAAAAGTGGTCCTTGCACGTAGCACGTTACAAGAGGAGCCATTGGACTTGAGAGGCAGCCAAAGGGATAAAAACAAAGGGTACAATGCGTGAAAGAATCTGACCTAAGCTACCGTTTTTGCGGCTGTTTATGGCCTGCCAGCTAGTGCTAGGACTGGGCTTGACGAGAGAGAAAAGTAGCAACAGCATGATTGGTAAAGACTGTCTGTAACCACAGTAGCTGGTGTGTAAACTAGAATAAGATCTCACCAACGTGTATTACTCAGCATCTGGCAGGCGCTAGCATGCTAACATGCAACACTTGTGGGGATGGTGAGCCCTCAGTGCAGCAATGATCTACAAGCAACATATCAGAAGAAACTCCAATGCGTCCCCTAGCCAGGAGAAATTTAGTGCGGCGTTGCCTGTAAGTAGGGCGCCACAACATCCCCCCATGGCCTCATGAGCTGCCGGTTGACTTCGTTGTTTGATATGCTTGAGTTGCGTTGAGCTGCCTGCATGTGTGATCAAGGGACCGCAAACATGAAAAACATCCTGCATAGACTTGCTGCATATACATACACACTTGGTCACACACACACACACACATACACACACACGTGCACATTTTACACACCCACGTGCACGCATGCATGCACGCTCGTGCACATATGGACGTTCACATGCATTTACATATTTGCACGCACAAACGCACAAACGCATACACACACTGACAAATATCCGTTGCACAAACAAAGGTAAAAATCAATGCAGAAACACAGCGGACCTGCATGGCCACCAGCCCTGCATCACTGTCGAGTCTGAATAAAGCACGCAACTGCTTCCCTGCATGGCAAAATAAAAGTCTCCATGTCGATGAGTGTACGCATGTGTTTGTGTGTGTGTTGTGCATCATGCGTTTGCACATGTATGTGTGTATGAGTGTGTGTTGTGTGTATGTGCGTGTGTACCTCTCTATGTATACGTGTTGTGTGTGTGCCTGTGTATGTGTGCATGTGCGTGCCCGTGTGCGTGTGTATGCTTGTGTATGTATGTATGTGCATGTGGCTGTGCCTTTGTGTGTGTGTGTGTGTGTGAATGTCTGTATGTATATGCATTTGTATTGCATGCGTGTGAGTTTTTTGTTGGTATGTGTATGTGTGTGTGTGTGTGTGTGTGTGTGTGTGAGTGTGTGTGTGTTGTGTGT
>Ga0307966_1004239_pt1 | contig 10657 bp, 10 predicted proteins | sample OrgLakmetagen646_FD_203141 | JGI IMG/M metagenome (GOLD analysis project Ga0307966, IMG submission 203141) | Saline water microbial communities from Organic Lake, Antarctica - #646 | ecosystem: Environmental > Aquatic > Non-marine Saline and Alkaline > Saline | place: Antarctica: Organic Lake... | reverse complement strand
TGGGTCTAGTCTACTCGTGCCAGTATTGGCATTGTGCGTGGAGCGTGTGAGGACGCCGGAAAGTATGCCCGTATTGCCTCTGTGCGTAGAGTGTGGGAACTGTCTGCCAGTGCCAGTATTGGCACTGTGCGTGGAGTGAGGGGTAGGCTTACCTGTGTTACTGTGCGTGGAGTGTGGTACCTGTCTGCCTGTGTCACTGCGCATGGAGTTTGGTACCTGTCTGCCTGTGTCATTGTGCTGAAATCTGTTTAGTGCTTGCTGGTACCGCCCCTGCCACTGTGCGTGGAGTGCGTAATTTGAGTTGCCAAGTTTTAAGGCGGATGGCAGTTAAATTAATTGAAGATGCAGTGAGAGCGCAGGAATGGGGCTCAGTTGCTCTCTGTTTGCTTACAATGTTTTTGAAGTTAGTTATTACCGCTTGCTGTCAAAGACAAATCACAAAGCTTCTAGAACGCAGCAGAAGAAAGGAAAAGGACCCAATGCGGGCAGTGGTAACCGTTCCCTACATCAAACGAGAATTATATTGCCACTTCATCGCAACCATTCCCTACCAAAGCATATCTCGACCAGGAAAGAATTGTTTGTCACTCTTTACTGATCACATAAAATTTTGGCCTAAACTGCGACAGACCGGCAAATAGGACACACACAAGTGCGTTTGCCCCAGAGGAGGGAGAGCAGGCAAGGTCCGTGAAGTGTGTGCCCACAGGAAAGCATCCGCACTTGTTCCCCCACCGTCATCACCTGCAAAGCGTGTATCGTAGTGCATTAATAATAGGAATTGTAACACTTTTTCTTAACCTGCATGGACTGAAGGCCTAATTAATTAGTCAGCTCCCATTTTTTGTGGAGTCCTTAGTAAGGCGTGAAGCGCAAATGCAAAATTGGAAATTAAATGCTTCTGCCATGCTTGCGAAGTCTGTAACCAAACAAACTTACTTGCAAGCATATGCAGCATGGCTCATCCGTGCGTGTATTTTGGGCTTCAAAGCTCCAGCGCTGATTAAGGAGAATGGTTGCAATGAATCAATTGATTTCGATGAAACCGGAGTAGATTAATGCAGTTGCAAGACGCTACATGAACAGTATCAGCAAATAGTTTTCATGCTTCAAAGCAGAAACACTTAGTCTCCCTCCATCACCCTCACCTGCAATCCTTCCTGTGCGGCAGCCTCTGCTTCTTCTTTCAACACACCTACTTCTTCTCCTGGCTCTTCTAAAAGACCATTGCTTCCCAATGCCCACGTCTCTCCTTCTCCCCAGAGACTAGATCGTGCGTGTGCTGCAGTGTTTAAGCCACTAGGTGGAGTAAGATTAGAGCCTGCATAACACATTGGTAGGATGTAGGATGTGTGTTTATGTCTGCGCGTGTGCTTGCACAATTTCTCTCAATTTACAGTCCAAAAGTTGCCGTCATCAGGAACGTAACACACGTATTACACAATAATTACAAATTCATGGCTGATCCCAATTTCTGTAAGCAGCACTAATTCAGAAACTGCTAACTTCAATGTCAACACACAAACTCTCTCCTTTCTTGCCTTTCTTGCTTATTTTCCTCTTCTTTCTCTTAAGCCTTCATGCTTTCAATCTTTTAATTTGATCTAGGTTTTGGTATGACCAGGTGCGAGCTGTTTTAATCTGAGCAATATGGCGACTGGTCCTGAAAAATAGTCCACGGACACAAACTAGAGTGTGTCCATGCAAACATGCAAACACACCTTCTATGTCTCATCCAGGTCAAATCAAGCATTTCCCAGAGAAGCCGCTTACCTGTAAGTCGCTGGAACATGCGGCTACTGCTGCTCTCTGTAGCTACAACAGCCGCTGCAGCCGCTGATAGGACAGCACGCCTGGGGGTGTTCGAAGCGGCGCACACAAACTAGATCAGCATGTTACAGACAAGGTTGACAGGCACAGAACAAAGGTCAAAGGTGTTTCCGCCTTGCTTGGTGCACGACACATAGAAGTGGTTGCCTAAGCGAGGGATGCTGAAGGTTGCGAAGATGAGCAACGCTTCCCCACAGCTGTTCAAACCTCTGTTCTATAACTGGCATAATACCGGCTTGCCTGGGGTTGGCGCAACATTGCGGAGGGACTAGGTGTGCATCCACAATAACGATCGAGTGTACAAAATCTGGGAGACAGTTCTGTCATGGTGACTGACAGCTCTCTTCTCATGACATTCAAGACTTAGCAGAAGTATGCACCTGCGTGCAGATGCGCTAGCTGCCAGCAGCGCCACCTGTGAGCCATACGGGCGTTGCGGCATGCTCGTTCCTTCTTGGTCTGCAGCATCACTTGTCGTGGCGCTCCTGCAGTTGTAATGCATACTGCTGCTCAAGTGAAGGAAGCCGGTGTACTATCCTGCGTATACCTACTCAAAAAATAAGCTTTGCAAATGCAGCACAAACAGTGTGCGACATTTAATTTGCGTGTGTCTAGTGTGAGCAACTTAAATGCCTATGCATTTTTGGTCACTTGACACACAAACCACACATCATTAGCATTGCCACTTTACAGCAAAGCTTTCACAGCATACAACCAGCCCAGAAATCCATACATCGTACAAGATCGCCCCCCATGGCCCTCGTTTGGTGTACTATTTGACTCGCTGTTCCCAGCAGCACTCGCACTCCGCCTGCTGTCCACAGTTTCACTCCTGCTGGCCCCCCTGCTCCTGTGATCTTGTGCCAGACACATAACATAGGTTGGACACCTAAAACGGAGCTTAGCGCACTGTGGTTTGTGGGATGCGGGCACACGTAACAGTTCCCCAGCTCAAAAAAGGAGCAAATGCAACAGCTTCTACCTGCTCCCTTGTGACCACGCACTAGCATTCTCTCTTGATGCCCCTCCGCTTGTGCTTGCAAGCTTAAGCGTGGAAGCCACGTGGCTGCGCAGCTGCTGAAGTCGCTGTTGGCGCCGTTCAGATCGGTGAGAGAGCTCGGACAGATCGGTCTGTGTGCAAAGCAGCAACAGCAAATTAATTTTGATTAGAGGAAGAGTGTTTTAGATTTTTATCATTTCGCCCTGTGCCTGTTGCACATGTACGGCTCTACAGGTACTGCCGTACTTCCTCAAAGGCGCTTTGCTTTCTCTTTGTATGGTCTCACGACCCGCGTTTTATATTCACCCTGCCAGAACCTGACTGAGTTAGCTGCCAGACAACCCAGTTAGAAAACTGCCAGACCCATAGATTAACAGCTTCTGCGTATTTGTTAATTGGGAATGTGCCGTAGAAGTTGCCCAAGCACTGCTCGTAAATATTCAAAAACAATCTCAATTCTTACTATGCTTGAACACCAGGATGCGAGCAGGCTTTGGGCTTTGTTACAGTTTGCTTCTCTCCCTCCCTCCCTTATCTATGTGAAACGCTATCTACAACACCCTTATCCTGCCGCCTGAAACATGCAGCAAGGCTTATCACAAGCGCAGGTGCGTTCCCTGGCACCAACTATCTAGTTTTCTTAAACTGGCAGCAAGCGCCTAACCTGGAGCTGGCTGGTAGGGAGGTCGTGATATGTCCCTCGGTCCCTTTGACGCATGAAGGTATCATGTGGGAGGGAGCTGTGTGGGATGCTGGGTCCTTGAGTGCTGCTGGCCATACACTGCTGTAAGGCGGACGTATCTGCATGAACACTCGGTCCTACCTGTGTGCACGGGGCACAAGCACAGTAAATGCCTGCAGGTACAATTGTTTGATGCTGTTGTATGCTAGTTAGGGAGAACAAATACGTGACATCTCCGTTGTATGATGAATGATGAATGTTTAATTGACGAGCGATTAAAGGAGGCAGTTCTGTAGTTCTAAAAGGTCAACTTATGGTCAGAGAGGAAACATGTGGCAATGGACTTAGTCAATAACTCACCCTAAGGCCTCTCCTTAATGCCGAACTAGGTCGTGTGGGACGTGGAAGAGGAGGGCTCAACTTGTGGGTTATTGAGCGCATGGGTTGACTCGCCGTGGGAAATGAATGAGGAGGGGAAGGAGCTCTAAGAGGTGGAGGATGTATCGACGGTGGTGGGCGCGCACGTGATCCCGCAGGATAAGCCTAACAGAAAATAGAAGCGAGAGCAAAGCCTTTTTCTGCATATCCTCTGATTGACCCACACATACACACACATGCCCACACACACGACCCCCCCCCCCCCACACACATATGCCCACACCTACCCACACGCCCACACACACGTGCGCGCACACACACACACACACACACACACACACACACACACACACAAACACACACACACACACATACACACACACACAAACACACACACACACACACACACTCTTTAAATCCAAAGCCTGCACTTTGCTTACGTGGAGGCTTGGAGCTAATGGTGTTGCAATGATGGGAGCTTGCTGCGGGATGCAGTGAGAGGGCTGGGAAGGGGGGGGGGGAGGGGGGGGAGGAGAAAGAAGAATTGACCAACCAGGGTTGGAAACGGTGTAGCGTGGCACACCAGTTTCCCTCTTGCCGCGCCATTCCAGTTCCATTCCAGGCAGCTGGCATGACTAGCACTTGTTATGGCATGACTGAATCAATGCTACTCGAATACCACAACAGCCTTCGAACATGAGAACAAAGTATGCATGTGAACAAGTTTATTATTAATTTAGACTGTAGAAACACTAGAAACAAACATACTTTTCGTTCGATATCCCTTGACATCCGATACTGCAAACCAGCTGCACACGAGTGCTCGTACTATAGTCTCAATCACGAGAACACATGAGGGGCTTCTGCAGAGTTATTCTCGGTTGATTCTTTGTTGTTGCCGCTGGCTGATGACAGACAAATAATAAACATAATCATTCGGCTTATTTCGGCCTCGTCTTTTTTGGGAGAAAATAGCACTTATTAGTGATATGAATTGGCCTTCGATTGGTCAATTGTCCTCTTCGTTTGTTGATTTCACAAGTTATAATGTGATACCTTCAGGGTAAAGCAGTGCTGCTTCTGCACCTCGAAATCACGCACTGGTACCTTCTTTTTTGTACTACTGAAAACAGTATCTGAGAAGAAAAGACAAGACCCCGCTGGTAGTGATGACACAGCCAGCATGACTAAGGAGGGGGAGATGTATCTGCTTTAATAACTGCTTTACAAAACACCAAAAACTGAGCAAGAAAGACATTGTTGAGAATCGTATCAGTAATTTTTTAGAAACATGTGTATCACCTTTGCAGAGAAGAAAAATGTTGTGCTCTACCGTTTGGATCTGATACACAACCAAAAGCGCGCCGTTCAGTGCATCCATATAGAAGGGGCGGCCCACCAATCTGCTCCGTGGTCTACTGCTGGCCAACCAAAAGCTAGACGGCACATGCTGTCAGGCAGCTGTCCCACCCCAATATTTATTGGGCGGGCACGGCCGCTAGACTGATTTATTAGTCTTATCATTTTTTCTTCTCTGATATAGTGAAACGTGCCTTGATACATATCGTTAACACTATGTGAAAAAGGAGCCATCCTTTTTATGTTTTGCTGGTTCCATCTAAAGTTAGTTTTGGAGTGTGACGTCCGAGGGAGGCAAAAGTATCGTTTACTTAAACAATCTAGGGTGCCTACCCTCAAAGGAGCGGGTAGGCGCGAGCTGCTTAATAATTTTGCGCAGAAAACCAACAACTAAGCCTACTACATGTAATCAGTTCCGCAGCAATAATCATACCGCTGAGACGAGACATCAAATACAACCCCCACAAATATCTGAGCAATAATTATGGTGGTGCGCAGGCTTCTGCCTCCCAACTACCTGATTCCCACTGAAAAGCTTCTCTTACTTTTATTCTCCAGGTTTGATGTTGTGTGTCTCTGCACCCATTGGGTGGTGCAGAACACAACATTTTTCCTAATCTGGTAGTGTTTACACTATCTACGTTCTTTTCTTTTCCTTATTATAGTAAAATGATTATAAAACAGGCACGACGCTGTTTCTAAATGATTATGAAAGCGATTTAACAAGGTACAGAGGGTGCCTGCCTGCTAGCATAAGCAGCCGTGGGCAGCCGTGCAACAATGGTACAGCAAGGCATCAGACACCCTTCTGAGGAGATACAGGTCGGGATGAATTATCCCGACCTGGTTCTTATTCTCCGATCTCAATGCGCAACAACAGCAAAAAATTTAGCAAGCTAGACGCAATAAAAGTTACTCCGACCCAGTGTCACAAAGAGACTTGAGTACCAGGTACGCTCCAATAGAAACTTAAGTAACACGTACCTAGGTCTGCCACAAATGCAAGGATTAAGCATATTAATAAGCGGAGGAAAAAGGAACTAACAATAATTCCCTTAGTAATGGTGAAGAGCTACCCTAAACTCAACAGATGACCTTGCCAATCCATTTCCAAGAAAGAAAGAAAGAAAGAAAGAAAGAAAGAAAGAAAGAAAGAAAGAAAGAAAGAAAGAAAGAAAGAAACGAACTTAAATAGTGTGAACACTACCGGTATGGATTAGGAAAGGATGGATGTTGTTTTGTGTCCTGCACCACCCAATGGATGCAAAGACACACAACATTCCACCTGGAGATAAAACAGAGGAAGACTTTCAAGGGGGATCAGGTGAATGGGTGCAGGCAGAAGCTGCACACAATCAGGAGTGTTGAGTGCTGTGGCATATAGACCAGCAACTCCAAGGCTGTGGAGTGGGTTCCTTGTGTGGCTGCAGTAGATGGTGCCTGTTGCTCCTAGCAGGATGGTGTGAAGGATCTTTTGGTGTCCGAGTAAACGAGGCATTAGCAGCTCATGTTGTTATTGTACCAATTCTGCTTGTCGGTTTAGGGAAGTGTCTACAAACTACATGGTTTCGATTAAATGCACATCGCGTTTGTTTGGTTGAATATCTCTTGGTTTCATAGCCAGGGGTATGGACTGGCAGCGCCATTTGCTAGGTTATCACGGGCAACTCTTCTTGCTTTATTGGCAGACCTAGTTTGATACGTGTTTGTTGGGTTTCATTTGGGGCGTGGTTGCTGGGTCGGAGTAACTATGATTGCATCTGGCTTTTAAATTTTCCGCCGCTGTTGTGCATTGGTATTGGAAGGTAAGAGCCAGGCTGGAGTCATTCCTATCTTTGTCTCCTCGGAAGGGCGTGTGATGCCTTATTGTACCGGTTTTTCACGACTGCCTACGTCTGCTTGAGCTAGCAGGCATGCCCCCTGTGTACCTCGTTGCATTGCTTTTAGGATCATTTGTCCAGCAGCGTTGTGCCTGTTAATAATCAATTTATTACATTAAAGATGACTGCAGCCTGACAGCATGTGGTAGGTGCCATCTAGCTTCTGGCAGATGGGGCAGGTTGGTGAACCCTCTATATGGTTGCACTGAGCGGTACGCTTCTGGTTGTGTATCAAAGCTATGCGGCAGAGCATGACGGATCTGATATACCAACCAAAAGCACGTCGCTCAGTCCATCGTATAGGCCCACCAATCTGCCCCATTTGCCAAAAGCTAGACGGCACCTACCACATGCTGTCAGGCTGCAGCCATCCCATTAATATATTATTATGTATAGGTACAACGTTGCTGGACGAATAACTTGATTATCAATCCAACAAAGCGTGCAAGGTGCTTGCCTGCTAGCATTAGCAGATGTGGGCAGTGGTGCAACATTTGGTACAAGAAGGCATTGTACGCCCTTCTGAGGAGACATGTATTTGCTCCCAACCGGTATGTATGCTGGCTAGTTGAGAGGATAAGGTCTTCACGAGGGATTTACATGTGCGACACATGAGTTTTTTGAAGGGCACACTGGATATTGAGCGTACCACTGGCACCACAAACTTGGCTGTTTTGAGGGAGTGTGGACACGAGCTACTGCAAATTTACCGGTTCACGTCTGTTGTCAAGTTGTATAATAGCATGCTCAAGTCAAACAGTGAGACGTAAAGCAAGGTGCTAAAAGCGGATCTGAGCATACATTCCCGTGTCCTCTCCTGCTGGAATGCTCAGTACTCAGATGCTTTTCAAGGGTTGCAGCGTTGTGATTCATTCGTGCAAGCAGTGCGGCAGGGTACTTTTATTTCTATTCAAGTGTTTACTAATGATCTCAGGCACAGGTTGCGGACAGTGTGGAGAGATGTCGAGGGATGGAACCCACAGGACACAAATAGCAAGAAGTTGGCAACATATCAATCTCTTTTTGCAGTGCCATTTGATCTCAATGTGCATGCCCTTGTTTGTTTGCCGAGACATTTGCTTTTGGATCTATCTCAACATGTCTTGCGATGTTAGGAGCTGTTTTAGACTGAGAGCGCACATAATGTTAGCTGTTTTAGGCTGAGAGCGCACAGATGTTTTATGCTGCACTGATGTAGCATAGTGTTGCATTTTAGCTGTTTTAGGCTGAGAGCGCACACCCTCAGGCGGGAGCAGCATCTTGGGATCAAGAAACTACCTTTTGTGTAACCGATGTGCTTGTGAGGAGATTGAAGATGAAGCGCTTGCCCTTTTGATGTGTGGAGACGCAGACGTTTGTGCTTTACAGAAAAAGCTCCTCAAGTTTGCTTACCTAGTATTCAATCAATTTCAAATGATTTTCAGCAAAGCAAGATGGTTAATGATTTCCTCTTGCAACACAACAACAATTTTGTTCTTTTGTGTCTGAATTTTTGCTGACTGGCGAGGACTGATCAGCCGAACAGGCAGTCTGGCTGGCTGAAGATTCCCCTATGTAAATCTAAATTTAAATCTGAGGAGACACAGATAGGAATGATTCCAAAATGGTTCTTGCATTCCAATCTCAATGTGCAAAAACGTTGGAAATTTAGCAAGCCAGATGCAATCATAGTTACTCCGATCCAGAAACCACGCCCCAAACGAAACCCAACAAACGCGTATCAAACTAGGTCTGCCAAAAATGAAGAGAGTTTCCAGTAACGACAGATGGCGCTGCCAACCCGTACGCCCTGGCTATGAAACCTAGAGGCATACTACCAAACAAGCACGATATGCATTAAATTGATGTTAAGTAGTGTGTAGACACTTCCCCTTGTTTTTTGGTGAGCGTAGCGTGACCAAAAAAAGAAACGGTGTGACGGAGTCACTGCATAGCGCGTAAACCGGTGACGACTACAGTACCCCAACAAGCAGAAAAGGCACGAGAACAGCATAAGCTGCTAGTGCCTCGTTTACTCAGACACCGCAAAACCCCTCATCCTGCTAGGAGCAACAGGCACGCACCATTTACAGCAACCACGCAAGGAGCCCACTCCATAGCCTCGGAGTTCCTGGACTACATGCCACAGCGCTCATAAAAAACAAAACCCACATGCTCTCAGATCCGCAACAAAAATCATACAGATGAGACGAGACGCACATTGAATACAACCAAAAACATGAGCAATACTCCTGGTGGTGTTCATGTCTCTGCCTCCCAACAACCTAATCCCCCTTGAAAGTCTTCCTCATTTTAATTTTCAGGTGGGATGTTGTGTGTCTCTGCATCCATTGGGTGGTGCAGGACACAAAACATCCTTTCCTAGTCCATGTCAATAATGTTTACATTATCAGCATTCTTTTTTCTTTTTCCTTGCTCTGTGGAGTACGAAGTGAGCTGATAACGGAAGTACTTGGAATCTGAACAGGAAAGGCGCAGCCTAGGCTTTGGAGCAGGAACAAGCAAATTCCGCCTTGGCAGGTTTGGCTCCGGTCGGTCGTTAATTAACAACCCTAGTCAGTATAAACTAACGCCAATCTTAAAAGATCTGTACTTGCAGAACAAGACATCATGGAAAAAGGCAACGAAAAATAGAGCGTGTCAACAATGGTCAGGGACTAGATCGCCCTGCCAGGCCCTCGTCCACAAAAAGGAGAATTATGTTCAGACACCTCGCATCAAAAATTCACCATATTGAACATCTTCTGGTCATACCTCATCACAAAGACAGGGGAGCATGACAATTCGCTGTTATTTGTGCCGCAACAGTGTCAAGTGCTCAGCCTCCTAGTGAGGCCCAAGGAGCGTAGCTCGCCTGCCTGCCTGCAACTGGTCTACCACACCAGGTGCCAAGGCTGATGCTGCAGGGTCCGCATTCTTCTCATCGTCTCCAATACCTCCAGCTGCTGCCATTTTTGCCGCAAGGGCCTCACCCTACAGATGGACAACATTTGCACTGTTTTTGCTCCAAAACGTTGAGATCACAGTGACATGCATTAACTAACAACTGGGTTGAACCCAATCGTACCAGTTTGACCAGCATCCTGTCGCACGTCTGGGTTGCTTCTAGGGCCTTTGCATTTAAGCGGTCATGTGCTGCTGCTTCCCTGCAAGTTGCAAGAAGAGGGGCACATAAATACACGGTTGACAGTGCTTGAGTGCCTGTTGTCAGTATATGTCAAAAGCGTTAGTTTGGGCACGCACAATCATGTTCGGGTGCCAATGGATCCTAGCTAAGGTGCGCTGAACAAGGTGCACAAGAGATGCTTGCCTTTGTGTATGTGTGTATATGTCACATAATATGTGCGTGTGCGTGCGCGTGCGAGTGTCCCGCGCTCGTTTGACACCTGGTGCTTAAGACTTCCTCCAAAGCCAGGCATACTTCTTCCCAGTTGTTGCGCAGCTGCACGGGTGCCCTGTCCATTCACTGTGTGTGTGCGCATGTGTGTGTGTGAGTGTGTGTACGTGTATGTGTGTGTGCATGTGCGT
>Ga0307966_1004238_pt1 | contig 10657 bp, 6 predicted proteins | sample OrgLakmetagen646_FD_203141 | JGI IMG/M metagenome (GOLD analysis project Ga0307966, IMG submission 203141) | Saline water microbial communities from Organic Lake, Antarctica - #646 | ecosystem: Environmental > Aquatic > Non-marine Saline and Alkaline > Saline | place: Antarctica: Organic Lake... | reverse complement strand
TAATTGCGCTGTGTGTGAGGCAGCGACACCTTGTGCAGGAAGCAATAGGCACAAACATGCTTACTGGTGAGTGTGAGCTAGGCTCTGTGATTGGGACCTGGCAAGCAGCTTCCAGCCTCTCGTGCCTGTGCACAGCGCTCAGATACACGCACCGTGTTGTCACCCCAAAGGCCTCAGAAACAGTCCGTCAATTGTTTTTGTTGATGCTTATACAATGCTCATCATAAAAGACACCAAACAGCTTGTGTATTGTGCTCCTCTTGCTTCTTTTTGATTTAACAATTGTTGCATAGGTGCAGATTATACACTGGTATGATATGCTAACGCTTCAGCTAAAGGCTCAGAATTGTCGACCTCTCTGTTGCAAGAGGGGTGGAGCATAGTACAGACTCGTTTGCATTCTTCTGGATCATCGTTACGGAAGTACAGTTAATTCATCGTAAACATAAACTTTTTAGATTGCTGTAATGATCATTTGCGACCGTGATTCATCACGCCTTTTTGGGCGATTTTTCCTGCTTATTAGCCAAGCAAGCTTGCTTAAACTCAATCCTGTGCGGCAATCCAGGAGCTGCAGCAATTGTGGGAGAGGATTTTTGGGCAAGTATCAGCAGGCAGCTTGACATCACGCCAGGACAGACACAGGACTTGGTGGGTCGGTGGGTCAGAAGAAAATGTGGAGTGGCATGGTTAGATCCACATGATTCCGCTTCAATGTAAATGTTTTTTGGTGCGCGCATCCAGGCTGCTTCGGGTGTTGCATGGTGGTGATGGAAAAGGATGGGCAGTGTGCCTTCATTTAAATTAGAAGAGAAGCTGCTGGGGCAGGTTTCCATTTTTTCTGCTTATTGCTTATGCATACAAACACACGCCACACATTCATGCACACACACGCACACATACTGTATACGCACACACACATACGCACATGCGTGCTTAAATGCACATGCGTGGACACACACATATTTACACACGCACATACACATACACACACGCATAGCTGGCTGTGCTGGGCCTCTTCAACTCATGTCATGAACGAAACAGCGCTGAAAGGGATGTCCTGAAGAGCAAACTGCAACAAACAACAGAGCGGTGCGATGAACGATCCCTCAAGTCTTGTTGTCCCTGATATGACATGACAAGATTTTGTAACATGACTTTATCCAAGCCTGTGTGTGTGATGGAGATCATCTTTTGACTGTAGCTGGTTTTCATCCCACTCTTTCATTCCTCTCCTCAGAGATCAACTACAAGCCAACAAGTTGACGCAGTCTGGCAAATTTGTGGACACCTTGCAAGTGAGTGCGATGAAAGTGCAGCATGAATTGCATGACAAATTTGAAATGACCAGACACCTCAGTGGATGATCGTAACTACGATCAATTGATTATTCTACCACTTCCGTGTATTAAAAAATAAGGGGCCAGTTGACTGCATTGCTAGCATTTTTGGCAGCAATGAGCTCAGCTCCTGTCCTGCACACATTTCCCGGTTCTTGGCTAATGCGCGCATGTGCACACACACGTTACACTATTTTGCCTGTACAGACAGCGCAGCACCTAGAGGCGAACCTGCGGCGGCTGGGCACGCTGCATTCTCTGACCACGTTCTCAATTTTGAAGGTCCTCACACCTCTGCAGACGTGTCGACTTATCACACTTTCGTGAGTACGCTTTCTGTTTGCTGTATGATGCGTGTCGTAACAAGTGTGCTGCATTAAGGTTGGGAACCACTCATTTTTGACGCAAAACGTATGAATCCCTTGTACTTGAGCCGGAAATTTAGCATCAGCTTTACTTCTCCATGTGTTTATACTTCCCTTAGTCGTTTTGGAAACTGCCACGAATGATTCACCTCAAGACAGCATAGGAATGAGAAATGCCTTGCACCACACAAGACCCGTTCACTGTGCTCTTTCTGCTTGCCCAGGTTGCCAATGTTCCCAAACTTTGTGGCTCTTCTTATTGCAATCGGAAACCAAGCTGTACAGCAGAGAGTTGCCCCTGTCAGCCAAGACGATTCTGAGATGGTGGACAAATGGGGCCTGGGATTTTGACCTCGTTCGCCGGGCTTCTGGTATTTATTTTAATTGTAGTTGTGTGCTTGAAATGAGGCGGATGGGAGATTGAAGGCTTTGAGATGGGCAACCTCAGCAGATTATTGCTGGTCAAGAATAAGATATTGAGAGCTGATGGGTGTGAATGGGTGGAGTGGGTCTGGTCGAGGCACACAAATCTCCGATCCAGCCTATCCTTGAAGCATGTACAAGTTGGAAGTCCCAAGCCAGCACTTTGGTCTTCTCTTTTTTTGTATCAAAATTCTGCCTAACGTACATTGTAAATTGTGTCGCACCCAGGAATACCTGTGGAAGGAGCGTGCCACTTCATTCTTCATACTGAAATGGATCCCACACATGATCTGCAATTAATTCGTGTTTTGTGTTTTGTGCAGGGTTGTTATGACTAATTAGTGAGATATAAACAGAGAAGATAAGCTGGGGCATTTAATTTAATGGTAATGAGAGTCATGAGAGTGGTGTGACACTTATAAATTGGGCAGGATAATGATCTTAATTTGCTGCTTGCTGCATTGTTGTACTGCCAGATCTGAGTTTCAAGATGACAGCTTCTTACGCAACTTTGTTTTAATTAACTGTGCGTAAATGAACATGCTGAACTTAACACAATTTTGGGCTTTTTGCTTGTTATCCCTTCAAATTGAAGGCAAGGGCAACGGTGACAAAGCTGTCGATCGAGGTCTGGCTTGGAGACTTCCATCACACTTGACAATATGGACGGCTTGAAAAATATTGCAATGGTCTCCTCCAGCAGGGAACTACAAAGGTTCTTTTTGTTTACAATGATTACAATAGGGAGTGACCTTCAGCCAGGTTGTTTGGTTGATCGGCTGCTGACTGGTCTCGGCCAGCCACAAATAAATCCATAAGCTCAAAAAGTAAGAGAAAAAGTCTGTTCTGCTGAGAAAAAGGAATTTATGAACAACGTCTCGGTGTTGCTTGAAGTTGGTTGTTAACCTGTTGTAGCAAAATGGATTGGCTGAAAAGTCCTCAATAAAGGGCGTAAACAAAAAGGAAATGTGTTTCCTCAGCTCACAAACCCGATGGTCTTGGCAAGATAAAAGAGCATGCACCTCGTTCTGAACATGTTCATCATCACCAGGACATTGGTCACATACGCGAAAGCCATCTTCAAGCCACGCTGCTGCCTCAAATTTCAAAGCATGCGCACGCAAGCGGAGTCTACTTTAGAGCGGTTTAACCGCGGTAGGGTTTAGCACAGGGTTTAGCACAGCCACAGCCACATTTGTAAGGCCACTGCCACAGCCACATAGCCACAGCCACATTTGTAAGGCTGAAAGGCATGCTGGATCAGCCAGCGTAAAGTAAACATAAGGTTGTAAAAGGTAAAATTTGGTCTCAGCCAGCTTCCCGGCCGCCAAACGGAATGGCGCCTTCTATGCCGTCCAGCTGCATGTTATTATACACACGGTCGTATGTCTGGGAAGGTCGTACAATCTTGAAAGTCTCTCTGAAGTTCAGGTCAAATGCAAAATAGTTCCACAGGAAAGTGGTAAGAGGTGATGATATGAAGGCAAAACCTGAGACATTAAAAAGAGCCTGATGGACAGCCACAACAAGTTCAGGCCTGCTCACTGGACACCAGAATGTAAAACCCAAGTTGAGGAATTATCCTCCCCTTGGGTTAGTACCGTGGGTTAGTACTGTACGTTAGTACCGTGGGTAGCACCGTGGGTTAGTACCGTGGGTTAGTACCATGGGTTAGTACCGTGGGTTAGTACCGTGGGTTAGTACTAACCTCCTTCGCGAAGGAGGTGCCACAATTAGTTATTGTTCATGCAAACAAATTGGGAGCTGAGTTCAAATTTGACATTTGACTTACAATCGTGCACCAGCATGTACGTTCTAAGAAAAGCACAGAAAAGTGTTGGAAGGAGAAACCTTCACCACATATTGTTAAACAGTTTGAGCCCCAACTTGGCCTAGCTGGTTGCTGCACATAGATAGAAACTCAACCATTTCAGTCCACACTCCCAATGTTCAAGCACGGCAGGCTAGCCAACAAGCACCACAGCGTTTTTTCACCCTAGAGGTGCAACTCACAGCAAGCAAAGGCGCCACGACAAACAGCCAGCTCAGACAATGTTAGAAAAGGGGAGCGAGTTCCTTCATAAATTTGGGCCTGGCTCTGTCGTACCGCCGAAATGCAAGCAAGCTGGCTCCACCGTCCATTTACTCCGTCCACTGTGCACCGTCAGAAGGCAAGCGTAGCAGGAGGCAGCCCCATCCTGGCGTGCGGGAGCTTTGTGTGCGTAATGCATGGGTCATGCATGATTTCGTTCCTTGCCTTCGAGCTGGCCAGCTCGCCATGGCGTCTCTGCTGCTTGAGCTTAGCTAAGCCTGTCTTTGGCCCGACGCCATTGTCTTGGGGTCTTCTCATAACTAGTAGGGAAGGGGCCTTCGAAGGTCAGCCAGCTGAGGAGGTTGCGTGCAAAGGCGCACTGTCCGTAAAAAAAAAGAACCAAATGACATCATGAGGGAGTAGAGGCTGGTACTTGTGGAACCACTGCCCTGGCAGGCGGCCATGTCGAAGTTGTTCTTCCTTACTTGGAGTTGTTCATTTTCGGCCACCCAGTCCTCTTTAATCATGAAAATCCAGCCTGTGTGAAAAGGCCCTCCGCCGTGTTGGACCTCTGCTGAGACGTGGGCCTCCATCTCACATTTTTGGCTTGCCTTTACATTTTTGCTATTTTTCCCACCTACAAAGGGCGCTCCTGATGTCCATGTATTTGTGTATCTGGGAGCATTTTTCCATGTGATGAGAGGGGGATATGTTTTTTTACTTGAATCAATTGGCAATCAATTTGAAATCAAGCGGTTGATGGTTGAATCAAGCCTGCCAATGGTTGAATCATTTCGGGCTGAATAACTTTTAATGCTTGAACCAACCGCGATTGATCTAAGGCTGATTCAAGCCGCCTTTTCTCTTGTTCATGGTCGAATCAAGCCTGATTAGTTCAGTTTGGGCTGGTTATTTCCTAATGGTTCAATCAACCGCAATTGATGTGTGGTTGATTCAAGCCGCCTTTTCTCTTGTTCATGGTTAAATCAAGCCTAGATGGTTGAATTCAGGCTGGGTTCCTTATGCTGGTTTCCTCAACTTGCAATTGATCTGTGGTTGAATCAAGCCTACTGTGGGAAATCATTGCAAACAGTAAAAAAACCAGCCACGTCCCAACTTTAACAGCAACATTTAACCATCCACACCTGTAAAGCAAGATGTGTCAAACTACACATTACCTCTCCCCAACTTCAAGTCACCAACCAAATACTGATAAAAGTGGTACGATCACTAGTATCGAACGGAAATACTCAGCTGTAACACAATCATTTCACACTTGCCCCTGCTACTATTAATTCCCAACCATATGCTAAATAGTGCCTATCATAGATTATTTGCTCACTGAACATCTTCAAACTCTGCAGCTGCATTCTTTCCGTCAACCTGAACACATGAGATCTTGTTCAATCCACCATACTCCTGGACCTCGCTTTCCAATGCAACCATCAGTTCTCTGATCTGCGGGAGGCGTTCAGCTCCAGCTGGTGCTGTTCCGGTATGGATCCAACAAGTGACTACGCACCTGCAACGACAAAGTTTTACAAGTTTTACAAGTTTACAGGAAAGGCCTTCAGTCAAAGCGTGCGACTGCTCAGCTCATAAAAAACAATCAGTTCATGTAGAAAAAAATCGAATTTTTTGTTGTTTTGGTGCAAATAAGTAAACATCCTATGCTCTTGCCTCTGAGAATAAGGACTCATATCTCCTGCGAAGAGACACTGTATGGGGGTGTGTGCAGTGGAATATAGCATGCTTTTCATCCTGGACATCATCACCAGCCTCACACAAATCACAGGTAAGGGAGAACCTGGGGTTCCATGTTGCGGTCTCAAAGCAAAGGGTGTGGACACACAGTCTGAAACGGGCAACACTGCAAATGACATCTCGTGGGAGGTCTAGGAATATGTATTAGGAAAGGCTGTAAGGAGAACGAGTAGCCAGGGCCTTTTTGGGGGGCAGTGCACACCATCTGTATAATTGAGAATTTTGCTGTTGTGCTCTCGTGGGCCATCAGAATAGGGTGTCCAAAACTCCAAGTGTCTCTCTCTCTGCTGAGGTCCACAACAAAACGACTGAAATCAACGGGTTCACAGTTCCGCAGCTTTTCTTTGAACATGTATTCTTGTACCAGACCAGTCATGGCTGAAAAAATATTGGAAGACCAGCAGTCATCAGACCTGGAGCTCAGTCGCACGTCAGCATGTAAAACTTGTTTGGCAGTAGTGCTGTTGCATTGGGTCAGAGAATTGCAAAGACGCATTGTATGTGGCACGAAACCAGCTGAACCGTAGGGGCTCAATGCCACACTCTCGCATAACGCACCAAGAAGGATTTGTGTCCCTGACCCCAAGAAATTTTTTTAACACTGTCAGTTGTCCATCTCTTTATTTGCCCTGTTGTAAGAAAGGAGTGACCAGATCTGGCTCGCGTACAACCCCTAAACTCTCGGTGGGTTATTATGTACAGCAGGATAGCCAGACAATACATGCCAGAAGGATAAAAGCCAGATTAAAGAGGTCACTTCCGGATGATGCAAAACAGTCTTGCAGCATTATACACGGTGTGCAGAAAAGCCATATCATCAGAGTAAGACCCAGTGCCACTCCGGATGACGCTGTGTATAACGGGAATGCTGCACTGTGATATGCACAGCAACACCCAAACCCAAACCCCAGGGCATTTTGAAGCGCCAGGACCTTCCCACCTGGTGATGATGCTCTGCAATTTGGCGGCCCCGCTGCATATCCAACATCAAAGAATACTCCGAAACATTCCAAGCGCCCGGGAAGCAACATGTTCCAACTCATTGTTGGTTGTTGGACATCGGAGTCCCGCGCGACGAACAATTACAGGCTTTTACTCTTCTTTTTTAGTTTGCAATTTATTCTATTTTGCATCGCAAAAACCCACACGGATCCAGTTCCCGTGTCACCAATTTATGCACTTGGGAACCAGGCCGGTGTCAAGCCAAGGCGAGAGATTCCACTACACTTTGCATGCTCAATATTCGTGGCCGCAATCCGACTTCTGCTCGCATAGCACTTCTGCTTCACACCCACAAGGAGCAGTCCAAGCAATAGGAGGAGGCAGCTGTGCACAACAGGCAGCAAAGCAGCAAGCATGTCCATTAACATCGGAGCCAGCAACGCGGGGGATGAGTTTTACAGGTGTGCCTTCCTTGCTCTTCTTGCTGACTGCATGCGTATCAGCTCCCGCTCACACACCTCTCTCCCTTCCTTTGCTCTGCCTCTTTCAATCAGGTACAAGATGCCAAAGCTTGTGGCAAAGGTGAGGATCCATGCGTCTTTTGTGGCACCTAGTAGTTGTGATTTTAGTGAAGGCCGTCTCTTTTCGGAATACGCGTACGCTCGCGCACACACTCATGCGCACATGCACAGAAACACATATTCTCATATATACTTACACACAGGCATCGCTCAAAAACGAGCACAGCACCAGAGCAAGCGCTCACTCATGTGAAAACATGCAAGCTATGCACAGTCCCCACTGTATAAACCATACAGTGGTATACATGCAAACACACGCATGTGCGCATGTTAGTGCATGTGCATACACTCATGCACAAGCACACACCGTGTGCACGCAAGACACATATTCCTCTTTCAGTTACATGTCCTCTCTGCTTTTTAAACTAGATCGAGGGGCGTGGCAACGGCATCAAGACGAACATCGTGAACAACGTTGACATTGCTAAATCCCTAGAAAGGCCTCCTGAATGTAAGTGGTGCCTTTCACGCATGCTTTTGCCCCTCGCATACACGCCAGCATCGCCAAATTTTTTCACTGTTGTTACCTGGTAGTAAAAGCGCTCATGGTCGTGCGAGTGTTTGGGCACGTGCCTTTCCATCTTTCATGTGCAAGGATTCCATCACTGTAGCCCGTCTGCTGCAACCTGGAACGAATTTTTCCCTCAAAGCAAATCTCACGATGCGTGTCTTTACTCAAACAAGCATGCACAAGTATTCATACACACAGACATATATTCACACATGTACATGCGCACATGCACTATTTTTCAGATGTGCTCAAGTATTTTGGCTATGAGCTGGGGGCGCAGACCAATTTTGACAAGGCTACCGGCACATGCATTGTCAATGGTGCACACGACGCGAAAAAGGTGGGGGTGTATTCAGACATAATATTACACACATGCACGCACATGCACACACCTGACACATGCACGCATACAAAGTCACGTGTACAAAAAACATCATGTCAGAGGAGGGCACAGTTTTGCCAACCTAGCCGTTTTGAGAAGCTTTGCATAGGGTTTGCCTCTCTACCTTGTCATGCCTGCACGTAAAGCACAACACCTCTCAACGGCCGCACATGAGAGGACTCTCTACCTTGTCATGCCTGCACGTAAAGCACAACACCTCTCAACGGCCGCACATGAGAGGAGTTTGTACAGGTTGTCTTTACTTCTTACTTGGCTTGCATGTAAGTCCTCCATCCTTGCTCAGGCACAGAAAAATGCAACACGCATACGCAGCATTCAGCTTTAAAGCATCGTTCTGATGCTGCATCCATGCTCAGGCACAGAAAAATGCAACATGGCTGCTTTCAGCTTAAAAGCAGCGTTCTGAGCTCAGGTGGTGCACGGCATAGGTGGAGAAGCTCTTGGCAATAGTGGGCCCTTGCCTGCATATAAATGTATGTATACATATAATTGCCTGTATATGTTCATAACGAGTAGCACGAGCATTCAGCTCTGCTCTCGCATGCTTTTGGTTTTATAATGACATGCTCACATGATCCATCCCATCTTTCGTCCGTGCAGCTGTCTGAGTTCCTGGAGGGCTTCATCAAGAAGTACGTGCAGTGCTATTCCTGCGGCAACCCAGAGACCGCAATCAAGGTCAAGAAGGTAAGAGGCGCCCTTTGGATGATGCCTTTCAGTGGGGATCAGTGTACAGAAGGGGGGACAACGGGTGTGGGTACGTGCCTTTCAAGTTCATACGCAAGCTTTAAGGGCGCTTGATCACCAGGAAAACCAGCTCTCTGTACCAACGTTGCATCCAGAACAAGTTGTGGTGAAGGCTGTCTGGCGAGTGTGCTGCAAGGGTTTGGGGTGCGAGGGTGCTTGCATGGGGTCACGCTGGTCAGCTTGGAACAGGTTGCCAATGTTAGACACCTATATCAAGGGTTAAGGAGGCAAACAAGTTTTGACAAGCGGCAAGCTTTGCTGCGGCAGTAGAGAGGAACCCGCGAAAGACGATCCCTTTGGCAATGCTTGACTATGATTCATCAGGAGGCAAAGAGACAGCGCAATGCTTGAGTGGGTTCATTTGGCGAGGCATTTGATGGGGGTAGTAGTGTCTGACTGGTAGTAGTGGCAATGAAAGGTCAAGGAGTGTGTCTTGGCTGGGAGGAGGTGCCATGCTAGAGTGGAGCATACACACGCGCATGTCTGAGTGACTGCATAGGTGAGCTTTCGTTGATAAGAACTCTTGTGGGACAAATCTGGTCCTTAGTCCGATGAGGTGAACACAAAAAATGGATGCGCTGGATGTAATGGATGCACAAAAGCGGCCCATAACAGGTGAGTGACCAGACGAGCCTCCCCTTTCATTCCTCGATGATGTGAGCTAAACGCTGGTGTCAGCTCCGTGTCAGCTCCATCTCCCAACTCCTGGACTGTTTTAAGACCTCCATTTCATGCTGGATTGAGCCTATTGTCTGCTCTTCACGCCTGCTCTGTACGCCTTCGAAAGCTCAAGCTGGGGGCTGGTATCTTTTGGTAACTTAGTGAAGGCAGGGGGGTAGAAGAGATGCTTGTTACGGAATAAGCTATGTAAAATGTAGCTCAACTGTTTTAGAGGCAACCAGTTTGACTCAAAAGCGCTGATGTCCCGCACGTGTGCTTGCAACTATCAGGAAAGGAAATGGACGATGTGTCACACAGGTACACATGCACGTCCTCCATCCACAGGACGTCCTGCAGCTAAAGTGCAAGGCCTTAAATCAAGTGTCTAGCCTCAAGGCAAGTCACTCACGTCACATTGTGCTTGTGTGTTTCCCCTCTGTGTGTGCACAGGACAACCTGCAGCTCAAGTGCAAGGCCTGTGGCTTTGTGTCGGATGTGGACCCCCGGCTGAGACTGAACCCCTTCGTGGTGAAGAACCCCCCCGAGAATAAGATCTCTAAGGAGGAGAAAAAGTAAGGGCGCGAAAAGCATTGGAAAGAAGGGAGTACAAATATGGATACCTGTAATATTCAAGATATCTGGTGTGTAGTTTAATACACAAGGGAAAAAGTACAAATACAGTGATGTAACAGGTAACGGAATGTATGATGCAACCATGTACAGTATGCGTGCACGTTTGGCCACCCTTCAGTACAAAACCAATTATTGAAAACACATGAGAGTTGCTGCACTATGTGATATCCTCAGGCTTGCCATGTGCCAGTACAAGGCTGTGGCACAAATTGAAGGTAGCTCTATATACCACTATGCGTGTATGCCTGTACTGGCA
>Ga0307966_1004237_pt1 | contig 10659 bp, 10 predicted proteins | sample OrgLakmetagen646_FD_203141 | JGI IMG/M metagenome (GOLD analysis project Ga0307966, IMG submission 203141) | Saline water microbial communities from Organic Lake, Antarctica - #646 | ecosystem: Environmental > Aquatic > Non-marine Saline and Alkaline > Saline | place: Antarctica: Organic Lake... | reverse complement strand
GTACATCATCGATGTATTGTGAGCGGCCGCTCACATGCAATGAGCTGTCACAATGTTGCATAAAGTGCCTCCTCGCTAATGCTCTCTGGGAAAAGCTTTATAAAATGAGCCGCCATCAATTGACGAGCCAGCAGGCGTTTGTAAGTAGCACTGCCCCGCACATCTCCAATCGGTTCGAATTCTGTTTGAGCCAGGGCGAGCGCATCGGCGACAACCTCAGGCGACACAACTTTTCCAGTTAAAAACTCGCTCGTTTCCGGTAAAAATAAAGGCGTTGCAGCAACACCTCCGAGGGCAAGGTGAGCATCCGTAATGCAGCTGTCTTCGACAGTAAATTTGCAGGCCGCATTGACTGTCGCAATATCCAGCCAGGCACGCTTCGAGACTTTTTCCCAATTCACACGGGTATTCGAATCGAATACGGGGAAAGAAATCTCAGCCACGATTTCGTCCGCAGCTTTATCCATTTCTTTGTATCCGAGATAAAAATCCTTTAGCGGCAGTGATCGCTTCTTGCCATTAGAATCGATCAAGTGAATCGAGCTTTCAATTGCCAGAAGCAAGCAAGTCATGTCCGCAATCGGCGACGCATTACAGAGATTGCCACCCAGCGTGGATCGAGTCCGGATCGGCCAGCTCGCAATTAATAAATTATAGACATCGATTTCACTCAGATAAGACTTTACCAGTGGATCTGCCGCAAAGGCTTCAAAAGTCATCCGCGCGTCCACGAAAACGTGGTCTTGACGAAGCTTCGCCGCACCAATCCCAGCCTTGTTATTCAGCAAAGAGACTGTCTCATCCGGAATAATTTCTCCACGTTGAACATAAAGATCAGTGCCACCAGCGATTAGGAAACGAGCTGTGGTAGACTCGTCCGAAGAAGACTGCTGTGGCTGAATCGCCTTGAGCCTTTCGGAAATATCGCTGAAATATTTCGGCAATGCCTCCGCTTCGACCAATGCTGCAATACGTTCTTTGTCTAGAAGTTGATCGCGAAGTTCGTCGATCGCTCGGTTACCTGCACGCTTAATTGATTGGTAACCCGTGCAACGGCATAGATTACCGGAGATCGCGTAGAGCATCCCCGTCTCATTCAGGGGAAGTTGCGGTGCCATCAGACCAGCAGTCATACAAACCACAAAGCCCGGCGTGCAGTAGCCACATTGCGTGCCACCCAAGTCCACCATAGCCCCCTGCACCGGCGAGAGCTTTTCCATGTTGAGTCCCTCGATAGTAACCAAGTGCTTTCCGCCGAGTTCCCCCATCGGAAGCAGACAGGAGGTCATCGGCCGATAGGTTACAAAGCCTTGGCTGTCCAGTTCACCTAGAATGACAGAACACGCACCGCAATCGCCCTCTTTGCAACCTGACTTCGTTCCGACCAGCAGTTTATGCTGCCGTAAGTAGTCGAGCACGAGCAGTCCGCCCGGCACGTTTGCCCGAACGTCCTCTCCATTAAGTATAAAGTGTATCTGTTGGTTGAGTAAGACCATAGTTATTCAGAATTCCGCTCTAGCAGAATTTGCGCCGCAATGCTCACCGCAATCTCATCTGGCGTATCGCTATTAAATGACAAACCAATAGGAGCGCGAATCTTTTGGATTTGCAAATCATCAAAGCCTTTCTCTTTTAAACTATCTTTGATGTGGGCAATTTTGATGGGACTGCCCATTAATCCAATCTCTTTGAATCCCGCTGGTATTGCCCCGATCAAAGCCTCGATATCAGTCGCCATGGAATAGGTCATGACAACCGCGATCGTTTCGCCCGGAAAGGTCACCAGGGGTGCCGCTTTGGCAAATCCAACCTCGATCCGCTGGATCGAACGGGGTAAACTGTCTAAGGTCGGAAGGTCTTGGCGCGGCTCAACCAGACAAACTGCGTAATCCAATCGCCACATCAACTGAGCAAGTGCCACGCCGCAATGCCCCCCACCATAAATAACGATACGACGCCGATTATTCAAACGCATTCGGTATTGCCATTCGCCCTCGCCCTTTGAGACGAAATGCGAAGCTGAGTTTCCGGAGTCGGCAACAAAGTCGAGGCGAATTCCATCGGGATTAAAACAAACTTGAACATCGGTTCCCTTTTCTGAGGCCAAAACGATACGTCCAACCAGTTCCGCATCGGTAGCGGTCAAAACCGCTTCCAAATTTGTCTGCGCACCTCCACAGATTAAACCAGAAGCTTCTTCCCGGGCTTCTCTCCGGTGGCTCAAAAACTGCAAGCGGGGAGCCAGAGGCTCGCCAACTTCCAATAATTTCCGACCCGAATCAATTACTCGACGCTCCATTATACCACCACCAACGGTGCCATATTGATCGCCACTTTGAGTCAAAACCATACGCGCAGCAGTCGTTCCGGGAGAGCCCTTTTTCTGGTCGACGACCAGGCAGATATAAACCGCCCGCCCCTCCTCAAGCTCCGAAAAGACTTGCTGCCAAAATTCAACTACCCGCACGAGTCCGCCTCCCTGAGAAAACGCCGCTCTCCTTTGATAAATGTCTCCTGCACACAAAGGTCGCTGGCTACACGAGTCGGTAGAGCCGCGACAACTGCCTCTATAATTGATTCTGCGTCTCCGGATTTAAAGTCACCCGCCGGCATGTCCACCCGTACGGCGTCAAAGTAAAAACTTTTGGCCAACTTCCCCCGATCCTCGCCCAAATCCATCAACTGCGCACCTTTGTAGGTGCTGCGATGCAAAGCCTTTGTGTAGCTAGCACCAAGATTACCTCCAGCACGATTTTGCTCAACGAAAGACCGCATCACATCGAACATTGAAAGAAAGGGACCCCCGCCAATATCTGAAGCTAGCGCCCACGGCACTGCATAGCTCTCGGCTTTATTGTAATCAAAGAGTCCCGAGCCGAGACCGAGCTGATTGATCGGCGCGTTGGAAGTCGGGCAACTCGCGATACGGCTACCCGACTCCGCCAAAAGCTCCCATTCTGTATCCTGCAAATAGATACAGTGCCCGAACACGGTCTTCCTCCCAAGCATACCCACACGGCTATATATATCCGTATAATGGCGCACATCTTCAAAGCCGGGCAAATCGCGGTAAATCCCCAGCACCCACTCAATTTCCTGCTCCGTTTCATCAAGATGGGTCTGCTGGAAGCAGCCATACTTCGCAGCGGTATCAGCCGAAGCCGACATCACCTCAGGAGCCGTAGTCGGGGCAAACCGGGGCGAACAAATGTAACGGTCGCCATAACGCGCCGCATTACACTCAACCGAGCGCGTAGCTTCGGCGAGTGTCTGCGTAATTGCCGGTGGGCAATTCATCGTCATCAAAACATTGCCGATTCTGAAGTCCTCCGGCGCAGCATTCATCGCTTCTTCCAAGGCAATATCGTGTATCGAGCTGTAGCAAAGTCCTCCAATCGTGCCCACAGAGAGAATGCGCTTCCAAAAATACTCCGCCTTCGCGTGCGCGAATCTGCGATCCCCGTATCGACTCTCTTCTGGAAAAGTATAGGTCTCCAACCACTCGATCAAAGAAGCCTTCGGCATCTCTCTAACATCGTCCTGCACCCAGTGAAAATGCGGATCAAAAAAGGCAGGCATAAGCAGCCCTGGAGATTTTTCGATTTGATTCAAATCCAAGCCGTAGTTGGCAGCGATCTCAGCGCTAGAACCCATATCCAAAATACGCCCCCGATCTGCGCCCTCTTCTGCAATCAAGAACAAAGCATCCTCGTTATACTTCGCCACATCGTCGCTGATCGAACAGACAAGCGCGGTGCGAAAAACGGAGTAGCAACGACCTGCGAGCTGTATCGAGTTAATAGGGGCCATAAAATAAAAAATCCTAACTAGTGGCACAAAAATAGCTAAATCCGTGCCATGTCTTTAATAAAACACTCTACTCTTATACTGTGCCTGATGGCAAGTCTCGGCCTGACTTTCAGTATTTCTCAAGCTGCTGCCATCCGGGATACTCAAGATGAATTGATCGCGTGGGTCGACACCCAGAAGGCCTTTTCCGAAACGAAGGCCGACTGGACGACTGAGAAAGAAATCGTTGAAGATCTAATCAGCCTGTTAGAACAAGAAAAAGAAAAACTCACCGCAGGCATCGAAAATCTTGAGGATAGTTCGGACGCGACCGACAAGCTCAGATCAGATCTCAACGCCGACCGCGAAAAACTGCTCGCCTCAAATAAGGCACTCGAGTCAGTTGTCCCCGCACTAGAAACAAAAACCCGGGCACTGATGTCGCGGGTGCCGGATCCACTCAAAGAAGAGCTCAGCCCGCTCATGCTACGCCTACCTGAAGAAGGCAAAGCATCACGCCTCCCTATCTCGCAACGACTGCTAACTGTCGTCGGCATCCTCAATAAAATCGATAAGTTTAACACTGGCATCACTATCACCTCGGAAATCCGTAGCATCGGCGACCGAAGCGTGGAGGTAAAGACTCTCTATTACGGCCTCGCCGGAGCCTACTTCGCGAGCGAAAGCGCCGACTATGCCGGAACCGGCGCTCCTGGTCCTGATGGGTGGGTATGGACTGAAAACTCCGAAATCATCGGTGACGTCACTGACTTGATTATGACCTATGAGGGTGCACGCGAAGCTACTTTTGTAAAATTACCCGTATCCACGCTTTAACACCGAATTCTAAATTTCATGCGAAACCAAACGACCACCTTACAAAAAGCTCTCTCCTTCGGCGCTGCCCTCTTACTTACATCCTTAGCCACCACATTGGCTACGGCTCAGTCGTTCAGCAGCGTCCAAACACAAGCCAGTTCGAAGCTGGAAAAAGCGATTACCGAGTTAGGTGCATTGCAAGAGTCTATCTCCAGCGAGAAAGTGCCCCTTGCCACCACGCTAAATAGCCTCGAAGCCGAAGTTACTGACCTGAAGGACGACCTAAATCGACTCGAGCGGCTTCGTGATTCACGCGACTTAAATCTAAGTGCGCTTGAGGCCGAAGTAAAAGCACGTCGAGACGAAATGGACTACGCCAAGAATCTACTGGTCGAGTTTATCAACAATCAGTCTGCTAGCTCAGATGCAGCTGAGCGCCAACTTTATGAAGCGACATTTTTAAAAATCCTCAATTCAGCCGATACGCCATCAGAAGATGATGCAGCAGCAGTTGCGGCCATCGAGTCGCTACTGGAAGGTGTCGAACTCGGTATCACCCGTTTAAACGCGCTAATAGGCGGACAGAGCTTTGAGGGTAAGGCCGTACTCTCAAGCGGAAGCTACGAAGACGGAAAATTCCTTCTTTACGGCCCAGTCGTGTTTTTCAGCGCAAACGATAAGTCCGATGCCGGCATCACGCTACAGGGCGACTCCGGGCAGCCCGCACTCATTAGTTTAATGGACAGTTTTGGGACAATACCAGACGCCATCCTTAATGGCGGCGGCGTCCTTCCACTCGACCCAACTCTAGGTAAGGCACTTGCACTGGAAACCACTAAAGATAGTTTGATCGAGCACATCCAAAAAGGCGGATTCTGGATCTATCCTATTCTGAGTATTGCCTTCATCTCGTTGATTATCGGCATCATCAAGCTGATCGAGCTGAGCAGTATCAAACGTATACCAAAAGAGAAACTGGTAGCGGTACTCAGCGCCATCCAAGAGGGTGACCAAAAGAAGGCCCTTCAAGAAGCAGGCACTCTCTCCGGCGCAGCGCAAGCGATCATTGAAGCAGGTGTTAAAAATATCGGCCATGGTCGCGACCTCGTCGAACAGTCTATGGAAGAGGTTTTGATGAAGCTACAGCCTAAACTTGAGCGCCTTATTTCGATTGTATGGATCACCGCAGCTACCGCACCCTTACTCGGCCTACTCGGAACCGTTACTGGCATTATCACGACTTTTAAACTGTTAACGATTTTTGGTTCAGGCGATCCCAAAGCACTCGGCGGCGGCATCTCGGAGGCTCTCATTACGACAGAGTTTGGTCTTATCGTCGCGATTCCATCACTCGTTTTACATGCCTTCTTACAGCGCAAAGCCAAGGCAATCGAAAACGAGTTCGAAGGCGATGCGATGACACTGCTTAACGGCATTCTCCGCGCCGAGAAGAAATAACAGAGACCCATAACATGTGGAAAATTCTAAACGAAACCGTTTTTGACACCTGGGCTTCCGGCGGGCCACTCATGATCGCGCTAGCGATTTTAGCCTTTGTCATCTATGGTTCGGTCTTACAACTACTCTTTTATTTACGCCGACTTAAAGAGCTGAGCAAAGACGAAGACCAATGGGGACACTGGATCGAGCGGCCTGAAGAGGCCTCTGGTTTAATCGGCGATATGATTCGCTATACACAGCGCGACGTTAGCTCTAATAAGGATTTACACTTTCGCTTCTTAATGCTCCGTCGCCGCATTATACAGCCCCTTGACCGGCAACTGCGCTTCAGCACCACGATTGTATCCGCCGCTCCATTACTCGGCTTGCTCGGCACTGTAGTCGGTATGCTCGCGACCTTCCTTGGCCTGTCGGTCAGTTACGGCGGCAACTCGCTCGACCTCGTGGCAGGCGGTATTTCCGAAGCACTCATCACCACACAGACGGGGCTGATGCTCGCCATCCCCGCGATGTTTTTTCTAACAATCGCACGCTCACAGCGCCGCGGCCTTCAACACTTCCTGACACAACTCGAAGCCCGCACGCTCAAAGCTTTCGAAAAGAAAAAGTTTTAGGTTTAATAAACAACCCAAATTATTATGGCATTAGGTAAACGCAGAAGCAAAGATGGCGAGGGCAATGAAGAGATTAATATTTCTCCGTTGATCGACGTCGTCTTCATTCTCCTCATCTTCTTTATTGTAACCACTGTTTTCGTCGAAGAGACGGGAGTGGATGTGACTAAACCACAAGCATCCTCTGCCGTCGATCTTGAGAAAAATAGTGTGCTCATCGCAATCACTGATACGGGCAAGGTCATCTATGGCGGTCGCGAGATCGGCCCTGCTGGCGTCCGTTCGATAGTGAAACGACTTAATCAGAAGGACGATATGCCCGTCATCATCCAAGCCGATAAGACCGTCCCCACCAGCTTACTCGTGCGGGTGATCGACGAAGCGAAAATCGGTGGTGCTCCTTCCGTTAATATATCGACCGAAAACTAATTGTGGCAGATAAAGGCAAAGAAACTGAAGCGCCTGGGGTTATTGATTTCCATATCCCCAGCATCAACCAGTCTATACCGGTTGTGGTTGTGGCAACCTTCTTTCTGACGACGGCTATATTTATGCTGATCCCCTTTACTCAGCTCCTGGAGTTCGTCGGGAAAAAAGACAGTCTGATTGTCGCAGTCGATATTGCACCGCCCCCACCACCTCCGCCGCCGGATCCACCCGAGGAAGAGGAGGAAGAACCGGATGATACTCCTCCGCCCCCACCACCTCCACCGCCGCCACCGCAACTATCACTGGCGCAACTCGACCTCGCACTAGATCCTGGTATCGGCGATGCCATGGCAGGTGCCTTCGGATTTGGAGGCTTTGACACCAGACCCGATGCGATGGCTGAGTTGAAAGAGTTCTTTTCAGTCAGTGAACTGGATGAGAAGCCCCGTATGATCAATTTCGTGAAGCCGGAGAAGCCCTTCGAAATGCGCAAAGACCGGATCTCCGGCTACACCCGTGTGCGCTTCCAAATTGACGAAAATGGCGACATGCTGCGGATCGTACAGTTCACCGAAACCACCCATAAAGTACTCGAAGAAGCGGTCCGCGATGTCTTCAAACAATGGAAAATGACTGAACCTAAAAAGAACGGCAAACGCGTGAAAGCCGTCATAGAAATCCCATTTAAATTTTAAACGACTTATGAAATACACCATCCTCACGCTCACACTCATGCTCGCACACACCGTGTGTGCCCAATCCTACCCACTCAGCGAAAACACGTGGTCGAACCCTGCTTTCGTGGATCGCTTTATGGGCACCTTTGGTGTCGATACGGAGAAGACACCTTCTGTGTCCACGGAAGAAGGACAAATTTTCAGACAAGTCTCCCAGGTCGGCAATAATCCGGCTGCTGCAGTCAGCCTCTTGCGCGGAGCGATCACCTCGGAGTCCAGTGGCGCTATGGACTTTGCCATGGCAAACTTCTTACTACAACAAGGTAATTTAGGTTCTGCCATCGCTTCTTACAACAATGCTATCCGCAAGTTCCCCAACTTTGGACGTGCCTACAAAAACCTGGGGCTAGCCTATATCCAACAGAATAATTATGCGCAAGCACTTCCCAACTTAACGAAGTCCCTAGAGATCCTGGGCGGCGATGGTGGACTCTTTGGCTTGATTGGATACTGTCACCTAAACAATGAAAGCTACGGCCCAGCTTTGGACGCTTACAAGCTGGCGCTCGTCTTCGAGCCGAATAGCCGGGACTGGAGACTCGGACAATTGAAGGCTCTTCAAAATCTTCGTCAATATGGCGAAGTCGAGAACATCATCTATCGCTATATTGAAGAAAAACCTGAAGAACCTGAGTTCTGGCTTCAGCAAGCCAACGCCTTCATCGCCCAGCGCAATTACTCACAAGCTGCAGCCAACTTTGAGGTCGTCAAGATGCTGGGAGCAGCCGACTCAGAGATGTATGTTTTACTAGGTGATATTTATGTCAGTCTCGACGCGCCCTCCCTCGCTCTGGAACCCTACGAAAGTGCCCTTGCCACCGGTAAAGTGGAAGCCAAAGAAGCTCTCAATCTAGCAAAAGCGCTGAGCCGCCGACTTCCTGCCGAGGAGCTTGGGGATTTCCTAACTAAAATCACAAATACTTATGGCGCTACCCTAAACCAAGAAAATGAGCTAACCTTACTCACCCTGAAAGCCGGCAACGCTCTATCCATGGACGACAAAGTCACGGCCATGGATTTGCTCAGCAAGGTGGTAGCCAAAGATCCCCTCAATGGAAGCGCACTACTCACGCTCGGCAGTTACTATTTGCGGGAAGATTCCTTGATCAAATCACTCGACTACTATGACCGTGCGACCAAGGTAGAAAGTGTCAGGGTCGATGCCCTACTCGGCGCTGCACGTGTCCTAGTCAAACAAACCAAATACCTGGAGGCAATCTATCGTCTCAAAGAAGCTCAATTGATCAAAGATCAGGCCTTTATTGCCCAATACATCAACACGCTTGAAAAGTTTATAAATTAATTTAACACCACCCCGATGCTTACCCTTGACAAATCCATAACCTACAACGCATGGGATAATAGCGTTCCCCCACGTATAGAAATTGATCCGGGAGATACTATCCTCGTTGAGATGGAAGACTCCAGCGACGGGCAAGTTGTGCCGGGCATGTCGCTGGATGCTTTTACACGGATCAACTTCGATCTTATTCATGCCCTAACTGGACCAATTGCGATCAATGGTGCCAAACCGGGAGACACTCTGAAAATTGAAATACTTGACTACGTCCACAAAGGCTGGGCTTGGCAAAGCATCAATCCCCAGAAATGTTTTCTTCCCGCTGATTTTGATAATTTTTATCTTTATCACTGGGATCTAGAGGCTGAAGTCACACGTAGCATGCCGGGTATCACTCTGGCGCTTCATCCCTTCTGCGGGATCCTTGGCGTGCAACGCGCCGAATCAGGCAGTTTCCGCACACGTCCTCCCGGCCCCTATGGCGGCAATATGGATGTCAAGCACCTGACTGCAGGTAGTACGCTTTATCTGCCCGTCTTAGTCGATGGGGCGCAGATCTGTGCCGGCGACGCGCATGCCGCTCAGGGTGACGGCGAAGTTTCGATCAATGGGCTGGAGGCTCCTATGGATGTTAAGCTACGCATAAGTATTGAATCTGGATTTTCCGTTGATGCGCCCTATTTGCTAACGACGCCAGACCTTTCACCGCCTGCTTATGCAGGTTCGCGCTACCACGCTTTTATCAGCAGTGGTCCAGACTTGAAAACGAATGCGCAAGATGCCGTGCGACGCGCGATCGACTACCTGATGAAACGAGTTGGCCTCCCTGCTGAGCAGGCATTTCTGGTTTGTTCGGCCGTGCTCGATTTAAAGCTCAGCCAAGTAGTCAACGTGCCTAACTACACAGTGACTGGGTATTTACCAGAGGCAATTTTCGATTAGCCGATCATATAATATGAGTTAACCCACATCAGATGCTGAAGTTTTTTAAGTTCGAGGAGCACGAAACAACTATAGGTCGCGAGACCATGGCTGGGTTCACCACTTTCGCGGCGATGGCTTACATTCTCGTGGTGAATCCACTCATTCTAAGTAATGCGGGTATGGATGCGCAGGCCGTCATCATGGCGACTGGACTCGCCGCAGCGCTCGGCTGTTTCCTGATGGCGTTCATGACTAATTATCCGATCGCCCTGGCACCGGGCATGGGGACAAACGCTTATTTTGCTTTTATAATTGTTCTAGGCATGGGGCTCAGTTGGCAAGCTGCCCTAAGCCTTACATTCTGGAATGGCATCATCTTTCTGATACTCTCGGTTACAGGCTTCAGAAAAAAACTCGCCGAAGCCATTCCACCCGGTCTACAGGTAGGCATCCAAGCTGGCATTGGATTCTTTATCGCTCTCCTCGGACTAAAGGCGGCGGGCATCGTTGTCGCTAGTCCGGCTACAATCATTACCCATGGCGACATGACGAGTCCCGCCATCATGCTGGCCTTCGGAGGCCTCTT
>Ga0307966_1004231_pt1 | contig 10665 bp, 8 predicted proteins | sample OrgLakmetagen646_FD_203141 | JGI IMG/M metagenome (GOLD analysis project Ga0307966, IMG submission 203141) | Saline water microbial communities from Organic Lake, Antarctica - #646 | ecosystem: Environmental > Aquatic > Non-marine Saline and Alkaline > Saline | place: Antarctica: Organic Lake... | reverse complement strand
CTGCAAAAAAGCGTGAAACCTCGCAGCTTTCTGTTAAAACCAAACCAGCAATATGGCCATCGTCTGGTGATAGACCTGATTAACGAGGGCGGTACCCGTGTTGATAGGGCCAGGGCGGCAAAGCCAACCATTACCCATGACTCCGCAAGTAAACGCGACATAGTCATAGTGATTGACGCTGGCCACGGCGGTGAAGACCCGGGCGCTATCGGGCCCCGCGGTACCCGTGAAAAAGACGTGGTGCTGAACATGGCCAAAACCCTGTACGGCCTTATCAACAGTCGCCCGGGCTACAGCGCCAAGCTGACCCGTACCGGTGACTACTACATAGGCTTGCGTAATCGCACGCTTCTGGCCCGTAAATACAACGCCGATCTTTTCGTGTCGGTGCATGCGGATGCATTCCGCACGCCACAGCCAAAAGGGGCATCGGTATTTGCTCTGTCGCAACGGGGAGCAACCAGTGAGACCGCACGCTGGTTGGCGCAAAGCGAAAACCGCTCTGACCTGATTGGCGGCTCAGGAGTATCGCTGGAAGGCCGTGATGACACCCTGGCCGGGGTTCTGCTGGACTTGTCGATGACCGCCAGTATCAACGCTAGCCTGGGCGTGGGCAGCGCAATACTGGGGCAACTGGGGGCAGTGACCGAACTTCACAAACCCGGCGTAGAGCAGGCCTCTTTTGTGGTGCTCAAGTCGCCGGATATACCCTCTATACTGGTAGAGGCTGGCTTTATCTCAAATCCCGAGGAAGAGAAGAACTTGTCCACTGAACTCTACCGTAAGCGCTTATCTGCTGCGATTATGACCGGTATTGACGGCTATTTCCGCAAAACACCACCGCCGGGTACCTTGCTGGCGTGGCAGAAGCAGAACGGCCAGATGCAGAACAGCGTGAGCCGTTACCGCATTCAGCGAGGTGACACTCTGTCTGATCTGGCGCGGGAAAATCAGCTGTCCGTGCGCGAACTTATGCACCTTAACGGCATGCAGAGCGACCGTGTTATGGTGGGCCAAACCATTACCATCCCTGCTAGCTGAGCGTTTAGCTAAATGGTGAGTTAACTAAATCGTTGAAAAAGAGGTCCGCGCCAGTCATGCCCCACATACATTTACTGCCCCCCCGGCTCGCGAACCAGATTGCCGCCGGTGAGGTGGTGGAGCGACCGGCGTCAGTGGTCAAAGAGCTGATAGAAAACGCTCTGGATGCGGGCGCCAGTAGGGTGGATGTGGACATCGAACAGGGCGGTGTCAAGCTGATCCGGGTGCGCGATGACGGCTGCGGTATCGCCGCTGAAGATTTGTCCCTGGCCCTGAGCCGCCACGCCACCAGCAAGATTACCAGTCTGGATGACCTTGAAGCCGTTGCGTCGCTGGGTTTCCGCGGTGAGGCCCTGGCCAGTATCAGTTCGGTGTCCCGCCTGAGCCTGACTTCGCGCACAGAAAACCAGGAAGCCGCAAGCAAAGTGGAAGTGGAAGGCCGCGATATGGACGCGCACGTATCGCCGGCGGCGCACCCGGTGGGTTCCACAGTAGAGGTTCGCGATCTGTTTTTTAACACGCCGGCAAGGCGCAAATTTTTGCGTACTGAAAAAACTGAATTTGGCCATGTGGAAGAATGCGTCCGGCGTCAGGCTCTGAGCCGCTTCGATACCGGCTTCAATCTGCGTCATAATCAGCGTGCCGTGCAAAGCCTGAGGCCGGCCTTGTCAGAACTCGATAAAGAACGGCGTATTGCGTCGCTGTGTGGTCAGCAGTTTATCGACAATGCAGTCGTGATTAACGCCGAAGCCACCGGTTTGAAACTTTGGGGGTGGGTTGCTTTGCCAACCTTTTCCCGCAGCCAGGCTGATCTTCAGTACTTTTTCGTTAACGGTCGTGTGATTCGTGATCGCCTGGTGGCGCATGCCGTACGCCAAGCCTACCGTGATGTGCTTTATAACAATCGCCACGCTGCTTTTGTGCTGTATCTGGAAGTAGACCCGGCATCGGTGGATGTCAACGTGCACCCCACCAAACACGAAGTGCGCTTCCGCGATGGTCGTCTGGTCCACGATTTTCTGTTTCGTACGCTGCATAAAGCGCTGGCGGACGTTCGCCCGGACGACCACTTGCGCGGTGCGGTGGCGCAGTCCTTGGGCCGCGAAAACGCAGTTGCAGCCGGTACGGATTTTGCGGCGTCTGCTGAGGGGTTTTCGTCACAAGGTTTGGCCGCAAGCGGGCCGGCTTTTGGCTATCCGGGCGGTCTCGAGCGAACGCCGGGCCGGATTTCACATCCTGATCCGCAACATCAGTGGCAGTCCAGTGACCAGCTGGGGTTTTATCAGGCCCTGAATGCTGGCGGCGGCGTGTCTGCTGGCCACCCGGCAGGCGTTGCCACCCAACCTTCGCAAATGCCCGAAGACAGTGAACAAGAGCCGCCCTTGGGCTATGCCATTGCCCAGTTGCACGGTATTTATATTCTGGCGCAAAGCCGCGCCGGATTGATAATGGTCGACATGCATGCAGCCCACGAGCGGATTACCTATGAGCGCATGAAGCAAGCGCTGGCCCAGCAGGATCTGAAAAGCCAGCCTTTATTAGTACCTTTGTCGCTGGCAGTCAGCCAAAAAGAGGCTGGACTGATAGAAACCCACGGCGATGAACTGCAACAGTTAGGCTTGGTCATAGAGCGCATCGGGCCCGAGACGCTGGCTGTGCGACAAATTCCGGCGTTGTTGCGTGGCGCCGATGGTGAACAGCTGGTGCGGGATGTTCTGTCTGATTTGATTGAACATGGCCAGAGTGACAGGGTTCAGGCCGTTACTCAGGAATTGCTCGGCACCATGGCGTGCCACGGGTCGGTGCGGGCCAATCGCCAGTTAACCATTCCGGAAATGAACTCACTGCTAAGGGACATGGAGGCCACCGAGCGCAGCGGTCAATGCAATCACGGCCGCCCAACCTGGACAGTGATGACGATGGCCGAGCTGGACAAACTGTTTTTAAGGGGCCGTTGATGAGCGCTGTCGGTGCCGCCGGTCAACCCGCTGCGGCAGCTTTTCCTCCTGCTATTTTCATTATGGGCCCCACCGCGTCTGGTAAAACGGATCTGGCCCTTCAGCTTTGTCAGCATTTACCGTGCGATATCATCAGCGTAGATTCGGCGATGATTTATCGCGGTATGGATATTGGTACTGCCAAGCCCAGCGCCGCCGAACTGGCGCAGGCGCCCCATCGCCTGATTGATATCTGTGATCCTGCTGACACCTATTCTGCAGCTGATTTTCGCCGCGATGCCCTGGCTGAAATGGCTAGAACTACGGCAGCGGGTCGCATTCCGCTGTTAGTGGGCGGCACTATGATGTATTTCAAAGCGTTGCTTCACGGAATGTCTGACTTGCCGTCGGCAAATCCGCAATTACGTGAGCAGCTGGAGCGTGAGGCCGAATTACAGGGTTGGGAAGCACTGCACCGGGAGTTAGCGGCGGCGGATCCGGTTGCGGCTCGCCTGATCCATCCCAATAACCGGCAGCGTCTGATTCGCGCATTGGAAGTGCAGCGCCTGACTGGGCAGCCAATTTCGTCGTTTTGGCAAGCGCCGCCTTCGGCGATCGCCGAGACGGCGGATGCCAACGCTGCTGATAACGAGAATTACACTTATTTCACCCGCTGGCAGGCAGACGCAGGCTCTAGCCTTCCGTATACTCTAAAACAGTTGGTTATTGCGCCGCAGCAGCGCCATATGCTGCATGAACGCATTCGCCAGCGGTTTTTGGCTATGCTGGATGCAGGTCTTCTGGATGAAGTAGAAAACCTGATGGCTCGCGGTGATCTTGACCCGTCCATGCCGTCCATGCGCTGCGTAGGTTATCGCCAGGCTTGGGAGTATTTGTCTGGCCAGTGCGACCACGCAGCCTTTGTGGACAAAGGAGTTGCCGCCACCCGTCAATTGGCCAAGCGGCAGCTAACCTGGCTGCGAAAATGGCCAGATGTTCTTTGGCTGGGCAGTGATGACAAAGATATCGTTGCAGACGCCTTGAAAAAAGCCGGCCTTAACACCACATTAAAACCGTGAATTGACGATCTGACTTACTCAAACAGGAGAATACACATGTCAAAAGGGCATTCTTTACAAGACCCTTATCTGAATGCGCTGCGAAAAGAGCGCATCCCCGTTTCTATTTTTTTGGTCAATGGCATCAAATTGCAGGGCCAGATCGAATCTTTTGACCAATTTGTTATTTTGCTGAAAAACACCGTCAGTCAGATGGTCTATAAGCACGCTATATCTACCGTTGTGCCGGCAAGGAATGTTCGCATTCCGCCGCAGAACCCCACAGACGAGGATGAAGGCGAGTCTGAAGACTGATTCTTCCGCTTTACTGTGCTGGTTCCGGTAGTACACCCGCGCCCCAAAGAACCTGAGGGTTCCTCGGGGCGCGGGTGTTCGTTTATATGAGTCTGGCTTCTGATTGAGTAACTCGGAGAAACTGCCCATTGTTTGAGCGTCCTGACGTTGGTGAACGCGCGGTTCTGGTCAATATTGATTTTACCGCGCACGATGGTAACGAAGACCCTGGCGAATTTCGCGAGCTGGTCATTTCTGCTGGTGTAGAGCCTGTGGATATAGTCACTGGGTCGCGTAAGCAGCCGAGCCCGCGTTTCTTTGTGGGTGATGGCAAGCTTGAGGAAATCCGCGCCGCGGTCGCCGCCGCAGAAGCCGACGTGGTGTTGTTCAATCACTCCTTAAGTCCCAGTCAGGAACGTAACATTGAGCGTGAATTGCAGTGCCGGGTGCTGGACCGCACTGGCGTTATTCTGGATATCTTTGCGCAACGCGCCCGCACACACGAAGGTAAGTTGCAAGTAGAGCTTGCCCAGCTTCAACACATGTCAACGCGATTGGTGCGAGGCTGGACTCACCTGGAACGTCAAAAGGGCGGCATTGGCCTCCGTGGCCCTGGTGAAACCCAGCTTGAAACCGACCGCCGGTTGCTGCGTGAGCGCATCAAGTCGATCAACAAGCGGCTTGAAAAAGTGCGCAGACAGCGCGACCAAGGGCGTCGGGCGCGGGTGCGGGCAGATTTGCCCACGGTGTCGCTGGTTGGCTATACCAACGCCGGAAAGTCTACATTATTCAACCAAATCACCAGCTCTGACGTATACACTGCTGATCAGTTGTTCGCGACGCTCGACCCAACTATGCGGCGCCTGGAACTTCCGGATATCGGTGCGGTCATTCTGGCGGACACTGTGGGCTTCATCCGCCATTTGCCACATAAATTGGTAGAATCGTTCCGCGCTACGCTGGAAGAAACTACCGAAGCTGCACTGCTGCTGCACGTGATTGATTGCCACGACGAACGCCGTGACGACAACATTGCACAGGTAGGAGACGTACTGGCGGAAATTGGCGCCGACGAGGTTCCGGTTCTGCAAGTGTTCAACAAAACAGATCTGCTCGAAGACTTTGTTCCGCGGGTGGATCGCAATCAGGAAGGCGTTCCGGTAAGGGTCTGGGTTTCGGCGGTTACTGGCGACGGTTTACAAGGGCTTTATGACGCCATTGTAGAGCGGCTGGCAGAGGACGTAGTACATCATTTTGTAGTGCTGGGATCGGCCGATGGCAAGTTCCGTGCGCTACTACACGAAGCGGGTTCGGTATTGAGCGAGTCCAGCCGGGAAACCGGTGAAACCATACTGGAAGTGCGATTGCAAAACCGCGACTGGACTCAGCTATTGAGCAGGGCGGGAGTGCGGGAGGATGAATTGGTATTTGGAGCAGGAAGCGAGTGAAACACATCGCCTATTGCCCGTAAGCCAATAATTCCCTAGTATTTGCAGCCATTCGACATGTTTAAGAACGGAGAGCACTATGGCCTGGAATGAACCGGGTGGAAACCGCAACGACAACGACCCTTGGGGTAACGGCGGTCGTGGCGGCAAAGATCAAGGACCACCAGATCTCGACGAAGCGCTGAAACGGGGCCTCGACAAGCTCAATAGTTTGTTTGGAGGTAAAGGCAAGGGCAGCAACTCCGGCGGCGGTGGCAACATGGGCATCGGCGGCAAGTCCGGTGGCGTTGGTGCCGTTCTGGCGCTGGCGGGCATACTTGTGGTCGGCTACGTTGTTTTTCAGTCGTTCTACACGGTTGACGAGCAGGAACGTGCTGTAGTTCTGCGTTTCGGTGAGTATGATCGTACCGTAAACCCGGGCTTGCAATTTAAAGTGCCGCTCATTGACGACATCACAAAAGTGGGCGTAACCAACGTTCGCACCGCGCAGACGAGCGGTCAGATGTTGACCCAAGACGAAAACCTGGTAACCGTTGAATTGCAGGTTCAGTATCGGGTAGGCGATGCCAAAGCCTACGTTCTGAACGTACGTGACTCCAACCAGGCTTTGGCGTTTGCCACCGACAGTGCGCTGCGCCACGAAGTGGGCAGTGCCACGCTGGATCAGGTTCTTACCGAAGGCCGTGCTCAGCTCGGTGTGATGGTTGAACAGCGCCTGCAGAAATTTCTGGTCGATTACGGCACAGGCCTGGAAATTGTGCGAGTCAACGTAGAAAGCACTCAGCCGCCACCCGCGGTGCAGGACGCCTTCCGCGAAGTACAGCGTGCCCGTGAGGATGAGCAAAGGGTGAAAGAAGAAGCCGAAACTTACCGCAACAAGGTGGTTCCGGAAGCACGTGGTGAAGCCCAGCGCATGATTGAAGAAGCTAACGCCTACAAAGCGCAGGTAACCGAACGCGCCAACGGTGAAACGGCCCGCTTCCTGGAGCTGCTTTCAGTGTATCAGCTGGCGCCGGTTGTTACCCGCGAGCGGATGTATCTGCAGACCATGGAGACCGTGTTGTCAAACAGCAGCAAAGTGCTGATTGATACTGAAAGCAGCGGCAATATGATGCTGTTGCCTCTCGATCGATTGACCCAAGGAGCGGCGGCATCGCTCAGGGGTAGTGGCGATAGCGCTTCTCGGGCAGATATTCAGGATGTCACCAATCAGGTGATCCAGGAAATGAACACTCGTCAAGACACCAACGCCCGAAGGAGCAGATAATCATGGGACCTAAAAGTATTGTTGGTCTTGCAGGCGCCCTGATTGTTGTCCTGCTGGTGTTATCAACCGTATATATCATTCCGGAGACTCACCGCGGCGTAAAACTGCGTTTTGGTGAACTGGTGCAGACCGATATCCAGGCGGGCATTCACTTTAAAGTGCCGGTGATTGATCAGATACGTGAGTTCGACATCCGTATTCTGACCATGGATCTGCCAACCCGGCAGTACCTGACCGTGGAGAAGAAACCGTTGGATGTGGATTCCTATATTGCCTGGAAGATTCAGGACGTCGATCAGTTCTATCGTGCCACCGGTGGAGACGAGTTTCGTGCTCAGTCGCTGCTGTTGTCACGGGTGGACAACGGCCTGCGCGACGAGTTCGGTATTCGCACCATGGTGGAGGTGGTTTCCGGTGAGCGCGACCAGCTGATGATGAACCTGGTCGAACTGGTTAACCAAACCTCCGTTAGCGAGTTTGGCATCGAAGTGCGGGACATCCGGGTGAAAGGTATAGAATTTCCTGGCCAGGTTAGTGAGAACGTTTTCCGCCGTATGGCGACAGAACGGATGAAGCTGGCGCAGGAATTTCGCTCCCGCGGTCGCGAATTGGGAGAAGGCATTCGTGCTGACGCCGACCGCCAGCGCACCGTCGTTCTGGCCGAGGCGTTTGCGCGCTCAGAAACCACGCGTGGTGAAGGTGACGGCCAGGCGGCAAGAACTTATGCTGACGCCTATGGCTCGAACCCGGACTTCTACAGCTTCTATCGAAGCCTGGAAGCCTACCGTAATACTTTTGCGAACAAGGACGACCTGATGGTGATCGACGCCAGCAGTGATTTTCTTAAGTTCCTTAAGGATCCCCAAGGCGCTAATTAAGCTCGGGTAGAAAACGAAAAAACCGGAATACTCAGGTACTCCGGTTTTTTTGTGTCTGCCGAGAGTGTAAACTCTGATCGGTTTGGGTTCCGGGATGCTCCCGGCGTGGCTAAAACTGATAACGGAATCTCATGACAGTATCTGATCGCTGGCTGTTGCCAGACGGTGTTGAGGATATTCTGCCGCCCCTGGCGGGTCAGATTGAATCTTTGCGCCGCAACATTATGGACGTATGCCAGCATTGGGGTTACCAACTGGTGATTCCTCCGCTGATAGAGTACCTGGAGTCGCTGTTTACTGGCACAGGGCATGATCTGGAGTTACAAACGTTCAAGCTGACGGATCAGCTGACGGGCCGAATGATGGGAGTGCGTGCCGACATGACGCCTCAGGCTGCGCGCATTGACGCCCATACTCTGGCAGAGGATGGTATTACCCGCCTGTGTTACGTCGGGCACGTGTTACACACCCGTCCCAGGCACATGCTGACAGGCCGTACGCCTATTCAGGCCGGCTGCGAACTGTTTGGCAGCAGCTCTGAAAGCGCAGACATGGAAATCATCAGTCTGGCGCTGGAAGCGCTGCGTGTTGCCGGCTTACCGGCCATTCACATGGATCTGGCTCACGTGGCCATTTATCAACACTTGATCGCCGATGCCGGTTTTGACCGTTATACAGAAGCGGCAGTGTTTGACGCCATGGGCCGTAAGTCCTTGCCTGAACTGAACGTTTTGCTGGGTGACGAAGCAGCGGATAGCGCCGGTGGCCGTTTGCGCCGCCTGGCCGCCGTCAGCGGCGGTCGTGAAGCGCTGGAACAGGCTCGCGATATTGTTCAAGGTGCCTCAACCGAACTGGACGCGGCGTTGGATCAACTGGGCCGGGTAGCCGATACTCTTAGCCAACAGTTTCCGGGCATTCGCCTGGGCTTCGATTTTTGTGAATTACGTGGTTACAACTATCACACCGGCCTGGTGTTTGCCGCTTACGTGCCCGGCCACGGCGACGCAGTTGCCAAAGGCGGCCGTTACGATGCCATTGGCAGTGACTTTGGCCGTTCACGGCCGGCAACGGGTTTCAGTCTGGATATTCGTGCGCTGGTTGCTTTGGGCAGTAGCAGGGCATCTGCGCAGGGCGCAATCTGGGCGCCGTTGAATCCCGATCCCACACTCGCTGTGGCCATTGCGGAATTACGACAAAGCGATACGGTTATCCGCGCACTGCCGGAAGATCACGATTGCGATCCTGGCGCTCGCGGTTGCGATCGCCAGCTGGCGAAGTACCAAGGCCAGTGGATTGTTGAAAAACTCGGCTGACGCGGCACCGCGTTGGTATTTATTGCACTTTTAATAGTCAAACTTGCGGGCTGCTCACTGTTGGCCGGCCGCACAGAGAGAGAATCATGGGCAAAAACGTTGTTGTGCTGGGTACCCAATGGGGTGACGAAGGTAAAGGCAAGATTGTAGACCTGCTAACCGAAAAGGTGGCCGCAGTCGTGCGCTTTCAGGGCGGCCACAACGCCGGCCATACTTTGGTGATCGAGGGCAAAAAAACGGCTTTACACCTGATCCCATCGGGGATTTTACGCCGGGACGTTCAGTGCCTGATTGGTAACGGCGTGGTGCTGTCGCCAGAGGCGCTGCTGAAAGAAGTGCGGGAGCTGGAAGGCAACGGAGTTGCGGTCCGCGACCGCCTTAAAATCAGCCTTGCCTGCCCATTGATATTGCGTACTCACGTGCGCATTGATGTGGCCCGTGAACGCGCCCGTGGTAACGACAAAATCGGCACGACGGGCCGCGGTATCGGCCCCGCTTACGAAGACAAAGTGTCTCGTCGAGGCCTGCGGCTGGGTGATTTGTGCAATATGGCTGATTTTGAAGTCAAGCTGCGCGAAATCATGAGCTTCCATAACTTTGTGCTGACCGAGTACTTCAAAGAAGAAGCCGAAGACGTCGATGCGGCGCTGGCTGAATTGCGTCAAATGGGTGAAGAGATTCTGCCGATGGCCGCCGACGTCACCGATTTGCTGCATGATTACCGCAAACGCGGCGAACACATCATGTTTGAAGGCGCCCAGGGCTCTTTGCTGGACATCGATTTGGGCACCTATCCGTACGTGACGTCTTCCAACACCACCGCCGGCGGTACCGCTACCGGGTCTGGTTTTGGCCCGTTGTTTCTGGATTATGTGCTGGGTATCACCAAAGCCTACACCACCCGTGTTGGCGCTGGGCCTTTCCCCACCGAACTGTTTGATGAGATGGGTAAGTACCTGTCGGTGAAAGGCAATGAAGTAGGCACCACCACCGGCCGTGCCCGTCGCTGTGGCTGGTTTGACGCAGTTGCTTTGCGCCACGCCATTCAGATCAATAGCGTATCGGGCATTTGCCTGACCAAGCTTGATGTTCTGGATGGCATGGACGTGGTCAAGGTGTGCATCGGCTATAAAACGCCGACGGGTGAAATTACCCGCCCGCCCATAGGTTGCGATACTTACAAAGACATCGAGCCGATTTATGTGGATCTGCCGGGCTGGCATGAAAGCACCGTCGGGCTGACCGAGCTTGATCAGCTGCCCGAAAATGCCAGGGCTTATATCCGCTTCCTTGAAGAACAGATTGAAGCGCCCATTGACATCATTTCTACCGGCCCTGACCGGGTTGAAACGATTGTTCTGCGCCATCCGTTTGGGGAGTAGTGCGCCAAGTGCGGGGACAGATTTCAAATCTGTCCCCGCATTCTCTC
>Ga0307966_1004230_pt1 | contig 10667 bp, 6 predicted proteins | sample OrgLakmetagen646_FD_203141 | JGI IMG/M metagenome (GOLD analysis project Ga0307966, IMG submission 203141) | Saline water microbial communities from Organic Lake, Antarctica - #646 | ecosystem: Environmental > Aquatic > Non-marine Saline and Alkaline > Saline | place: Antarctica: Organic Lake... | reverse complement strand
CTGCGCGTCTTCAGCTGCAAATAAGGAAGTGACCTGAAAGAGAACCAGTAAGGTCAACGAGTAGGCGTGCCATTTACACAAGTTTTTCATCTGTGAGTGTATGTAATTCAAAATATGATAATATGCAGAGCGAAGGCTTAAGATCGGCCCGTGCATGATGGATAATAAAAAGGCACCTCTCAATCGAGAGGTGCCTTTGGGAAAGAAGAGCCGACTATTTACGACGGCGGCGAATAACAGCAAGGCCCAGGACCATCAGACCAGCAATGGCACCGAACTGCGACGGCTCGGGAACAACTCCTGTGATGGCGAAGTTGTCGTAGAGACCGCCAGCGGTTGGATTGAAGTCGTAAACCGCACTGGCAACACCATCGAAGGCACTAAGATCCACCGTAGTAAGCGCGAAGTCTGCCATATCCGACGTTGCCGAATAAGCATAACGCAACTGCAGGCCAGTCCAACCCGTTCCGGAGAAACTGACCGAGAAGGTTTCACCGTCAACATTAGAGGCCCAACCCTGCTTAGCAGTCGCGCCATAGTCATCACCGGTAAATGCCGTGTAACCCGTTCCAGGATCAACGCCTCCAGTCAAGAACGTGAAGCTAGTATTAACTGTTTCCGACTCCGCACCCGAGGTGACGTCGAACTCAGACGTGAAGACAATCGGTGGATTCGCTCCCGTATGCGTCCAACTAACGATAGCTGAGCCAGACTGAAGTCCCCAATTTGCGGTTGCTGATGGTGCAGCTGCGTTAACATTATCAAAGTCCCAACCTGCGACAAATGATTGTGCACTTAGCGAGCTAGCTGCAACAAGTGATATAAGTAGTATTGTTTTTTTCATAATAGAAATTTCTCCAATTTAGTTTTTTAGTTTTATTCAGATTAATGCTTAGTCAGCGAAGTAACCAAGCTGAGCCGGAACGGTCCAATCACTAGTCCATGGTGCTACCACACCTGCCGGATTGAATGCGCCTTTGTAAGTGACAGCGTCAAAGAAGGTGCCGATATAAGGCTCCAAGTTGTTAATGACATCACCGAATGCGGATGGCTTGAGATAAACACCGCCCACTTCGTAGCGCTTCTTAGCAACCCCTGTAGAACCCATGACTGCATAGTTCGCACCGCCCAAGAATGGGTTGATGAATGAGTTGTCCGAAGCCAGAACGGAATCAGCGTCTGCGCTGTCACCATTAGCGGCTGCAGTTTCAGCAGCAGTATTATCCACATCCAAGTGCCAGATGTTGTTACGAATCTGCAGGTTGCCATCAGTAACTTGCTGGCCGCAGGTGCCGTTGAGGTCAAGGGACGTGCCGTTACCGGAAGCGAGGATAATGGAGTTGAACAGAGAACCCGCTGCGTTGGCATCGTAGTCGATTTGACCGCCGGTTCCACCAATGACAGTCATATTATAGATAACCGGGACCGCATAAGGCTTGGCCCCAGCTTGGTCATCACCGTCAAACTCACCGCCCTTGTCGCCATCAACGCCGTTGTCGGCTTGAACTACGGCCCAAAACTGACCGAGACCACTGAAGCCCTGGTCGTAGTCAAAGGCATCGTCGTTGTTGTAAGCGGAGAGCAGATACTTGGAGTTAACCGTCCCACCGAACCACTCGAAACCGTCGTCCTGACCGGCGATTACTTCGATATATTCGAGCACAGTGCCAGCACCGACACCACCCATGGTGAGGCCGTTGATTTCGTTCGCAGCAGAAAGGTTGAAACCTCCGTTACGAATCGAAACGTAGCGCATCAAACCACTGCTGTCGTGGGGGCGATCGCCGCCGTAAATACCTCGCAGGTCGGGTGTTGAATCGGCCGGATTCGGCTCGACGAGACCTTCAATGAAGTCCGTTCCAGGAACGAGAAGCGCGTTGCTGCCGGACTGGTCGTTGTTAATCGGCGCATTACCAAGAATGATAACACCGCCCCACAGACCCGTAACGAGGGCATCATTAAACAAGGGTGCCGTTGGTGTATTCTTTGGGTCCGGATCGGTCTCGAAGGTAAAGATGATCGGGGCAGAAGGAGTTCCGTTTGCATTGATTTGGCCCGTGCGTGTAATCGCGAGGGTGCCGGGCTCTTGTGTGACGTTATTCGAACCATCCTTGAGGCCGATAACACCACGGATGACTGTGCCCGCAGGTATTGTGATGGTGGCATCTGATACGTAAACGACTTCCGTAAGAAGATATTCCTTAGAGGCCTCTAAAGTCACGTCTGCGTTGATCGGATCAGATATTTCGTAGAGGCCGCTGCCGTTAGGCGAAGCAGAAACCCCCGCATAAGCGGAATAGCCGAGTGTGGCGGCTAGCGTTGTAATGTATGTGAGTTTTTTCATTTTATTTTGTGGTTGATTATTATTATCAGTTGAAAGCAGCTAACTGCGGAATGCAGCTAACTGCGGACGTAGAATACCTACTATTAGTGGAGATCCCGTGTCACTCCGGTTACAAAGAGGTTAAAACCCATACGAAAGACTCAGAGAGACGCTTTGGCCGACTTCATATGAATCACGGCCGATCTGACTGCCCTCTACGTCATAAAAAGTCCCACGTTCAGAGTCGGTTATATTCTTGATTGAGAGACTTAACTGGAGGCCGTCTTTGAAAGTTTTAGAGGCCGTCAGATCGAGCGCTGTATAGGCTTTCGCAGACACATCGTAAGAGTCTACGAATGAGACCCCTTGTAAAACTTCGCTAATATGGTAGGCGATTAACGAAACCCGGAGGCCCAGATTCGGGTTATCGTAAGTTATATCTGCGTTTACGATATACTCTGGTTGGTTGCTTAGTGCTCTGCTTTGAGAGATCGGCCGACCGGCAAAGTTTTTTGCTGCGATCTCAATCGGGAATCGATCCACCTCACCGTCAATGAAGGTAAAGTTTCCGCCCACGGAAATGTGCTCTAGAGATTCATGAAAAAAGCCGAGCGCCTTCCGTCCTTCGACTTCGACCCCCAATAAAGTCGCTTCATTAGGGTTATTATACCAACTGTATAAAGCAGCATCAAGGTTGTCGGAGAACGTAAGAATATTGTAGTTACTGTAAACGAATGGATCTGGATTTACCAAACCATCCTTCAAATCATCCGCCCCGATCCCATTCAAACGCTCGATGCGGTCCTGCACGGTCTTGTAGAAAAGTGTAATTCCGAAAGAGTCGCCTTCGCGATTGAACCAGTTGAAACCAAGATCGAAGTTCTCGACACTGGATGGGCTTAGATTCAGATTACCCACATCAATATCTGACCCTGAGAATGCTGAAGACGCATAAGGCGATACTTCGCGGGCGGAAGGCAAAGCGAGTGTTTTCGAGTAAGCCGCTTTGACGCTCATTTGCTCCGTCGGCTTATAAATAAACGTCAGTCCGGGTAGCCATCGGTCATCATCGTATCCACCGGTTTTCGGTAAATCTTTCAACGGGTTATTCGATCCAGCACCTCGGAGCTGCAAATCTCCGTTTACTTGAACAGCAGCCGAGTTCTTCTCGTGCCGATAGCCACCAATGACTCGGAATTTCTCAAAAAATTGCTGCTCAAACATTATATAGCGCCCATCCTGCTCCGTCTCTAGAGAGATGTCTGCTGCAACCTTATAATCACTGGCACCCAAACCATCGAAGTTCCCCATGGGCGCATTGGGATCACCAGAGGCGTCGACAGTAGTATCGGCTGAATTCGACAAGTCATCCCCCAGAAGGGAGACATACTCGTCCAACACAGAACGATCACCCTGACTTTTGAGAAGCCCGAACTTGAATTGTGACTCGAAGCCATCTTTTTGTGCTCCCAGTAGAGCAATGTCGATTCGACCGTTTTGCCGCTCTTCCTCGACCTCCCGCCAGACAACAAAGGAGGGGCTTGCCGCTCCTGGAGCCGTGGAATCCTGAGCAATTGTTAGATCACCACTGTCGAGAACGATGGCGCGCGTTTGCACGAAGCCCGGTTCCTCCTGAGTCGCAGTGTCCCGCCCCAGTGCCCAGTCCACCTCCGCTGCGTCAGCAAGGAAATCCTTATTCAACTCAAAACGGTGGCTACCCGAAATTTGATCACTGACTAAGCGCCTCTCGGTGTAGCGGAGGGATTCTGCAATTTCCGTGTCCAGGAAGTCGGAATCAGAGGAAAAAGGAAACTCGTTGAAGACATCGCCGACTAATCGGACGTTTTCATCTTCACTTTGCTTTAAATCAAGTCGGCTCAAACTAAATGCGTGATCTGCCCCGATCTCTAATCCGAACCCGACTAAGCCTGATAGTACACTAGTCGCAGTGGATTCCGTGCGCGACTGATTACGATAGCCGATGGCGAGGTCTGGATCGACAAAGTTCTCCGGACTGAGCGTTGCGGTGCCAGAGGTTTCCGTCGCACTGCGAAAATACTTCGCGTTCTCAATCATGCGGAATTTACGGCTGTAATTCACTCCAGCGAAATATCCGGCCCGCACCCTCTCGTTTATATCATGCGCATCACCAAAACTGAGCTTCACGCCGTAGTCTGGTCCCGGCGCATCACCATAATTATGAAAATCGCGACCTATGCCGTCAGTAATCGCGACTGCCTCAGCGACTGCGGCATCCTTCTGGGCCTGATTAATCGTCCCCGGAATTGGAAAAGGGAAAGGGTTGACTGTTTTATTTAAATCCTTCGGAAAAACTTTCGCCCCGCTCGGCAGACCTCTGTCCTCTGCTCCCATGGCAAATTGATCGAGAGAGCCGCCACGATCATTAGTCAGGAAATTGTCATTCCCGGTAGCGATCGAATGATATCCGACACTAGTGGAAACGTTCATAAAAAATTCCTCCGGCAAGGACTTTAGCTTCAGGTTTATCGCGCCCGTGGCCGTACCGGATTGATCCGGAGTGAACGTCTTATTTACTTCAATCGACTCAAAAAGGGATGAAGGGAAAAGGTCTAGTTGCACTGCCATCTTATCGGGATCCGGACTCGCGATAGGAAGGCCGTTCATCGTTGTCCATACATACCGGTCTCCCAGTCCCCGAATCACTGCATACTTACCACCGACTACAGATACGCCGGAGACCCGCTTCACCGCATCTCCAATATCGCTGGCTGCGAATTTAGAAAAATCCTCCGAGCTCATCACGCTCATTATGGAGTCCGAGTTCATGACTAGGTCCAACTTCAACATCATGTCATTTGCCTCCTCTGCGGTCACGGAGAAATCCTGAAGGACGTAAACTTCGTCCGACATTTCGGTGGGCCGCGGGGGGAGGGCAAAGGGAAAGACGGAGATCTCGTCGGCGACCACGGCGAAGTCGGTGACATTGGCTTCGATGTAGCCGGACTTAATGAAGTTGATGGTGTATTCACCGGCGGGAGCGGGGCCGAGGGTGTAGCGGCCGTCGCTGTCGGTGATGGTGCCCACTTCAGTGCCTTCGAGCAGGATAGCGACGCCGGAGACCGGTTGCCCGGTCGCCTTATCGACGACCTGGCCGGAGACGAAGCCCTGGCCCTCAGGCGGGTTCAGTTGATATTCTCCAGCGGTGGTGTTGGCTTCTTCGAGGGATTGGGCGAGGAATTCGTTGCCATCGGCTTGATTCTGAGAGTCGGGGTTGGCGGCGGCATCCGTTTCGGAATCCCCGCTGCTCGTAAACTGCATGCTGCCTTCCTGGTCCGGACTCTTTACCGGAGTGCGCTCAGTGGCATTGAGCTCGCGCTCAAGCTGGGTCCTCTCAGCCTTCTTGATGGCCTCGACCTGATCTTTGTATTGGTCGGGTATCGTGACTTTGATGGCATGCGCCAAGCTACCGCAGAGCAAGCAGATGAGCGCAGCTATGATTAATTTCAAAATCGGTGTCTTCATGTCGTCTATCTCAGGCACTGGATTTTTGCGTCCGCTCAAATGCGGTTTTTCATATCCAGACGCGCACGTTTTGACTGCGCGTAACAAACGGACAATTCCATTCTCACGCTTGGAACGTATTATCACACCCACGTGACAAGACCGTCACAATTGTAACAAAACAGGCCCCGTGCTTCTCCAGCGGCTGCCTTGCTCGGAAGATTAACATTCGTGACATCCGCAAGCGGAGTCCCTATGCAATCAACCGTATGGACTCCGCTCGCGGATGTCCAGTTTGAGCTATTTCTGTAGCTCGGCCGATTGATTACTGATTTGCACTATACAGAGACTCAAATTGCCACCATCAGTAGCGATACCACACTCAAAGAGTATCCGATCGAAATGATCTGGTAGGCTGATTGATCAAGCCTGCAGAATCCTGCGCCACTGTCGCGTCGCAGCTACGGGTTTTGTTCTTCGTCGTTCGTGAGCGACGAACCGTAAGGCATTCGGTTTGAAGACCCCGCTGGTGCGGGGCCGTTACGAGATAAGTTCGCTGCGGAACTGGGTGGGGGGGACGCCAGAGATACGCTTGAAGGATCGGTTGAACTGGGAGATGGAGTCGAAGCCGGTCTCGAAGGCGATTTCGCTGACGCGCAGGTGCGGGTTTTGCAGGAGGTTCTTGGCCTTCTCTACCCGAATGCGGGCTAGATAATCGGTAAAGGTCAAGCCGGTGGCCTGTTTAAACACCTTACAGAAATGTCGGGTGCTGGCATTGACCGCCTTGGCGGCTTCATCGAGCGAGATTTTGCCCTGGAACCGGTCCTGAATGTAGCGCTTGGCATTTCCAACCAATGCGGGCTCTGGATCGTCGACAGCGGGCTCGATACTGTTGCTGATGGTAGCCAGATGCTCGGCAAATGTAGAGAGCAGGCGAAGCATGGCATTGTATTGGACTGTATCGAAGACCTTAGTCTGAAAGTAGGCTTCTTCCAATGCCTTGAGGTTCACATCTGCCCCCCAAGAGAGCAGCTGCTTCGTCGTGCGGGTAAACTCTTCTTCATTCGGCTGATGTAGAAGAATCTGGCCGGTCTGCAAGAAGGCGATGAGTTCATCCCCCACCCTTATCGGCACCGCGCTGTCGCAGAGGCCCGCGAAGCAGTGCAGGGACTTCGGTTCGAGGCCGGCCTTTTGCTCGAGATCCTGCTGCATTTTCAAACAGCTCGCGCAGCTCTCATTCGTTTCTGCAATCAGCGCGCAAAATGGATTTTCCTCCTTAGTCTTGCGCAGTGCATTGGCGTAGGCTTTAGCAGGACGTATCGCCAGTGGCAGGCCTGTCGCCTCGCGAAAGGCCTTTTTGTAATCCTTGTAAAGCTGACTGCTGGAGAGTTTATCAACTATGGATTTAGACCGTGTCCTAGCATTCTCAAGCTTTTCGGCCTTGCTTGAACTGGGGCAGGTTGCTGACGACATAGTGATAAACTGAGCTTTATGCAGAAAATGCGCAGCTTTATGCGCAATATGCAGAGACACGGTAGGGCTGTTTCTGGAATAATCAAGCTATGCATGCACACTTGGTTAGCTACCTCCGTGATAACCGGGATCAAATCATTGAAAACTGGTTAACGGAGGTCGAGATACCCGCCCCCATCGGTTCGACGGATGCGGAGGGTGGAGTCGTGCCTTACGAGTTTTTCACGACGGCCTTTGAAGCGGTGTTGAAAATCGTGGAGCACGGTTCGACAGCGACGGTCCAAAACGATGTTTTCCACCTCAACCGCTTTCTCGGCATCACTTGCGACTGTAAAGAGCGCTGCTTCGGCGGACGAGCCTGTATAGAACTGCACGATTCTGGGCTGCAAGCATTCATGAGTGTCTTTGACGATGTTTGGGATGCCGAACATGAGTTCAACGAGCTCGATCGAGAGTGCAATAAAGACCTCATCAACCACGCGCTCTCTGGTTTCTTCGGCAAGGAAATCGACCTCTGCCACCATAAGACCTTCCGTAGCGACTGCCCCTTCGTCGCGTATAAATAACCGCCTACCATGAACGTTCTCATACTCACCGTCTTTTTGAGCCTCCTACTGGCCTCGCTCTTTTTGCTCTTTTTCGTCCGCGAGCGCCGAACGCAGGAACTCGGCTCGCCCGAACAAGACGCCCTTCGCCCCTTTGATATCGAAACACCCCAAGACACCCCCCGCCGCTAGGCCTATTTTTCCACTTTTAGCAGATGAATACAAACCACAACACAAAGACCATCGTCTATGATGACGATTCCGTAAGGAAGTTCATGATCGCCTCCATTACCTGGGGGATCGTCGCCATGACAGCCGGCGTCCTGATCGCTTTCCAGTTAAATTACTGGCAGATGAACGGAAAAATCCTCGAAATCATCACTTTCGGGTGGCTCAAAAACGAGGGCATCGAGTTCCTCACCTTCGGTCGCCTGCGCCCGCTGCATACCAATGCCGCCATCTTCGCCTTCGTGGGGAACATGATGTTTGCCGGCATCTACTACTCCACCCAACGGCTCTGCCGCGTGCGGATGGCCTCCGATCTGCTCAGTAAGATCAACTTCTGGGGCTGGCAATTTATCATCCTTTGCGCCGCCATCTCACTGCCCGCCGGCTTCACCCGGGGCAAAGAATACGCCGAACTCATCTGGCCGATCAACATCATGGTGGCCGTCATCTGGCTCATCTTCGGGGCCAACTTCTTCTGGACCCTCGGCAAGCGCAACGAGAAGTCGATCTACGTCGGGCTCTGGTTCTACATCGCGACCATCGTTACAGTCACCATGCTCTACGTGGTCAACCACCTCTCGATCCCGACTAGCTTTACTCACAGTTATCCCATCTTCGGCGGCGTGCAAGACGCCCTCGTGCAGTGGTGGTATGGGCACAATGCCGTGGCCTTCTTTCTGACCACGCCGATGCTTGGTATCATGTATTACTTCGTGCCGAAGGCGGCTAATCGGCCCGTTTATTCTTACCGATTATCGATTATTCACTTCTGGTCGCTCGTCTTCATTTACATTTGGGCCGGCCCGCACCACTTGCTCAACACCGCCTTGCCTGAGTGGCTCCAATCACTCGGCATGGTGTTCTCACTCATGCTCTGGGCACCTTCTTGGGCCGGTATGCTCAACGGCCTACTCACGCTACGCGGCGCATGGGATCGGCTGCTGACCGATCCAGTCCTCAAATTCTTCGCCGCCGCTGTCACCTTCTACGGCATGGCCACCTTTGAGGGCCCGCTGCTTTCGATCAAAGCGGTCAACGCCCTCTCGCACTACACCGACTGGACAGTTGGCCACGTGCATAGCGCCACCCTCGGCTGGAACGGCTTTCTCGCCGCCGGCATGTTCTACTGGCTCGCGCCCCGCCTCTGGAATACGAAGCTCTACTCCAACGCCCTAGCCAATGCCCACTTCTGGCTCGGTATGGTCGGCATCCTTCTCTACGTCGCCTCGATGTGGGTCGCAGGCATCACCCAAGGGCTCATGCTCAGCGCCACCACCGAAGGCGGCACCCTCCTGCAGTATCCAAACTTCCTCGACACCCTGCAAGCCATCCGCCCCGTCATGCTCTTCCGCGCCATCGGGGGCGGGCTCTATCTCGCTGGCTTCGGGCTGCTGGCCTTTAATATTTGGAAGACTGCCCGCTCGGGTAATGCCGTTAACGGCACGGTCGAAGTCGCAATCGACGAAGACAGCCACGAGACCGCAGGCGACAAGCGCTTCTACGCGTTTCTCAATCCTCCCGTTCTCTACGCGCTACTTATCCTCTTTTTCGTGCTCGTCACGATTTTCGGCGACGGCGCGGTATTCCTCTTCGGGATCATCATGACGATCTTCTTCTGCATCGCCGCGATTGCTCACTTTGAAGTGAGTAAAGCCGCCTGGTCGGAGTGGTATACGAAGCTCCTCGACCACGGCTTCGCCTTCTCCGTGCTCACGATACTCGCGGCCGCCATCGGCGGCGCCATCCAGATCATCCCCACTGTCACCGTGCAGCGGGCCGACAACATCGAAGGCCGCATCCAGATCCCCTACACCCCGCTCGAACTGGCAGGCCGCGATCTCTACGTGAGCGAAGGTTGCTACAACTGCCACTCGCAGATGATCCGCACCCTCGTGCCCGAAGTCATGCGCTACGGCGATTACTCCCACCTCGGCGAGTCGATCTATAACTTCCCCCACCAGTGGGGCTCCAAGCGCACCGGCCCCGATCTCGCCCGCGAGGGCGGCCTCCGCTCCGACGACTGGCACTACTGGCACATGCTCAACCCGCGCGATGTCTCGCCTGGTTCCACCATGCCTAACTACCCTTGGCTCTTCGAAAAGGAGACCAAAGTGAGCCAACTACCTAAGAAAATCCGGATCATGCGTATGCTCGGCGTTCCTTATCCGATCGATCTATCCGAAGAAGAGATTCAGGCCCAAGTCGATGAGCAAGCCAAAGAGATCGTCGCTCGCCTCGCCGAAAAGGGCGCGTTCGTCGAGCCCGAAAAGGAGATCGTCGCACTCATCGCCTACCTCCAAAAACTCGGCAGCTACCGCGAAACGGGCGAGCCAATCGAAGCCAGCGAGCCCACCAAAGCGGTTGAGCCCACCGAAGCGGTTGAACCCAGCAACGAAGTCGCTACCGCCGAGTAGCTTCGCCATTATCCATCATTCATTAATCATTTAATACCATGTTCAAACGTATCATCTACGACGACTGGACGAGTATCGTCCCACAAATATCCTTCTGGCTCACCTTTGGCGTCTTTCTCGCCATCGTGGTGCGGGCCATATTTATGCGCCGATCCAAAGTCGAGCACCTCGAATCACTGCCACTGAAGGACGATGAATCCT
>Ga0307966_1004218_pt1 | contig 10694 bp, 3 predicted proteins | sample OrgLakmetagen646_FD_203141 | JGI IMG/M metagenome (GOLD analysis project Ga0307966, IMG submission 203141) | Saline water microbial communities from Organic Lake, Antarctica - #646 | ecosystem: Environmental > Aquatic > Non-marine Saline and Alkaline > Saline | place: Antarctica: Organic Lake... | reverse complement strand
TGTCGAGATGCTCTCCAGCACATTTGTCTGCGCGTCTACTTCTTCATAGACGGTCAACGCGTTGTCGATGGAGTTGATCACTGGCACGTCGTTGGTACCGATAATCACGATGCTCACGGTCTCATTGCCGGTTACGCCGTGGTCGTCCGTAACTGTAACCACATAGTCCAGCGTCAGGACATCGCCCTGCTGCAGACCATTGAAGGCACCCGGAGCAGAGAAGCTCCAGCCGATGCTATTGCCCGCCGCAGGATCCGCCGCAACACCGGTGTTTGGTGTCAGGGTGAATACTGCATTGTCGATGTCCGTCTGAACAGTCGTCGGGATTGGTGCCTGAACCACGCCCACGTCCGTCATAGACGCTGTTGGTGCCACAGCTGTGACATTCACAACATCGTTCACATCTAGATCAATTGTGGTCAGCGTGCCTGTTACAGGCGGTACTGCCGCATTGGTTTCTGTGTGGTTGCCGGAGTTGCTGTCGGTGCCTGCGATCACGTCGATGATCGGCGCATCATTGGTACCTTCAACACGGACCGTGATGGTCTGCGTGTCGGTGTTGTTGGCAGCCGACGAGTCGTCTTGTGCCAGCACTGTGTAGACCAGCTCAAGCACTTCGCCTTGTGCCAGGAAGTCGAATGTTTCGACACCTGCGTTGAAGGTGTAGATTTGGTTATCACCAGCCGTTGGGTTGGCCGCGAACGGTGCCGTTGGCGGTGTCAACAAGCCTGCGCCTGTGAAGCCAGCTGCGGTTGCGGCAGCTGCCGCATCGCCTGGTGATCCACCTGCATTGCTGATGAACGGACCAGATACAGTCATGGTAACATTGTCGTCAAAGTCCGTATCCACAACATTCAGGCCGAAGTTCAGGATCGGCGTGATATCGTTTTCGATCAGATCGCCATTGTCCACAGTTGTGACTGTGATGTCAGGCTTATCGTTCTTGCCAACCCATGTGGCTGTGATCGCTGTTGTGACCGCACCCGCATCATCACCGTCAAAGACGTCGACGTTGAAGGTTTCGTTGTGTGCCTCGCCTTCGGCCAGCTGCTGTACGTTGACTGCCTGAGCAGCCGTTGCTTCTGGTGCGTAGGTGTAGGCACCTGTGTTCACATTGATGCTCAGCGTGCCGTAGGCACCCTCAATTGTTGCGTCACCTGCACTGTCTGGGCCTGTCACAACATGTGCGAAGGACGTGCCGTTCGGCAGCTCTGTAGTGCCACCTCCTGTGACATTGAACACAACCGTGTCGCCAACTTCATCACCAAGAACCGCGTCTGTGCCTGTGTCGACATCTGTCGCCACAAGTGTGCCGCTCAGAGTTGACGCAGGTGTGTCTTCGATGAAGGTTGTTGTGCCACCACCTATAACCACAACCGGATCATCGTCAGAACCGTTCACAGTGACTGTCACTGTACCCGTTTCCGTGTTGCCGTTGTTGTCTGTGACTGTAACCGCAAAGCTGTCAACCGGTGTGTCCAGATCATCCAACGCTTCGATTGCTGTACGCTGAGCCGACGTTTCACCAGCCTCGTAGGTGTAGGCACCTGTGATCTCATCCACAGTGATTGTACCATAGGTACCTTGAACTGTGATCTCACCACCAGTTGGTGGTGTGCCGTTCACACCCGTGTAGGTCACTGCGGTGCCATCGGTGTCGATGCCGTCCAATGTGCCTTCAAGTGTTGTGTCCGTACCTGTCAGACCTTCGTAAACGTCTGTCTCGTCACCCACGACGTTCTGATCGAAGTCAGCCGTGACAGTGTTCACTGTCCGGTCTGTTTCGGTCACGGTCAGGGCCACATCAGAGATGGTTGGCGCGATTGTGTCGATGATCAGAACTTCGTCGCCGTTGAAGTCGCCTGCAACCACATCTTCCAGGAAAATCTGGATGTCCCGGCCGTTTAGTTGGCCATCGTCATTCACATCGATCCAGAGCTTCGCTTCACCATTTAGACCAGCATTCAGCTCGATCACATAGTCAGCTTTACCATCTGCCGTGTTTCCGGAGATAGCACCCTGAGCGTCAGAGAAGTTTACCACAACACCGGCAAAGTTGATGCCAGCCGCTGGATCAAACGGTGTTGCCAGAGACAGGTTCTCTGGGAGAAGCGGCAGCAATACCTTCGCTTCGTCAATCGACTGACGGATCAGCTGTGTCTCAATCGTGATGATGTCGTTGCCATCATCGTTGAAGTCGGTGATTACATCACGGACCAGAAGACGGGAGTCATCAATGTTGGCATAACGGAACTGGTCGTTACCGCCGCCACCTGTGAGAATTTCACTGTAGTCATTGTTGTGGTCACCACCAGTGATGATGTCATCGCCCAGACCACCGTCTACTATGTCGTCATCTGCACCCGCATCGACCGTGTCGTTGCCTGTACCTGCGTCCACAACATCAGCACCTGCACCGGTGTTGGCCGCGTCGTTGCCCGCACCCAGAAGAACAGTGTCCCCACCGCCATTGGTGTTCACGGTGTCATTGCCGTCGCCCGAAGACACGGTATCAGCGCCACCACCTGTGGTGATGTTGTCGTTACCTGTGCCGCCCACAACATCAAGGATGCCTGTGGTTACGCCACCTGCATTCAGCGTCAAAGCACCTTCTGGCAGATTTGCACCGGTGTCGTCCAGAGCGGAGGCATCCACGTCGATCTCGTTATCAGCCACATCCGTGAAGGTGTTGTCGGTGATGGTGATACCGATGTTCGCGTCGCCGTTCTCTTCAACCCGGACTTCCTCAACACCCGTTGTGGTGCTCAGATCGGCCGTGCTGTTGACTGCGGTCAACAGGATCTCATCAGCGTCGCCAGTGCCGCCCTTCAGCGTGTCGTTGGCGTCAATGTCGCTCGCCTGCGCTTGAAAGTTGACTTTGCCGGAAGACGCGCTGAAGTCGAAGTTGTCGTCGCCACCTTCGGTGAGCACCAGCAGATCGTTGTTGAACTGGCTGTCACTCACGACATCGTCGTTCAGATTGGTGCCAGAGATCCGGAGCGTACCAGATGAATTGGCCTCATCGGCTTCTGCACCTAGGCGCGCGTTGACTGTCCCGACGCCTTCCGCACCGAGGTTCTCAATGTTCTCCATCATGACAAAGCCGTCGTCAGTGATTTGGCCACCGGACAAGGTCACCGTATCAAAGCCCGCACCACCGTCATACTCGGTGGTGGAACCGGCATCGCCACCGTTCAGAATGAGGTTGTCGTTGCCAGCGTTGCCGTCAAAGTCGATGTTGTTGTCAACATTGTCATTGCGCTTCTCAAAGGTGTCGCCAGTCGCGCTGCCTTCTACGTTGAACGCAAAGTCCGCGTCCGTCTGGTTCATGTTCAGCGTCACACGTGCTGTGTCATGCGGATCGGTCAGCGCTGTCAAATCAACATTGATCGTGGTCAGCGTGTTTACATTGCCGTTCTGGAATTCCAGCGTGTTGTTGTCGCCGTCAAACACGTTCGCAACGCGGTCACCGTCGTCGGTGAGAATATAGTTCTCAACCGTCGCGTTGGTGTTCAGGTTGGAAACCGCAGTCACCGGACCGGTGGAGTTGTCCATCTGAACGGTGTCACCACCGCTGGCAATGGAGCCGTCAGCGTTTTTAACAACAGGCGTGTTGCTACCCAAGTTCAGGACGTCGTTTATGTCCAGATCCGTGCCAGAGATTACAACAACATCATCGCCTTCACCGGTGGTAATCGTGTCGTCACCACCAGCTGCGATGATCGTATCCGCACCGCTACCATTCTGGTCGCCAGGACCGCCGGTGAGGAAGGTGTGGTTGCCATCATTGTCTTCGATGATCACCGGACCAAGGAAGCCCCTGGTGTCGATGGTCAGACCTGTAGAACCGGGGGCAAGCTTGATGATAGGTGTCACGCCAAGGGTGAAGGCCGCCTCAGCATCCGCACCAAAGACCAAGGTGCCAGCAGCGGTCATGCCGCTGACGGTGATGCATTCGATGTTGGATACATTGGTGAAGTCGCCCGCTGCGGAGCGGGTGATGGTCACGTTATCAAAGTCAGTGTGCGGAGTACCACCTGCATCTGCACCGCCGTTGATCGCATCGCCGCTGCCCAGCCAGTTGCCCATGATGAAGTTGTCGTTGCCCGCACCACCTGTTGCCTGAATGTCTTCGTTAAAGCCGTTGTTAGACACATCCACGAACAGGTTTTCGCTTGCGTCCAAATCGGAGCCATCGATGTGGATACGTGGGTTGTCACTACCGGAGAGCACACCATCGTGGAGCGTGCTTGTGCCATCAAAGTTGCTGAAGTTCGTGAGAACAACCGAAACGTCGCCTTGATCACCATCGTCAGTGGAATCGTCCACAATTTTCAGAGTCTCGATGCCAACGACGCTACCGTTCAGCACCAAGTTCGCACCTCCGGTACCTGCGTTGATACCGGACCGGCTGTTGTCGATGTTTACTTCGATGGTGTCGCTGCCGCTGTCACCTTCGATCTGGTCGCCACCGTTCATCTCACGCACGCTGGTGCGGAACGTATCGTTGCCCGCGCCACCAAACAGGATGTCGTTGCCACCGTTGTTGCTACCGCTGTCGCCGTCACCTTCGATGATGTCATCGCCACGACCGCCAGTCAGCAGATCATTGCCGTCACCACCTATCAGTGTGATCGCTTCGTCCAGTGTGGAGGCGTCAAAGGTGATCTGGCTGGTACCGATGCCATCGATTGTGGTCGACCCGTCTGCACCACCCGCTAAGACACGCGCGTCATGATCAGCTTCAAACCGCGATGTGCCCGAGCTGCCCGTAACAACGTGATTCACAGTGCCGCCGTTGTAATCAACCGTCTCAAAACCTTCGACGTTATTGATACCTTGGATTTCCAAAGTAGTGGTCCCTGTGGTGTTCACAACCAGCGTATCAATGCCGGTGCCGCCATCAAAGAAGTCTTCGTTCGACTGAGTGGAGCCGTACAGGTCGTTACCGCCGTCGCCATCCATGAACTCACCACGGGTGGTGACAGTATCGTTATCAGCGCCGCCATCAACGACTTCAACACCCGCGTCGATACCCGCGTCGATATCGTCGTTACCTGCGCCGCCGTTCAGAACGTCATTGCCGGATTCGCCGCGCAGAACGTCGTTACCTGCGCCGCCGTCCAGAATGTCATTGCCCGCACCACCGATCAGGCTGTCATTGCCCGCACCGCCGTTAAGGACATCCTGGCCCGCACCGCCGTCAAGGATATCGTTGCCGCCGTTGCCGAATAGGAAATCATTCCCGGTGCCACCAAGGATGGTGTCAGCACCTTCGCCCAAGAGGGCCGTCACACCACCATTGCCCGTCGCCAGTGCAACGCCGCCGTTGCCGTTGGTGTTGCCGCCAGAGCCGGTGATGGTCATGATGGAATCATCAAGCGGGTTTTCAAAACCCGAGATGCCAGCTGAGCCTGGGGTCGTGTTGCTCGCGATACCAGAGTTAGCCGAAGTGTCACCAATGGTGAGGTCAGCAGCGCCTGTCGTGGTATCCGTCACAACTTCAAGTGTGTGCGCACCAGGAATATTGAGATCTTCAATAAAGACGTCCAGCGGGCTTCCTTCGGTCGAGATATCAGCCACTTCAATACCCGAGACATCCATCAGACCCGGTGTGCCGTAGAAGTTGACAGCACCTATCCGCTCGTTTGCGTCACGGTTGTGGGCAACAATGTTCACTTCGTCTGCCACGCCAGTCACCTGACCCGGACGGGTGGTGAAGGTGATGGCAGCATTGTCGGTAACGTTGTCGAGATAGACGTTCAGTTCGTCATCGCTGATGCCGTCGTTGTTGTCGTCGCCATTGCCACGCTCGCCATCCCCATCAGGGGTCATGTTCACGCGATCGTATGTAGCGTCAGCCGTCGAGTTGAAGACGTGGAACGTGTTGCCCGTGATTTCGGAACCCGACATGTCGAATGTTGCGGAGCCCTCGCCATCCACAGTTGTGCGGAAGGTTTCAACGTCCAGCTCAAAGCCTGCAAAGAACAGGTTCTGAGCACCGCCGCCTGTGCCGGTATCAACGTTCACTATAACGGTGTCTTGACCCGCACCGCCCACAGCTTTGTCACCTGCATTCAGGGTCTGCTCGTTGCCGAGGAAGGTATCGTCGCCAGCACCGCCGTTCAGGTTATCCACGCCAGGCGTGAAGATGTCGGTCACAGGCGCGATGTTAATTGTCACGCTGTACGGAGCCGAAACAGTGCCGTCAGATACTGTGTAGTTGAAGATAACCTCGCCGTTGAAGTCAGCCAAAGGCGTGTATTGGTAGCCGCCGTTGGCATTCAGGACGAGAGTGCCACCCTGCAGGTTGCCACCAGGGGCAGGTGCGAAGATCAGCGCATCGCCGTCCACATCCGTGGCGGTCAGCTGGCCGGTCACAACCTGATCCTCGAAAGAGGACTCGGTCTGGTCGGCGCCAACCGGTGCATCGTTCTGAGCCGTCACAACAACCGTCGCTGTCGCTGTGGAGGTCGCACCGGCGCTGTCGGTCACTGTGTACTGGAACGTGTCCGTGCCATTGAAGTTCAGGTTTGGTGTGTAGAGGAAGGAAGACCCGCTCACCACAACAACGCCACTGGAGGGGTTGGAGGCAATTGTGTAGGTCTGTGTATCACCACTGTCGACGTCAGATACAATTGGGGTCACAGTGATTGCGCCCGCGCCCTCGCTGCCGGAAGCATCTTCGCCACCAAGCGCCGTCACAGCGGACGCAACGGGTGCGTCGTTGGTGCCGGTCACGGTGACCGTCAGAACGCCCGCATCGAACTGGCCGGTTGCGGTTGCGTTGAAGTTCACGACCAGAACCTGTGTCTGACCTGCCGCAAGGCTGTCATAGGCTGGATCAGCAGGGTTGAAGCTGAATGTGCCGTTGTTGTTGAAGGCCAGGCCCGCAGGCGCAGGCGCTGTCAGCGCATAGGTGATCGAAGCACTGTCGATGTCTGTCGCAGAAACCGCACCGGTCACAACCGCGCCAGCTTCAGTCACATTTAATGCGCTGTCCGCCGCAACAGGAGCGTCGTCAACCGCATTGACAGTGATAGTAACAGTGCCGGTATCGATGCCGCCCGTCCCGTCATTCACGGTATAGGTGAAGGTATCGGTACCGTTGAAGTCATCGTTCGGATCGTAGGTGTAGGTGCCGTTCGGGTCCATCACCACGGTGCCGTTGGCCGGACCATCGCCACCGGCAACACTGTGGATCAGCGTATCCCCATCGGCATCCGAGGACTCGTCGCTCACATCACCCGTGATTAACTCAACGTCCTCGTTTGTGCTGTCAAATTCGTTCGCAGCAATCGGTGCGGTGTTGAAGTGAGCCGCGGTGTCGGCTTTTGCGTTCACAACCGTCGCAGGATCATTGGTCACCCCATCAAGAACAGATGCCGCCGAGGCTGTATCAGCCGCATCGGGAATCAATACCCCATTGTCCACAGCAGTGTCGTGCCAGTCAGTTGCGACCGAAAGCTTGTTTTCCAGAACAGTGATGTCCGTCCCTTGAGCGCCACCAATGATCTCGAGAATTATCTCACCAACCGGCAACCGTCCAGAGTTGAGAACTTCAGTCCAAAAATTCAGACCTGCAGCGTCTGGCAAACGACCAAAAAGATTGGCGTAGACATTCGTCAGAAAGTTCCCAGCCGATATAGTGCTGCCAGGATCAAAGAAGTCATACACATCGCGCGTTTCCGGCTGGTCCGAGAACAGGGTGGCAATTTCTGCCAGGTTGCTGCCCGGGATACCATCGCCGGAACCATCAAGGAACTCGTCCAGCTGAATGTTCCAGAAATTAAGGCCTGCCGGATCGGGGGCACGATCAAAATACCCAATGTAGACCAACGAAATCTGTTCTTTCGGGGTAAGCGCGCTGATGTCATATGCCATTCTGTATGTTCCTCATCTGATCCGGCTTTCTTGAAGCCTTATTATTCTGCCTGTCATGCCCGCATTTAAATACGTTTAAGATACACCTAAAGCGGTGGCGGACAAATTCTCGCACAGGGCTATATCCTGTTCAGTGCTTTTTCTACCCCCAAAGGGATGGACTGGCAAGAAAAAGGTATAGCGTAAATTGTATACCCTCCCAAACTAGGCTCTATACCTTTGTTATTAAATACAATTATTATACCACATCATTCCGTATGTTGCGCTGACGCAACATGCCACAAGCCGGGTATGTCCATTCTTTTGGCGCGTACCGTATTAGAAAATGCAGCGTGACGTAGCCGCAGGAGATGATACCTAATGCCTCATGGCAGCGCGCCAAAGGTGGGCGAATGGGCCGTCGAGTGACTTCCTCCACATCTGCCTTGTCCAGATCACGTGTCTCCAGAGTTATCTTATCCGACTGACATAATTATAAATCTAACTTTATCTTTGTTGTTATAGTTAATATTATCATTATAGTTAACGTTGACTTTATATCTAACTCTGACATTATGATTTTCATGTATATCATCACCTTCGCAAACCCGAAGGGCGGATCGGGGAAAACCACTTCCGCCATGCTGCTTGCCGAACAGATAGCCCTCTCGGGCGGTCGAGTCTCCATTCTCGACCTCGATCCGAACGCCAATATTTTAGCCTGGTCTGAAGGCCGACGGGCGAAAGGCCGCGATGTTCCTTTTGCGGTTCATGCGCGCCCCCAGGCAGAGGATACCGTCGAATTGATTGATCGCCTTTCCGGCGAGACTGATTACCTGATCATCGACCTTGAGGGTTCGAAGGATCAGATTGTCACTTTCGCGCTCGCCCGGACAGATCTTTGCGTGATCCCGCTCGACGGGTCTCCGATGGAAGCCAAGCAGGCTGCTGCGGCTGTCCGGCTTGTGCAGACCACATCGAGCATGATCCGTGCGCCAATCGCATATGCACTGTTGTTCACGCGGACCAACGCAGCCTTCCAGACCACGGATGAGCGCGACGTCCGACAGGAGATGGAGATCAACAACATCCCGACATTGCCGGTACGCATCGCAAAACGTGCCCCCTATACCCGCATCTTCCGCGATGGAGTACTTCTGGCGGAATTACCCGACATCGTCACGCACGAGAACCAAGGCAAGACAGCATCTGTTACAGCCAAGGCCATGAAGCAGGTAACACGAGCCATTGAGAACGCCCATGACTATGCTCAGGCTGTAGTTCACGCCCTCATTAAAGGGAGGGCGGTATGAGCAAGTACGGATTTGGCGGTGGTATTGAGCTTCCCAAGCCCTCCGATTCTCCCAGGACGCGGCCCAAAGTCGAACCAGGTTATGTTGAGAAGGCTGTCGAGGCTGGAAAATCCCTTGGCTTTGTCAGCCGGGAAGACTCCAGGCGGTTGAAGCCTGGCCCAAAACGCAAGGAAGCTCAGGACAAGGTTTCGATTCCGGGGCCAAAACGTGTTGTTGATGAATTCCGGGCATTCTGCCAGGAGCGCGGCATTACGCTATGGCAGGGCCTTGAGTTGTTGCTGTCGGAGAAGCAAAATGGTTCAGATTAGGGGCGGCCGCGTTTTTCAAAGACCTTCTTGCAGAACCCGATGAAGGCAGCATCAGGATTGCGCGGTGGTTCCGCCATCCACTCCCGCCATTCCTGTTCGAGGACATAGACATCCCATCCCGGCGCGACTCCCCGCGCTTCATGGTAGGCTTCAGGATTAAGCCGGATGTGAAGGAGGGCAGGAGAGGGGGCTTCGGATTCATCGCTGCGCCGGTTGGTGAAGATCACCATGTCGTTTTCCATCCGTACAGCATAGTCGGGCATGTGGGCATATTGCCCATCCTGACGCACAATATTTACGACTAGGCGGCGAAACTCTTTTTCAGTGGAGCAGGAGCCACACTTGGCTTGCAGCTTCGCCAGCCCAATTTTCCATTCCTTCTTCGCCCCGCAATGTTTGCGGGCAAGCTCATAGATGCGCCGCTCCAACGGCTTGCGAAGGCGGAAATAGTCACGATGCAGGGTCAGCACCTCGCGATGCTGGATAGCATTGAACACCCAATCCGAAAGCCTAATCTCTACTTCCTGCATCCGTCCGTCACGTGTCTCACGAACTATCTTAAACCGATCGATCAGCCCGAACCCATCAAATTCCTCCTTACCACCTGTGGTGAGATTGGTCGTGATCACCGTGCCCTGTAGCCGTTCCAGGGCGGCCCTGAGCTGTTCATATCCGCGCCCATCCGTTCCACGATTAGTGGCTTTCAGGAGATCATATGCCCTGAAGCGAATGGTTGGGCTGACCTCACGCTCCTCGTTCAGGGCTGCGATACACTGACTGATGCAGTAGATCAGCACGTCGCGGTCATGAACTGTCGCCAATCCCTTCATGGAGGGTGTGATCTCTACGAAGTTATGCCCACTTTCATATCGACGGATGCGCCGATCCGGCTTGGTTGAGATCGAGAAAATAGGGTGCTCCATAGACGCCATATCGCCCTTCGGCGCAGCATCGAAGATGTCGCAGACAAAGAAGTCTGGCTGCTGCATCCGATCCGGCAAAAGCGGAGGTCGTAAATTCGTGTTATCACCCACCATGTTGCCACATTCGTGTTATCACCCACCGGAGTCAAGATCTTCGTGTTATCACCCACCGGGGTCAAGGCTTTCGTGTTATCACCCACCGTTCTTCGTGTTATCACCCACCGTTCTTCGTGTTATCACCCACCGGGTGATCTGAAAAAAGATATAACTTCAAATAGATAGGTAAG
>Ga0307966_1004216_pt1 | contig 10695 bp, 9 predicted proteins | sample OrgLakmetagen646_FD_203141 | JGI IMG/M metagenome (GOLD analysis project Ga0307966, IMG submission 203141) | Saline water microbial communities from Organic Lake, Antarctica - #646 | ecosystem: Environmental > Aquatic > Non-marine Saline and Alkaline > Saline | place: Antarctica: Organic Lake... | reverse complement strand
GCCCTCCTCCTTCTGAATCCATCTTCTCTTTTAGATCATCCAGGTTATTTTTAATGGATTCAAGTTCTCGCTGGGCCTCTTTTTTCAACTCAGATATTTTATTTCTGCTTCGTTCCGGCACTTGTTCGTCGAGGCTATCAATTTGTTCTTCGGCTGATTCGAGGTCATCAGAAACGGTATCAAGCTCATTTTTTCGTTGTTCTGCATCGGTGTTTTCTTCAGCGCTGGTTTTCATACGCTCTGCCATATCTTCGTACTGGTTGGCAAGCCGATCGAGATTGCTGTTCATTTTCAGCTGTTTAAAAAGCTCTATTGTTCGCTCAATTCTCTCTTTATAAAGCTGCTCATTAAAGCTCATCTGATCGAGGGCATTTTCCATCTGCTCGGGCGAAAGACTCTCCATCGCTTCCTGCAGCTGTCTCATAGCTTCGCGAAGTCTAGGGTCATCAAGCTCTTCAATAAGCTTCTGCAGTTCCCTGTAACTCTGTTTTGTTTGCTCCGAGAGGTTATCATTTCCCTCAATTTCATTGCGCATCTCATTAAAAAGCTCGTTCAGTTCTTTAACTGTATTTTCAACCTGCTCTTGCCTTTCCTGAATATCTTCGAGTATTTGTTCTTCTTCGAATCCGCTTTCAGGATTTTGCTGAAGTTGCTGAAGAAAGTTTTCATACTCATTTTCAATCGATTCAAACTGTTCAGAAATATTATCCAGTTCAGACTCTACATCCTGCTCTTTTTCGTCAAGCTGTTCAAATGATTCAGCCAGAGATGGAATCTGAACCAGAATTTCCCGCGATTCCCCGGTTTTGTAGCCTCCAATTTCATCGTTGTCGGTGACCCGAATTCGTGCAGAAAATGTATCTCTTGGCCGTAAATCAAAAGGGGTTAAATCAAGCGAATAGGAGGTGGTAGGACCATTTCTGGGAGTAGGGATAGTTTCGCTTCCGGTTTGGGGTGATTCGGTAAATGCCCTTCGAAGCTCCCATCTTATTTCGGCGCTTGTTATTCCAAAATCATCGGTTGCCTCATAAAAAATGAGAAGCTCGCCGGGGTTTTGCTCCATAAGCGTTCTTTCCGGTTCTCTTATTACAACAACCGGGGGTTGATCAGCCTGCATTTCAATAAATGTTCTGAATGGATTTCTGTTGATGAGTTCATCTTTATCCTTTAAAACAAAACTGAGGGTGTCAGTCATTTCAGGGCGGAATTCGGTTCGGTAGGTATTGGAGCTGTCTCCGCTTGCTTCAAGATTTTTCTGTACGGTATTACCTGTGACCTCAACCGATTCTAAAGGCTTATTTGCAATGCCAACAAACTCAATAACAGATCCGGGATATAACCGAATGCGTGAGTATGGATATACGGAAGACGAGGATGGTAAATTTGTGTAATCCGGCGGATTAACGGCTAATGTGAGTTGATCAAAGTCGGGCTGGATTTGAACTTGTACACGAAACTCTTCACTATGGAATCCGTCCATTTCAACCCGGTAGGTTATGGAGTTTGTTATATTAATTGATGGGGATTTGAAGGCGCCGGTTGTATCAGTTTCCATTCTACGCTCCCGGAAATTATCTTCTACATCTGTTTTAAACTGCAGAATTACATTTTCAGGGAGTTCATCAGATAAAAATTTTGCTCTTATCTGAAGTTCGGAGTTATGAGATATCGTTGTATCTGCAGGCTGAACGGTGAACGTGTAAGGATTTGGCTCTGTATAAGATTGCCAGAAATGAAGTGTCCGAAATGTACCAGACGGAATAAGGAAGAAAAATAGCGTACAGACCGTAACTACAGCCAGGAAAATATTACGGCTTTTTTGGAACGCCCGATGAGTTTCTGAACCTTGCAAATATTCGCTGATCTGCTCTTTAAGTTGTCCGAAATCAATGTTATTCAGATTTTTTTCTATAGCGGCTTGTCTGAACGCATCAGATGTATTTTCCCTATTGTAAAGGTGGAGATCGAGAGCGTTAGCGACTCTTTCAAATCCCTTTTCGATGAGTAACACTTCATAAAAATCGGAAAAGGGTTTGTGAAGGACTTTTTTGCTAAGAACAAAAAACAGAGCGGCGGTCCCGAGAACGGAAAGGACAAGCAATATCGATTTGAGTCCGCCGGATAGATAAAAAACAGACTCAGCTCCAGCAATCACGAGTAAACAAACAACAAACAACGCTACCGACAGAAAAAACACATACAGTTTTTTCCTTCTTTTTTGGAGCCCATACTGCTTTTTCAGATAGTTTAATATCTGTGACAGCTGTTTGTTTAATTGATTGTCTGTACTCATAATTTTACTAGGGGCAAGTTTTAATCATCAAACCAGATCTGCTGAGTTTCATATATCTTCAAGCGTCATAATTTTGTTGGTTGCAAACTTTCCATTTATTTTGCTAACCGTAATTACTTCGCAATTTGCATCGTGCTCAAGAAAAAGGTGATAGTTGTTTTTAACCGCTTCATCAAGAAAGCTTTCTTTCTCTTCTAACGTCTGAACAGGAGCCATATCGTAGCCCATAACCCAGGGAAGAGGAAGATGTGCAAATGTTGGAAGCAGGTCGGCTGCATAAACAAGAGTTTCATTTTCTGATGTTATAACGGGAAGCTGTTGCCCAATCGTGTGCCCGTCCATGGGAATGGTTGTCAGATTTTTTTCAAAAGTGTGATAATCATCAACGAGATTTAAACGGCCGCTTTCTTGTATAGGAGTGATATTCTCTTCAAAAAAACTGGCTTTTTCTCTGGCGTTTGGATGCGTGGCCGTTTGCCAGTGCCGTTTGTTTACATGATAGGCAGCGTTTGGGAAAAAATGATTCAGATTCCCGTTTTGATCATAGTAGGTGGTTCCGCCACAGTGATCGAAATGAAGGTGTGAAAAGATAATATCTGTTATTTCTGAGGGATCAACGCCACAGCCTTTCAGGGAATCTTCGAGGTTGCTGTGTTCATAGTCTATTCCGTAAATGGCGGTCATTTTTTCATTAAACTTTGTGCCGCTCCCATTGTCTATTAAGTATAGTTTCCCTGTTTTTTTTGATTTGATGAGCAGACAGCGCATTGCCATTGGAATACGGTTTTTGTCGTCTGCAGGAATATTTTTACTCCAGAGTGTTTTGGGAACAACACCGAACATAGCGCCGCCATCGAGCATAAAGCGTCCGGTTTCGACGGGGAAGAGTTCAAAATTTCCAAATTGTACAAGCCTTGTTGCGGACATAGATGTGTTGATTAACGGTTCATATCAATGAAGTACAGATCAAAAATAAACAAAAAAAGCCGGTCTCACATGAAACCGGCTCTTTATATAAAGATTTTGTCGATTTTTAAAACGACGGAATGGGATCGGTTCTGTACATCGTATCGAGAAGCGTAATTCCAATCAAGAGACCGAAAAATACTACCGACATAATGAAGAGCATAACATTGAACTTGGAATCCCAATATAAATTCATGAAAAATGCAGCCACAATTAAAGCTTTCACAACCGCGATAGAAATGGCTACAACTACGTTCCAAGGTTCAGGAATCTGAATCCAGGTAACGGCTACAGTGATAAATGTGAGAGTAAATAATGAAATTGCTACGCTCCACAAGAATTTGGCAGATGAAATATGATGTCCACTCATAGTCTTTAAAACAATTTTTGGTTAGTCGATCAGGTAGAGTAATGGGAAAAGGAAAATCCAAATAACGTCAACAAGGTGCCAGTAGAGACCGGTTATTTCAACAGGGGTGTAGTATCCGCTGTGAAGGACGTTCTTTTTGGCTTTTACTACGAGCCAGATCATCAGCCCAATGCCAATAAGTACGTGAATTCCGTGCAGACCGGTCATCATGTAGTAAATGCTGAAGAAGATATTGGCTTTTTCGTGAGCTATACCTTCGTAGCTGTAGTACGATCCCGGGAGTATTCCAATTTCAAATTTATGAGCGTACTCAAAATATTTAATCACCATAAAGGTGAGTGCAAGCCCTATCGTGATATACAAATTCGTGATAAGCCCCTTAATTTGATTGAGCTGTGCTGAGCGTATAGCCATTGCCACGGTGAGTGAACTACCAATTAGCACGGCTGTGTTCACTGCACCCCAAAAGGTATTAAGCTCTTCGGATGCTTGCAGGTAGAGATCGGGGTACCAGGCACGGTAAACGATGTAAGCAGCAAACAGGCCGCCGAAAAACAGGATTTCTGTTACAAGAAATACCCACATTCCCAATTTGGATGCCTCAAACTGCTGGTCACTGTCGATAAAGTGATGCAGCACGTGGCTCTTGTTTTCCTCAATTACAGAAGGTTCTGACATGATGTTATAAATTATACTTGTTCTTTTTCTGATTCTGTATGACTTACATTCTCATCGGCATGGTGATCATTGTGTGGTGTAGCTATACCGAGCTGAAATTCAGACATTGGTTTGTGATAATCGTAAGGCCCGTTGATGATTACCGGTGTGTGCTCAAAATTATGAAGCGGTGCCGGTGAGGATGTTTGCCATTCAAGGGCACGGCTTCCCCAAGGGTTTGCAGCAGCACGTTTACCTTTTCTCAGTGAATGAAAAAGGTAACCCGCCATGATGAAAAAGGCTACACCCATTACATATGCTCCGAGAGTGGAAAACTGGTGGAACGACTGAAACTGATCGATATAGTTAAAATATCGCCGTGGCATCCCCTGGGCTCCCATAATAAACTGCGGGAGAAAGGTCATGTTGAAGCCTATGAAAACCAGACCGCACGAAAGTTTTGCCCAGAATTCACTGTACATTCTGCCAAACATTTTTGGCCACCAATAGTGGAGGCCGGCAAGAAACGCCATTACCATACCCCCCATCATTACGTAATGGAAGTGGGCTACTACGTAGTAAGTATCGTGCAGGTGAACATCTACAGAGAGTGCACCCAGCATAATTCCTGTAAATCCACCGATGGTAAAAAGAAACAGGAATACCATTGCGTATAGCATTGGGGTTTTCATATCGATGGAACCACGATACATGGTTGCCAGCCAGTTAAAGATTTTAATACCGGTTGGAATACCTACCAAAAATGTAAGGAAAGAAAATACCATGCTGGCAAGTGACGACTGGCCAGCCGTGAACATGTGGTGTCCCCAGACCAGAAATCCGATAAAGGCGATGGCCAAAGATGAAAGCGCAATCGCCCAGTAGCCAAAAATCACTTTTCTGGAGAATGTTGAGATCACTTCAGAGATAATTCCAAAACCGGGTACAATCATGATATACACGGCAGGGTGGGAGTAGAACCAGAAAAAATGCTGGTATAGAACAGGGTCACCACCAAGAGCGGGATCAAAAATACCAATACCCAGTGCTCTTTCCATGGTAAGCAGCAGTAGTGTAATTGCTAAAACAGGTGTTGCAAGAATCTGAATGATGCTGGTTGCATACAGTCCCCAAAGGTTAAGCGGAAGACGGTTCCAGGTTATACCTGGTGATCGTAATTTGTGAATGGTTACAATGAAGTTTAATCCGGTAAGGATGGATGAGAATCCAAGTATGAAAACCCCCATAGTCATCATCATTACGCTGCCGCCGGTGGTTGCACTGTACGGAGTGTAAAAGGTCCAGCCAGTATCTACACCGCCAGTAAAAATAGCCGTAATGGTAAAAAGAGCACCAATTACATAGATGTAGAAACTTGCTAGGTTTAACCGGGGGAAGGCTACATCTTTTGCACCAAGCTGCAGCGGGAGAATAAAGTTACCCAGAGCTGCAGGTACAGACGGAATCAGGAAGAAAAAGATCATGATGGCACCGTGAAGTGTAAACACCTGATTATACACATCAGCGTCCATAAAAGTACGGGCCGGTGTTAACAGCTCGGTACGGATCAGTAGGGCAAGCATGCCTCCGATAAAGAAGAAAAAGGCTACGGACATGAGGTACATCAGCCCGATTTTCTTGTGGTCAACGGTTGTTAACCACGCCCATAATCCTGTTTCCTGGTTTAGATAGTGCTTTTCGGGGTACTCTTCAGGTTTAAACCGCTTAACCTGAACTCGCTTTACATTTGCTTTTGATTCTTCAGTAGCCATGAAATTACTCTAAGGTTTTTATGTACTCTATAATTGCGTCGATTTGCCTGTCGTCGAGGGTGCCGGCGTAAGTAGGCATAACAGGATCGTAGGATTCGACAATTCTTGCTTGTGGTTCGAGAATACTTTCTCTGATGTAGTTTTCGTCGGCCGTTACATTATCTCCTTCTTCAAATTGTCTTTCTGATCCCCACAATCCTTGAAAAGAAGGTCCTTGAAGTATACTTCCGTCCATTGAGTGGCAGGTTGTACAGGCATTTCTTGTAACCAACTGCTCACCAAGTTCAAGAGGACTCAGGTTGTCGTCTGCAGAGCCGGCAGAAGCAAGCCAGGTATCGAACTCTTCTTGCTCATGAACGATCGTTGTTGCAAGCATATCGGAGTGTGCCATGCCGCAGTATTCTGTACAGAATATCACAGATTCGCCGGTCTCTGTAGCTTCAAACCAGACGGACGAATACCGGTTAGGCAGCACATCGCGTTTTATACGGAAATCAGGAATATAAAATGAGTGTATAACATCTTCGGAGCTCATAACCAGTTTTACCGGCCTGTCTACAGGTACATGGAGTTCATTTACACTTACGTGCCCTGTTTCGTAATGGAATTCCCAGAGCCAGCTTTTCCCTACTACACGAATTTCGTAGGCATCGTCTGGAATAGTGGTGAGGTTTACATAGCCTGAAAGACCCCAGCCAAACACAATTAATACAAGAATCAGCGGTATTACAGACCAGGTGATTTCAAGTTTGCTGTTATGTGTAATAACCGGTGTAACGTCATTTTCTGATCGCCGCCTGTATTTCCAGGCAAAAAACACAATGGCAATAGTAATGCCAATGAGCAGGATAATACTTGTGACATTAATAAAATTGAACAATGCATCCGTTTCTGCCGCAAGTGTGCTCTTGGCGGGAGGGAGCATAAATTCGCTTAACTTATTCATCTATCGAACTCAAATTTTGTTGTTGGTATGGAGTCTTTTTTATTTCGTTCGCGCCTCCAAAAAACGCTTAGAAATATACCGAGAATAATGACTGTAGCCAAACCACCGATCTTCATTATGTTCAGTGCAACGGGCACATAACTTTGTGAAGACGGATCGTATGTAAAACAGTACATTATCACTTTGTCTAAGGAGTTGCCGATGGTACCGTCTGCGGCTTCGAAAAGTGCATTACGTACATCAAACTCCTTGAAATTTGCGCCATAAAGGTAGCGGGTAATCTTTCCACTGGGGCTCAGCATCATAATGCTAGCCATGTGAATGTACTCACCGGTTTGTTCTTCGTATTTATAACGAAAACCTATGGCTTCTGTAAGTTGGTTTATAGATTCTTGTGAACCTGTTAGAAAGTGCCAGCCATCTGCTGTGCCTTCTCGGTCGAATTGATTCAGGTAAAACTCTTTGTTGGATGATGCTAATTCAAAACCCTCTTCGGGATCGATACTGAAAGAAACGATGGTGTAGTCTTTACCGGGAGACCACGCCAATTGCTTTATGGCGCCAAATACTCCATCCAGAACCACACTGCATAGTATAGGGCAGTCGTAATAAAGCGGGTTCAGAATTACTGGTTTGTCACCTTCAAAAAGCTCTTCGAGCGATACTTCTTCACCCTCAGAGTTCGTGAAAATAAGATCGAGCGGTATCGTGTCACCAAGTTTTTCGTCAACGCCCACTTCTTTCAATACAGCCGGTGAACCCTGGTTTAACTGGGCAGCGGCATCATCAAAAAAAAGAATCACTGAAATCATTAAAAAGATTGCCAGTGTATTTCTCATAAAATGTTTAAAGGATGTTTATTCATTCGCCATGATAGTAATTGCACTATCAACAGGTATTCTGTAAATGCCTTCTTCCGGATTAACAACTCCAAAGGTCTCTAACGTTTCCTTGTCCTGTTCTTGAAGCTCATTGATATCGAAATATAAACTTGATTCATCGCTTCGCTGCAGGGCAGATGTTCGGGTGTATTCGTGAATAAACATAATGGAAATGATAAATACCAAAATCACGGAGGTCCCAAAAACGGACCAGAAAGTAAGCCGATTGTAATTCAATTTATCGAATGTTGCACCATATTCAACAGAATCAATAAAATTTTCGCTGGCTTCTAAAGAAAACTCGTCAGATTCGTCACTGGGGGCTTCGATGTTATACTCGCGAATCCAGTTTTGAATTTCCTGCTCGCGGATGTTGTGTTTCTCTGCGAGACGTTTTAATTCTCTAGATTCGCCTGCGGCTGCCTGCTTGGCAATATGTATTTGTTCTGATTCTGTAAAACTGTTTTGATTCTTACTCATTTCTGTAAGGTTACAACGGTTTATTGATGATAATGTTTGTTGAGTGAATCACTAAGCGTGGGGTCGTTCACCGGTACTAAATTATGTTTTTTCAATGTGGTGAAGAATAGTCCCATAAAAATTCCGCCAAGGCCAATGAGTGTTGTAAAGTCGAGCCAGCTCACGGAAATCCCACTATAGCTTATAATCGGCATCACAATCCAGTGCAATTCAGTTATGTGCATAACAAGAACTAAAACAGAAACGAATATGAGAAGCTTATGATTGTGCTTTGAGTCTCGGTTAAGCAACAATACAAATGGGATTAAAAATCTACCGAATAAAAGAGCATAGGTTACAACAGCCCAGCTTCCCTCCAGTCTGTGATAATACCAAAGTGTTTCTTCAGGGATGTTTGCGTAGTAGATGAGTAAGAACTGGCTGAAGGCGATGTATGCATAAAAAACTGTGAAACCAAAGAACCAGGCTGCGAGGTCGTAGATATGAGATTTTCCTACTGTGTTTTCCAGAATATTGTTTTTCTGCATCCAGAAAACGAGTAGAATAATTACAGGAAAAAGTGCCTGAAAGCTCATGGCGAAAAAGTATACGCCAAACATGGTAGAAAACCAGTGTGCGTCAAGAGACATAAGCCAGTCGAAGCTTGCAAAGGCAAGTGTTAAGGAAAATAAAAGAATGCCCGGAGCACTTATTTTCTGCAGAAGTTTAGTAAGACCCCAATCATTCGTCTCATCCATTTTTACGGAAACTTTATGAAGCTTATGCCCCAAATAACCCCAAATGGCGAAATAGATAACTTGTCGAACAATAAAAAACGTGGAATTCAGAAATGGAATTTTACCCTCCATAATAGGATCACCAATAACATAATCGGCACTTGTCCATTTATAGATGCTGCTCATTCCAAAAATAATGGGGAGCATAAATAGTGCCCAAATCCAGATATTCTTGATAAATGATTCAGGAATTCGACGAATCACCGTTCCCCACGATGATTTTGTAATGTGATGGATCATCACCAGGATTAGAGATGCCAGTGCTATGCTTGTAAAGAAAGTGAAGCTTGTAAGGTACGAGTAAAAGAACTGTTTATAGTTTAGAAAGTACCCTATAAAACTGGCAATTAAACCTACTACGCCAACTCCGTAACAAGTTTTAGTTACATCGAGGCCTTCAGGGAATTGTATAGAGTCTGTAAGTTTTGGACTACTTGAAGCCATGTATTCGGGTTTAGACTTATTATTCGTCAGATAAAGTTTTTATGTATTCAATCAAAGACTGTAATTCGCCATCAGACAGGTAATCGTAAGATGCCATGGCGTTTTGATACCCTTCCACAATCTTAGCATCGGGCTGGGTAATAGATTCGTATAGATAATCTTCATCGGCGGTTACACTCGAGCCGTCTTCAAAAGTTCGTTCTTTTCCGAACAGTCCTGCAAAAGAGGGGCCAACAATAGCGGATCCATCAAGCGAGTGACAGGCGTTACATGCATTTCTGGCAAACAACTGTTCACCACGTGCCGCAGAAATTTCTTCTGCTCCGCTGGCTGCTGCGCGTTGCGCCGCCAATGCTTCTTGTCGTTCTTGTTCGTCCTGATATACCTGCTGCAGTTGTGCAAGATCTACGCTGAACTGATCCATTTCAGACTCAGGTACGTATTGGCTTTTCTGCAATGCCCTTATGTAGGCAACAATAGCCCATCGGTCTTCAACTTTAATTTGTGTAGCGTATGAGGGCATAGTACGTATGCCATTTGCAATCGCAGAGTAAAATTCACCATCCGGCATTTCACGGCTTGCATCTCTGTGATACGATGGAGCCGGCACGTAGCCATAATTGCCTGTCATAATGATTCCGCGTCCGTTTCCGGTGCCGCCGTGGCATACAGAGCAATAAATATCATAGCGGTCTTTACCTCTGTAGAGAAAATCTTTTGTGATATCGAAAGGGTTTTCAGTAACAAAATCACCATTCTCATCGACCCCTTCGTAGATGGCGCTGTTATTTTTCAAGTTGCCTCTTGAAACAGTTCCTTCAACCGGCATACGCATCGCCATATTATTGTCGAAAAAACTGTTCTCTTCCTGAGCGTTAAAACGATTCTGGAAATCCATGTTTTGCTGAGGATGTATTGGCGGCTGACTCGATTTTTGCCCTCTGCATGAAAACATAAAAGCAGAAAGTAAAATCAGATACGTAAAATATTTTATGGTTGAGTATCTCATGTTATAAAAGCTTAAAAAATAAAATTGCAGCGTTACGACTCATCATATATGGATTCTATTTGAACAGCCCCTGCTTCTTTGAATAACTTCTGTACTTTTTC
>Ga0307966_1004211_pt1 | contig 10710 bp, 11 predicted proteins | sample OrgLakmetagen646_FD_203141 | JGI IMG/M metagenome (GOLD analysis project Ga0307966, IMG submission 203141) | Saline water microbial communities from Organic Lake, Antarctica - #646 | ecosystem: Environmental > Aquatic > Non-marine Saline and Alkaline > Saline | place: Antarctica: Organic Lake... | reverse complement strand
AAGGTTCATCGGTGAGTAGATGGCTCCTAAAAAAATCAAACTGATGCTCAACTCCGAATGGTATTTAGCAGGTCAGGTCACCAGGTATCCGCACTCGAAAAAGTGGGGAATACTACTGGCCCTACCTGGGGAATACTATTGGCCCCGGGGTGGGGAATACTAATGGACTTAGGTGGGGAATACTCGTGACCCTTGACAGTATTTCAAGAGAAATACTTTTTGGAGTATCTATACTTGATGGGTCATAGATATATAAGTCATTCCCAAAAGGTTTTACAGAATAAATTTTATTACCTGAAAAAAGTAAGTTGCCAGCCTCTTTGAAGGCAGAAAACAAAATGTTCTCATCCTTCTGGTTTGGAGATAGTTTAGTGTAGTTTTTGTTTTCGATGTCATAAATATTCAAGTAATAATCTTCGTTGGGTGCTTCGTTAGCTATCAAAATTTGATTATTAAAATGTATTATCAAGTCTTTGGTGCGAACATAATCAGTATTCCATTGGTTTATGGGAGTCATATTATGATCAAATTTTACAACCCTACCTGAATAGTCGATTAGAAAAATACCTTCCTCATCTGCAAAAATATTATAGATAGTGGAAAGCTCAAAAGGTCCCTGACCTTGTATGCTTTTATATAGTATTTGCTCTCCATCGTTCAACCTAAATGCAGCTAAAGCTGACTCTTGATCTGAACTTATATAAACAGAGTTATTGTAATAGAAAAACTCTGACACTCTGAGAAGATTGATAAAATGGTTCTATACTGTTTCTAAGTTCTAACTCATGATTAACAATAAAATTTATTTGAGCTTCTGCTTTTATAAAACATGAAAATAAAGAGAAAAATAGAAGTGTAACTAAGATTTTAATTGCTAATTTTTCTATTATTATTTGTAATAAAAAGCCCGATTTCGGGTCTTTTATGATCTATTTAATTTTCTTCAGGGTCGTCAGAACCTCCGCCATCATACACTACCAGGGCATGTGGCTGGACGATCGCAACATGCAAAGAAGCCTTCATCAACTCTTAGGCACCTGTACACATTATTTCCACAGTATCTATATTCACCACGGCAAAAGTCAAATAATGAATCCTCTTCAAGATCTTCTTTAGAATTATTTCTTGATGAACAAGGCTGAAGTACTTTGATTGAGGAGCTACTAACTTCCGGATTGTCAAAAATAAAATTTAGATCATAAATTTCCCCAACGTGAAAAATAAAAAAAATATTATTATTACTGAAAAGAATAAATTTAATCTCATAATGAGTAGTTTTTAATGTTTAAGTGGTTAAGCAACTAAATTAATTACCAAGAAATAATAACCATATAGTCAAATATTTTTATCAAATCTAATAAAATACCCTAAACAAAAAAGGCTCCCAATTGGGAGCCTTTTTTAAATCAGTAAAAACAGTAGAAAATTATTCTACAACAGGTGCTTCGTCTTCGTCGTCTTCTTCATTAACAACGCGTGTGATGGCTCCTATTTTTCCGTCCTGATCAAGTCGCATGATTCGGACACCCTGGGTATTTCGCCCCATGGTCCGTAATCCTTTACACTGCATTCGGATAACTTTTCCACCCTCGGTAATAATCATCAGGTCGTCGTTGTCCGATACCTCTTTCAGCGCAACGAGTGAACCGGTCTTAGGCGTTACTTTCAGAGTAATAACTCCTTTACCGCCACGACTCTGTTCCCTGTAATCGTCAACGAGAGATCGCTTGCCGTAACCGTTTTCGGAAATGGCGAGCACAGTCGCTTCATGGGTGTTTTTAATGACAACCATATCAACCAACTCATCACCATCATCGAGATTCATGCCTCGAACACCAGATGTGTTCCGCCCCATTTCACGAGCTTCAGATTCATGGAATCGGATTGCGCGGCCGGTTTTGTTAGCAAGGATAATATTACTTTCGCCATTCGTTAAGGCCGCTTCAAGCAGTGAATCGTCCTCTTTAATATTGATTGCAATAATACCATCTCTTCTCGGACGGCTGTAATCCTCAAGTGATGATTTCTTAACCTGTCCGTTTTTGGTAGCCATGATAATGGAGTGAGACTTGATGTACTCCTCTTCATCAAGGGTTTTCACCGGAACGAAAGTTTTAATGGAGTCATCCTTTGCAATGTCAATCAGGTTGACAATAGCGCGTCCCCTGGCCAGCCGGGAACCTTCCGGTATCTCGTAAACTTTGAGCCAGTAACAGTTTCCTTTCTCGGTAAAGAACAGAATGTAATTATGATTGGTCGCCACAAACAGATGCTCTACATACTCGTCATCTTTGGTGGTGGTACCTTTCATTCCTTTACCGCCACGGCGCTGTCGCCTGTATCCGCTAACCGGCATTCGTTTGATAAAGCCTTTATTAGATATTGTAACCACAACATCTTCATCGGCAATCATATCTTCGATGTTGAAATCTTCGGCTGAATAAACGATTTCAGTACGTCGTTCATCGCCATATCGATTCTTCAGTTCAAGAAGCTCTTCTTTAATAATGTCGGTTTGTCTTGTACGATTCGACAGAATATTACGGTATTCAGAGATACGGTCAACAATGTCACCATATTCCTGATCAATTTTATCCCGTTCAAGGCCGGTCAGTTTCTGGAGGCGCATGTCAAGAATAGCTTTCGCCTGAAGATCCGTGAGCGCAAACCTCTTGCGAAGCTGCTCGTTGGCTTCCTGCGGACTATTTGAGGCCCGAATGGTTTTAATGACTTCATCGAGGTTATCAAGCGCAATCTTAAGTCCTTCAAGAATGTGTGCACGTGATTCTGCCTGATCCAGATCATACATCGTCCGTCTGATGATGACTTCAATGCGGTGCTCAATAAAATGCTGGATGAGCTCTTTGAGCGCCATAACCTTAGGCCGCCCTTTAACAAGAGCCAGATTAATGATGCCAAACGTTTGCTGCATCTGCGTGTACTTATACAGTTGATTCAGCACAACTCCTGTATTTGAGCCGCGCTTCAGGATAATAACAATGCGCATACCCTCGCGGTCTGATTCATCCCGAATTTCACTGATTTCAGTAATCTTCTCCTGATTGACCAGATGCGCGATTTTTTCAATCAGGGTAGATTTGTTAACCTGGTAAGGAATTTCTGTAACAACAAGCTGCTCGCGACTGTTGCGCAGTTCCTCTACATTTGCGCGGGCCCGCATCACAACTTTTCCACGACCCGTTTCATAGGCTTCTTTTACACCTTCATACCCATAAATAATACCGCCGGTTGGGAAGTCAGGAGCAGTTACGTGCTCCATCAATCCTTTTGAGTCAATTTCAGGATTGTCGATAGTGGCAACGACACCGTCAATAACCTCTTTAATATTATGAGGTGCCATATTTGTAGCCATACCTACCGCAATACCTGACGCTCCGTTGAGCAGCAGGTTGGGAAGCATAGACGGCAGAACGGTCGGCTCAGAAAGCGTATCATCAAAGTTGGTTTGATAATCAACAGTCTCTTTGTTGATATCCGCGAGAAGTTCTTCAGACATTCGCTTCATCCGAACTTCTGTATATCTCATAGCCGCTGCGGAATCACCGTCAACGGATCCGAAATTACCCTGGCCGTCTACCAGTGGATAGCGCAGAGAAAAATCCTGGACCATCCGTACGATAGAATCGTATACGGCGGAATCACCGTGGGGGTGGTACTTACCGAGAACCTCACCAACAATACGGGCACTCTTCTTATAATTTCGGTTGTGAAGCATTCCCAGATCGCTCATTCCGTAAAGGATACGGCGGTGAACTGGTTTCAGGCCATCCCGAACATCAGGTAAGGCTCTGGATACAATAACCGACATCGAATAATCGATGTAGGATGATTGCATCTCATCTTCAATTGTAATCGGTATAATTTTTTCGCTAGCCATCTATCAAGATTGGTTAAAAAAAGTTCAGTTTTTATCGATTGAGTTAAATGTCGAGCTTGGCATACTTAGCGTTGCGCTCAATAAATTCCCGCCGCGGTTCAACATCGCCGCCCATTAAAGTAGAGAACATTTTATCAGCAGCGGCGGCATTTTCTATTGTAACCTGCTGGAGCGTGCGCGTTTCGGGATCCATGGTAGTTTCCCATAGCTGTTCAGGATTCATCTCGCCAAGACCTTTGTAACGGGAGACATCCAGCTTCTTTTTCTGTTTTTTCAGATCTTTGATAATTTTGTCCCGAGTTTCATCATCCCAGGCGTAATCAATTTGTCCGCGGGTTGAAGTAATCCTGTAAAGCGGCGGAGTTGCAATGTAGATATGGCCGCGCTCAACAAGCGGGTGCATATATCTATAGAAGAAGGTGAGCAGTAGCGTACGAATGTGAGATCCATCAACATCCGCATCCGTCATAATAATAATTTTGTGATAGCGTAGATTATCGAGTTCAAACTCCTCCTCATTTCCAACGCCTGTACCCAGGGCAGTAATCATGGCCTGAATCTCTTTGTTCTCAAGAATTTTGTTAATCTTCGCTTTTTCAACGTTCAGGATTTTTCCGCGAAGCGGCAGAATTGCCTGAAAACTTCTGTTACGACCCATTTTAGCGGAGCCGCCGGCAGAGTCACCCTCAACAAGATACACTTCGCAATGTTCGGGATCTTTAATAGAGCAATCGGCTAATTTCCCGGGAAGTCCGCCACCGCTCATCACGCTTTTACGCTGAATGAGCTGACGAGCTTTTCGGGCAGCTTCGCGAGCCTCAGCGGCGACCACAACTTTCTCCAGGATTTTCTTTGCTGTTTTTGGATTCTGCTCCAGATATTCGTTCAATTTCTCATAAACGATGATTTCAACAGCGCTCTGAACTTCAGAGTTACCCAGTTTGGTTTTCGTCTGCCCCTCAAACTGTGGTTCAGCTACCTTTACACTGAGTACGCAAGTCATTCCTTCCCGGAAATCTTCACCGGAGATGGAAACTTTACTATTAGACTTAATGATTTTATTCTTTTCTGCGTAATTCTTCAGGCATCGTGTAAGCGCCCGTCGGAATCCGGAGATGTGTGTTCCACCTTCGCGCGTGTTAATGTTGTTAACATAGGAGTGCACATTCTCGGAATAGGAATCATTATATTGAATGGCTAATTCTACGGGCACATCTTCCAGGACGCCTTCAATATATATAGGCTCACTCATAAGTGATCCCCTGTTTTCATCCAGAAAAGTCACAAAATCTTTCACGCCGCCGGAATAGTGATAAATGGTTTTAACTTTGTCTTCTTCCTCTTCCCGTTCATCAATTATTTCAACGGTAATTTCAGGATTAAGAAAAGCAAGCTCCCGCATTCTGTCGGCAATAATATCAAACTTAAATTCAGTTGTTTGATTAAAAATTTCGATATCCGGCATAAAGGTGATGTGTGTACCGGTTTCATCCGTCTTTCCTTTTCGTTGAAGAGGTGTAACTGTAGCTCCGCGTTCAAAACCCATTACGTAAATTTCACCGTCGCGGTGAATTTCTGCGCTAAATGAAGATGAGAGCGCATTAACGCAACTCACACCCACGCCATGGAGGCCGCCGGACACTTTATACGAGTCTTTATCAAACTTACCGCCGGCGTGAAGTTTGGTGAGTACAACCTCAACGGCCGGAATTTTTAACTTTGGGTGATCATCAACCGGGATTCCACGTCCGTTGTCAGACACTGTAATAGATCCATTCTCATGAATAATAAGTTTTATCCAGTCGCAGTGGCCGGCAAGTGCCTCATCAATTGAGTTGTCAACAACTTCATTTATCAGGTGGTGAAGGCCTCGCTGACCGGTATCACCAATATACATAGAAGGGCGTTTTCGTACTGCTTCGAGCCCTTCAAGAACCTGAATATTTGACGCTCTGTAATCCGATTTCTTATCTTTTGCCATAAACAGGGTTGAGTGAAATTAATAATAGCCTCTTAGAGGCCTAAAAATACCGCCTAAACCTGCAAAATCAAAAAAAGGAATAGTATTTCTTGGCATTATTAAACAAAGGCAGGTAGAGGGGATTTAAACGGCGTGATGGAGGGGTTAAGGTGAGACCGTGTGCGCCTGGTTTATTCCCATTCATGGACCCCGGGCTTTTTAAGCACTGTATCACTATTCTTGTCAATCTATAAATTTAGACTTGAACGTGTTATTAAAAGTGCAGGCGCTCATAATTGGCAATGTCAGTCCCTGGAGAAATTAATAACAAACTTTGGATGATTGAATTCGGGAAAGAATAAAATGAAAGGCATCTTGGACTTATAAAGCGTGTAGATTCTCCTAAAATGAGTCTTTTTCGCCTATGTTGACACAGAGATATGGCTAAGCGGATATTTTTTAAAATAACATATTGAAATTATAAAGATATAGCGCTATTTTTGGAGTCTATCTAAAAATGAGAAAACAGTTGTTATGGCACGAAAAGATGATATTACTGGGAAGGGCGCTTTAAACGGATATAGGTCTTCCAAGTCGAACAATAAAACGAAGCACCGTTTTCAGCTTAACCTTCAGAAACGCAGATTTTATATTCCTGAAGAAGATCGATGGGTAACACTCAAGGTATCAGCGAAAACTTTGAGAACAATTAATAAGAAGGGAATTTCTGCTGTGCTCAAAGAAGCACGGAAGAAAGGTACATTACTAAAAGAGGTATAGAACAATGGCAAAAGGTAATCGAATACAAGTCATCCTTGAATGCACCGAGAAGCCGGGCAGTTCAAGATATGTGACGACCAAAAACAGGAGAAATACCACCGAGCGTATTGAGCTCAAAAAGTACAATCCCGTTCTTCGGAAACACACCATCCATAAAGAAATTAAATAGGTAGCATATTATGGCTAAGAAACAAGCATTTGGTGAAGAGGCACAAGCGCTGAAAGAATCACAGCGTAAAATGGCGAAAGTCATCATCGCTACATTGAATGATCGCGGCAAGTACGCCTACCGTGAGACAATGATGGACCAGAGTGATGTACAGGAATACATCAAAAATAACAGGGGATAGTTTAACGTCCCTGTGTTTGTATAAGGTTGCATTCCTATAGTAAATGGAGTGGAGCCTTTTTTTTTGCCTATGATTTCTGAAACTTTCTAATCCCTTTAGATATGAGTATTAAAGCGTCTATTCTTGATGAACTGAAATCCGCAATGAAGCAGAGGAAAGCTGACCGGCTGAGGGTGTTGCGGTCTCTGAAAGCTAAAATTCTGGAAAAAGAGATCAGCGAACGGCAAGGCGGGGAATCTGAACTTTCCGATGAGCAGATTGTAGAAGTGCTGATGAAAGCAGCCAAGCAGAGAAAGGAATCCATCGAACAGTTTGAAGAAGGCGGCCGGGATGATCTTGTGGAAAATGAGAAGATGGAGCTTGAAATCATTGACGAGTTCCTGCCGGAAATGATGAGCGAAGATGAGGTGAGTGAAGAGGTACAGGCACAAATCAAAAAGCTCGGGGCATCAGGAATGCAGGACATGGGTAAAGTGATGGGCGTAATGATGGGACAGCTGAAAGGCAAAGCCGAAGGATCTCTTGTGAGCAGAATTGTAAAAGAGGAACTGTCCTGATCGAATGAACGTCCTCGATTTTCTTATCCTATTACCAATCGGCTATTTTGCCTACAAAGGGTTTATGGACGGATTTATACAGGAAGTGCTGAGTATCGCCGGAATTATTTTGGGCATATTTATCACCTTCGCCTATATGAAGCCTGTATCGGCTTATCTTGAGGGGTTTATTTCAAGTCCCGACACCGCCGCAATTGTTGCCGGCCTGGCACTATTTATCGGAACCATTGCCATCGTTCAAACGGTTGGCCATGTGATCCGGAAATTACTGGAGGCGATTAAACTGAATTTCATCAACCGGCTGGCCGGGCTCTGTTTTGGAGCGCTGAAATCGGCAATAGTTGTAAGCGGCTTTTTGTGGCTTTTCGCAGGGTTGAATCTCCCCTCAGAAGAAACCCAAAGCGGTTCGCTGAGCTATCCATATATCATTCCACTTGCACCCGCTACATTTAATATGGTGTCAACTGTAGTCCCTAACATTGAAGGGTTTATAGAGACACTGGAAGAGACGATTAAGGAAGATAATCCAATACGAAACAATCCATTTTTTGAATAACACTATGAGTTTTCCAACTGTAGAAGAGCAACTTAAGATTATTAAACGTGGAACCGTGGAGATCGTCCCGGAAAATGAGCTTGTTGATAAGCTCAAAAAATCACGTAAAACTAATTCACCACTCAGAATTAAGCTTGGGTGCGATCCAACCCGCCCCGACCTTCACCTGGGCCACTCTGTGATACTGCGAAAAATGCGGCAGTTCCAGGATCTTGGCCATCATATCATATTAATTATCGGCGATTTTACGGCGCTGATTGGTGATCCTACCGGGCAGAACAAAACACGCCCATCACTCTCGGCTGAAGAGATAAAAGAAAACGCCGCGACCTACCTTGATCAGGCAGGGAAAATTCTGGATCGGGACAAAACCGAAATCGTTTATAATGCAGACTGGCTGGGTCCGGTATCGTTTGAAGGAGTCATTAAGCTGAGCTCAAAACTTACGGTTGCCCGGATGATTGAACGGGATGATTTTTCAAAGCGATTCAACAATAACGAACCGATTTCGCTACATGAGTTTCTGTATCCGCTGGCGCAGGGACAGGATTCAGTCCACCTGAAGTCTGATGTTGAGCTGGGGGGAACTGACCAAAAGTTTAATTTGCTGGTAGGCAGGGATCTGCAGCGTGATGACGGACAGGACCCGCAGGTGTGCCTGATGATGCCGCTGCTTGAGGGAACCGACGGAACACTGAAAATGAGCAAGTCGTACGACAACTACATCGGGATCAGCGAAGACCCGAATGATATGTACGGCAAAGTGCTCTCTATACCTGATGAGTTGATTTACCGGTACTATGAACTGGTAACAGACATCGAGACAGAGAAACTTCCAGCCATCAAAGAGAAGGTGAAAAATGATCCGCGCAACACCAAGCACGATCTGGCGTTTACAGTTACCCGCATGTACCATGGAGAAGAACACGCCAAAAGTGCGCGTCAGCATTTTGAGCAGACGGTGGTAAATAAAGAAATACCCGACGACGCCCCGGAAATTGAATTTGAACGCGGCAGTTCAGTACGGTTGCTGGATATCATCTCAGATGCTGAGATGACTCAAAGTAATGGCCAAACTAAGCGTCTTATAAAGCAGGGTGGGGTTTCTGTTGATGATGAAAAGGTGAGTGACATTAATCTTGAGCTTACGTTTAATGAAGGCGATCAGTACAACCTGAAGGTTGGAAAAAGGAAATACGCAAAATTAATTAGCCGATAAGGATTGCACTGCTGTATTTTGCGAAAATAATGGCGCTCCTTTTAGGGTTATAAATAAAATTATCTATAGATGGGCACACATTTTCAAGGACCAAAAAGTGATGTAAACACACTGAATGCCTTCATAAAACTGATGCGCTCGGTCGAGTCTATGAATAATCGCCTGAACCGGCATTTGTCCGAAGCAGACCTGACCCTCAGTCAATTTGGTGTGCTTGAAGTGTTGCATCACCTTGGGCCGCTCAATCAACGGGCTATCGGCGATAAACTCCTTAAAAGCGGTGGCAATATCACTATGGTGATCGATAACCTGGAAAAATCCGGTCACGTTAAACGCCAGAAAGATCCCAATGATCGACGCGCTGTTCTCATTCATCTAACGAAAACCGGAGAGACTTTTATTGAGGATTTTTTCCCAAAACATCTCGAGAGAATCAAAGGTGAGTTTTCCGTCCTTACCGAGGGTGAGAAAAAGGAACTTGGGCGCTTGTGTAAAAAAATCGGTGTTAAAGACGATCAAGAGTAACGGCAGGTAAGCGTAAAAACCTTGTAAGGGTCAGCCGGATTTTGGTTCATATAGGTAATGGGCCAACAATTGTCATACCGCTTTCCTTTTGCGTCATATCCGGCGCTTAGAATAGTTCTGCTGCTGATTGTTGGTATCTGCCTTGCTCACCTGACTGAAGATCAAATACCTCTTCTATTTCATCTGACTCTGTTTTCAGGACTTTTTTCCATTTGGGCTGCCATTGAATTTAGCAAAAGGTCGTCGCTAAGACTTTGGAAGTCGGCGATCTCTATAGTTCTCTATTCGCTGATGGTTATTTGCTTTGGTGCGACATTAATGTCGGTTGAACACCAAAAATCAGAAGCATTATTGAGCCGAACTGCGCCATTGGGCCTCTATGAGTGGGACACAATAACGATTGACGGAGATATATTTTCACGTGGGAAAAGTGCAAGTGGCCGGCACGTATATGAAATTGAGGTTCGACGAACCAAATTTTCTGACGGGGGAGACTGGCCACAGCAATACAAACTTCGTTTGTATGGTAGTGAGGAAGAGAGTGCAATTCCTGTGACTCACCGATCAATTGAAGCAGATATACGGCTATACGCGTTTCCTGAAAAACGCAATCCCCATGAGTTCGACTACGGCGAATGGCTTTTAAGCCGGTCGATTGTTGCGCACGGCGAGCTGCAAACATTAAAACAGTCAGTGCCGGGAAACAAGTTTGGCTGGACGAGTATCAGGCAAAACGTTAGGTCCACGATTGATGATCTGTTTGATAAAGAAGAGGCATCTCTCGCGAAGGCACTATTTATAGGATACAAAAAAGAGTTGACGGGAGAGACCCGTGAGGCATTTTCAAGAGCAGGCTTGTCACACA
>Ga0307966_1004208_pt1 | contig 10714 bp, 9 predicted proteins | sample OrgLakmetagen646_FD_203141 | JGI IMG/M metagenome (GOLD analysis project Ga0307966, IMG submission 203141) | Saline water microbial communities from Organic Lake, Antarctica - #646 | ecosystem: Environmental > Aquatic > Non-marine Saline and Alkaline > Saline | place: Antarctica: Organic Lake... | reverse complement strand
TGGGCCTGCTGGTTTCCCTCGCGCACACACCGTACACCATTAACCTGCAGTACAAGTACCAGATGGGGTGCTGAGCAAGCCAGCTCAGTGAAGTGTGCCATCTGACGTGCTTTTTAATGCAAAATCGGTCACAGACGCCAAGCAGGGCGGTGTGCAGGGGTGTACTAAAGGTGGAAAGAGAGAGCGACAGTGGCATTACATTCATACTTTCTGACGCCCACTGTTTTACCATGGTGCGATTGCAGGTGCTGGACAGGGCGGGGGTGGGGCTGGGGATGTGCAGACCGGGAAAGGAGGAGGTATTCCGCCCAATGCGCCTCTGTGCATCATTTTGGAGCCTTCAAGAGACCTGGCCGAGCAGACCGCACGGTAGGTTAAGAATTGCGCCACGACCAAAACCACAACGTTTTTGCTAATGACATACCAAACAGACTGCAAAGTGGAAGATTCAAACATGCATGAAAATGTTAGATCAAATTCATCGGAGCACACCACACAGCAGGACTAGAACTGCATCCCTAAAAAGCTGCCAAGAAGTCATATAAGGCGTGTACCATTGATGGCATGCGCATTTCAAAGTACAACAGCTGTGCTGCCCGACGCACTGCTGTTCATCATTTTGGAGGTGTCAGCACATCTTGCATCATAGCACACCGCATGCAAGCAAGTGACGGCGGCTTTACGTGGCAGGCATGTGCGATATGTAAACAAAGCAACTCAATTTAAGGTAACAGTCACCAAGGTGTTGACATGAATGTCAGGTGTGCTAATTTGTGTGTTGGTAACAACCAGATCTATTCTATTGTAATATGCATTCTGGGGATCTTTTCCTTTTCGCTCTATCAGCTCATGATGATGCAGCTGAGCACAGGTGCCCAATACCTAAGCGCATGCTCACTCCCTCAATCTTACACACGCACAGACGCCTACGAATACTTCCACACTCCCACGCACATGCACGCACGTGCACACACATACACACACACACTCAGAAGTTGATAAACATTTACACATACACGTGCTTACACACACACACACACACACACACACATTCCGCACAAACCCACAGGTTTGTGAACGATTACAAAAAGTTCCTCGTGGCTCCCACCCTAATATCAGCCTTGCTGGTGGGCGGGGTGGATGCTGGACCCCAGCTGCGACAGTGAGTCGCTGACAAATGTGCAATTAGATTGTGCAAGGAGCATCTGTAACTCGGATGAAGCAGCTGATGGAAGAATTGTTGTAGCATTGGATCCAGCATCTGCTCTTTACAATTAAACATCTGGCCTCCTAAGCCATGTTGATGCAGCTGGTGGAGGAGTTATGGTAGCCTGGAATCCAGCAGCTGCTCTTATCACATGAGCACCTGCTCCCTGGAATCCAGCAGCTGCTCTTATCAAATGAGCACCTGCTCCTAACAATTGAGCATCTGCTCTCCTTAGTCATGACAAAGAAGCTGGTGGTAGAGTTATTGTGGCCTGGGATCTACGTATCACAGGTTTTTCCAGGGATGTGTCATACGGTCATTTGGGACGTTCAACACAATAAAATACTGTTACGCGTTAAATGTTAAATACGATTTGGCGTATCACACATACGAATACGCCGTATGATACAACCCTGGATTTTTAATTACGATGTAAGGAATTTAGTTGTCAATAACCGGGAAATCTACGTGTTGCACCAAGGGATGTCGAGCTGCTGTCACAACAAATCTTGAAGCGCTCTTTAACAAGCAGTCGTCGTCGTATGGACAACGTGTGTGTCCCCCCTCTACCCCATATGTGCAAGTGCCCTAAAGATGTGGATGGCACCCCAGGCAGAACTGCTTTGTGACTGGCGTCCCGAGCAGGCGTGAATGGCAATCCAGGCAGAATTGTTCTGTGATTGGCACCCCAGGCAGAAACACTTTGTGTTTGGCACCCCAGGCAAAACTGAATGGTGTTTGGCACCCCAGGCAGACACACTTTGTGATTGGCACCCCAAGCAGACTTAAATGGAACCCCAGGCAGAAACGCTTTGTGATTGGCACCCCAGGCAGACTAAGATGGCACCCCAGGCAGAAACACTTTGTGATTGGCACCCCAGGCAGGCTGTGGACGACACCCCGTGCAGAAACGCTTTGTGTTTGGCACCCTGAGCATACTTGAATGGCAACCCAGGCAGAAGGAAGCTCGTGCTCAAAGTTTGTTTGTATCTATTTAGTTCATCGATTGAGAAAGGAATGAAATGCGCAAATGCAAATGTTTAGCCTCAATTCCTTCCACGAACGTGCTGTGCAGGTTGAAGGAGGGGGCTGAGATTGTGGTGGGCACTCCAGGAAGGATCATCGACTTTGTGGAGACCAACAAGCTGGACCTTTCGCAGGTATGCTCATATCCCCCCTAGAGGCATATATAGCGATGTAACCTTACCTTACCTAGCAGGTATGCTCTTATGTGTGGGAGGATCATTGACTTTGCTGAGACCAGCAAGCTAGGCCCTCTCAGGGGGGCTCCTGTGTGTGAGATTGATGATAGCCTTATCAGCTCCCCAGTCTCCAGCAGACCCACGTAAAAAAGCGCTTTAAGTGGTATTACATGGCTTGTGAGCCTGCACAGTTTGTGGGCCTGTGTGGCTTGTAAACCTGCACATGGCTCTTTATGGGGAGGTTTACAGAACGTCTCTGCTGTAGTGCAGGAAACACACACATACACACATCTATATATGCAAACACAGACATATATATACAAACACACATCCATATAAAGAGTTACACGTCCAAAGATGGCAACAGGCAGGACAAAGAAACCGTGAAAGCAAGGAATTTTCACATTGGAGCCATAGCAGAAACAACTCTGGCATTTCATCGTCCTGGCCCTTGTTCTGTTGGTCATGGGCTTTGTATGTAGTCTTTTCGTCTCTGCCGTCCTCTCTCTGACATAGATCCCAGTTCTTCTCTGTGACTGTAGCCTCTGTTGAATCTCTGTTCTTCTCTGTGCTTGTGTTCTTTGTCTTGTCATTCCTACCTACGTGACCAAGACAGCGAATGGGCCTATGCTTGTGATCTCTGTTTTTAGTCTCTTTAATCTCTAGTGCCACCCTTTCGTGACTGCAGTTGCTGTGCATCGCTCAGTGAGACGACGACAATAGGCTTCTGCTGAGCTCATTGTGTAACACCTGACCTCCATTTCTTGCAATGAAGCAGAGTAAAATTCCTCGTAAATAAGTCCACTACCATGTTACGATACAAACAAGATATAATACTTGCGTATTACAATACAAACAAGATAGAATGCTAGCGTATCACGATACAAACAAGATAGAATGCTAGCGTATCTCAATACAAACAAGATAGAATGCTAGCGTATCATGATACAAACAAGATAAATTACTAGCATATCACGATACAAACAAGATAGAATGCTAGCAATCCCTTTGGTAGGCGGTGTGATACAGGTAGCAGTGGTATATGGTATGGTGAGGCGGTGTGATTTAGGTAGAAGTGGTACATGGTACATGTTACATGGTAGCAGTATAGTGAGGCGATGTAATACAGGCATAAATGGTACATCTGGTGAGCTAATGTGACTTATGCAAGCTTTCTCTGTGATAACAACCTCTATAGTCCGTTGCGTGATCATACCCACTGTCGTCCTCTGTGGTTTGCACAAAGCGTGCTGGCAGGATTATGATGTGCTGAATTGTTTTGCGTCGATCGCCTTAACCATATTGTTTGCATGCACTTAAACCCTACTTGTGGCACTTTTGCAAGGTGTCCTGACAAACGCCAGAACCCACGTTTCTGCTATCTGCTCCATTGCTGCTTACTGCTTACTGCTTACTACTTACTGCTTACTGCTTACTGCTTTAGGTCAAGTTCTTTGTGCTGGACGAAGCGGATCGGCTCATTGACAACCTGGACGTTGTGATGAACATTTTCAACCGCCTTCCGAAAAGCGGAGCAGGCCTGGACCGATTGCAGGTGCATGACCTAGGCGTAATATTTTTCGTCTAGACACGTTCATTTCTACCTAGACATGTTGTTATTCACAGTCAGTTGTTTGTTTCGCTGTGTGTGATTAATCACTTTAGTAGTTAACGTTCGCTTGCAGTGTGTCACCTAGGCGTATGCTTTTTCGCGGCCAGTTGAAAGGTTTTAAGCTGTTTGTATTCAGTTGCTTTAGTAATCAATTTAACAATTGCTTGTGGTTTGCATTTGTGAATAATAAGTGCCTGATGTGTATGTTTTGTATAACATGCAAAAGCTTGCGGTGTGTTCCTGCAGTGTCCCTGTAACTTTATTTTTGCAGTTTGTGTTTGTGTACGTTGTGTACCTCAGTATGTGCTCATTGTGTGTGCTCACAGGGGGCACTTGCAATGTAGCTTTGCATTTTCATTATTGTGCATACCATCTTCCTACTTGCAGTGTGTGTTCGCAGTGTGCTCTTGCAAGTGGTAACTGCAATGTATGTTTGCAGTTTATGTGGGCATGTACCATGTTTTTACTTGTAGTGTGTGTTTGCTGTATGTTATCGCAGGCAGTACTTCATACTTGTGCCCCCTTAATAATTCCGTACAAGCAGTGTGTGCATTGCAGCTACAAGCAGCTACAAGCAAATTCCATACAAGCAGTGTGTGCATTGTACAAGCAGCTACAAGCAGCTACAAGCAGTGTGTGCATTGCAGTGTGTGCATTGTACAAGCAGGTACAAGCAGCTACAAGCAGTGTGTGTATTGCAGTGTATTGCAGTGTGTGCATTGTACAAGCAGCTACAAGCTGTGTGTGCATTGCAGTGTGTGCATTGTACAAGCAGCTACAAGCAGTGTGTGCATTGCAGTATCTGAATCCTGCTTGCAGTGTGTGCCTCTTTATGTTTTTTTTTGCGTGTATTCTTCCATGTGCCTTATAACCTGTAAAATGCGCTGCTTTTCACTTGTACAGGAAAAGCAGCTCATGGCCATGAGATGACATCATTTTGTCGTTGGGTTGAAGTTTTGTCCTAGCTTTTTAGACGCCTTGTTTGTTTTCCCACACAGACTAGTATCTAAACTTTCGAAGGTGTGCTGCATGGCCACGTGTGCTTGATTATACACCTCGCTTCCAAATTGTTTTGTGCACTTTGTGGCATGCTTATGCTCCTGTAGAAGAAGTCGCTTTGAATTGCATGATCTGCAGGCACACAGGTGTTTATGCTCCTTGTCAGGTGCCATACTGCTGGCCTGTTCAAGGAGAAACAAATCTGCGTGATGTGTGATGTGTGTGCGTAGGTGTTCATGCTCAGCACCACACTTCACCCTCTAGATGAAGATGATCTGCAGACACACAGGTGTTTATGCTCAGCGCCTCACTGCACACATTTTAAAGGAGTTTTCAATAGTTTCAAGTACACACAACTGCAGGTGCTCATGTGCTCAAGTGAGTACACACAACTCATGTTCAGTGAGTACACACAACTGCAGGTGCTCATGTTCAGTGCTACCCTGCACACACCAGAGGTGCAGTCCTTGGCGGACAAGATCACGCAGAACCCCGTGCTGGCAGATCTAAAGGGCAGAGACGCTGTGCCAGAGACGGTGGATCATGTGGTCATTGAAGTGGACCCTATGGAGGTGTGTTACCTAGCCATGGACGGATATTTCCTGTTGTAGAGGTATAGGATCTAATCATGGCTTCTGTCCAGTTGTAAAGGTATAAGTTGTGGGGATTTTATTGTAGAGTCTGTCTCATCGTGCCTCATCATGCCTGTGCCTTGTTTTGCACCGGTGTTTGTTGTGTCTCAAATAGCAAGGGCAACAATGCATGCCAGAGCTATTTCAGAAGGCAGCAGGCTTCATTTCATGAAATGGTATCTGCCAGCCAGGCATCTACCAGCAAACAATCAGCCAGTCTGAGTTGAAGTATCGCATTACAAAATATTTGTAATTACCTTTCATATTCAGCATCGTGAGGCGCTTAATTAAGTAATGGTTTGCTCAAAATGCCCCCAGTATGAATATACTGTATTTCGTTCACTTACCCCTACTGAAGCGGTTTTCTCTTTCCAAAATTTTCTTTTGTAGGTAACAGAAGGCTAGTGCTACAACAACAATATCACATGTTTTACACACATACGCAGCCTAGCAGTCGCACGTTTTGATTGATGGCTTACTCTGTAAGCTCTGTATCTCGTTCACTTCCTTTACTGAAGCACGCACTTTTGGGCTTCTCACAAACTGCAGGACAGATCATGGCTGCAGAGCGCACCACAGGTGCGTGATTGTGTATATGTGTGTTTTGTGTTCAGTTCAACTAAATAGAAACAGATCAGTGTTCACACCCATGTACCAGAGGACCTCCACCATTAGAGAAGCAGACGTTGACATAGGCGCACGCACACACAACACTATAACATGTTCACACGATCTTTCACACACATACACACACACACACTCACATGCGCGCACACACACATACATGCGCACACACACTATCACACACAAACACACACTCTCTTACAGGTATTCACAGACAACGCACATGCTCTGGACAGAGTAGATGCCCCTGCGGCCACTGCTGGGGATGCAGGTATAAGGATGTGACTTGATGGCCCTGTCTGCGCGTTTGAGCAGAATTGTTAGGTCGTGACTGATGTTGTGTTTGTGTGTTTCTTGTGGATGTGTGTAATGTTTCTTGTGGATGTGTGTTTGTGTGTTTCTTGTGGATGTGTGTTGTGTGTTTCTTGTGGATGTGTGTAATGTAATGTGGGTTTGCAGGCAAGGCTGTGACCTTCTGGCGCTGTCTGCGCATTTCATTTGAAATGCTAGATCGTGACTGGCGTGCAGTGTGTTTGTGCCCTCCTTGTGGTTATGTGCAATGCTAGATCGTACTGGCGTGCAGTGTGTTTGTGCCCTCCTTGTGGTTATGTGCAATGCTAGATCGTACTGGCGTGCAGTGTGTGGCTAGATCGTGACTGGCGTGCAGTGTGTGCCTTCCTTGTGATTATGTGAAATGCTAGATCGTGACTGGCGTGCAGTGTGTTTGTGCCTTGTGGTTATGTGTTACGTGTTGCATGTCATGTGTAATGTGTGTGTATTGTATGTGTGTATCACATGTATGTAATGTGAGTATTACATGTCATGTGTAATACGTAATTTTGAGTTGTTTTGTAAATCCTTGTAACACCTTGTGATTTGTAATGTGTAATGTGTGCGGGCAGGCACCGACCTGCAGCATGTTTGCAGCCTCTGCACAGCACTATGGTTAGAGATGTATAGGGCTGGCCAGAACCATAAATATACGGTGCATATACGGTATTTTTTGCAGGGAATGAACCAAATATACGGTCATATACGGTGTATATATATATACGGTTCTGGCCAACCCTAGAAATGTATGTAAACCGGACGCAAGGTGCAAGCACCATTGCATTATGGCATTATTACTAAGTAGGAGTCAGACACACATCGTGCTCACAGGAATGGTTGTGGCTGCGTTCGTTTCAACCACGTGACGCATTTGTAATTGCGTAGAAATCCAATGACCTCTTAAGTGAAGGTGTGCATGTGCAAGGAAGCGCACAACCCCAAAGTTTATGCAAATTACAAGTCGTATGCAGGTTTAAAAAAGAATGCAATATTGAACGCAAGTTAAATTCAATTGTATGCAGGTTGAAAATGGATGCAATATTAGATGCAAGCTAAGCTTTAGTCGTGTAGTTGTGATTTCTGAGACAACTCTGCAGACCGTGTGGGCAGGAAACGGTGTGTCGGTCTTGATCAGGACCTACTGGACCTACTCAGGCCCTGTCCAACGCCTCCTTTGCTTGGTTTATTTGTACAAATCAATACTCACACGCAGAGGCTCTGAGTGAGGGCACCAAACGTCTGAAGCAGCGGGTTCTCGAGCGTATTGTGGTGAGAAGAGGCGCATGCACACACATACACACACATGACGCACACACACACACACACACAAACACACACACAACCAGAATTACACACACCCAATGCACAATGCACACCGCTATGTGTGATGGCTTGAGTAAGTTATGAATCATTGAAGAAAGTAGCAAACGTCTGTGCACGTCTTTTCATTTCTTTGTGCTTTGTGCCATTGATGATATCGGAGAGGAATTCAATTTCTACTCTTCTGCTGCTTTAAGAAGAGCAGAACAGAGGGAGGAACGAGCTCAAAGCCGCCTACTGTGTTTTTTCATCTCTTCTTTTGCTTTCGTGCAAGTCTGGATTTGTCTTGCAATTAAACCTCATATTTGGCCACGTGAATAGTCACTTAACGACTTCTGAATATACCCTTATCTTCATCATAAACCCTTCACATTACACCAATTGCGCCATCGGTTTTCATTCGACACATCCTTCAACACACGTACTCAGGACACCTACAAAATGGACCAAGCGCTCATCTTTTGCCGCACCAACTATGACTGCGACCTGCTCGAGAAGTTCATGCTCTCGTTGGACAACACTACCCAGACCTACAGGTGTGTGGCAGACTCACACACACACACAACCCAGACCTTCAGGTATGTGGCAGCTTCTCTGCCATTGTTACGTACAAGGCTCTTTATGCGTCATTCTCACACCTTTGTTCAATGAATGACACCAGCCTGATGTCCAAAGTTGTGTGTGCTTATTCTTCTGCTAATGCCACGTACAAGGCATTTTTTGCTCAGTTTGCACGCTTCCGTTCAATCACAGCAGCCTGACTAACATTATAGTGTGTACCTGCTTTTCTGTGAGTGCCACTCACAAGGAATATGCGTACCTGCTTTTCCGTGAACTCACAAGGGGTGTGCTTGACCCCTGTTATTTCGTGACAGCTGTCAGGCTCACAGGTGCATGTGTACCTGCTTTTCTGTGAGTGCCACGTACGAGGCACTTTATTCATCTCTCACTCTGTTACAATGACACCAGCCTGACGTACAGACTAGTGTGTGTGCCTGTTTTTCTGCTAGTGCCACTCACAAGTCACTTATTGCCCAGTTTGCACGCTTCCGTTCAATCACACCAGCCTGACTAACATAATAGTGTGTACCTGCTTTTCTGTGAGTGCCACTCATAAGGCACCTTGCTGCATATTTCGCACGCTGCTAGTTCATTACCCCTGTCTTCGTTGGGTTACTTATCCAAATGTAGGCCTCATGTTCCTGTAAGGCCCAGCAACGGTGCTCGGTAATTCTAGCCAATGCTTGGCATGTCGTCGGCACTTTTGTGTGTACTTGGTTTTCAGGGGAGCCACACACATGGTGTGCAAAATCATCGTACCCGGACCCACTTTTCTGCAGTGCACCATGATTCATTTTGTACATTTATATGCCTGGTTTTTTATGTGTGATTGAGGCGCCTACCCATTTTAATGCTGCTGCCGTATACAGGTCATTGTGCTGCTGCTGTGCATATTGCGTTGTCAGGGGAAGCCAGTTCAGTTCATGGAAATCCTTTAATCGATAGTACAAATACGCATGTGCACACACAAACAAACATGTGCACATACGTGCATACATGCAAACACGAGCACGTTGAGGTGTCTTTGTTCTTTAGTCTGCTGATTCCCTCACACCGTGAATGACCAGCCCATGTAGAAAAAAGCTCATGACCACCCATGCCACTTTTAAGTCGAGCACTCCATTTTTGGTCCAGACCAGAGCTGTTCAAGATAAGGATTACAATAGAAATTGAACGGCCCTCGGTCGAGGCGTTTGACTGCCAGCCGCTGTTCAAGATAAGGATTACAATAGGAAACAAACGGCCCTCGGTCGAGGCGTTTGACTGCCAGCCGCTGTTCAAGATAAGGATTACAATAGAAAACGAACGGCCCTCGGTCGAGGCGTTTCACTGCCAGCCGCTGTTCAAGATAAGGATTACAATAGAAAACGAACGGCCCTCGATCGAGGCGTTTGACTGCCAGCCGCAGTTCAAGATACACTTTGTGATGTGTAAGGTCGGCCAGAACCGTATGCACGTACTGTGCATGACCGTGTGTATGTAAACCTGCCAGAAACTACTGTTCATTCCCCGTAAGCACACACATGTGTTTTTTAAAGTATAACGTTTGCATCGTGAGATGGCGGTGGATTATTTGCAGGGAATTAAAGATTATTTGCAGGGAATTAAAGAAATAGAGAACTTGAGAGGAACACAAATAAAAAGCATGAGTGGTATGAGCGATGGCATTTTGCTTCACTCCGAGAACTCGAGTTTAATTGTTACACACTGAACTCAGCAGTTTTGGCCAACCCTGATTATGTGTTACAGGGGCAAAAAAGAGACTGGAAAAGAGGGAGCTTACTCGTGCGTGGTGTTAGGAGGGGCGCGTGCCATGGAAGAACGGCGTAGGGCCTTGCAGGTGTGTTTCTGTGCTGCGGGGCTTGGAGTAGGTGCTGCTCGTACACACACCTGTGTGTTTGTGTGCTGTGGGGCTTGGAGTAGGTGCTGTTTGTACACACACCTGTGTGTTTGTGTGCTGTGGGGCTTGGAGTAGGTGCTGTTTGTACACACATGTGTGTTTGTGTGCTGTGGGGCTTGGAGTAGGTGCTGCTTGTACACACACCTTTTTTTTTTTGTGCTGTGGGGTTTGGAGTAGGTGCTGTTTGTACACACACATGTGTGTTTGTGTGCTGCGGGGCTTGGAGTAGGTGCTGTTTGTACACACACATGTGTGTTTGTGTGCTGCGGGGCTTGGAGTAGGTGCTGCTTGTACACACACCTGTGTGTTTGTGTGCTGTGGGGTTTG
>Ga0307966_1004206_pt1 | contig 10720 bp, 7 predicted proteins | sample OrgLakmetagen646_FD_203141 | JGI IMG/M metagenome (GOLD analysis project Ga0307966, IMG submission 203141) | Saline water microbial communities from Organic Lake, Antarctica - #646 | ecosystem: Environmental > Aquatic > Non-marine Saline and Alkaline > Saline | place: Antarctica: Organic Lake... | reverse complement strand
GCTTTGAGGCGGCGGTTTTCGTAGCCGATCAAGCGGTAAGCTTTGACTTGCTCGGGGTTGAACTCGACTTGGATTTTAACGTCTTTGGCGATTTTAAATAGATTGCTGGCGATGTCCTGGAGGAAGACCTTGCGTGCTTCCGCGCTTGAGTCGATGTAGGCGTAGCTGCCTTTGCCTTTATTGGATAGAGTTTCCAGCATGTCGTCTTTGTAGTTATGCATACCAAAGCCGAGGACAGTGAGCGAGATGCCTTCGTCTGCGGCTGCTTCGGCGCTCTCGGCTAGTTCGCTCCGGTTGGTCTGTCCAACGTTAAAGTCCCCGTCCGTGCAGAGGATTACGCGGTTGTTGCCGCCTTCGATCATGTGTGCCCGGGCGGTGGCATAGGCCAGTTCGATACCTGCCCCGGCATTGGTTGAACCGCCGGCTTTGAGGTTGTCCAGCGCGTGGGCAATTGTCTCGCGGTTGTTCGCCGTGGTGGAGGGTAGGGCGAGGCCGGAAGCGCCTGCATAGACGACGATCGCCACGCGGTCGCGCTCATCGAGGCGGCGTATAAGGAGATCCATCGCGCTTTTGACCAGAGGCAGCTTGTTTGGCTGATTCATCGATCCGGACACATCGAGCAGGAAGACGAGGTTCGAGGCGGGGCGTTCGGCCCAAGGCATTTCATAGCCTTTCAGAGCGATTCGCAGTAGCCGATGCTCGGGATTCCACGGTGCCGTGGACTGTGCCATGTGGACGGCAAAGGGATCGCCCCCGTCTTTCAGTGATTTTGTAGGGGGGGCATCGTTGTAGCTGAAGTAGTTGATCAACTCCTCAATTCGCACCGCATCGGCGGGGGGCATTTGCCCTTGCTTGAGGAAGCGGCGGACATTCGCGTAGCTGGCGGTGTCCACATCGATGGAGAAGGTGGAAAGCGGTGCCACCAGGGGCGAGCGGAAATCGGTCTCTTCAATCGGATCGTAGCTTTCGGTATTGAAATGAGCGGGGGGCTGTTGGCGGGCGATGTAGTCTGCCTCGGGCTTTGTTTTGAGACCGAAGACGCTGACGTTCTTACCTAGCTCATTGGTGCCAAGCAGATCCAGTCCTGTTTTAGATTCGCCCCCGCCTATACCGCTACTAAGGGTAAAGCTTTCTTCCTTTGCGGGTAGATCAACGTCAATACTAGCCACAGCCACGTTGCCGACTTGCCGCATGCGCAAATTTTTCGAAGTCAATGTTGGAGAAGATACCGGCAAATTGAGAGCAGGGCGGTTGACGAATTCCCGTGATACGGGCTTATCGGATGGGAGGCCGTGCTTAGCTTCAAATTCTTCAATCGTTTGGGTGAGTTTTTCCACGACTTGTCCTTGTTGTCGGGTGCGCGTTTCCAAGTCTTCGACTGCTTTCATGCTTGAATCGACTCTTAGCTGGTCGGCTTCGTGGTGCATTGCATTCGGTTCATTGTAGGCATACTCGACGGGGGCCTCCTGTATTTTGGGTAGCCAGATCACAGCGGCTAAGGCGCATGCTGCAGCCAATCCGGCGACGAGTGGCCAGTGGAGAAAGAGCTCGCCCGCGAAGCGCTTTCTTACTTCAGGCCGCGCAGTTGAACTGAGTTTGGCTTTTTCGAATTCACTGATCGATGGTGGCAATTCCTTGCTCAATTCGGCAGACAACAAATCGCCCATTTCGCGGATGGAGGCGACGACGGTCTGTAACTCCGGTGAGGCCTCGACGGCGGATTGAATTTCGGCCTGCTCTTGCGGGTCTTCGATCTCACCGTGCGCGTAGGCGGTGAGGCGTGGGTCTTCTGGTAAAAGTTTCATTTGAAATAGATATTCCGGATTACTCTCCAATCGCGGTAATGCGAGTGCGGAGGGTGTTGAGTGCGGTGTGCAGTAGGAAGCCGACATTCGTGACCGATAGCTCAGTCACAACGGCGATTTCTTTGTAGCTCATTCCATTTTGGTATTTGAGACGGACGACTTCTTGTTGGTTGTCCGGTAGGTCACGCATCAATTCGAGAACCTGGGCGCGGCTGTCCTGCTGTTCGGTCTCTATTTGTGGGTCGGGCGCGTCCAAGGGGGTTCGCTCGGCCTTGGTGTCGTTCAACGTTTGCATCCGGCCTCCTTTTCGTCGGTAGTCCAAGGCGCGGTGACGGCAGACGCGGAAAAGCCACGGACGCTCATGGCCTTCGACTTTTTTTCTGGGTTCCTGCCAGAGGCGGAGGAAGGCGTCTTGGACAACGTCTTTGGCCGCTTCCGTGTCGTGTAGGATGGAGGCGGCGAAGCGCCTGAGGTCGGGGGCATGAGCGTCGACCAAGGTGCGCATCCATTGGGGGTCGGATATCGGTGTTTCATGTTTCATTGTGATTGAGGTGGGTCGCCCGGCAGCGCTACCGGGCGTATTCACAGAAACAACGCTTCAGCGGATACGTTTATTAGAAAATATTTTGCTTCGGCTTATGGGAGCGCGGTCGGCGTGCCCGCAAAATCCAGCACTTCGGGGTAAATCTGTCCGGTAGCGCCGACTTTAAAGAGATAGACTTTGTTCGGCTCCACCTTAGTATAGACCGCGTTGCCGAAGACTGCGGTAATGCCGTATTCGCTCAGGCGTTGCGGGTCGTTGGCCAGTGACCAGACTGCTTCCCAAAAGACGTCGCGTTCCTTTAGCTTGAGCGACTTAGTAATCGCGTAATAGCGTTCGGGGGCGCTGCCGGGCATGGCGATGGACTCGCCATGCTCGGGCGGGGTCTGCTCGCCGTAGATGCGCCGCCAGAGGTAGAGTGCACGCTCTTTTCCCTCGCGCACGTAGGCGTCGCTGAACTTCACAATCAGCGCATCAAAGTGCACCACATTTCCCGTGATTTGATAAACCTGTTCATCGACGATCTCTTTTGGGTTGCCAGCGGCGGTTTGGACAAATTTCAGCTGCGTGATGGTTTGTCCCAACGCGTCTTTTTCTTGTGAGAGGACGGTGGCAAAGCCGATTTGTTCCTCTTGGGTCAGGTTTGTGATGGCTTTGTTGAGCGCATGATTTTCGGTCAAGAGGCTATGAATACTGGAACTGGAAAAATAAAAAGAGAGCCCCATCACCCCCGCCACCACCAGTGCGGTCAAGCCCACGAGGTAAGCGACAATTTTTCCTGCTCTGCGATCTGACATGCAAGAAATGATGAACATTCCCGACTGAACGCCAACTTAATATAGCTGATGCGCTGAATTTTTAGGCAGAATCATTGTATCTTCTTTCATACATACTTGGCCTTTTCAGTTGAGATTCTATCGCGATAAGCGAAAGTGCGGGTGTGATAAATCCACCGACATTTGATTTTGCCCGTGTGCGGGCTGACTTTCCCATTCTTTCCACCGAGGTGCGGGGCAAGCCTTTGAGCTATTTGGACAACGGCGCCACCTCGCAAAAGCCTTCTGTGGTGATTGAGGCGATCGACCGCTACTACCGCGCTGAGAATTCCAATATTCACCGTGGTGTCCACTACTTGAGTGAGAAGGCGACCGACGCCTATGAAGGAGCTCGGGCTAAGGTTGCAGACTTTATCGGTGCGTCCGATTCGGACGAGGTTATTTTTGTCCGTGGGGCGACGGAGGGGATTAACCTGGTTGCTCATGGGTTTATCGAAACGCAGCTTTCCGAGGGCGACGAAATTCTGATCACTCACATGGAGCACCACGCCAATATCGTGCCCTGGCAAATTGCTGCGCAAAAAACGGGTGCTGTGCTCAAGGTGGTGCCCGTGCTGGACTCCGGTGAGCTTGATCTGGACGCTTTCAACTCGCTCCTTACTGAAAAAACCAAACTTGTCAGCGTCGTCCATGTTTCCAACGCGCTCGGAACAATTAACCCGGCCAAAGAAATCATTGGGCAAGCCCACGCTCAGGGCGTCCCCGTGCTCCTCGATGCCTGCCAATCTGTTCCGCATATGTCGGTCAGTGTGGCCGATTTGGACTGCGATTTTTTTGTGTTCTCCGGGCACAAGGTATGTGGCCCTACCGGCATCGGTGTGCTCTGGGGCAAGCGTGAATGGCTCGAAAAATTTCCGCCCTATCAGAGTGGGGGCGACATGATCGAGCGCGTTGATTTTGAGGGCACCACCTACAAGGGCATTCCCGGTAAGTTTGAAGCCGGCACCCCGCACATCGAGGGCGTGATCGGCCTCGCTGCCGCGGTCGATTACTTCAATGGCCTTGACCGCGCAGGTGCCCTGGCTCACGAGCATGCCCTGCTTCTCGATGCAACTGAGAAGCTTTCCGCCATCGACGGTCTGCGTATCATCGGCACGGCTCAGGAAAAAGCTTCCATTCTTTCCTTTGTCATCAATGAAATACACCCGCACGATATTGGCACCTTTCTCGACGCCGACGGTGTGGCGGTCCGCGCAGGCCACCACTGCACCCAACCGCTGCTTAAGCGCTTTGGGGTGCCTGCCACCGCCCGGGCTTCGTTTGCCTTTTATAATGATTTCGAAGATGTGGATCGCCTTGTTTCGGCAGTGACCAAGATGCAGCGCTTTTTCGGTTAAACCTGCTAAGAAAAGTCACCCTCCATACGCTGCGGTGTAGTTGAGGTTTCGAATAAGATCTGGCCAAAAAAGACTTAGGGGTATAACTAACCGATTATGATCGATCATCAAGAGGCTACCGGCGCAATTATTCTACTTCAAATTTTATTTTTCGGAGGGTTCATGCTTTTTGGTATGCTTGGCTTCGCCTTCTGGATTTGGATGCTGGTCGATTGTTTGAAATACGAAAGCTCGGAGGGAAATGATAAGGTTATCTGGGTTTTGGTCATCGTGCTGACGAATTGGATCGGGGCGTTGATCTATTTCTTTGTGCGGCGGGGGGAACGTCGGCGTTTTGCGATAAGGGAGCGACGGTTGTGAAAGGTCAATACTTAGGGTCTGATCAACACATGTCCTAATCTTAATTCATAATCGGTGAGTGCGCATTTGCTGATGTAGTGTGCCAGCTTGCTCGTCGCCCGAAAGATTCGGCAGTTCGGATGGCCTGAGCAAGCTCAGACACTACGTTTGGCCACGTAATTGACAATAAATTCATGAATATTGTCTAATATGCAACGGCATTGGGCTAAAGCACCGCACTACTTAATGGCCTGAGCAAGCTTAGACACTACGTTTGGCCACGTAATTGACAATAAGTTCATGAATATTATCTAATATGCAATGGCATTGGGCTAAAGCACCGCACTACTTAGATCGCAGCTTGCTGAGCCGCCAGCCAGCGCTCGATGCGGGCGACGGCGTCGGGGCGGCGGGGGTCTTCGGCTTTCATGCGGTTAAGCAGGTTGAGGGCGGTCTCGGCGTAATCGATGGCAGTGGCACTTTTAAGATTATCGAGTTCAGAGTGCTTGATCTCGCCTTCGCGGATCATTTTACGTGCATCGGCTTCGATCTCCATGCTGGCACCCCCGGGGGCACGGGCGTCGCCTTTACCCTTGCCGCCGCCTCCGAATCCACCACCGGCGCCTTCGCCGGAATTGGACGAGCCGTCGTTTTCGACCTTCTGGCTGCCGCCGCGTGGCTCACGCTCAATCCCCGCCGGATATTGCTTGCCATCCTTACCGGTGACTCGTTTGGGGCTGTCGATACGGTTGAGTTTTTCCATCTCCAATCGGCAGCGACGGATGAGATCGGGTGAGACCTTGCAGAGCTCCGCGATGACGGTGTTGGACATGTCAGGCCACTCTTCGAGCGCCACTTCGGCAGCGTTTCGCTTATCGGCATTGGAGCGATAAATGCCGTTGGTGGCATTGGCACCCAGTGCATGTCTGAGGGCATCGGTGCGTGAGCCTTCGTGGACTTTGGCAGCGATGGTTTCGTATTCATTGCGCTGTGCCGCAAGAAAGCGGTGGAAGCCGTCGGCTAGCCAGTATTTACTGCCGTCATAGTAGGCCGCAACGGGCGGGAATTGTGCGCCTTCCAGCATCGCGTCGGCGTAGCTGGTAATGGCCTCGTCGTTTGTGGCCACACGCGCCTGCGTGCCGCCGTAAATATCAATTTGTTCGAGTCGTAGTTCTTGGTTTTGCATAGAGAGCGCGCTGTTGTGATCAACTTTTTTATCGATGACAACCGGAGACTGCGCCTGATTTGAAAATAGGGTTTAATTATCACTTTTTGAGCAGTTTCTCCAGATACGGGTTGGGGTAACGTCTCGATGCTGTAATGGCGTAGAAGCTTTCGCGGATTTCGGGGATCTGGTAAAGCTCGATGAGGCGACCGTTTTCGAGCTCGTCTTGCACAACGACCGGCGGCACCAGCGTGACGGCTTCGGTCTCGCGGGCGATTAAGCGGAGCATGGCCATGGCGTCGGCTTCGGCCGCAATCAGTGGCCGGATGCCTTCACGCTCCATAATGAGGTCGAAGCTGGCGCGGATGTTACTCTCTACGTTGGGAAGCACCATGGGTATGTCTCGCAGGTCTTGGGGAAACTTAAATTTGCGTCGTTTTTTGAAAGTAGGTGGGGCGACTAAGCTGACGGGTTGCTCTGCCAGTAAATGGCAGTGAATTTTCAGGTCGGCGTCGCGCAAGACGGGATTATTGGAGAGCACGAGGTCAATGGTGTGTGCTTTGAGTTGCGCAATCAAATCCCGCAAGCTGGCCGAGTGGATGACCACTTCCAATTCTTGGTCATCGAGAGCACCTTTGAGGAAGCTGAGTTGGAAATTCTTCGAGAGGGTGGAGACGGCACCGACACGGAGGACATTTCGGTAGCGCTTGTTCTGGTTTTGCAGGGTGGCCAGCATTTCCTCCCCTGTGCGGAAGATCGTTTCAGCGTAGTCGAGCACCATCTTCCCTTCTTCGGTCAGAATGAGACTTTTGTGCTGACGATCGAAGAGGGCGCAGCCTAGACTCTCCTCCAGCTTTTTGAGTTGGATGCTCAATGCCGATTGAGAGACGTGCAGGCTTTCAGCCGCACGGGTTAGGGTGCCCTCCCGCACGATGGCGTGAAAATAGCGTAGATGGTGATAGTTGAGCTGATTCATGTATATGTTAAATAGAACGAAATCATAAAATACTTATATTAGATTTATTCAAGACTTTGTGTTACTATTGCGAATATGGAAATATCAATCAGCAGTCTCATCCTTTGGATCGCGCCGACCTATTTACTTTGGGTAGTGCTCTCTACGAAATGGCTCAATAGCTGTCCACAGGCCGCAGGCCGCATTGCCGAGGGCATCGCCTGGGCGGGCGTGGCCACTGCCGGGGTGGCCACGACGCTCTGGGCACTTTTTGCGAAAAGCCCGGTCGTGGCCACGCTGACCGATGCACATTGGATTGGGGTTCGCTTTGATGCGCTCTCCGCGACGATTCTCCTCTTGGTCTGTTTTTTGGGTGCGATCATTCTACGCTTCTCGAAGAACTATCTGGCTGGGGACGCGAAGCAGGGCTACTTTTTCAAATGGATGTGTGTGACGCTGGGTGCAGTCATTGCGCTGGTCTTGGCTCCCGGGCTGGTTCAGTTCGGTTTGGCTTGGGTGGCTACGAGCTTGGGCTTGCATAAGTTGCTCATTTATTTCCCTGACCGTCTGGGTACCCTATTATCAGCTCGCAAGAAAATGATCGTCAGCCGGGTGGGAGACCTCTGCTTGATTGCCGCGTTTTCCGGCATCTATGCGATCTATGGAGTGCAGGACTTTGGACAACTCTTTGCCGCGACTCAATTGGAGGGTGGTTCGCTGGGGAATTACGCCTGGATCGGTTGGTTGATTATACTGGGTGCCTTGCTAAAGTCTGCGCAGTTTCCTTTTCACACTTGGCTGCCCGACACGATGGGAGCGCCCACGCCCGTCTCGGCTTTGATGCATGCGGGTATTATCAATGGGGGCGGCTATTTGGTGGTGCGGATGAGCCCGGTCTTAGTCCATACGCCGGGTGCTTTGCACATGTTGGCGATTTGTGGTGCCGTCACCGCGATCTACGCCTCCATGGTCATGCTTTCGCAGACCAGCGTAAAACGAGCGCTGGCCTATTCTACCATCGCACAAATGGGCTTTATGCTACTGCAGTGCGGTCTGGGAGCCTTTCACCTTGCGGTTCTGCACTTGGTGGCACACTCGCTCTACAAGGGGCACGCCTTCCTCTCTTCTGGCTCGGCGGTGGAGACTGCTAAAAAACTCAACGCCAAGCCGCACTACAGTCGATTGAAACCGAGTCGGATCTGGCTGGCGGTCGGTTTCTCGATGGCGATTGTGGTCGGCCTGAGCATTGCCTTTGAGGTAAGCCCTTCCGAGAAACCCGGCATGCTGGTGCTGAGTATGGTGGTGGTGATGGCGCTGACCCAATTACTGTGGACAGCGATGCGCCGCGGTCAGGTCGGCATTGCACTGGCGGGCACCGTGGGCGTGGCCGGCAGTATTGCTGCAATCTATTTCCTACTCTCAATGGTCGCTTCCGGGATGCTGAGTTCGGCTCTGCCCGAAGCAGTGCATAGTGCTCTTATCTTTGAATCGATTCTCGCGGTGCTGATGCTGGGTTTCCTCATTACTTCAATTCGTTTTCAGGATGGTGAGCCCGGTTTTCTCTCGGTCGAGTATAAGCGCCGCCTCTACGTGCATGCCTTGAATGGCTTTTACATGAATACGATTGCTAATCGATTGGCCCGTAAGATCGGGCTCATGCCAAAGGAACTCCAACACTCTCACACTTTACAAAAACAGAATTATGAATAATAAAGTTTTAACAAACGAATTGAACCTCCCACATGCAATCCAGTCGGCTTGCGCGAAAATCGCGCCGCTCTGGCCACTCTCGCACTTTGTCGCGGTCAATCCCTTTGTCGGATTTGCGGATCAAAGTTTTGCCCGCGTAGCCCATGCCCATAAGCGTATCCAGGGCTCGGATACGGTGCTGCCAAAATCCTGGTTTAAGGCCAAGTTTGAATCCGGCGACATCGGCTTGGGAAATCTCCGTAGCGCAGTGGCGGCGGCTCCGCCTGAAGTGATGCAGAGTTTTGCTAGCCTCGATCAAGCGTTGACGGCCGACCATTTGGTCGAGCTGATATCTCAGGAGGACAAGGAGCTCGAACCGCTTTATCAGACTTGCTCCTTCAGTGCATACCTGGATTTACGCGAGGGCACAGAATGGCAACACATTATCCGCGAAGAGGTGGCCAAGTGGTGTGCTGCCTATGATGATGAAGGGCAATCTTCCTGGAAATTCCCCTGGAAAGACCTGAGCTTGTATGCTGGCTGGAAGGCCGCTGCGCAGATTGATCGCAATCCTGAGCTCAATGGCCTAACCGGCTTTCGCAAGTTTGTGGCCGACTTGCCAGACGATCCGCACGCAGTGATGGAGCAAGCGATCGAAACCCTGCAAATGCCGGAAGAGCGGGTCGAGTCTTTGCTCTATCGTATCCTTCTGACACTGCCCGGGTGGGCAGGGCACCTCCGCTACAAAGATCGTGAGTTGGAGATACGCGGTCAATCCGGCGACTCGTTGCTGCAACTGCTGGCAATACTTCTGAGCTACGATATGGCGCTCTATGCAATCCACTCGGACAGTAAAGACCGCCTGCTTGGTTGGCAGCGCAATTTGATGGACGACTCGCAAGACGACGGCTCTGTAGCGCTACCGCTCGATTTAGCTCAGCGCTTGGTCTGGCAGGCTGCCATGGAGCACGCGTTTGAACAAAAACTACGGCACGATATAGCACCGACTGCTAGAAACGAAGAGGTTGCTAAACGTCCTGACGTGCAGGCGATCTTTTGCATCGACGTGCGCTCCGAGGTCTTCCGGCGCTCACTGGAATCCACGGGGCTGAACATCCAAACGATTGGGTTTGCCGGTTTCTTCGGGCTGCCCATCGACCACAGCGTGCCCGGTCTCGGAGGCTCGCAAGCGCGCTGCCCGGTATTGTTGGCTCCACCCGTGCGGACGACCGACTGCAAGGCAGGGATGGAGGTTTCCGAGTTTGATCAGCTTATCTTCCAGCGGGTCGATGCCCGCGAGAGCAAGCGTGTCTGGAAGCGCTTTAAAGAGGCGGCTTCTTCCTGCTTTACCTTTGTCGAGACGATCGGGCTGAGCTATGGAGTGGAACTGGTCAGAGATGCGTTTGGCCTATCCGGCAAATCAGGGGTTGAAAAAGGTGCGCCTGCATTTCTAGATAACATGGCGGTGGCGGATCGTGCCAATCTCGCTCAAGGTATTTTGAAAGGTCTGGGTCTGCTGGAGGACTTCGGGCGGATCGTGCTCTTCTGTGGCCACGGTAGCGCGACAAAGAATAATCCTTATGCATCAGGGCTCGACTGTGGCGCTTGTGGCGGCCACGCAGGCGATGCCAATGCCCGGCTCGCTGCCGCGCTGCTAAATCAAGCCGATGTCCGCGAAGAACTCGCGACGCGTGAAATAACGATTCCCGAGGACACCGTCTTTATAGGAGGCTTGCACAATACGACGACGGATGAGGTCTCCCTCTACGATTATGACGCTGCCGATGCGGCTCTGATTGGGGAGCTCAGCACTTCGCTTGAGCAAGCGGGTGTGCTCTGCGCGATGGAGCGTGCGGCACGGTTGGGAGATGCATCTCAACAAAACGATGTGGTGGCGTCTGTGCGCTCGAGGAGCCGCGACTGGGCGCAGGTCCGCCCAGAGTGGGCGCTTGCAGGTAATGCCGCCTTTATCGTAGCGCCCCGCCAATGGACGGCCAAAGCCAATCTACAGAGCCGGGCTTTCTTGCACGAGTATTCTGCTGACACGGATCAA
>Ga0307966_1004205_pt1 | contig 10722 bp, 15 predicted proteins | sample OrgLakmetagen646_FD_203141 | JGI IMG/M metagenome (GOLD analysis project Ga0307966, IMG submission 203141) | Saline water microbial communities from Organic Lake, Antarctica - #646 | ecosystem: Environmental > Aquatic > Non-marine Saline and Alkaline > Saline | place: Antarctica: Organic Lake... | reverse complement strand
CTCTCTTTGTCTCTCTCTCTGTCTCTCTCTCTCTCTCTCTCTCTCTCTCTCTCTCTCTCTCTCTCTCTCTCTCTCTCTCTCCGCTTCTCCAATCAAAAATCTCTGACGCTATGCTCAAGTCCCTGCAACATATAATATTTGTCTTGCAGGAGGTTGAGGATTACTATTTGAATAAAGCAGGATACGGCAAGCCCACTGCCCTGCTGCTGTTTGAGCTAGCGCATGGCCTCCAATTTGAGGACAACTTCCACATTTGGTGGGTAGGCATATACATGCCGTCATACTATAATTTAAAGTCCAATAAGTGGCAGGCCATGCATGGGATCCGGGGTGTCCTTAAGGGGCTCAAACTGCTGGCAGCTGCATGCACAGCATCAAAAAGAAACGTGGCTCGCCTGCTAGCGCACACAAATGCAATGACGGTACAAATAGCGGGATGTGGCAACAAACGCCTCTTTTCTGTATGGACGCATCTAACACACGCCTCGCATGCTTCCCCACCCTACATCCTAAGGCAACCAGCAGCAGCCTGGAGACCCATTCTCTGTGTTGCTCAGTGTGCTGTTGCTGTGCGCTGCGCTTTCCTTCCACAGGCTGCTCAGTGTGCTGTTGCTCAGTGTGCTGTTGCTGTGTGCTGCGCTTTCCTTCCACAGGCTGGCCATCCTTGGCGTGACTGACCAGTACATCCTACAGAGGGTCGACCCAATACAGTACACACAGTGGCGACTAGAGCTTGAAAACCACGTGGCACAGCACAATGTGGAGGAGGAGCCAGAGGATAACATTGTAGGTGCCGTCTGTGTGCTGCGTGCTGGTGCTTGTAGTAGGCAATGTGCTGAGGTTGAGTTGTGGCTTTATGATGAGATTTAATCCTCATTCAAATTGATGGAAAAGCGGTGCTTGCATGCTTCACTATGGCTTATCATGCCAGCGCCTGTACATGAGCATGTGTGTGTGTGTGCGCGCGTGTGTGTGCGCGTGTGTGTGTATGTGTATACACATGTGTGACAGAGCTGTACCCTCACACTGGGCCCTGACAAATACAAGCGTGGAGCAATTTGCAGGGGTGCACACCTCAAAACACACACAACCCTGCTTGCATGCAGGAGCAGTACGGGAACAACCGCGCAAAGCACCGGCCGACGGTGGTGAAGATTGAGGGCCTGCGTCTGGCGTTCCTCAGGCGCTGGACCCTTTGCAGCTCCATGCTGTACAACCACCACGTTGCCACGCGGTTTCAGACGTGGCGAGAGGTGGGTGTGGTTGGAAGTGGAGAGCTGGGCTGTATGGAGGATAGGTTGGGAGGGCTTGGAAGTCGTATGCAGTCCCTGCTTCGCATCGACCAGCACAGATAATCACTTGAATTCTCAGAACATGGTTATGATTGTTTGTGAGCACGGCTACTGATGTCAGGGGGGAAGGGCAGGCGTGGAATTCAAGAACCAGGTTACAGTTAAAGGTATAAGGGGTAAGGGTTGCATCTGAGTGCACTTCTGCTGATGTTACGATCTGTGAGAAGGGAAGTAAAAGCCTGTGCTGTCCCATCATTTGATGTGGCCTTGCTCATTTTAACCTTACTGCCATGCTCTGATATGAAATGCTGCCAAACTTGCATATTCAAACGTGTTTCTGCCATGAAAAGTAGCATTTGTCATCAAGGTCCGGCTTCAGGCCCGGTTGCGTATAAAGAAGCAAACTTTGGACATGCCCTACCAAGGCAGTTGAGGAGGGGGAAATGTGCCTTTGTTTTAGGCAAGACACAGCCACGAGCCTCCAGCCCTCCTGCTTTCACCAACTGTCCAACTTTTTTTGGCGAAGCCCCCCTCGTGGGGGCTCACCCAGGCCACCCCACGGGCTGAAACTCTACATAGGCTCCTAACCAAAACTCGTACCGGGGCAGATGAATTCTGGGAGCTTGGGGTGCTGTGTGTAAAGTTTTAGAGACAAGTTTTATGTTTGGAAGCCCCAGGAAGCTGCCCAGGATTCCTCAGCCAGGCCCCCGGACCACTTCCTGCTGGTGCAATATCCATCAGCACACTTCACTGGCTGCAAATGCTGCATCAGGTGTCGTCGGTTGTGTTCCGGCTGCAAAGTTCACGGTTGACCATGCAAGCAGAATCAAGTAGTACTAAATTTGATGAAATATATTATTTTATTTTAGTCAGGTGTGCATGACGCGCGGATGTTTGATTGGACGGGACCCTTCAGGGACGCGGTCCGTGTTGGCTTGGACTGTTCGCGGGGGATGAAGCGCACGATGCAGATGCTTGCCGCGCACTGCGCGTTGAAGCAGAGTTCAGACATCCTGGCCAGCCCGGGCACCATGCTCGCACCTGCCCTCTCAACAGACAGGGAACAGCAGTGGCAGCACATCCTCACGCCTATTTCAGCAAAGGCTATTTTAGCACAGCGCCATGTACACCGCTGCAGCATCTGTGAGGCAGCAAGACACACACACAGGCGTGCCTGCACACACGCGCACACACACACACATGTGCACTCACACACACGTACACACGAATGCGCACGTGCACACACATACAAACACAAATGTGCGCGCGTATACACATAGGCGCGCACACACGCATACACATGCACGCGCACAAACACAGACACAAGCGCAAGCACACATTCACATGCACAAATACACAGGCACACACGTGCGCGCATATACGCACACACTTGCACGCGCCCACGCACGCTCACATGCACACGTGCATATGCATGCACACGTTGCGCGCGTGATGGGCTTCGCCAATTTTTCAGCGTTGCTAGCGATGCTCCCACACTCGTCGTGTTTGAGGAGTTTTACAGTTCCCACTACAGCACTTGGTACCTAATACGGTGATGCCTGCAAAACTCCTTATTGCCTACTTGGTGGTTCTAACCCCGTTTCTTGTTGAACCTGCTGGTGCTACCTGTGCTCTCTCAGGCTGGCAAGAAGCAAGTGGGCTACCTGCTGTCAAAACTAAACATCCGAATGGAGCAGCATCAGTCCAGCTACAGTAAGTGCTTGCATGGTCTGCAGGGCGTTTTCCAGCGGCGATGGATGGTTTTCTGCTTTCGTGCCTTGCTTTAAAATAGTTTTTCCCTGTGCTTTGTTCGCCAAAGCACCGTGCAATGCCAGTCAGTGTGAGTTTGTCTCTTGTAAACATTTGGTAGTCAACGCAATACACAAAGAAGTAGATCTTGAGGGCAGCCCCGGGAGTTCAGCAATTATCAAGGCAAAAGGAGAAGGCCTACTCCTGCATTTTTGAGATGCCTGAGTCCCAGCGTCATGGTGCCCAGCTTTTTGTTCTAACCCCATCCATATGATCCACGCCACCTCTCTCAAGCGCCCATTTGGGTCCTACACACTGCCTGTTCATAGCACTCAGCATTAAGCAAGGCTTCACTGTGTGTCCTCCCCTTGCACACGCAGCATCCATGCACCCTGCCGTGGAGCCACACCTGAGGGAGAAGCTGCCACAGGTCTGGGGCGGAGCATAATTTTTGCATCGTGCAGCGCTTCCCATTAGGCGTAGGAATCGGGATGCTGGCACTTGGTGGAACATGTAGAAAACTTGGGCGTGAGATACATTAAGTTTGAACGTTAAAGTGAGGAACAAACAAAGCTAAAGGTCCTTCCTCATCAGTCATCAGCACGTCCATCCTTTCCTCTGCTCCTCTGTGCACTGTAGACGGTGGCCACCTTTGGCTTAAACTGGGAGCTCCTGAAGTACGACGGCTTTGAGTTGCATTACAAGAATGACATCAAGGTAGGGGTCTAGTGCCACTGACAACAGAATCCGCTGCTCCGTAATGCAACAGCTGCATCCTCCTTACACTAAACCATAATTATTTCTACGACGCCTCGAATTGCAAGAAACCCGCAACACCAATATCTGTACACTTAAATCGCAGCAACCTTGTACACCACGTATTGTTAGTACGCTTACCTTGCCAGCATTTGTACCTGAAATTCCGTACGTCTTGCGTCCCTACCACGGGTTGCTCGCTGCAATCAATGAACTAATAGCAGCCACATGGAGGGTGCGGTATTAGCTGGGTCGCAAGATGCTTTTGTCTCTTTGCTGAACTCTGCTGTGCCTGACTCTACCTGACTCTACTTTGGACACTGCTGAGTCCTAGAAATTTTTGCATACGCTGTACAGCTGCCCGCCATGGACCATGTAATGGCCATCACTGCCATGCTGGGAAGGCCGCGTACACCAGAACGCTCTGCTCGCACCATCTTTCAGTAAGTCCTCCTTAAACACCCCCACCAACACACAAGCACAAATATACACGTGATTTATCATTTACGGCAAGCTGCACACAAGGCTCCTTCGTTTTTAACAACACGTGCAGTCAATCCGTGCAATGCTTTGTATATAAGCCACATGGCAGACTCAATTTGACGGCTTAGCATAGTGGGCTTAGCATGGTGGGCTTTGACGGCTTAGCATGGTGGGCTAAGCATAAAAGCTGGGCCAACGTGGCACCTCTTGGCTTATGTTGTACCCTAAAAAAATCTGGTGGTGCATGGGGGGAAATGGCTCTTATTATTTATCTTGTGGCGCACGCGCAGTGAGGCCCTTGACTGCCTCTACCCCCAAAAGAAAGACGGCATGGAGCTTTTGACAAAGGGCATTGAGCGAGCGAAGGATGTTGCTGTGCAGGTTGGTTCAGTGTTGCAAAGGCTGATTCCCTGAGGACCCTTCTTTATTTCAGCGCCACTAAGCTTGGGGCATTTAGACTGCACAGAGTTTTGCTCAACTCCGTTGATTATTGTGTTGACATCAAAAGGAATGATGGGGGTTTTTATGCCGCCTGTGCACAGGTGGTGGAGCAAGGGGGCTTGGCACTGACACGAAAGCAAGTGCAGGTGCGTCGAATGGCTGTGTGTGGAAGTGGGTGTGCCCGTCTGTGGTCGTGCTAGCGTGTTTGAATGTGTTCATATCCGCTGTGTACATACACGGGTTGTGCACTTGCCAGCGAAAAAGAGCTGACCCTCCTCACCTATCAGCCTACAAAGCAGCAAAAGATTGTGGACAGGGGTGGCAGGCTAACCTGACAGGCAGGCTAGTCCTCTACATCTTCTTAGACTTTTTAGATTAAAATCAATTCACAAGAGCCAGAAAGGCAGGCTACTTAGCGTCTGGGCAAGAAGCCTCGGTGTGCCCAAAGCCTGTCATCCTGGTGTTCACAGGGGCAACGCGGGTTCTGGTACTTGGACTTAGCCAACATCAGCTTCACAGGCCAGCATGAGTTCCACCACCACTCCACGCTCCTCAAGCTTGCCATTTTCCTCAGGTGAGGAGTGAAATGCTGCTCTCTCTCTCTCTCTCTCTCTCTCTCTCTCTCTCTCTCTCTCTCTCTCTCTCTCTTTTAGTGTGTGTATGTGTGTGTGAAATACAGCACCCATTCAGCCATTTAATATGTGTTACATTGCAAATTGCCATTATTGTCATGCAGCCTTCAGGTACAGAAAACAAACTGGACATACACAAGCTACAATGCACATTCCTTGTCTCTCCGTTTAACTGGCGACCTTGAAAACGCAAATGCAGGGACGCTAACGCTCAGCGCATGAAGTCCACAGCCGGCCTGCTGGTTGTGGGCCCACCCAATGAGAAGGATGAGTGCTACATCGTCACCGTGCGCGAGAAGCACCAGGCTGGTATAATGCAGGTGCGTGTGTTTGCCGTCAGCTGGAGCTGTGCAAGGAATCAGGTGTTTGAATGAGGGCAGGTGTTTAAATGAAGACTCTGAGGAAAGGGAGGGGTTCTGTTGTTAGCTGACAGGGTTTGTGCTGTGCTATGCAATTTGCTTACTCACGTGCACACAAAACAAGTCAGCCAAGGCTCCTGCGTACCACTCAAGCGTGATTACTTAGGTCCATAGGTGTGTGGTTTAATGCTTCCGTATGATTCGCTCATGTGCTTAACGGTGCGTACATTTGTTGCTGGTACTCTGCAGAGCAACCCCTTTGCAAGGCCTTTGCTAGAGGCGCTGAATGACTGCGGAGCAACAGAGAGTCACATGCAGGTGGGCAATGAATGGGTGTGTCAACGATGTAGTATATCTGGCCAGACCCGTGTATGGGAATTTTGTATACACAAGTATATACGCCGTATATATACAAAGATACCGTTTATCGTATATAATAATGTGAAGTGTACATAGAAAATTGGACTCTTTAGATGATTCATAGTGGGGTCATTATGTAGTTAACGAAGAACTCTGATCGCGTACCCAATGATCGCTTACCCAATTTTAAATTTACAAAAAATTAAAGGTTGAAAAGCTACGCTTGCCAAAATAGGCCCATGACCAAACACCTTATTTACCCAATGTCACTGTGACAAAAGTGTGTCTAAACCATAAGTACAAGACTTGTTCATCGATGGTTTTGAGCATACATGCCTATATATTTCAGTTTGAATCAGGTTTGAGAAATCACCCTCTTTAGGTCCTTCCCCTGACGCCCTCTTTTCTCCTCCTCCCTCTCTTCCTCCTTCACCCTATCAAATCAATATGTGTATGTGCGTGTGTTGTGCATGTGCCCATACGTGCACGTGAATATGTAATGTATGGACATGTGTGCATGCTTATGTGTATATGCGTGCGTGAGTGTGTGTGCTTACGCCTACATTTGCGCTCATGCCGGGATTCGTGCATGCGTGCATGTACGTGTTCGTGTGCATGCACATGCATTTGTGTATGCATGTGCGCGTGTATGTGCATTTGTGTGTTTGCGTGTGCATAAGTGAGTGTGTGTGCCGTTTCTACTCCTGCTTGCAGGATTTCCACCAAGGAGACCCACTTGGTCCCCTTAGCATTGGCTTGCATGAGACCTCTCTCAAACTCTGCTGCTGTCTTGATGCTTGTCCTGTGGAACTTTCCTTGCATCAAGGAAAACGAACATGCAGCAATAGCAATTTATAAGCTATACAATTACAATGTTTTCCAAAGTCGCTTTTGACCACTCATCGCCGTATATATGCCCTGCTAAAACGTGTGTACCGTAATACGGAAGCAAGTACGGTGAAATCATTTTGTGGCATCCGTACATACGGCGCATATGTACTTATACGGTTCTGGCCAACCCTAACAAAGAAGCAATTCATCTTAAATCACATTATTCCCAATGCAGGCTACCTTTGACTCTTCAGTCTTCCTAATCTCCAAGCACCTAGTCACCGCTTTTTGTGAGGAGATGCGGGCTGTTGTCAGCGCGTACCAGACATCTGGAGCGTCAGCAATTGTCTAGTCTGACAGGAAGTGCGCAACCATTCTTTTTTGTCAGCGAAGAACAGGACGCTAATTAATAGTTTGCTGGTTATCTCACACGCTTTTGAACAAGGCAGGCTAACATTGCTAAAAGTGTCAGGTGCAGAGTTCATGGCCTGCACTCAAGAGTGTGGGTACACAGTTCCAAGGCGCGCAGGAGTTTGTCCGCTGTTGATGCATAATTTCTTTTTTGAGGCTCAATTTATCAAAGTAGTATTGCAGCTTCAAGCATTCCTCAAATGCACCGTATGTTTACTAGTGTAAACGTAGGATTGCATTTTTGGCCATATGTTGGCTTGTTTGACATTTAATGTAGCAATTAGATTTATTTGTGTACAAGTAAGATGACAAGGTTGTATTGCTTGGCATTCATTAAAAATTTTCCTAGATTGACATAATTTTTCTTCACTTAGATACCTGTGTGCAGAACAGATATTCCTTACAAAGGTGTAACCTGCGCACGTATGACATGTTGATCATCAACCCCCATGATGGGCCTTTTGCCGGGCTTGGCCAGGCGTGCTTACCAAACCCAGAAAATGTTTACCATTGGGAGTAACCTTCAGCCAGGTTGTTTGGCTGATCAGCTGCTGACTGGTCTTCCAGCCACAAATAAATGGTTACAATGGGGGGTGACCTTCAGCCAGGTTGTTTGGCTGATCGGCTGCTGACTGGTCTCGGCCAGCCACAAATAAATCCATAAGCTCAGAAAGAAAGAGAAAAAGTCTAGTGTTCTGCTGAGAAAGGAAGTTATGAACAGGTTGGTTGTTGACCTATTGCAGCAAAAAGGGTTGGGCTGATGAAAAGTCCTCAAAAAAGGTGTAAACAAAAATGAGACGTGTTTCCTCAGCTCACAAACCTGACAAGGGATACAAAAAAGGCCTTGAGTCAAGATGTGCGACTGCTAGCCCGCTCATAAAAAGTGATTAGTTCATGAGGATAACAAATATGTTAATGTTCTGGCTTGAGAAAGTAGACACGTGGTGGGCTCCTGTTGAGGGAAACAGAGATGCTTATTTTCTGCAGGTAGAAATCACGTGGGGATTGACGCAGTGGAAAAGGACATGCTGCTCATCTTGGACATCATCAGTATCACACAGGTCACAGGTGGGGGAGTTACTTTGATTCCATGGCGCTGTCTCAAAACGTAGGGTGTGAACACGAAGTCTGAAGCAGAAATTTGCCTGCCACCTCATGAAAAAAAAGCTACTTTTAATTGTAAAGTAGTGGTATTTCACCACAAAAGCACGAAAACTTTGATGGGGATCAAGAAGAAGTAGGTAAGTATTATATGGAAACGACCCTTTACATATTACATTAGATGCCCCTTTTTACGCCCAATTGTTGGCAGCGACGAATCGTGTGACAGAGCAGTTATGTTGGTTGAACATTGAGAGTTTCTTTATGTCTTGTCCAATAAGCTGGATGGCCAGTCTTATTGATGACCTTCATCCTCTGGATTTGACAGTTTTGGTAATCAACTGGCAACATGTGAACTCTAAGAGGTACCATTAGAGGGATTCCTCAAGGTCTCTGATTGTATTTGTTCGTTTAGTTATATTAATGTGTAACCACAATGAGGCCGAGAGGTCTGTCTGAGTTGATGGTCCCAGCTCCGGGAAGGAGCAGCAGTGTGGGAGCCAATCAAAGATGAGTGGCACTAGAAGAAACACACACGTGTGTGCAGAGAGCGTAACATCAATTAGTAGATGTGCTGAGTCTTATACTTTGCAGTGACGGTAATTTGATCTGACACCCAGTACAGAAAGGAAATTATGGTATGAGGCAACAGGAGTGTGCTAAGTTGACAGATTGCGATTAGGGCTTTGGAAATTGTTGACTATCTGAGAACTAGCTCCTTTCAATGTCTGAATGTTGTACGTGGTGTCATCAATTCCTCAGAAGCTGCTATATCTCTGAAGGCTTTCCGCCAGAACCCATCTTGATTTAATTTGACCAAAGTTGAGTTTTCAGTGGGTGATCTATGCTCAATCATGGGTGATCTATGCTCAATATATGTCCAGGGGCACTAAAGCACTGCCATGGCCAACACTGACAAGGGGTAAAGTGGTAAAGAAGTACTACACTTCAAGAAAGAAACTCTGACAGTCACTGATATGCCACATGTATGAGACCCGGCCATTTCGCCATTGGTGCGTGAGCTGCTTGTCGTGGTTGCACAGCTAGCTGCATGGTTTGTTAAATCACAATCCCACCCTCATATAATGTCAGAGAAGAGAGGTACTACCTGGAAAACCTTCCATCCAGGAGGGGAAAGTTGAATGATACGTTGAAAAGTAGGGGCCTTTGCATGATGAACACGGTCGTCAATTTTGCCTTGCTTCAGCCACTCACTTACTAACAGCCCAATAGCCAAAGGTACGTGTGGCGCTTCATTGTAGGTCCTAGTAGTGCTGAAAATATAACGTTGCCAACATGGCTTCTCCCTCAGCTCACCAAACAGAATTTAGGAAATCTCTGTCACTCAGACTTTTCATGATCAACACAGCCTCTACAACTCTTTTGCTACTGGTATCACCAAATGTGCAAGCCTTGAAGGGCTGCCCAAGAGTGTAGAGTGCTGGGATACCCATTTAAGGGTCATAAGGGCGGCAGTACGATGTCGTTGGGAGCAACCTTGATGAAAGCAGGCCTGCAAAAATGTTATACCTACCTTGGTTGTGGTTCACTCCTCTACAACAACACTAGTCTGACCCAGTTCAAGAGAGTACGGGTTTGCTATTTTACTATATGCGGACTTTGTCCTGTACCAGTTGTGAAAGTAAGGATCTACAAGTAAGCCTGGAGCTACTGATCTAGGCACCACAGCACTCATAAAAATACGCAGCTCAAATGCCATCAGGTCGCCAACAAAAATCATACGGATGAGACGAGACATTGTACACAATGCCCAAAAATATTTTTGCAATGCTCCTGATGGTGTCCAGGCCTCTGCCTTCCAACCACCTGATCCCCATTGTAAGCCTTTCTCTCCATGTGAGATGTTGTGCGTCTATGCATCCTTTCAGTGGTGCACAATGCAAAACAACATCCCTTCCTAATCCATGCCGGAAATGTTAACACTGTCTATGATTTCTTCTTTCTTTTTTTAGGATCTGCGAGCAGGCACTCTTTGCGTTTTGACGGTGATCTACAGCCAACAGCGTCTGGAGACCGCCAACTTGATCTGGTACGGCTTGCATTTTCAAACTATGTCGCGCAACAGTTACTCCCAGACGAAACAGTTCTATAGTTACGGACCTCTTTCTTGGTGTTCTGAAAACTAATTCTTTTGTAGGAAGGAAAGGGGAGGTTGTGTGGCAGACAGATAAGTCTTGTGTCTGCTTTGAAAGACTCTCCTCTTCATCATGAGCAATCGTCGTTTCTGAATTGATCATCAATAAATCAAGAAATAAAAGAGGTGTCGAATTCGTATCCTTTCGAAAC
>Ga0307966_1004204_pt1 | contig 10722 bp, 10 predicted proteins | sample OrgLakmetagen646_FD_203141 | JGI IMG/M metagenome (GOLD analysis project Ga0307966, IMG submission 203141) | Saline water microbial communities from Organic Lake, Antarctica - #646 | ecosystem: Environmental > Aquatic > Non-marine Saline and Alkaline > Saline | place: Antarctica: Organic Lake... | reverse complement strand
GCCCAGCACACTGCTACCAGCGTTCCGTCGAAGCCTTCCTCAGCCCGATTACAGGCCGTAACCAGGTTTCACAGGTTGCCCAGTCAAATCAACATGTAGAAGAACCGGCCTCAGAGGGATAAGCCTTTGAGGGGTATTTCGACAAAGAATGTTTTGAGGAAGAAGGCCTTTACTACAAAGCTGCCCCCATCAGCAACTGTCAGGGCTTGACCATCAATTAGACTTCGGCGGGGTGGCACCTGCCGCCACGAGCCACCGTCGACAGCGGCGCCGACGTGGTCTCTTGATCATCTGGGTCTTTCAGCTCGTCGAACTCCACGTAGAATGTCGATCCGACGCCCCGCTCGCTGTTGTAGTCAATGCTGCCATTGTGCTCGTCGACAATCAACTTGGTAATGCTGAGGCCAAGGCCGGTTCCGCCGACCTTGCGGATATCCGACGAATCCACTTGGCTGAATTTTCCGAACACTCTTTCTCTGGCATTCTCCGGAATGCCGACGCCTTCGTCGTGGACCGAAATCCGGATGCGGGTCTCGATTTTTTCCATGCTCACCTGCACCGCGGCACCTTCTTCGGAAAACTTCAGAGCGTTGGAAAGTAAATTGTTCATTACTTGGATCAGGCGATTGCGGTCTCCCGTGCTTGCTGTTCTTGACAGAAGATGCAACTGCGACCTCGATCCCCAGTTTGCTGGCATAGCCCGAGATCGAGTCCACGGCCTCGGTGACGAGATCGTTGACGTCGATCGCCTCGAAGTCGAAGTCCATTTCGCCGGCCTCGATCTTCTGCAGGTCGAGAAGGTCCTCGACCAGCGTAGATAGCCGCTGACTGTTCCGGGCCGCGATCCCGAAGACGGGCTTGAGGCCCGCGGGTAGAACGCCCATCTTCTCGCTCTTAATAAGCTCGAGCGAGCCCATGATGGATGTCAGCGGCGTGCGCAACTCGTGGCTGACGGTGGCCAGGAACTGCGATTTGACCTCCAGAGCGTCTTTGATGCGCGCATTATCCTCCTTGATCCGTCTCATCTGCTTCAGACTCTGCTGGTAGCTGAGATAGAACTTCAGCGAAATGTCCCCGATGAAGTAGATCACGAAGAGGATCGTGAAGAATTCCATCCAGATGGGCGAGCTGAGCGGCGGCAGATACCGAAGGACATCGAGCAGTGCGATGTAGAGAAACGCGCAACTGTAGATTGCCAGACGCAGAAGCAGGATTCCGATAATCTGGCTGTTATACATCGCGGCGAAGATCGACGCAGAAAACAGGAAGAAAAGCGGCATGAAATGCCCGGCCGATGTCTCCTGAACCGCGATATTGACCACAAAGGCCACGATCGCAATCGCGCTCAGGGCGGTATTGAGGACAATTCTCTTGAGGATCTGCCGCCCGACGACCGGGTCCTGGCCATCCTAGGCTTGCGACTGCCGTGCGTGGAGCGCGTCGAGAAATTCGGTAAGAACGACGACCGCGTAGTAGGTCAGGATCGACACGGGGTCGAAATAGACGGCGGCGAGCATGGCCGCGGCGAAGAAGCTTCCTTGCCGTTTCCAAGCCAGCCGATTGGCCAGGATGACGTAATCCTGGATTCTTTGCTCGCGACCGTCCGAGCTGAACCAGTCGGCCCGTGTCGCCCAAGACATACGAAGGTGCTTCATGTCTACCTCTAGCGCTGTGCTGGGGTTAACGGCTATCGCTAAAATGTGGTGGAAATGGACCGTCTGTGTGGCGGACTAGATTTCGTTTCGGGCCCGTCCGAACTCAGGAGTGTCGCCCGCGCCTCATGGCATGGGAGCCTTTAGGCGATCAACCCACGTAGAACCGGCGGTCCTTGGAAGCGACGTAAACCGCAGAAAGATCCGGAAAAGCGATGTTGGACTGCGGGATGTCGTCCACAGGACCGAAAACCGGTGTGCGCGCCAAGACCGCCTCCCTCTGCTTCCGGACCGAGGCCGTCAGAAGCTGGACGGGTTTTTTCAACCCCGGGTAACTCCGTGGTGACACCGCAAGTTCATAGCCGAGGTAGCGGCGGTAGAAGGCGGTGTGTTCGGCCCGCACAGGGGCAAGCGCCAGGTCGATATCGTAAAAGATCGTGGCGAGAAACGGGATCCGGAGAGCCAGGAAATGCAGAGGCACACGCTGTTTGCGGGCGGTGGGATCGATCACGAAGCGAGTTGAGTCGAGGACTGTCCGACCGCGATCGAGATCATCCATCACCTCCGGAAACACGTTCAGCGTTGGCGATGCGTAGGATAACCTGGACATCAAGTGCAGGCGGACCGACGCCAGGATTTCTCCGTCGAAGTCGACGGCGACGTGAACGCAATTGGCGGTCTCGTCAAATGTGTCGGTCATCATGCCACGCTCGTTTTCGACGATTGACCGTTCGGCGCGATAGCATTTGTATCGCAGGCGATACATGTCTTCGAGGTCGTGGCTGTCGGTCAGAACCCTGTAGCGGGCGCGGCTCAATGCTGCAATGACGTGTTCGTTCATAGAACCCCTTGACCTCTCTGCCGGATCACGGCTTTGCGCGGCATACGAGGAGATCACTATAGCCGAGATATACACGTTCCTGCCGGAGGATGTCGAAGCCGGCCGTGGTGACAGCCGATGCGATCTGTGCGCTGGTGTGCGTCCAGTAAACGCCCGTCTTTTGGGCTTCGCGGATCGTCGTGTTCTGTTTGGCGATTTCGCGACCCTGCCAAAAGATCTGGAGTGCGCCTATCAATCCGCGTTCTTTTTTCAGGTGCGAGAAAAGATACCTGCGCCAGTCGGTGACGTTCATGTAATGTCCGAGATCGACGAGGTAGAGCAAACCGCCCGGGTTGAGCAGCCGCCTGAGATCAGCAAGTCTCTGCTCTTGTGCCGGCATCGCGTAGAGGGCGTGGACGCAGATCACGAGATCTGCAGGTTCGGCGGCATCGACATCTTCAAGGGCGCGCGTGTCGTAGTCGATATTCTGGTAGGCCGCCAACTTCGTTTGTGCCGACTTGATCATGTTCTCGTCGGGTTCGAACAGCCGGATCCGGCTTTCGGGGAAAGCGCGTGCCGCGATGTCGGTATAATTCCCCGTGCCGCCCCCGATTTCATGAATGACCCGCGGCGTCTCAATCGTTGCAAGGAACCCCTCGAACCTCTGCAAGAGCGCCTGGTATGCGGGGTTGTGTTCGGATAGCAGGTCGTAGGCCGCCGCATAGGCACTCCAATCGGCATGAACTGACCGATCTGATGATTCAGAACTATCGCGGGTCACGCCAGCTTGCCTTCCGGTGCGAGTGGCAAGACAGCGAGCGCGGAGGCCCAAGGGTTCTTTTCGAGATAACGTATTGCGCATAAACGATTCGTTGCGCGGGCTGATTCACATTACAAGCATCTTTCTGCCCATTTCTGCCTTTTTGTCCTGAGTGTCTCCCAATCGGCAACAGGTTGAGCTATACTAGAGATCCTGACCTGATAGGTTCGCAGTGCGGCGCACTGCTATGTGTCACGGGAAGGGCAAGACTGCCGGGTTTCGGATGGGAATTCCGCAAATCCGGCCAATAATGACCGCAATTTATTGCGACGACACCAAGGGGCGCAGGAACGCAACGAGAGTGGAGTCGTGATGAGTAATTTGGAATATCCTGAGAATGCGGCAGCGCTGGACATGGTCGCGCATTTTCTCGGCATCGCAACGCATGACAATGACAACGCCGCCCCCTCAGGCGTCACAACCGCCCTCCGCGAGCATGACGCGGTCTCCCGGAGCAGCGATAGCCACGGGCTTCCGCAGCGTTGTGGCGATCACTCTCTCCGAAGACCTGGCACGACATCTCCCCAGCCGACGCAAGCAACGGTGCCCTCGCAATTCAAGACGGTCCCGTGGCCTTGATTTTCCGCCGGATCGCTCGATCCATGAGCGGCCTGACTACGTGAATACGCGTGAGACATTCAGTGAATGGGAAGGTGATCTGATGATATTCGAGCGTGCTCAGGGCAAGACGAACGTCGCATCCCTGGTCGAACGCAAGACCCGCTCTACCGTCTTGTTTCGCAACAACGACCGCAGCACGACGCGTCTGATGAACCGTCTGATGAGCGTCATGGACGCCCCTGCCCCAACCAGCCCGCAAGTCCATCACACTCGATCGTGGCATCGAGTTCAGGAACTGGCGCAAGACCCAACCCGGGATTGGAACCGAAGCCTAGTTCTGCGACCCGCAGGCACGCTGGCAAAAGGGATCTGTAGAGAATCTGAACAAGCCTCAACGGTGGCTCGCGCCATCGCTGACCAAGACCGTCTACGACTTGGCGACGCGTTACAATACGACCGTGCTACCCATCCGAGGGCCGCATCTTGTCGCGCTGTTCCTCAACCACCGAGGGCAGGATCGGTCGCGGACAGGAACCAACGGACAGAAAAGGACACTGCGATGAAGCAGCTTTGGTTCGAGCTACCAATACTAGCCATTTGGCTAGGTCAGTCCCAGCGCATAACGACAGCTTATTTTAACATTCTTCGCCGAGTAGGGTATAAATCTTGACTGCCAATCGACCAGAACGGTCTGAGCAGCACCTTTTCGGGACGCAGGATAATGATAGCTTACCTAATTATCGGCATGTCAATCGGCTTACTATTGGCAGGAGCAGCCTTGCTGTCGGGAACAACGTTCTTGGCAGCTTTCCTTGTTTACTCGCTTGGAGGTTCATTTACCGTGATCGCGATGTCGACACTCGTTTACTTCCGCGTTGCGACAAAGGTGTTTCCGACATCACAAGCAGCTCAGCGCCATCGTAGCGAAAACGCCTGAAGCGCCCTGCCAAAACCTGAAGCACCGGGGATTGAACGGAACCTAAGCAGCCCTGCCTAGCATACGCGGAGATGTGACTTACGTCTCTCGGATATGGGATTCGACCATATCCCGCAGCTCGACCCGAGCCTTCAGTTTCGCGGCCATCAGATACATGCCGCCGATCTTGCGGTGCAAGAACAGCGTCGCGGCTGGCGGAACATGGCTGAGTTCGCGGTCATTCCCGATGGCGAGGCCCATGTCCCGTAATCGTTCGAGAAGATTGCTTTGCCCAAAATCAAACGGTGTTTCCTGCCGGATCGGCGCCATCGCGACCGCGAACATGGATTGGATTAGATCCTGATGGTGCGGCGCGGTGTCGGCACTGAAATAGCCGATCCGAAGCATCGCCGCGCGTGTGTCGTTGGGGTTCCCGTTCAGAGCCACGCTGGCGAGGGTACGAAAGTCGGCGGCCAGCGCCGGGTCAATGTCCTGTGCTGCGCCGAAATCCAGCAACACCACGCGTCCGGTCTTGGGATCATAGCGGTAGTTGGCAAGGTTGGGGTCCGTCTGCATGAGCCCGAAAAGGAAAAGCTCGCGCAAGACAAGGTCGATCAGCGCGGCGGCAACGCGGTCCCGAATATCCTGTGGGGCATCGACAAGACTGTCCAGCGGCGCGCTGTCCAGATAGGTCATCGCCAGAACCTGCGGTGTGCAAAGCGCATCATCCAGTTGCGGAAGCACGAACGTTTCGGTCTCGGCAAGCAGTTTTCCGAACCGCGTCAGATGTTGCGCTTCGGCGCGATAATCGGCCTCGGCGTGCAACTGGCGTTTGGCTTCGGTCATGAGCGGCCTCAGGTTCATGCCGCGCGGCAATATTCCCGGCGTCCGCAAAAGTGTGGCCACGTTGTCGACGTCGCTGTCGATACTGGCCCGCACACCGGGATACTGCACCTTGATCGCCAATTCGCGTCCATCGTGTGTGGTTGCCCGGTGAACCTGCCCAATGGAGGCTGCCGCAAATGGGCGCACGTCGAAGCGGGCGAAGCTGCGATACCACCCCTCGCCCCATTCGGCATTCAGCACGCTTTGCAATTGCTTGGGCGGCATGTGGCGGGCGTCGTCCCGCATTCGTGCAAGGATCGCCGTTAAGTCATCCGGCAGCACCAGGCCGGTGTCCATCGACAGCATTTGCCCCAGCTTGAGCGCCGCCCCGCGCAGGTCCGACAGACCGTCCGTCACGCGACCGATATTGGCGGGCGTCATCAAGAGTTGCGCCATATCCGGACGCTGGCCCCGAGCGAGGCTGCGCACACCGTTTGCTGCGACCCCACCTGCTATACCCGATGCGATGCCCCCAAACCTCATCAAACGCGCGACGCGACCTGCGGGAACGGCAGAGCCGTTGTCATCGTTCCGAGGCAATGCGGGTTCCGATCTCAGCCAGAAGCGGTTGACGCTTGACGCCGCACGCGGCGCAGGTGCCAACGATATATAAGCGGCGCCAGAGCATACTCATAGCTCACTGACGCAATTTGCCTGATGCCCGGCAGGCCCACGACTTTGGCCAACCAGTGATACTTTGGCATTTGCTTCCAAAGCACGAGAAATGCAGGAATGCCCGAGGTCAATTCACCCTCATGCAACACGTAAAGCCGCCGTGCTGCGGTATCCGCATCGATCCCCCAATCTGCCCGTGCGTCAGAGTTGAGGTCGTCAAACCGGATCGGCAAGTCGTTGTCCCCCGCATACCGCGCATAATGCTGTATCTCGAAGTTACAGACCGGGCAGTTCGCGTTGTAGAGAACGGATGTATTGGGTTTCTGCGTCATATTGAGAAAGTAAGCTTACCCGGCTGGAAACCAATGGACGAGTTGTCGCAGTAAACCAATCGTCACCTTGATTTGCCTCAAGGCGCAGAGATTTCAGCCCATTTATTTCTTGGCCAAGCCCCAGCCAAGGAGAGCCATCATGACTGCCCTGATCGTTTACGCAACCCACGAAGGCCAAACCGGCAAGATCGCCCATTTTATCGAGGACGAACTGCGCAAGTCCGGGCGTGACACGCGGCTCGCCAATGCATTGGAAGCGACGACCGACATCGACTTTGACGGCGTAGATATCGTGATCCTTGCCGCCCCTGTGCACGAACGCCGCCACCCCAAACTTTTCGAGGCGTTCCTGACCGCCCAGGCCGGGGAGCTTGCTGTGCGACATACCCTGATGCTGTCGGTCAGCCTCTCCGCTGCCTTTCCGGAAGGTCTGGAGGAAGCCGAGGAGTATCTGATCGAAATGAAGATGCGGTGCCGATTCAATCCGGATGTGGAAACACTGGTCGCAGGGGCGGTGCGCACGTCGGAATACGATTATTTCGCCTCGCAATTGGTGCGGCATGTGGTTCTGCGCGACCGGGACTATGATCCTGCACGGGGCGAGTACGAGTTCACCGACTGGGCCGCCTTGCGCAAGACCCTGTCGGACTTTCTTGCCAGCAGTCCCGCACCGCAAGGGGCCTGAGCGGCCAGCGACCTTGTGCTGGGGCGCGGGAACTTTGCCGTGACACCGCGGGTTTGCCCATGTTGCTTGGACCAAGGAGGACGACATGGCATCGCGGGCAATCTGGAAAGGGCAGTTGCGGCTGTCGCTTGTTTCTATCCCGGTCGAGATCCATTCGGCAACGAAACGGTCGTCCCGCATCTCGTTCCGGCAGATCCACGAGCCAAGCGGCAAGCGCGTCAAATACGAAAAGACGGTGTCGGGGATCGGGCCGGTCGACAAGGACGATATCGTCAAGGGCTACGATACCGGCGACGACCAATACATGCTGATCGACCCCGAAGAACTGGATGCCATCAAATTGGAGACGAAAAAGACCTTCGAGCTGGTCCAGTTCGTCGAAGCCTGCGAAATCCCGCCGCTTTACTTCGACAAACCCTATTACATCGTGCCGACCGACGATCTGGCGCAGGATGCCTATCGCGTGGTCCGTGACGCCCTGCGGTCTGCCGGCAAGGTCGGGCTGGGCCAATTCACCATGCGCGGCAAAGAATATCTGGGCGCGGTGAAGCCCTGCGGTGACGGGTTGCTGCTTGAAACCCTGCACTACGCCGATGAACTGCGCGAGGCCGATCCCCTGTTCAACGAGATCACTGACGAGGAAATCGATGCCGACCTGCTGGACGTCGCGACGACGCTGATCGACCGCAAGAGCGGCCCGTTCGATGCCTCGGCCTTCAAGGACCACTACGCCGATGCCCTGCGCGACCTGATCGCGGCCAAGCGCAAGAACAAGAAGACCAAACGCGTCTCCGCCGATAGCGATGAACCCACCTCGGATGAAAACGTGGTGGACCTGATGGCCGCGCTGAAGGAAAGCCTGAAGTCGACCAAGGCCTCGGGCAAGGCGTCAGGCAAGGGCGGTCGCAAGAAGGCATCGTGACATGACCTGCGCACCCGATCCTCTGGCCGATTACAACGCGAAGCGGGATTTCACCCTGACGGATGAACCCAGCGGCGAACGGGGTGAACCCCACGCCGAGGGTCTGCGGTTTCTGGTACAGAAACACGATGCGAGCCGGTTGCACTATGACCTGCGGCTTGAATGGGATGGGGTGTTGCTCAGCTGGGCGGTGACCAAGGGGCCAAGCGACGATCCCGGTGAAAAGCGGTTGGCGGTGAGGACCGAGGATCATCCGCTTTCCTACGGCACCTTCGAGGGTACGATCCCTCCGAAGAATTACGGCGCTGGCACTGTGATGCTATGGGACGAAGGTGTCTGGCTGCCCGAAACCGACCCCGCCGAGGGGCTGGCCAAGGGCAAGCTGGCGTTTACCCTCAAGGGCGAGCGGATGCGCGGAAGCTGGGCCTTGGTGCGGATGCGCGACAAGGGCGAAAAGCGCGAGAACTGGCTGCTGATCAAGCACCGCGATTCCGCCGCTTCGGACACGCCCGACAGATTGACCGAAAGCTACGATACCTCGGTCACCACGACCCGCACGATGGCGCAGATCGCGTCCGGCGCGACGGCAAAGCCGCGCAAGGACAAGTCTGACCGCACCTGCAAGCGCCCCGCGTTTCGCAAGCCGCAGCTGGCGACGCTTGTGGCCGAGCCGCCCGAGGGCGATGACTGGATATTCGAGACCAAATCCGACGGCTACCGCTGTCTGGCAGCCTTGGGCAAGGGCGGAACACGGCTTTGGACCCGCAACGGAAACGACTGGACCGACCGGTTCAAGGCGCTGGACGGGGCCTTTGGCCGCCTGCCCTGCGACGCGGCCCTGATCGACGGTGAGGTCATGGCCCGCGACGTCAGCGGCTCGGCGTTTTCGTCGCTTCAATCGGCCCTGAAAGCGGGGCGCCCGCTGGTGTTCTTTGCTTTCGACCTGCTGTCGCTGGACGGCACCGACCTGACGAAAGAGCCCCAGACCGAGCGCACGGGACGTCTGTCGGACCTGTTGGCGGGTCTTCCCGACGACGGGCCGCTGCGGCTGAGCACCCATATCGCCGGTGGCGGCCCCGACATCTTTCAGCGTGCCTGCGAGGCCGGTGCCGAAGGGATCATCGCCAAGAGCGCCACCGCGCCCTATCGCGGACAGCGCAGCACCAATTGGCTCAAGGTGAAATGCACACGCAGGCAAGAGTTCGTGGTGGGTGGCTTTTCACCGTCTGACAAGGCAGGCCGGCCTTTCGCGTCGCTTTTGGTGGGTGAACACGGTCCTGACGGATTGCGGTATCGCGGGCGCATCGGCAGCGGTTTTTCCGAGGCTGATTTCGACACGCTGACCACCGCTTTCCGCCACCGCAAGACCAGCCCGTTTGACGCCGTGCCGGATGGTATCGCTGCGTCAGCGCAATGGGTCACACCCGCTGTCGTGGTCGAGGTGGACTTTGCCGAGCTGACGGCCGATGGCCATATCCGGCACGGTGTCTATCTTGGGCTGCGACGCGACAAGGCGGCAGACGATATCACGCTGGAGACGCCGCAGGACGTGGCGGACAAGGACGACCCGCAGTCAGACAAGATCGGCGGTGTCAGGGTTTCAAGCGCCAACCGCGTCATCTTTCCGCAGACCAGCCAGACCAAAGGCGATCTGGCGCGCTACTATGCCAAGGCCGCCCCCCGCCTGCTGGAGATCGGGGGCCACCGTCCCCTGTCGCTTTTGCGGCTACCCGAGGGAATGAAAGGCACGCAGTTCTTTCAGAAACACGCAGGTCAGGGGATGCCCGACGATCTGAACCGCATCAAGATCACGGAAAGCGACGGGGATGTTGCCACCTACATGGACGCCAGACGTGAAAGCGCCTTCGTGGCCGCCGCGCAGATGGGAACGATCGAATTTCACATCTGGGGCGCGCGGACAGACCGGCTGGATCGCCCCGACCGGATGGTCTTTGACCTTGATCCCGACGAAGGGCTGGGCTGGCCGGATGTGAGATCTGCCGCCTTCGATGTGGCTGCACGGCTGGACGCGCTTGGGCTGGCGTCGGTGCCTGTCGTTACCGGCGGCAAGGGGGTTCACGTCTGTGTTTGCCTGCGCCGAACCAAGGGATGGGACACCGTCAAGCTGTTCACCAAGACGCTGGCGCATGTCATGGCGCAGGCAGAACCCGACCGGTTTACCGCGACCATGTCCAAGGCGAAGCGAAAGGGCCGGATCTTCATCGACTGGTTGCGCAACGAACGGGGCGCGACCGCCATTGCGCCCTATTCGGTCCGCGCGCGTCCGGGCGGTGCTGTCGCCATGCCGGTGACGTGGGACGAGCTGGCCAGCCTTGCCGGGCCGGCCACGTTTGACCAGCAGGCCGCAGCCGCACGGCTGGACCAGCCCTGTACCGGGGCACGGTTATAAGACAGCGCGCTGCGCTGGTCATGCTGCCATTTTAACCCCCGTGGCGGCTTCGGGTTCAAGGGCTTTTTGTTCGGCCCTGATCTGATCGGGTGTCTTGTACCCGT
>Ga0307966_1004202_pt1 | contig 10724 bp, 7 predicted proteins | sample OrgLakmetagen646_FD_203141 | JGI IMG/M metagenome (GOLD analysis project Ga0307966, IMG submission 203141) | Saline water microbial communities from Organic Lake, Antarctica - #646 | ecosystem: Environmental > Aquatic > Non-marine Saline and Alkaline > Saline | place: Antarctica: Organic Lake... | reverse complement strand
GATATTGAACGCAAGGAAATCCCGCTCCTCAGGTTTAGTAAGACGTATTTCCAGTCGCCCCGTATTGGTCTGTGGTCCGGTCACCCGCTGCACGTAGAGAATCGGAGGCTGACCGCTTTCCGACTCGGAGGCAAGGCTGTCATTCACCACGTAGACGCTCTCTTCAATCTCCTTCAAAATTTCATCCGTTACCTCCACGCTGGTTCCGGCCGGAAGGCGGAGATCTGCGACAATCTCATCAAACTCGATGTTTGGGAAGAATGTGCCCTGAATCAACCCGAACCGAAATGCACCCATCGTGATAATGAAAAGCGCAATAATTGAGATAAAAACGACATATCCGTTCCGAAGACTGAATCGGAGAGCCGGAGTGTAAAACTTTTTCAGCACCACTTTGAAGGAGTCATTGAACTTCTTTTCAAAACGATTTGGCTTCGACCCTTTTCTAAGTGCTTTCGAATTTGCCACAACGGCAGGTATCAGGAAGAAAGCAATCAGCAGGGCCACTACATTGGCCGCGATCACAACAAAGGAGACATCAGAAAAGAACTCGCCCAGCTGACCGTCCAGGAAAAAGAAAAATGAGAAAGCGACTACCGTTGTGGCAAATGATATCAGAATCGGAGAGATGAGTTCCAGTGTACCATCAACAGCTGACCTGAACGAATTCTTGCCGCGTTCAAAATGCTGATAGATGTTTTCACTCACCACCACGCCATAGTCCACCAGAATTCCCAGAACGAGAATAACTCCAAACATGGAGAGCTGGTTGATGGTGACATCGTAGATACCCGCAAAAATAATCATTCCTAAAATAGAGAGCGGGATTTTCAGAGCAACCCACAGTGCCAGTCGGAAGTTGAGAAACACGGCCAGAACAATCAGTACAAGAAGCGCGCCCTGCCACGCATTATCGCTAAGAACCTGGATTCGTTCCTCCAGAGATTCAGCCTGATCAGAAATCACGGTTAGCTGCAGGTCTTCACGCCCCGCGTTGAACTCCTCAACATAGTCTCTCAAAAACAGAACCGTTTCAAGAATATCCTCGCTGTTGGTATTAAAAATGGTAAACGCAACCGCAGGTCTCTCATTCAGATAGCGCCGCTCCGGCTCTTCAGCAAATATATTACTCAGCGTTGCAACATCTGAAAGACGAACTATCTTGCCGTCTTCTTCCGCACGAATGACGATGTTGCCAAGATCACCTGCAAAATACTCTTTTGCGTTGGCCTTGATCTGAATATCCTCGCTGCCCGTCCGAATGGTACCGCCAAACGCCTCAATGTTCTGTGCCGCTACGGCAGATGTAATGTCGTTAAATGTAAGATTATATGCCCTCAAGTCAGCTTCACGTACGCTGATGTCGATCTCTTCGTCCGGGTAGCCTGAGACCTGAACCTTGGACATCACGCCTGAGTTTAGGAAATCATCTTCTATCTCCTCCGCTACGTCTTTTATAATGGTGAGCGGTTCATCGCCGCTGATAGCAAGGATCATGGCAAGCGTCTGCACCTCACGCTGCGAAACCACCGGTTCATCCATCCGGGGCGGAAAGGTTGTAATCTGGTCAACGGCTTTCTGAACGTCAACAAGTACCTCATCCGGGTCCGCGCTTTCCAGCAGCTCGATTGCCACACTGCCAAAATTGTTTTGTGATCGTGAGGTAAACCGGTCTATACCCGTGACTCCCTTCAGATTGTCCTCGATTTTAGCTATCGCGCCATCTTCCACCTCAGATGGAGACGCTCCCGTGTATACAATCTCGATATCGATAAAGCTCACCTCTTCGTCGGGGAAAAAGGAGTAGCCAAGATTGGCATAAACCAGCATACCCAGTGCGGCAACAAATAAAATGATGAGCGTTGATACCGTTCGATACCGAACAAAATAACCAATCAGTTTTTCCATCGGCTACTCTCCCTCAACCACAACTCTCATACCGGCAAGACGGTTGGCGCCGGCCCGCAACTCAATCACACGATCATCCGCTGATAAACCGGAGACAATTACCGATTCTTTTTTGAAAAGCAGCGGTTCTACTCGTTTATGGGTAGCCCGGCCGTTTTCAACAACCAAAATCGTGTGTTCGCGAGTAAGCAGGTTGCGGGGTATTTCAACAGCATTTTCGAGGGTGCGGCCGCTGATAATTCCCTCCAGATAGATACCATCCCGCATGGAACCACCGCTCAATCCGACAAAAACGGGGAGGGATTGCGTGTTGCTGTCAACCCCGGAGCCGATCCTCACAATTGAACCACTCCAGTTTTGATTCAACGCTGGCGAGTTAAGTGCCACTGGATCTCCAATTTCGATGAAGGGAAAATCCTGCAGGCTCACATACGATTCCAGCTCAAACTGTCTGCCGGTAAATTCACCGAGCCGTACGCCCGGCTGAACCAGGGACCCGGGATCAAGATTTGCCTCCTGCAACTCTCCGTCGAACGGAGCAACTATTGTAAATTTTTTCAGTCTGGCCTCAGCACTTCGAATCGTATAGAATTGCTCATTAATTCCTCTTGATGTCAGAAAGAGCCTTGCCTGACGATTCTCAACAATGGGCAGTTCTTGAGTTAATGTCACAGGATCAAACGTATCGGTATACTCTGCCCAGGTCTCATACAGATCAGGATAGTCTAATTTCAGTGTGGAAAGAACACCGGATAACGTGGTCAAAAAACGACTCCTTTGGCTGATGAGGGCCAGCCTCTCTTCAGTGTCATCAATCCGGGCCAGGGTATCGCCCTCACTGAAGCGTATGCCTGTACGGAACGGGCTTGATCCATTATCAAATCTCCCCTGCACTTCACTGAAGAGCTCAATACGATCAGCGGCCGTCACCCGACCGGTTATTTCTATTTCTGAAACGATAGCGCCGGGCTCGAACTGAATGACAGATACCATACGATCGGGCTCTTCTACACCGTTGCCGACCGTTCCCTCACCTGCACCGGGAAAAATAAACCCAACAATAATGATTGTGATGACCGCTACCGCCACAATTGACGACCATGCGATCAGTTTGTCCTGTTTTTGATGTGTAGCCATTGGATATCTGTTTGTATTAAAAGACTCTTCTCCTACATAGTCTGAGGTATATTTCGTTCCTGATTAATAGAAATGAGATTATAGATAAGAGATTTGAGACAATAGATTATTGACATGGGACCTGACAGAGTCCGAATCCGCCGGCAGGCGGAGCAGCTCCTGGAAGAGTCTCCTTTGGTATTTGGTCAATGGTATATGGTAGATAGACATCGTCACCAATCTCACGTCTCATCTCTGTTTACTTCGCTCCAATCCTTTGATGAGGTAATTCCCGAACTCTTGCAGGACCCCGGAAAAGCACCGGTGACGCTGCCAGGTCTTATGTCTTTGCTACTTGATTTTTTCCAGCAGCTTGCCCAGAAACTTACCACCATACACCCGGTTTACGTGATTCATATCGGCGATAACCACCAGCTCTTTTTTACTTCGCGAAAATGCCACGTTCAGCAGGCGGGGGACACTGAGTCCGTTTTTCTCTTCATCAAGCGGACGAACGGAGTAGTGGCGCAGCGAGCCGCGCTGTTTTTCACCGCTCATCACGGTATCAAAAATGATGTAGTCTTTTTCGCGACCCTGGAACGTGTGAATGGTCCCCACCTCCACATCCCGAATACCCGCATCATACAGCCGGTTTCGCAAGTCGTAGACCGCACTTCGAAAGGGAACGATGATTCCTATTTGCTGCATCGCCACGCCCCGGCCGGCCAGTTTTTGAATCAGCCGCTCAACAACTTCCTGATGAACCAGGTTAATGGGTTTAAATCCACGCTCGCCCGATTTTTGTTCCAGGTATGGATTGTACTTTGAGCTATCGACCAGGTGAAATGCTCTGTTACTGCCGTTCACTCCCAAATTTTCAGACGGCTTATCGGTCTTCAGGCGGCCTTCATAAAACACCGTGCTGATGACATCAGCAAGAGATTCCTCAAGGCGGTATTGCGTGTCAAAGAATGCGGTGTAGGATGGATGCTCATCATGCCACTCGAAGAGATCGCCGGTTGTTTCCGCGCCGGAGACGGTCGTAAAGATATCTTTCTCAAGAAACTCCCGGGCTACCCGATCCGTCGTAATGGAAATGGGCGGCAGCTGCATGGGATCGCCCACCACCACCATATGCCATTTACTGAGTGAGGCAAGAACCATCAGGTAGGGAAGCGACGCCATCGAGCCCTCATCAACAATCACCGCATCGAATTCCAGGTCAAAAAACAGGTCGGAGGTACACACTTTTGCAAGCGTCGTGGCCACGAGCCGTTTCTTCCGCAGCTCCGAGCGCTCATTCACAGATGATTGTGCCTCAATTTTTGCCTCCAGCTCATCCCGCCCGCCAAGGTCTTCGATTTTCTGATCAATCAGCTTTAGTTCCAGATTCTGATTATTCGTGGGCTGCTTGCCGTCACGCAGGCGTTTTTCGACCTTTTTAAGTGCCGCTTCCCTCCGTTCCAGCAGTGAGATCCATTCGCCGGCGGTCTCCTTTTTTTCTTGAATGACCTGCTCCATCTGGTGATCAAATACATACTCCTCCAGTGCTGAATCAGACAGGGCAACATCACCAAACCGCGTCATTCTGTTTTGAGGCGTGTTGTGCCCCACAGTCTTGAGTGCGTGAAGCGTGCTCAGCAGCCCAACATCCACGGCCCGGTTCGTATTAGACGCAAACAATACGGACTTTCCCTGGTCAAGGTAGTTGGCAATAATATATCCCAGCGTGGCCGTTTTACCCGTTCCGGGCGGCCCCCAGATAAAGACCGTGCGGTTGGTCAGGGCTTTCTTAATGGCATCTTTCTGCGCGTCATTGCGATAGCCATCATCGGCAATGGAATCACCGGCAGGAAGGGATCCCTCCGGAGGGTTGAACAGATTGTCAACACGCTTGCGTATCGCATCATCTTCGGAGTCAATCCGCTCCAGTTCTTCCAGTGTTTTCTTCAGGATGAAATCATTTTCCCACTCTACATGGCATTCTGAAATGGTTGCCCCCTGATCATTTGGAAATCTCAGAATCAGCTCCTGATTTTCGTATGAGATGGGGTGGATCGTAAGCTCTTTTTCATCTATCAGAGCCCGGATCTCCTCTGCAAAACGGATCGACTGCTGATGGGACTCAAACTGATAGTCCACGCCCTCTTCGGGCTGTACTTTACTCTTCACCCCGTTAAAAAGCACGTCGCTGGATGGTTTTTCACGTACAGCTTTTATTTCGGCATCCAGTGCCCGAATGGCTTTATCGATCAGTTTTTGAATATTTTGCATAAGTACGGAGTCAAACCTCTCTTGATAATTTAAGAGATAGCATTAAAGATCACATCATTCAAAATTACGGGATTGCCAAAGCAGTGTCGACTTTTCATTCTAAAAACATTTGCTCACGCAAATTCGTCGAGACCTTTACTCTGGTTAGCCCCCTTCAGAATATCATGCGATTCATCATGGGCCTCATCCGGCTCCAGATGGATAGTAACAACAGCGTCTGTATTTAACGCGTCGATCATTTTTCGTTCAAGCCGGGTTGTATGATCGTGTGCCGCTTTCAGGCTGATATCATCCTCGAATACAAGGTGAAGCTCAACCCAGGTTGTTCCGCCCGACGTGCGATGCCTCAGGTGATGCCACCCTTTTACCTGGGCAGATGACTCACTCTCCAGCACTTCTTTCAACGCCCTGTCCACCTCCGGATTCCGGGTATCCATCAACCCGCGAACAGAAAACCGAAGCAGTGTGTAGGCTTCACGAATGATATAGGCTGCAATAAGCAGACTCACTGCTACATCAATAAACAGCCAGCCCGTCAATTCAATGAGGCCGAGTGCGAGAATAACCCCGCCACTGGTCCACACATCCGTTAGCGTATGCCTGCCGTTGCTTACCGCAATCATACTGTTTTCACGCCGGCCCACCTTTTTAACATACGTACCAACCCCAAGATTTAACAGGGCAGCAGCCCCCATCAATATCATGCCCGTGCCAATATTAACTATTTCAATCCCGTAGATTGCGTCTTCGATTGCACTGTAAATAATCGTAATCCCTGCGATCACAATTATTGCGCCCTCAGCCCCGATTGAGAAAAACTCTACGCGTTCGTGTCCGTAGTGGTGATCTTCATCCGCCGGTTTTCGGCTCAGATAATACCCGTAAACTACAAACAGAACTGCAAAAAGGTGGATCACTGATTCTGCCGCATCGGAAAAAGCAGCGGTGGAACTTGTTAAATAGAAAGCAACCGTTTTAAGTACCAAAGAGATGCAGGACGCCACAAGGCTTATTAATAGCGCAGTCCGAACCGGGGAGTGATCAAATGAACGACTCTGTTTTTTCATCACCCTAAGATAAACTGCATCGTTCCAATGATACAACTAAGAATACTTTTAAAAGAAATATCATGGCGACTCAATTTGAAATAGTGTGATTTTTAAAATATCCACCAATTAAATTGTATTCTGTGCAACAATTATAAGATCTTACGAATAATCAAATTTTCATCTGCAGTCCACGTTTGTCCACCAACCGATAACTGTAGTTCAATAAATATATAAATAACAGATAGTATGAGATTTAGTGCAGCCGCTCTCGGCAAGGTTTTTTTAGTTTTTTCATGTATGATTGCAGTAACTACTGGCTTTTCTATTAATACGGCCAGTGCACAGCAGATGGTTGTTGATGATGCTACTGTGATGATTGACAAACAGGTTCAGCTTGAAGCCTGGTACGGAACTGAACTATCCTGGATACAGCCCTCGTTTTCGCTTAGCCATTTATGGGATATCACGCCCGGTATCATTTTTAATACGGCTGATGATGGCAGTATTCACCAGCTGTTTGGCGAGCTGAAATATGTACCCACCGACCTCGACTTCGACGGGTACTCTTATGGATGGACCGGCGCTATGTTTTTTGATACTGAGGGGCGAATTGATCGTGTGTACACATATATCCCCTTCACAAAATATGTTCTCGACAGAACCTCACAAGTCCATTTGAACATTGGGCTTGACGGACAAGATAATGCTGTGGGGGATTTTGAGTATGGGTTTACAACAGGATTGCGGGCTGACCTGGGGCTCACCGATCGGTTTACGATACTTTCCGAGATCTTCGCTACTGACTTTGAAACACCGTCGTTCCAGGCGGGTATTCGGTTTGATGTAGTCCCTGACCTGTTCAATATCGATGTTACGTATGGTGAAAGTTTTAAAAGTGAAATCGATTATCCTGGGTTGAATGTTGGAATTGCATTTAAGCCGAACCGAATCTGGTAATCATTGATGCGCCCTTCGCGTGCAACATCACCGTAATGACTCTTTTAGCTTGACTGATGCTTCATCTGTCTGAATTTGATCATAGTGTATGCCGCTGCGTAAAATCGAAATTGTCGTTCCTGATGAAAGTGAATCCTCCTGCAAAGAACTTCTGGACGATGAATCTGTGATCCATTACTGGCGGAATCATTCCGAGCAGTCAGGTCATATTCTAAAGGTTCTCGTCGATGCTGTTGACACCGAGAAATTTCTGGATAAAGCCGAAAAACAGTTTAACAACAGCGAAGGATTTCGGCTTGTAATGGTCACCGTAGACGCTACTTTGCCTCGTATCGAAAAAGAGGAACTGAATGGGGAGTCGGATCAACCTAACGCCAAAGATAATGAGGATGATGAAATACAGGATATCAGGGTAAGCCGGGAGGAACTGTATACGGAGATTTCGGACGCGGTGAGCCTGAATCGGGTGTATATGGCTTTGGTAGTGCTTTCCACAATAGTAGCGGCCCTTGGCATCTTGCGGGATAATACGGCTGTTGTTATCGGGGCCATGGTGATCGCCCCGCTTCTTGGCCCGAACGTAGGCCTTGCCCTTTCTACAACACTGGCCGATTGGGAGCTTGGGCTTAAATCCATCAAAACCAATATCACCGGCTTATTAGCTGCCCTGACTATTTCAGTGACGTTTGGAATATTCATGACTGTAGATTCAGATCTCTATCATATTGCCAGCCGTACGGAAGTACACCTGTCTGACATTGCGCTGGCTCTGGCGTCTGGTGCAGCCGGTGTTTTAGCATATACGATGGGCATGTCAACCGCGGTAATCGGCGTGATGGTTGCCGTAGCTCTGCTTCCGCCTCTCGTTGTTGCGGGATTGTTACTGGGTGATATGCAGTGGGAACTTGCTTATTACTCGCTATTGCTCCTCTCAACCAATGTCATCTGTGTCAATTTAGCCGGTATCGCCACATTCATTTTGCAGGGGGTCCGGCCGAGAAGATGGTATGAGTCTCAAAAAGCGAAAAAATATAACCGGATCGCACTTGCTATCTGGCTGTCACTTGTTGTTCTGCTTGCCTTCATCATCTATTCTGCCTGATTGCAGTGGCGCCTGTAAACACTGTTCCATTCTAGATGTCATCACTGAGAGCCGGCACGTTTGAACGCCTAAAAGCGTAAAGAAAGGCAGCTCAGTCCGCCATCCACTTTGCGAAATTCTGACATCTCCAGGGTAATCGTTTCATACCCTTCATCCCTGATTTTTTGGAGAGTTACAGGGTAACCCATTGGAACCAGTACGGTTCCATTTATCCACACGCAATTAGCGGCATAGCTTTCCTCTTCAGGAATATCAATCATGTGATATTTTTTGAATCGAGGATGGCTGCAAAGCCTGTCAACTGAAATCATGGTTTCATTCTCGAGGTAGGAGATTCCCGTCTTCAAATGCAGAAGCTCATTCTGCTTAATCACAGATCCCGAAAACCCGAACTGCTCCAGCATGCTAATGGCCTGTTCTGCTCCACAGCGGTTGGTGCGTGCCGACAATCCGATGTAAAAGTGCTCCCCGGCCATCATAATGTCTCCGCCTTCAAGAGTTCCCGGAGCATGAATTTCTTTTACATCAGCGTAAATCTCCTTGAGCACCTCTTTCATAGATGCTGCCTCATCCAGGCGTGTTGGGTCTCCGGGGCGGGTGACAAGGGCAAACCGTTTCGTCACTAATGCGGGATCCTCAATAAATACTGAATCCGGAAACCGTTCATCCGCATCCAGATTCTGTACGTTAAGCCCGCACTTTTCGAGGGCGCTTACATATGCTGCATGCTGGGCACATGCTTTGGCATAATTGGGTTCACCAAGACCGGCAGTTGTCAGACCCTTTACAATGTTTTTCCCTGGTTTTCGAACAATGGCTTTCGTAAACATAGGAACAAAGTGGGTTAATTTACGGATTATGCAAGAGCAGTAAGATTAGCAAAAAAATAGATGTTCCGCTAATAGATTGAGAACCCGGGTTCCGCACTGATAATGAATTGATAGTCGCTTCTTAAAACCTGACCTCCGTCACCACCTCAAACCGGGTAAACACCTTTGAATCGGATACGGTATCACATCTTGCGGCTCACAAAAAACTAATATTCTTCAGATGGTTAACTGCCTTCAAGTTTTGAATAACGATTTATTTAGATAACTACCTAAAGTCGTCTTGTGAAAGCATTAATCGCTTTAAATAGGATATTTTGTAAAGGCATTGCAAAATTTAAATGCGTGATCAGAAGTCGATTCCAGTCAATATCAACAACCCTTTAATAATAGGGTGGATTAGTCTGCGGACTTACCTTCTATATGTCTTTTTTGACAAATCCGTCCGGGTATCAAACAGTTATATATTTTAGTAGCTGCATCAGGCTTCAGCCCTTTTCTGATCGTTCAAAGCTCACTTTATTCAGCGCCTGAAAAAATCTGGAAAACTGATGAGCTAAAAGAAAGGCTTTCTGCTCTGAGCATAGTGCTGCCGGTATAAAGATGAAAATATTGAAGAATTTTGATCGGTATTTTTCACATATCACGTCACAGGTTCTGGTGCTTCAGGCTCAGTAGTGGGGCGGAATATTCCGTCAATTTTGTCGTGTAGTGTATCGGCAAGCTCTTTCCGGTCGGAAGACTGAACCGGCTCTTGCCCGAATCTGATCTCGCAGTATATAGAACAGGTTTGAGCAAATTTCCAGATGTGTTGCGCAAACGATTCGCGGGCACCATAAAAACAGACGCTGTGATCGGCTGGGGGGTCGCCGATACCGGTTTCGTAATAGAGTGAGCAGTAGTGAACCGGCCTGTTGGCAGCTGCCGGTAGCTGCAGAAGAGAGGAGTGAAACGGCAGCACTTCTCGGCCGCCTGATGACGTTCCTTCCGGAAACACAATTATCCCCTGGTACTCATTAAGTGATTGATTCAGCAAGTCATTCACCCGTTTTACATCCTTGCGCCGGTTTCGGTCGATAAAAATCACGCCCACAGCTTTTACCATAAATCCAAGTACAGGCCAGCTGCGCACTTCTTTTTTAGCTACAAATGTGCATCTAAGATTGAGGTAAAGCGGGACGATATCGAGATAGCTCATGTGGTTTGCCACAATAAAAAACGGGGCTTTCGGCGGGGTGCCAACAGCATCTACCTGAATATTAAATATAAACGCAACGCCTTGGGCCCATGTGCGCATAAACAGATTTCTCCAAGGCTCATAACGCACTTTAAAGAGCCAGAGAAAAAAATGTCCTACCAGAAAGATACCAAATGTGGTAAGCGTATATATAATCAACGAAAACAGCCTGAGACTTGCTCGCAGTGTCGTCATTATTCAGCACGGTTAGATTGGAGATTTAGAGCGATTCCATTGTGGGACAGCACATTGTA
>Ga0307966_1004199_pt1 | contig 10734 bp, 8 predicted proteins | sample OrgLakmetagen646_FD_203141 | JGI IMG/M metagenome (GOLD analysis project Ga0307966, IMG submission 203141) | Saline water microbial communities from Organic Lake, Antarctica - #646 | ecosystem: Environmental > Aquatic > Non-marine Saline and Alkaline > Saline | place: Antarctica: Organic Lake... | reverse complement strand
CGCACACACACACACACACGCACACGCACACGCACACGCACACGCACACGCACACGCACACGCACACACACACACACACACACATACACACACACACAAGCAAGCAAGCAAGCAAGCAAGCAAGCAAGCAAGCAAGCAAGCAAGCAAGCAAGCAAGCAAGCAACGATTTGCATGTGCTTTGTGCGAGCAAGCCCAACCTGCGCCAACTTGAAAATGGTCATGGGGACCGTCATCCTTGTCCTCATCACACGCCTGCTCAGGTAGTACGGCCATCTCGTCAGTTGCAAGGTGTACACATTTAGCCAGCGTACTTTTCTTTATCTCTGGCAAAGATGTAAATCAATGGAGTGGCCTCCAAAAGGGGCAGCTCCTAACAAACTAATTGTTGTGTAGCAAGCCTTGGGTATGAAGTAGCTAGCTTATTTCATCAAACAAACACTCATGGGCACGAAATATATAGAGCGATAGGTAAACGTGCCCTTGTCGGCCCTTCAATTATCATACCTCCTGCATCTCCTGTGCTTGGAGAAGTTGTGCAGTTGCGTAGTCTTTGTGGGTGTTGTTTGATGAATTCCCCGCCCCCTGCAAGTTAAAGACATCCTTCAGTACATACAGAGAGCGTCCAGGACTGTTCAATGGATGGAATGCTCTCTTCTTTTTATGCCTTGGTGTAATGACGAAGCCTACAGCGAACTGTAGCATAGAACTAATTGTTGTGTAGCAAGCCTTGGGTATGAATTAGCTAGCTTATTTCATCAAACAAACACTCGTGGGCACAAAATATATAGAGCGATACGTAAACGTGCCCTTGTCGGCCCTTCAATTATCATACCTCCTGCATCTCCTGTGCTTGGAGAAGTTGTGCAGTTGCGTAGTCTTCGTGGGTGTTGTTTGATGAATTCCCCGCCCCCTGCAATTTAAAGACGACCTTCAGTACATACAGAGAGCGTCCAGGACTGTTCAATGGATGGATGCTCTTACATGCACTGTGCCTTGCATGCGTGCGTTCCCATAACCTCTTTGCAGTCCGCGTCCGCTAGCGCTGTGCCATGCTGTGTCCTCTCATCTAAGCAGTGCGAAACATGCTCAGTAAGTGAGTGCAGAGATTTGAAGGAGCGAGCTCCACACACTGGGCATGCCTCCATTGGATTTGTTTATTCCAGGTGAAATTGCTTGAGTATGGTTATTGTAATTTATTGTACAAACAAATAAAATATAAAATAAATCGATTCTGACCATTGTTATGCAATTTAGTGATTGGGACTTGTGGGACTCACGGTGCGGGTCGCGCTCTCTTACAAGCATTGAGTTGTGCCACAAGCTACAGCTACGGCTTGTGCGTGCGCAGCTGAATCACATGCAGTCTCAGCGGCAGCTTCGAATTTGTCAGCATAAGCCGCCAGAACGAGGGAGGCAGGCTCGCTCTGGCGAACCTGCCACAGGTAGAGCAGAGCGTTAGGGATGGCCTAATTTGTACACGGCACATCTCAGGAGCTAGCTATCCAACAGAGGAGGATTATATATCCCTGTTGTCTCGGTCTGTGGTTTGGTCCCAACCCCTGATATATCACAAAGAATAGTCAGCATACCTCACACTACACTTACGTATTTTCGTTCCTTGAGATCAGTAGGTCAAGCTTATAAACTTGTCAGCATGTCACGCCCAATCAGTGGCAGCGACGAATGACAGATGAGTAGTTAGTTGCTTGACAGTTGAGAGTTTCTGTATCTCTTGTTCAATAAGCTAAATGTGCCAGTCTTATTAATAATAGATAATTTGTAGATCTATTAATCTAAATGTGCTGAGTCTTGTACTTTGCAGTGACAGTAATTTGGTCTGACGAGCATCACCCGCAACGTTACAGCATAAACGCTAATACCTGCTTGCCCTCCCGCGTGTAAGAGAGCTTGTGTGTGTCTCTGTGTTTGTGAGAGGTGTGTGTGGATGGGTGGGTGGGTTTGTGTGTGTGGGTGGGTGGGTGGGTGCGTGCGCGCATTTGTCTCTAGGGGTAAGATCTTCTCAAGTAGGGGTAAGATCTTGTGCCTTATGAATACCTAGACGTTTCATTGCACAAATAATTTACTCATGCTGCAGGAAAACGTTAGCAGATCCAGATCAGATCAGAAAATGGCCCTGAAGCAAGCTGCTGCAGTATGGGTTCAAGTGGGCCCAGATCCTGAAATTAAATTTGCCATGGCAAATTTAGGGGCAGGCGCTTTGGCCTACTTACGGGCTACACACTTGATGAGGTAAGTTCCTATCACTGTGTGCGTGTGCTTGTATGGATGTGTGCGTATGTATGTGTATGTGTGTGCGTACGTACGTCTGTGCGTGTGTGTATGTGTGTGTGTGTGTGCGTGTGTGTGTGCGCGCGCACGTGTGTGTGTGGGTGGGTGTGTGTGTGTGTGTGAGAGAGAGAGAGAGAGAGAGAGAGAGCGAGAGAGAGAGAGAGAGAGAGAGAGAGAGAGAGAGAGAGAGAAAGAGAGAGAGAGAGAGAGAGAGGTGCTCTCACTCGATCAGCTAGGTTCGGCCTGCCCCTGTAAATAACCCATGAACCATAAACAATATCATAACGCCATCAACCCTCTAAGCTGCAATCGTATTTGAGGTACCAATAAGAAGCACTGCTCGTGCATGCAGAATTTCAAGGGCCGTGGAATTAAAAGGCAAGCTTTTTACAGGAGAAGTACATTCAGTTCTCTCTCAAGGGGCAGCAGCCAGTGATGCTGTAAAGCTTGTGTTGTCTGCTTTTCCTTTTCAATAGGCAGGTTTTAGTATGGGGGTGTGGCTTTCTAGAAAAGGTGTAAGCTTTGTTTACTGCTCTGTCTGCAGCCTAGTCTTTCATGTTTTGACACCTTTATGCATTTGATGCATTTGACTTTCATGTTTTGACACTTTCATGTTTTGACACCTTTATGCATTTGATGCACTTGACTTCCATGTTTTGACACTTAATGCATTGACTTTCATGTTTTGACACTTTCATGTTTTGACACCTTTATGCATTGTCTATTGTCTGACTTGACCGCGGGTTGAGCAGCCATGCGAGGGCTTTGTTGTCCAAACAAAGCTACTTTGGTTAGCAGCTTGCAGTGTTTTAATCCTTTGACTTCACATTTCACATCTGTGTGCTGGTCATGCTGATTTCGCATCAATTCATAATTTACTTGGCATTCCTGGCTTCTGTTATGAATTTTCGTTGCAGACCAAAGTATGATTATTTTGTTTGGCCAGTGTTGTGATCCTCTTGTGAATCCAAGTGCCAACACCTTGTCACGTATAAGTGACGGCGGCAGGAAAAAAGGACACGGTGAGCTGTGAGCTGGTTTAAAGTTGGCATGTATTTACCAAATTTTGACATCCAGCGCGTGATTTAGTAAGTTGCTGGGCAGCGGTCGTGCTGCTTTGTAGGAGAAGCTTACAATCTTATGGCGGTGCTTTTTGGTAAACGCAAGTCACCAACTTATTTTGCGTTCCTTGCAGTTTATGCATGAGTGGACACAGCATGTTTGCAGGTGACGAGATAAAGGCAACCTCACCTTTTATCCTCTGTGGGTGGTTCTGGGGTCTGATGTCCAGTCCTCACAGGGGTTGAACTAAGTGAGGTTATTGTCGCGCTGAAGTTTGCCAAGGTCTAAAGCCTTTTGTATTCCTGGCTGGAATTGAGGAGCAATTGTTGCTTCTGTAACAAGCACCCAATACATATCAAGCCACACAACATCATACATGGAGAACAAAAAGAGAAAGGTAACAGATTAGCCATCAGTCAAAAAGTGCGACTGCTAGGCTGCGTATGTAAAGCATTATAAAAATGTGAGGAGTACTTGTTGTAGCACCACAGATATGTGAAGTGGTACACAGGCAGCAACTTTCCTGTTAGATAAAATCGACGTTGTAACCAGGATCATACTCATATCATCAACTGGAAATGTGTATCACTGTCTCAGAGGTGCCATTTGAGGGTAGGAGACCCTGGCTGTACCGTTTTGGCTGTATCGTTTAGGCCTCTGTTTCTTTGTGATAGAGGTACATGGTCAAGACCCTTGCTCTTGTTTAAAAAGTCTGTGGCTTATCACAACTGGTTTGCTTTGCCTGAGAGACCGGTTTCTGATGCACGTGCACCATTTGTCTTGCCGGAGTATTTGAAGATGGCTCTGAGCAAAAATATCATGAGCAACGTAGCTCGGTTCAGGATTCGAGGACATGGGTTGAAGTGTGAAACTGGTGTATGCGGCAGGAGTCCGGACAGGAGTGCACGTGTTTGCAATTTGTGTGAAAACGGGGATTATATTTATGGTGACAAACACGTTATTTTTTCATGTATGGGCACCAAACATTTACGGCACCAGTTCAACCATTTATTTGATAATGTTTTTGAAGGTGATATCAAAGGTTTTGTTCAACATAACTCATACCTCTCGTCCAGTTGCTGCTGCTGCTTTACCTACAATAGATGGTGTGCATTTCCTCCAAGAAAGGCTATGGCAACTTATCAGAGGGGGCTAACGGAGGAAATTCCTGAAATTGTGAATTTTTGCATTCAGAAGGCAGCCACTCACAGCCACTTCATCCAATCAACACCATTTTAGTACCAAAGTGTAGCTGGCATTAAGATATATTTGAGCATGTGCTCAGATTTATGTGGGTCACCCTGAGTGCTTATATAGGTTGGGTTAAGCACACATGGTGCACATAAACCCTAATGTTGTGATTTCCAAGGGAAAATAACGAAAATGCCTATAGAACACCAACAAGTCAGCTGTTTCACTTCATTTTCCTTGCAATGAGATTTATTCATGAATGTACTCCATTAAGCTTACAATGACACAAATCGGGTCAGTAGGTGGTGAGATATAGCAAAAAGGTGCTGAAAGGGTTCACGCCGCGGGCAATTAGGCATGTGCCCCCCGACTGGCACTTTTCAAGCTCAGGTGTTCTCAGCAGCTCAGAGCAAGGGCTAATTCTGGGTGCTCAGCCTAGAAAGTGCCAATAGGGGCGCCCATACCCTGGGAACCTTTCATAAGCATACCCACTTTGGGCCTCCATCAGCCCCCTCTGGAAAATGAGGAAACATTAGGAAGTGCTGATTTTTGACCCAAAATGGGCTCAATTCGCCCTGAAATCACCCAAACCATTTCCAGTTCTATTCCAATACATTATATGTTATTAACATATTATTAAATAGTATAGGAAGCTTGATGGTAGGCCGTTCTTAAGTGGGAATTGCCTAAAAAAGCCAAAAATTGGTCAAATTTGTAATCGCTAAACACCAGAGGGGGTTATCTGAGCAAATGTCATGCTCCTTTTTGCATTTAAGGGGCAGCCACCTTCAAGTCAATTCACCAAATTGAATCCAATCTAGCTTCACACTGCTGCTGTTATTACATGCTACCAGGCATGTGCTCAGACTATATTAAGTCGCCCTGCGTAAGAAATGACAGGACTAAATGCACACGTCATGTACCTGTACCCTAAATAGGTGCTCTCCATGGGGAATGGTGCATTAGTTTGTTTATTTCGCCAACCACTTGCTCTATTTGCTCCATTGTTTTTGCAATGATCTTGGCTGCTCAAAAAGTAGGGTTCACGCCGCGGCTGCTGAGGCAGGTGGCCGTAACTGGCAGGTTTTAAGCTCAGCTGCATTGAAATACATAGCAGAGCTGAGCTTGAAACCCGCCAGATATGGCCACCTGCCCTAGGAGCATGCAAAAAACATACCCATTCTGGGCCTCAGATAATTCCCTCTGGTTAAATACGGCCCGATTCGTTCAATATGGTAAAATACGCGTTAAAAATGATGCGGCGTATTTTACGAATACGTTGTATGACCCATCCCTGGTAAAATTGAAGAGGTTTTATTGTATATAAAATACTTCCATGTCATTTTTAATATTTTGCGTTTTGTCGACACGATAAAAATCGGTTTGTGAGTGCTGGAATTGGGTGATTGCGTGTAATGAGGATGGGAAACAGTGTTATTCTGAAGCCAACTACGAGCTGGCTTACGTTCTGGAACTGAGTGATCGCGTAAAATGATATTGGTAAGGCAGCAATTATATGCAACCTAGCTGTGCGCAGGCACATGCTCGACTGCTTCTGCTCCCCTTGTCGTTTAAGCACGCTGGCTTGTGCTGGCCAATGCTCATGCCTGGCAGCTGCTCTCTTCTATATTGCTACAGCCTTCGGGTGTGCAGACATCGTAGTTTTTCTTGATCCGTGCTGGTAGTGTTTGCACTGTCTGCGTCCTATCACATTATTTGTTTTCTGCTATTTGGTTTTCGAATCGACTGCTCTGCTCTCATACGGGTTGATGTCCTTTCTTAAGAGCACTGTGATTGAGAGTCTAATGCGTGGTTAATATATCAGCACTTATTAAATTCGCCATAATTTCTACCTTAATTTCTTTCACCTGCAGCTGTTTTGCTCTCTCATGCGTGGTAGCCTCTCTTAACTATAATAGCTACTGTCAATTTGTTAAACCTACAAAACTGCTTTTCTGCTCTCCATCTTTTCTCGCGTGCAGGTGGCAGCCTCTCCAAACTAAAACAGCTACAATGACGGTCTTACAGTCTTCAAATCAACTGTTCTGCCTTCATACCTTCCCTCTCTCTACTGCGACCTCCGCAGGCTCCTGAAGTGACCAATGCGTCTTCAGGACAAGCCCTGTCGCTGTCCAAGCGCCTGCAAGAGGCTGGAGCAAAGATGTACGGCGCGTTTTGGTGCAGCCACTGCTTGGACCAGAAGCAGGAGTTTGGGAAGGAAGCAATGTCTAGCTTCCCATACGTGGAGTGCTTCCCCAATGGCTGGAAAAGAGTGAGTGGCTGTGACTTTGGCAATTTGGTGCAACTCAAGGTCTCAGATACGTCTGTTCGATCTTCCTGTAACTACAGCGCAGATCAAGTGTAATGATGCTGCGTAACTATGCTCACTGCTGCGCACTGGTGCGGTGCACTTTGACAAAAGTGTGGTTCAAATACGGTGTATATGTGGGCAGACGGTCAAGTAAAAGTGCTCGTTTGTGATGAATCAGTTGCTGCTGAGATACTGGGGCCCTTCGTTCATCTAACAAAGCAGTTGCCAATTATCCAGCTGGAGAAGTTTGCTGTTAGGAAAGATTGGGGGTTCATTGGAGGAAAAACAAAACATGTTCAAGAAGAAACGAAAAATGCATGCAGTTCAAACACCACCGGCATGGATTAGCACAGGATGTTGTTTCGTGTCACTGATGTCACACACAAAATATGTTTCGTGTCGCTGATGTTTCGTGTCACTGATGTCACACACTATATATATGTGGATTAGCACAGGATGTTGTTTCGTGTCACTGATGTCGCATACAAAATATGTTTCGTGTCACTGATGTTTCGTGTCACTGATGTCACACACAAAATATATACACAGCCAGCATGACTGAAGGAGGAGGCTGTGTAGCTTAGTGGCAACCCCCAACACAATAATGGAAACAGAAATGTCATGATGGGTTAATTGTAGGGTTGGCCAGAACCATATATATACGGTGTATATACGGTATTTTTGGCAGGGAAACCACCAATTATATGGTCATTACGGTTTATATATACGGTTCTGGCCAACTCTAGTTAATGGTGCCACAGCTTCCATTTAAGCGGCCAAGAATAAGCAAATCAAAAGACAAAATTAAAAACCGCAATCACTTGTTAAACCTTGCAGGGTGAAACAGAAGCTAAAGCATGTGCAGACGCAGGCGTGCGTGCATTCCCAACATGGATTATCAACGACAAGACAGTGGAGGGCGAGCTAACATTCGATGAAGTAGACAAGCTACTTCGAGGAGAGTCCATCCCTGACTTTCCCCCATCATAATGTCCGATGTTTTGCTCTTTTTCTGTGCCATCATGTGTAAGGAAAAAAGGGAATTATAATCCACTCCCCCATCAATTAAGGAACAGGAGCCACTTTGGTACCGAGTACCGTAAAGCTCCTCCACCGCGAAAAGGAAAGGAAAAATCAATGGGGATCAAGAGGGTTGCAGGCTTGGCCTAATACCGGCTCCTGATGAGAGTTGATAACAGTACTGGAAAGGGCACGTCTGGTATGGACAAGTTTAGCAGCGAGCGAAGTTCACAGAGTGCACATGGAGCTTGGAGGCAAGCTTCTTAACTCTTTGAGAATCAAGACCCAGTTTCTTGCAAGGCTTCAGAGTGTGAGTGTTGTAGATGTCAGTGGTGCCACCCACACCCAAAAGGATGATGTGGAGAGTAACGGAGGCTCCTTGGAGAATGTTGCAAAGGTCTTTGTGCTGTTCCTTTGCGGCGTGCAGCTGGTTCTGAGGTCTGGTGTCTTCACAATACATGATCTTGACGAAATGGATGTCACGCCGAGGTTTGCTGAGGTCTTTAGGTCGTATAGTACAACAAGGCATCATACGCCCTTTAAAAGAGACACAGATAGGAACGATTCTAACCTGCCTCTTACCTTCCAATCTCAATGCACAACAGCAGCGGAAATTTAGCAAGCCAGATGCAATCATAGTTGCTCCTACCCAGCAACCACGCCCCAAACAAAACCCAACAAACACGTATTAAAATAGGTTTGCCAATAATCAATCATGCAAGAAGAGTTGCCCGTGACCGTGACTCCACAGCTTCGGAGTTACTGGTCTACATGCCATGCCACTCATAGAAAAGTCAAGCCTGCATGCAATCAGATCTGCAACAAAAATTATACAGATGAGACGAGACATCAAACACAACCCCCACAAATATTTGAGCAATACTTCTGGTGGTGTGCAGGCTTCTGCCTCCCAACTAAAGAACTTCTTTTACTTGTACTCTCCAGGTTAGATGTTGTGTTTCTCTGCATCCATTGCATGGTGCAGAACACAAATCAACATTCTTTCCTAATCTATGCCGGTCCTGCTTACACTATCTGCGTTCTTTTTCTTTTCTATGTTGTAGATGGTGCCACTCCCAAAAGGATGGTGTGGAGGGTAACGAATGCCTCCTTGAAGGATGGTGCAGGGGCCTTTATGCTGTTCCTGCACGGCGCTCAGCTGGTTCTGCAATCTAATGTCCTCGCAGTACTTGATCTCGATGGGGTGGATTTCACGTTGGAGAATGCTGAGATGTTTGGTTTGGTGCTGTTTGGGAAAGGTGGATCTGCTGGCGGTTGGCGTTGCTTCTGCCAGAACGTCGTTTGTTTCCCATGCGTTTGACTTCTACAAGAAGCGTGAAACTAAATTGTACTTGCTGCACTCAATATAGTGCTAGCTGCAGAGCACTGGCTACTGCTGCAGCTTTTAGTGCGGCAGGTCATAGATCGAGCATTTGCAGAATTAAGGTGAACCTGTTTAATGAAGCCCACTCTTGGAAGACTGTGTGAATTCGTGTGAAATCTATGACTGGATTAACAGTGTTCAAGCCTACTTTTCCCACAGCTTTCTTTTGTACATAAATGTTTGTTATATTTTAAAAATGTTGTGAGAAACTTTTTAGGGTTTTAGTTGATTCTATAACCGTCTGAATTTCGTGTGAATCTCTCTTCTGCAATTTTAGCCGAGATAAAGATACATCAGAACCGGTCAATCCAGACACACGGGTCAGTGGCGGTAAGCAAGAGAGAAAGGGTAAGCAACTAGGAAAGCAAGAGGAAAAAAAAAGCAATCCACATCAGGCTTCTGCCTGCCTCAAACACCAGGCACACACGCAATCCCACTCGACAAGCTCGGCAGCACAAGGCAGCAGAGCATCAGGAGGCGCAGCAAATCTCACTCCATTTCCTCCCTGCTTTGTGTGCGCATTAAAAGTGTAAAGTGTAACAAATACAATACAAATTTGAGCTCATACTCTCCTGAGTTAAATTACACTGAAGATATGCAATATTGTGCGTCCTGTTCTTTGGCTGCTCGCTTTTGCTCCGCGCTCTGGGTCAGCAGGGACGGTACTCAGCAGGGTAAAGAAGAGTAAGTTTGTGTTGTACGGGCATGGGCAAGAACATGTGTTGTGTGTCTTACAGCAGTATGAGGATGCCTACCAAGGCTGAAAAGCCTGGACCGCAAACCTTCACATGTGGGTAGCCTATCAGACACGTCTGTCGAAGGGAACACAAGGGGAAGAACGCGAGCTTTCTCTCAGTAATTTTATTTTATTACAATTTTGTTCCAGTTCAAGTCCCTTGATCTTGACCTACCGGATAGATATCCTGGTGCCCTCCAATACTATTTTCTTTAATGAACAAGTATGAACAAGTATGAAGTACTTTCTATTGTCGGAGAAGGAGCGTACGGTGTTGTTCTCAAGTGCCGCAACAAGGACACGGACGAGATAGTGGCCGTGAAGAAGTTCAAGGAGTCCGACGGTGATTCAATTTGTTCGTTTTCTGCCATTTTTGGGGCTTCGAGCTCAAAGTTTCCGCATGCCCATCATCATCATCCTTCTGTGTTTTTGGATGTTTCATATTGCGCAGAGGATGAGATTGTGCGTAAGACCACGCTGCGGGAGGTCAAAATGCTTCGGGCCCTGCGCCAGGAGAACATTGTGAACCTGAAAGAGGCCTTCCGCAGGAAACAAAAGCTGGTATGGTCTGGGCTATACTAGGGAACATGCCAGTGCTTATTGTGGAATGCAAGCCTGCTTGCATTCGCACGCATTCCAACTTACACACACACACACACACACACACACACACACACAAACACAAACACACACACACACTCACACTCATATACACACACGTGCACGCACGCACGCACGCGC
>Ga0307966_1004195_pt1 | contig 10739 bp, 11 predicted proteins | sample OrgLakmetagen646_FD_203141 | JGI IMG/M metagenome (GOLD analysis project Ga0307966, IMG submission 203141) | Saline water microbial communities from Organic Lake, Antarctica - #646 | ecosystem: Environmental > Aquatic > Non-marine Saline and Alkaline > Saline | place: Antarctica: Organic Lake... | reverse complement strand
GCTGGAGTCTACCACCCTCAATTCAACAAAATCACCACCGTAACTCCTGCACGGACAAGCTTCAGCAACTATAAACAGAGCCGAGCTAGCGGGAATTGTTGCTGCTTTGATAAATGAACAAACCCACATTGCAACAGACAGCGCTGGTGCACTAGGGCAAACAAGAAATAGCATCTTCTACCCACAGCGCATGAAACGGCATAAACATGCCAAACTCCTAGAAACCATTGTACACTACATTCAGCTATCTAACGATACCATCCATCTCTACTAGGTTAAAGCTCATGCTATTATCCTAGGGAATGGGTGCGCTGATGCCGTAGCGAAGTGCTCTACGGAAAAACCAAGTGGCCATGAGTTTAAAATAACACCGACGCCCACCCCAATTCATCCATCTTCTGGCCAGCAAGGGTGAATAACCCTCCCCCAGCTTGCCCACCAAATAGTCTTAACACCTGCCAACGAGGGTCCCAGCAGAAAGGCTCTCCATTTTCTCATAACTTGATGCTGTAAAAGCACACATGCACGTCTAACACAAACTAGGTTCTTAATATTAAGAAGGTGTCAAACCATCAGTCCACAAAATGCTACACAAAATACCATGAACTGATCAAGGAAGGCATTGTTGAGAAAGCGATAAGTAACTCATTTTGGAAAGATACGAGTGTCTCCTTCGGAGAAAAGAAAAGTGTCATGCTCTGCCGCACATATTTGATATACAACCAAAAGCGTGCCGCTCAGTGCAACCATATACATGGCCCACCAATCTGCCCCATCTGCCAAAAGCTAGACGGCACCCACCACATGCTGTCAGCCTGCAGTCATCCCATTATTAACAAAATGATATTAACAGGCACACGTCGATGGATTAATGATTGTAAAGCGATCTAACAAGGTACACAGGCAGGGTGCCTGCCTGCTAGCACAAGTAGGCAGTCGTGAAAAATTGGTACAACAAGGCAATATACGCCATTCACAAGAGAAACAGATAGGAACGATGCACAAATTTAGCAAGCCAGATGCAATCACAGTCACTCCGACCCAGCAACTACACCCCAAACGAAACCCAAAAAACACGTTATAAAATAAGGTCTGCCAATGATGCAAGAAGAGTTGCCCACAATGGCAGATGGCCCTGCCAATCCATACCCCTGGCTACGAAATTAAGAGACATACAACCAAGCAAACGTCATGTACATCTGATCGAAATTAAGTACTGTGTGGACATTTCCCCTACCCAACAATTAGAAAAGGCACAAGAACAACATAAGCTGCTAATGCCTTGCTTACTCGGACACCGCAAAACCACTCACACCATCCTGCTAGGAGCAACAGGCACCATTTACAGCAGCCACACTAAGAACCCACTCCACAGCCTTGGAGATACTGCTCTACACCGCAGCACTCATGAAAACATTAAGCCTACATGCAATCAGATCCGACAAGAGTTATAAAGATGAGACGAGACATCGAGCACAACCCCCATGCCTATCTGTGCTAATTTAAAAGCCTTCCTCCGCTTGAACTTTGTGCGGCCTGAAAGGGTATCTCTCTTAAACCATACCGCATGCTTTTGGTTGTACAGAGTTCCTGTTCTGCACTTCATAATGATGCACGGATTTGACACAATGACTCCCACTTTCATCAAATGTGCCTACAAATGAGTGCCCAAATGTCATGGCAGAGGGTCGGATACTGTCAATGTCATGGCCCCCCACATTGCTGCTCTCTTCAGTCTGCTCATAAAAAGGCTCACATTCACAGGTCTTGGAAAGAGGCCAAGCTGACTCCTATCTAAAAAAAGGTTCAGTATCGAGTCCAGAAAACTACAGAATGATCGCAGTGAGTGGCATGCTGTACAGACTGTATGCCAATCTATTGCGCTCTATTGTTCTAGACTGGTGTGGTCAACACGGTAAAATTCCAGACACACATCTGCACACATTTTAATTTTTATCCAGGCAGGAGCACGCTACAACCACTTTCTATCCTGCAACACCTCAAAAAAACAGCTCAGAAGATGCAGAGGGGTTCATCACACCTGTACACTGCGTTCATTGACTTCAAACAAGCATACGATTCGATTCCTAGAGACAAGTTGTGGGATCACTTAAATTACTGTCAGATGCCTCAACATCTTGTGTCCATACTCCAAGGCTTATACCACGCTGAGAAGTACACGATGCTGGATACGATGGAGACAAAAAAGCAAATGTGCAACCATTTTCTGGTGTCAAACAAGAATGCCCCCTCTCCCCCCTACTATTTCCAATTTACCTGAATGACGTCAACAGCCTGGGTGAGGGGGTGCAGGGCGTGATCACGGGCAATCCCAATTTTACAGTGACCCACCTGCTGTTTGCTGGTGATCTTCCCTCACATCTACTGATCACAACGAGCTACATACTATGCTTAACAATTTGAGAGCTTACGTCCAAAATAAGTCCTTGACAGTAAACACCCAAAAGTCTGAGGTGATGTGCTTCAACTCCAGGCCAGGAAGTGTTTTGCCTCCCCTTTTCTTTGATGGCACACAGCTCCCCTACACGGACACAGACACCTTCGAATATCTTGGTATGGTGTGCGATATACAGATCAATCTGAATATTGCTGCTGACGCAGCTTTGCAATCATTCATGGCTGGTACTTTCAGAATCAAGCAATTCGTTAAGAGTTACGAGTCATGACTTTGCCAACAGGTTCCACGCTCATATCTGGCTCCTCCAACCTTACGCAATTCCTGCTAGCATGTATGCGAGTCAGGTGTGGGTTACTCCCTTCTTATGACAAGGTAGAGAGATGGATGCCCCCCTACAGAAATGGCTTTTGACAGTGCTGAAAAGGATTCGCCCTGTGCCTGTTGAAGAAGCGCGGTTCTACGTTGGCACGTCCCTACGTTTACGACCCTTGGCTCTGGGCAGGTTTTGTTTTACAATGCACACAATACAGGGCATTAAAACCTAAATAAAGGACACAATTTGAATCCTGAATTTATGCTGATGCACCCAGGGAAGAGCTAATCTCCTGGGGTGCAAGCTGGGTGCAAAAATGGGATTTCAAGAGTGAAACCAGGCGAAACAGACCGCACATACACATTCCTGGGGGGCGAAAACCTGGGATGAGGTGCGTGCTATGCGTCCACTGCACCTGTGCAGGTCGGAGTGAGTACCGTGCTGTGCGTGCTGACCTTTGCGGATATCATCGATGCACACACACAGGGCGAATGACGCATCTCCGACACTTTGTGTGTGTTCCCGGGAATCAAAAATATAGCCTAGGGCGGGTGAAAGGTTTCGATGTGGACAATTTAGGGGTCCTTGCAATGCAAGCGAAAATAAAAAGCGTCCGTTGCAAGCAAAGCTGCGAGAACAAAAAAAACATACCCCACACATTCATTCCATGCTGCGTGCTGCACTACACACACACGCACACACACACACACACACACACACACACACACTACACACACACACTATACACACACAGCTGCTTGCTATTAAAGTCAGGTGGTACTTAAGTACCCCTTAATCCCCCTACTTAAGTACCCTACTATAATTTGCGTTTGGGAGTGGGAATATACTTACACAAGGGAAAGGCTACGTACCCCTACTTAAGCACTTCCCCTTCAAATTCCCATGAGCTAATTGCGTTTTATGAGCAGGCTAGCAGTCGTACTTTTTGACTGAAGGCCTACTTAAAGGCACTAGCTACAAGTACCCCCCTACTTAAATTCCTTTCTCGAAAGCATAGCAGTCCATCTACCCTCTCTGATCTTTCCGGGAGATCTGTGTAATTTGAGATCTGTACTTTACAATTATAGACACCAGTGCTGAAAAGGAACCTTGGTATGCCTGGGGACGTGTCGGGTGTGGTTTCTCAGCGACGTAGAACCGTGCATCTTCAACAGGCACAGGGCGGATTCTCGGAGTCAGAATCACCACTCCTTCATGGTGCGTTGTGCGAGAGTGTGGCCTGGAGCCCCTGCAATTCAACTGGTTTCACGCTGCAATGCGTCTGAACAATTCCCTTACTTTTTGCAACAGTTCCACGATGAGGAAGGTTTTGCAAGCTGACATGCAATTGAGCTCCAGGTCTCCTGAATGCTGTCCTCCCACCTTTTTTCAGCCATGGAAGGCTTGACACAATCTTACATGTTCAAACAAAAGTTGTTGAACTGTAAGCCTATTAATCTCAGTCGGTTTGTCGTGGACCTTAGGGACAGACATTTACAGTTTTGGATACCTTTTTCTGATCCCTATCTGGTTACCCATCCTCCTTAAGGCTTCCCCCAGATACATGCTTCTTGATCTTCCTTGAGATGTCATTCGCAGTGTGGCTCATTTCAGACTTCGTGTCCACACCCTTCGCTATGAAACAGCGACTTGAAATTCCACCTCTTCCCCTACTTGTGACTTATGTGAGGCTGATGATGATGTCCAGGATGAAAAACATGTTCTCTTTCACTGCACGCACCCTCAGATGATTTCTCTCCGCAGGAAGTAGTACGCGTTCTTAATTTCACAGACAGGATCCGTCTGCTGCTTTTTTACACCAGGATAACAACTGACTCCAATTCGTTCATGGGCTTTATGATTGTGTTACTTTATGAACAGGCGAGCAGTCATACATCTTGACTGAAGGCCTTTTTCTTGTAAACCTTGTAAACCTCATGCTTCACAAAGAAAAGAAAAACTACGCAGGCAGTGAAAACCACTCCCCACATTAAGTAAGGAAAAGGAGCGAGCCACTTTAATACTGAGTACCGTAAAGCTTATCCACCGCGAAAAGGAAAGGAAAAATCAATGGGGATTAGGGAGGTTGCAGGCTTGGCCTGAAACCGGCTCCTGATGAGAGTTGATAACAGTACTGGAAAGGGCAGTCTGGTATGGACAAGTTTAGCAGCAAAGTACACAGAGTGCACATGGAGCTTGGAGGTAAGCTTCTTAATTCTTTGAGAATCAAGACCCAGTTCTTTGAAAGGCCTCAGAGTGTGAGTGTTGTAGATGGTGCCGCCCACACCCGAAAGGATGATGTGGAGAGTAACAGAGGCTCTTTGGAGAATGTTGCAAAGGTCTTTGTGCTGTTCCTTATCCTTTGCGGCGTTCAGCTGGTTCTGAGGTCTGGTGTCCTCACAGTACTTGATCTCGACAAGGTGGATGTCACGCCGAGGCTTGCTGAGGTCTTTAGGTCGTTGCTGTATGGGGTCGGTGGCTCTACTGGTGGCTGGTGGTGCTGCTGAGGTGCTCCCAGTCTCCCTCAATTGCCCCCTGCCACTTCGAAGAACCCACCCCCAAACCCACCCCAGTGCTTCACAATGATGCACTGGTTTAACAGGGACACCTTTTTTTCCGTCTCTTTCTCTTGCTTATCATAGACGCTTCCCTTTTTGTTTAGATAAGTGTGTGGTTACAGGCTTTTTTCTCAGCTTCCGCTCAGATGCCCCTGAGGCATATATAGCGATGTAACCTAGCTAACCTTACCTTACCTTAACAGGGACATGCATAGGATGTTGTTAGGTAAGCGGTGATTACCTAGATAAAAAAATTAAAGAAAAATGTAGCCCATAACAGAGCCCAACATTGCAGCAGGAGTCCAGACCGCCGACCAAGCCTGGGTGACCTGCTCTGCACCCCCGCAAGTATTGGCCCATTTAAGCACACACAACAACGAGAGAGGGCGCACGAACTCTAGAATACGAACCGCGAAGAAGATTCTTCACACCTGAGGTGCCACAAGTGAACACGCACGGACAATTGATATGAAGGGCTGGCTCACTGAATAGAGGACATGGTGTGTGCTTAGATGAGAGAGTTTCATTCATGTCTACGCTTGCCTGAGCGCAGCCAATATCTTAACACGAACAGCAGTGCATTCCCTATGAAGAATGTTAGAACAAACAACACTACACCTTGGCTGCAAGGTGCTATTGGTTCCAAGGCAGATATAAAAGTCAAATACGCGTTTCATTTGAACAAGTCCTTGGTTCTGATTGTGCTTTGCTGTACGAGGTGTTTGAAGACAAACAAGGGAAGTGCCTGCTACTAATTTGCTTAATATCTGATTTCAATCTCGATATGCACGTTACAGTTTTAGCCAGGCAAGTACTGATTCAGAGTTCATCAAGCAGCAGGGCCCGCAGCAAAAGAGTGACGAACCAGACTATGACAGATGTTACAGACCCTCTTGTTGTGTATGTGTTGCTTCTCGAGTTAACATATATAATGTTATTTGCCTCCCTCTTTCTTGGTATCCTCAATGTGACATATCTATGTTTTTTACGTGCCCAAAACTCACACATGATGTTCCCTCTTTAATTTGTTGCGGTCGGTGAATCCTGGCAGATGCCTAATTGTTAACTGATTTTGTTCAGTGCTGCAATGTCACAAACAGCGTTGTGCCTTTTTCCCTTTTCCAAGTTTTTTTTTTGTAGCTAGGTGCTACAAGTCTGGAGCTACAACAACAATTATCACAGTTTTTTACACGTTTTATTTACGCAGCCTAGCAGTCGCACATTTTGACTGATGGATTTATCTGTAAATCCTGTGAATCCTGTAAGCGGTGATTAGTGTTACAGACTTAAGAGGAAAGCTACTTTCCTACCTTGTGTGCGCATTAATTAAATTTGCGCTCGAGCTGAACGCAACGCGCCCATGGGCGGTAGGATACTCATTACTCCCAAATCTGAGCCATTCTTCTTACACAACGAATTCACCAAAACAGGAGAAAATAAGTATTCCCACTCCTTTGCTGGGCCTGTAACGTGCTATGATAACACTACCATCATCATAAAAGGCTGCATCAGCAAAAAAAGAGCGGACACCTGATCACAAACTGACAGTACAATATAAGCGCAAGCAAATACAGGTGTAGGACATTATTTCATACTCCTTTTGTTGTACCATGGATTGCATGGTAAGTTATCACATTCATCAAAACTTTTTCTTAACCAAGATTGTGCTGCACCTGCGCAGCTGCTTCGGCACTAACGGCTCGCTCATTTTCACCGCCTTTAAAACGACAAACAAACATAGCTACTCTACTTTTCCCCCAAAGACTAGGAAAAAGCCAGCGTGGAGCAGGAAACTCAAAGGACGGCCTAGGGAAATAGAAGTCAAAGCTGTTGGACGCGACGATACTTATACCCTCCTGCACTCATTGTTTTCTAACTCTTTGAACAAACTCTAGACCAGCCCTGCCTCTGTACCCATCATTATAAGTATGCCGTTTATGGGTTGCATACATTTGCTAGCTGTGAAATTCAGCTGAGCCAATTCCCTCAGTGTGTCTTTGCATGAGGCAGTGAGGCGTACAATTGCTCTAACACTGCCTTGTACGCTTGTACGCATCCTTTCCTACAGAAGCGCAGGAAATCTTGCCTGGCGCTATGTGCGCAACCCTTTTCTTTGCTGCTCAGAGCACTAGCTGCTTTGCGCATGGCTGTGTGTATATATGTGCGTATGTGTGTATGTATGCGTGGCTGCACGCATGTGCGTGTTGCTTGTGAAGGATGAACTCTACTCTAAATCTGTATGGAGCCTTCACCATCACCGGGAGGCAAAGAAAGGATGCCCGGAAGGAGGTCGTCCGAGAAGACCTGCTGTAGACCTGTAATGCCTGTCCCCCTTGGGTCTGAACCTCTGGCCACACTCCTAGTCAACAAAGCCCCCTCACCCGCACATAACTGTACAGGGGGTTGTGGGAGGGAGGTGATGGGCACGTTTAGGGGGACAGAGTTAGGGAGATCTAAGGATATGGGGAAAAGGTCCAGGGTAGCATAAGATGGAGGCAGGGCATGTTGCTGAAAGTTGCGGTGCTGCTGCTGCTGCTGTTGCTGTTGTTGCTGCTGCTGTTGCTCAAATACGGGGAGGGGAGCACAACAGCCGCTGTTGTCCCAGGTAAAGTTGCGTCGGTGGTGGGAAGGATGATGGGAGAGGGAGTCATTGGTGGCAGATGTAGGCATGGTATTGCCCTGCTGCTGCTGCTGCTGCTGCTGCTGCTGCTGCTGGTTTGAGCCCTGAAGGTTCTGAACAGAAGAATGGAAACCGGGGCCAGAGATGGCTGCTTCAGCTGCTGCGTTGCTCTCAAAAAAAGCAGCTGCCCAGTCAGGCGAGCCCCCGCGCACGGTAGGGACTTGAGATGTCTGCTCTTGCTGTAGATGCTGGTGCTGGTGCTGCTGGTGCTGCTGGTGCTGTTGTGGCAGCAGCCCTTCACGAGGGCCAGGGGGGCCTTGCTGCTGGGGCAGTAGTCCCTCTACACCCAGCAATTTACCTGCTGCTTCAGCATGGCTGCATTCACCCGCATGTACGCTTGGCCCAGCCACCGCACAAAACCCAGGAGGACCTTGCAGCAGTGCTGCTGCCTGCGTTGCGGGTTGGATAAGAAGCATACCTTGAAACCATGCACATTTGCTATTGGCTCGTCAAACAGCATGTGTGCATGTGTGCATGTGTGCAACAGCATGTGTGCATGTGTGCAGTAGCATGCGTGCAAAGCACATGTGCAATAGCAACTAAAAAAGCTACGCCTTGAAGCTTAAAACCATGCACGTATGCAAGACTGAAGCCGGGGGCGAGTGGTCACTCACAGATGGACGCAAAACATATAACAAGGGGCGAGGCAGAACGACAATGTCCACACACACCACACCATCAACAGCAACAACAGCAACAACTGCAACAACAGTAGCATGAATCAGAGCAGCAGCACAGCTCAACCTGGCGCCTCACACGTCACACCACCAAGGACCACAACAGCAACTACCCACCTGTGCTAAGCCTCCTCCAGAACTCCCTGCTGTCTGCAGAGGTGGAGGCACGCTGGAGGACACCCCCCCTAAACCCCCCACACCACCTGTGCTTGCAATCGCTGTCGCAGCAGCAGCATTCGATAGCATGAGGTTGTGAGCACGCCACGGACGTGATGAGCCCACATTGGTGTTGGATGGGCCTCCATTACTGCTGTTGCTGCTGCTGCTGATGTGCTGCTGGGGAATGGGCTGCTCGTGCAGCTGCAAGGCAAAGACAAAGTGTGTATATGTGTGTGCGCATGTTACATGTGTGTTTGGCTGCTCATGAATGTGCCAGTGTGCCACGATGAAATGAAACAAAGCCAAACAACCTAAATCAAGGCTGACGGAGGCGCACTTTTCACCCACGCACGTTGCTGTGGGCAGAGGTGGTGGGGAGGGGGGCGTTGTTATAAGGTGGATAAAGGAGGTGGTGCTGAGGGCCGAGGTCGCCTGTGATGGCAGTGGCAGTGGTGGTGCTTATGCTGGGGTACGTGAGGGTTTGGGGGATAGGGGGCGGTTTCAGGGCGTGTAGCGAATTAAAGCTGCAAGAGGGGGTGTCGATAGACATACTGCCAACCTCCATGATGGAGCTCGTGGAGTGGCGTGGGCGTGGGAGCATGGGGTCCGGCAGCTGCTGCTGCTGCTGCTGGAGGTGGTGGTTGGATGAGGGCGGGTGCAGCATCAAAAATTTGGCGTGGCCTGTAAACAAGGCGTCAAGCACTGCTTGGCTGTGTTGCTGCTGCTGCTGCTGCTGTTGGTGCTGGTGGTTGTTGAGTTGCTGCTGCTGCTGCTGCTGCTGCTGCTGCTGCTGCTGTTGTTGCTGCTGTTGGTTGAGTTGCTGCTGCTGCTGTTGTTGGTGCTGCTGCTGGTTGAGTTGCTGCTGCTGCCGCTGCTGCAGAAGGCGCTGCTTTGTGAGGCTGTGAGAGGCAAAGATCTTGAGGCCCTCTCTCTCCTTAAGAAGCGCCTCCTGGAAAGACAGCTGCTTTGTTACCTGCATGCGGTAGTGTATTTTTGAATGTGTGTGTGTGTGTATGCGTTTGTGGAGGAATGCGATTGCGTTGAGTGAGCAGTCCTCTTTTCATCATAGAGTCGCAGAGGATTCAAATTGCGGCTTTTATGCTGGGAGGGCGGCATTAGGAGATCAATTGAAGCTTTAACAACAACATTGGAGAGGCGGTTAATCTCGTGTTGCAACTGTACTTTCCTAAAAGGAGGTCTCACATTTCCAGCTTCCCACCACACCAGCTGAATACTGGTGCAAGAAATCTACTGTTTTGATCCCCATTAATGCCAGAGTGCAACACAAAGCTGCACGCAAGCGTATACCACGTAAGCACACACACACACGCACACATACACAAACATGCACACTCGCACACATACACCCACACACTCCACAGGGCCTGTATAATAAGGACACTTTTCACCAGTACAGTGTGAGTAAATTTTTATGCCTACTGGAACCCATCACGCGCATCCTTTGTAATACCTTTGTAACCACCTCGTCTATGCCCACCCACCTGTGCCTTGAGCGCTGCCGCTTCTTTGCGCCGCTCGTGCATGATGTGCATCAGATTTGCTCTGTGCACTTTCTGCTGGGCAGACTCCTGCCTCATGCCCTGAACACAGAATCAGGCAAGCAGGTGTGTGCGTGCATCCACATACATGGTTTGCAAACTTAAGTAATCGGCATCTACTTTGTTAATTTTACTTTGGCGAGCATCCACATCGGTCACCTTGAACAGTAAGAAACCTTCCAAGCCCCACACAAGCCCCACACACAAAAAATGCATTCCACAACTTCAAAGCAGAAGGGTCAACTGACAACACGACAGTTGTTAGCCTTAGGTTTGACAGGCTACCCTATATTAAAGAGGCTTTCCCCAGGAGGATGCAAAAAAAATTCCCTGACACCTACGTGCATTTTTTGGGCCTCCGGCCCAAATTGCCC
>Ga0307966_1004192_pt1 | contig 10744 bp, 11 predicted proteins | sample OrgLakmetagen646_FD_203141 | JGI IMG/M metagenome (GOLD analysis project Ga0307966, IMG submission 203141) | Saline water microbial communities from Organic Lake, Antarctica - #646 | ecosystem: Environmental > Aquatic > Non-marine Saline and Alkaline > Saline | place: Antarctica: Organic Lake... | reverse complement strand
CAATCAGTCTGATGCCGTAGGAGTAGCTGACTTTGCGGACAAATGCCTTGCTCTGTTTGATCACTGACCTTGTCTCTTTTTCTGGTGTCTTGTTCAGTCTGGCCTCTTTCTCTTCTTGAAGCTGCCTATTTTTTTTGCTATAGCTCAACTGCCCTCGCTGGCGGATATAGCTGTGTAACCCTTACCCTTCTTGTGTCAGATTTAATTTCAATTTTCGACACTGGTTGATTTTGTTTCACCAGCCACTTGCCATCAGCCAGAGACTCGGGCTGTAGGCCATCCTTGTAACCCCTAGATCTCTTCGCAGGAAATATGAGTCCTTAGTTCTTAGAGGCAAGAGCTCTGGATATTTCTACTTTTTACAAAATTAAACTTGGCTAGCAGTTGCACTTCTTGACTAAAGGCCTTTCTTTGTAAACCTTGTTTCTAAGACTAATATGTAAACTCTGTTTCTACTTTTTTACACAAGAACAACACTATTTGTTTCTCATTAAAAGTTTTTTTGAGCAGGCTAGCAGTCGCACGCTTTGACTGAAGGCTTTTTTCCAAGCTTCCGCTCAGATGCCCCTGAGGCATATATAGCGATGTAACCTTACCTTACCTTGACTGAAGGCCTTTCCTTGTAAACCTTGTAAGCTCGCTCCCAGATTGGAACAGCCTAGGCAGAATGTCATCTGATGCCTACCTATTGTCATACCTATTTCTTTGTCCCTCGTCACTAAACTCTGGAGAACCTGATTTTTTGTTGATTCACTGAAACTTAGCAATCTCATACATAAACCTAACTGTTCTGGTCAGTCGAGCAAGTGCGCACGATGTGTGTGTGGTGTGTGTGTGTGTGTGTGTGTGTGTGTGTGTGTGTGAGTGTGTGTGTGTGTGTGTGTGCGTGTGTGTGTGTGTGTGTGTGTGTGTGTGTGTGTGTGTGTGTGTGTGTGTGTGTGTGTGCGTGAATGTCATGTGCGTACGTGCGTGTGTGTTTTGTGTGTGTCCATGTGTTCGGATGCTTTTATTTGGGGGTGCATTGACATGTGTGTGTGTGTGTGTGTGTGTGTGTGTGTGCACGTAATGGTGCATGTGTGTGTATATGCGTATTTAGATGAGTGAGAACATGCATGTAGGTGTTTTGTGATTGTGCGTGCGTGTGTGTATGTGCTCATGATGTGTACTTATCAGTGTGTGTGTGTGTGTGTTTGCATGTGTTTGTGTTTGCATGTGTATGTGTGTGCACGTGTGCACGTGTGTGTGTGCACGTGTGTGTGTGTGTGTGTGTGTGTGTGTGTGTGTGTGTGTATGTGTTGGGAGTTGAAAGTGCGTGCACGTCTACAATTGGAGTCATGCTGACGCACCTGTATCTGCCACATAGAGCCCTAGAGAAGCATGAGTGAACCTCTCAGCAACAACTGAGGAAATCGACCCAAAACAGCTAGCCGCGAAACGGATGAAGTTATTACACTGCATCCACGTTCTTGTTTAAGAGTCTGTTTGTCTCTACCACAGTCAACAAGCATACATTACGTGCACAAAGGGTGTACACATATTCTCTGCACACATCAAAGCCCTCCTACTCCTACGTAAGTGCTGTGCTGCATGATGGCTCAGGGTGTGCCCACACAAACCCACACACACACGCTGCTGCTGCTGCTGCCTCCTGTGCTCCTCCAAGCACTGTCCAAGCACTGCCCAAGCACTCTAGAGACCCAGCTTGGTGCGGCGCCTGAGGAAGAAAAAGGGTTGGCCGTCAGTCAGGACTACATAAATGTACGTATGCCTTCTTTCCACATGCAATCATCCATTGACAGGGCTAGTTTATGGACAACAGCACGGCAGCGTGCACCGTCGATTAAGCGTGAGGCAGCAGCCAGCTTCACTTCGCGGCAAGAGGCCGGGAGCAGGAGGGAGACCAACCGTACACTGAACGCGACCCCACAACTCACCAGTGGCGTCTCTTGGCGTTGTATCGGATTTTGTTGTCCGTGCGGAAGCGGATCCAGTGGCTGTGTGAAGGGAACAGGGAAGCAAGCAGAATTTCATGACCAGTCCAGGAACGCGCATGGAGGCATGCAAGCAATGTCTCATTCATAAGAGAGGTAGAGCTTGCATGCATATGCTGTGTGCGTGCTCTCCAATCATGCAGCCAGGTGCACACAAGGGGAGTGCATGGCGCAGTTTTCTCAGTGCACAAACAAACACACTCACGGGATGGGCCTGTTCTGGTTCTGCTTCTTGGCCAGAGTCTTCTTAGTTCTGTGGGAGGGGATGTGGGAAAGGTGAGTGGGGGAGGGAGGGATGAAAGTGCGTGTAGACAGTTTTGAATCATGCTCTTTGACACTCACCTAAAGGACTTGTTGGACGGCATGATTTCCGGCCTCTACTCTCGAATAAAGAAGAAGGGGTTTTGAAATTGCCCTGACCGAGTTTGTGCGCGAAGTTTACTTTTCGAGGTTGTTCCTGCGTATAGTGTATATAACATTTGCTTAATCAATTCACTTGAGCAACTCCGAGAGCGATGAGCTTGCAGGCACTCTTTTTTGAGGGCGATCACCTATCTCACAGAGCAGGTGCGGTTACTGGATACTGCACCCCAGTTCTTAATTCTTTTTTTGTTCGAATCAGTGAGAATGACTCATTCAAATTAGTAGGTACTTATCCATCCGAAAGATAGGAATTTCGCCACCTTGAAATAGATCAATTAAAAGTTGCGTTCAAGCCGCAAACCTGGTTGGAGGTCGGTGAAGTGGGAAATTATGCCATTTAACACTTCTGAATCGTCGGGAATTCGAATGAACGGATAATTTTGGGATTGCTCTTCGCGTAATTTTGCACGTATAGAAGCAGTTCAACACCCCCTCGATTATTTACTTAAAGCCTGCATCTTCAGTGCGGGCGATACGGGCGATGCCCGCACGGCATGAAACATAGAGTGACAGTGCAAGTCAAAATCCTTTTTATTCCAAAAGTGCAAACCACATCCGATTTTTCAACAAGGCTTCAACAGGGCATATAGCACTGCCATTGCATGATCAAGCCTTCTTCACAGATAGACTGCAAGACAGCAACAAAATCGCTTCCACTCAATAATCAAAGCAAGCGACAAGTCAGCCTAAACAAGAGGCAAGAGGAGTAGCACCGCGTTACTCAAAATGGTTCATCATTCGATTTACAGTTTGATCCCCCGTGCGGCTAGAAAAACAGCAAATGGTTTGATACTTCTTCATATACGGGGGTAATATGAGGCTGGATTGTTGGGCTGAGACACAGGGATTGACAGGTCTTTAAACGCGCGGATATCAGGAAGGGGGATTACTTTTTATCCTCTGCGATTGCTGCCGCTGTTGCTGCTGCTCTTGGTGGTGGTGGTGGTGGTGATGGTGATGATGATGTTGCTGTTCCTGGCGGTGATGCTGCTGTTGGCTCCCATAGATTGCCGGGAAAGGTCCTCTGCTGCTCCCGTTATTGACCAAATCGCGCTGCAAAATGTGCGGGCTTACGTGAATCGTGGGGTATTGCTGCTGCTGCTGCTGCGACTGTGGTGCTCCTCGCTGCTGGGAATTTTGGGGGTGCTGTTGAGGATGCTGTTGGGGGTGCCGTTGCTGCCCAGGCTCATTTTTTGGATCCACAATGGGCTGGACAGAAGGCAATGGCAGAGGTGGCAACAATGCAATGTCTTCTTGCAAATCCTGAAGGGCAAGCCTTAGATCCTGTGCAACGGAGCAGTCCACATGGTAACAATAAGCAGGGGTAACTAGCCTTGTCTAAGAACTGGATGGTGCGTGCAATGCGGCACATAAGCAGGCGAATTAGATATGTACCTACAAAGCAAATCTGTACTTGTACTTACATAGCTGTAAAATGGCCTTATTTCGGACCTTTTCAAATTCAACAGTTAACACAGATCACCCATTTTAATGGAGGACAGCATAGATCATTTGATTTGATGCCTTTAGTCAAGTACTGGACTTAGCCTGAATGGCCTATGATGTAATTTCGGTGGTAAGGGTCTTTTAGGTGCTGGCACCCAAGTGCCCCTTCCCTCAATCATGTGAACACTACCAGGGCGCCTTTTTTTTCCGTTTATCATCTTACTACGTTTAGCACTCAGCAGTCAGCTCCTTTGTCGCCTTCATTACCTGCAAACTGACCCTGACTTGTCCTGTCATGCACTTTGCAAGTTGAAATTTAACCTGCAGGGATAATGTGTGATGTGGCAAATAACAAAGCATCAAACTGTGAAGTTCACCAACAATGCTGTAGGTAAAATCATTGCAATTTGCAGGGGGAAAAGTCTTGGGCAATATGCAAACAATTCAACTCTGTAAAAGCATTCAATTGCCTGGTTTGAGTGCTACAGCTGGCCGCTCCTCTTTCCTTTATAACGCCCTTTCAGACTATTACCTGGGACATGCACGACTTTAACTGACGATTTGTGAGGTGAGGATTGCAGGCTGAGAGCAAGTCCTGTATCAAATCAGGCAACAGGAGTCAGATTAAAAGTTGTATGTGAAACAACTGCGGCACACACATGTGTGCGCTATCGAAGTTAAAGGCCGCGTTGCTATTAGGGATATGCTGCCGTATAATATGATAATACACAACCTGCAAAATGCTCTGCTTCAAAACCTTCCTGGCGTGCTATTGCCGTGACCTTCTGCAGTATGCTTTACCTTGAATTCGTTCTCACTCAGCCACCCATTTCCATTGGTATTCACACAAGCAAATAGCTCAGGCAGCTTCATCTGGGTATGAAGTGTATGAGAGAATGTATGAGAGAAAGAAGTCAAGGTGTCTCCACCTCGCGATGATGACTTAGCAGTGGGTGAACCCCACGGCCTGCTGTTGAATAAATGTATGGAAGCGTGGGATGAGGTCAGAGGCTTGTGTGGCGCTGATTGCACGCTGATGCCACGTGCAAGCACAAGCGCCTATGTTGCACAAGCTCCAATAAGCCGTGAAATACCTTGCACGCGGAGACGCATGCGTAGGTTGATAGTTATTAAACGCACGCACACTCACACACTCACACACACACACACACTCACACACACACACACACACACACACGCACTCACACACGATCAATCAATCATTGTGGGGGGCATTGTATAAGGCGCTAAGGTGCCTTATAACATCCTCCATACCTTGTTCAAGAAAAGAAAGTCACTGATGATCAGGAGGGCATCTGTGGCACTGGATGTTTCGTACGTTTTTTGCCTGGCAACCGAAGTTGGGAGGCGAGGTTGTGAAACCGATCGAGCCATATATGCGCAATAGATTCAAATAAATTATTTCGATTTAGCCAGCAAATAGTATTGAACGCTCTGAGATTGGTTCCAGAGCATGGCCTTTTTCTGGCTCAGCCCTGTGCGGTTGGAGGTAAGGCTTGTAGCCTTGAGACAACTTGCCTCATGAGCATTAATTACCATGCCATGAATTGTTAGCCACACATTACCCATCCTTGAGACAAGTGTTTCAATTAGCACACACATACCACAGGATGCCAGCCGTGTACTCCGAGGTCTTGGGCTTATCCTGGCACGCAGGGCAGCTGATAGGTGAGTTCTACTGCTACTGTAACTTGCCTAATGTGTGGTGGCCAGGCTTTACAAACCTAAGTGTGCATGTGGTTAAGTTGGATCAGCCAGATAACCTCTACCCTCCTGCACAATACACAGTGACTTTGTAAGGCGTGCGGCAGCCGTGGACACGCAACGTGCCGTGCAGTATGCCTCCGATTTGCTAAAAAAGGCAGGGGAGGAGGTGCAGCAGGAGCAGACACAGACGAACGCTTCAGCTGCCTCAAGTGGCTTTAATTCTCAGCAGCAGCAGTACGAGCCAGCATCTGCATCTGGATCACCAGCTGCATCAGCACCCGCTCCAGATGCTGCCCCCCCTGAAGCAAGTCAAAGCTTTCAGGACAGCGGCGTCAGCAGCAGTAGCAGTGGTGCAGGCTCCTGGGGCTCAACAACAAGTACTGGAGCATCGGTCCTCTCCTCAGCACCTTTCGCAGCTGCAGGGACCGCAGCTGCACCAGTCATGCCCTTTTCTGCCACAGCAGCCTCCCACGAGCGAGCAGGTACACACCCCTTCTCTGCCCCCTACAGCACTAGCATCGGAGACATACCCATCGGCTCCTCCAGCAGCAGTAGCAGCAGCAGCAGCTCCAACAGCAGCAGTAAATCAAATGCCAGCATTCATGCCCCAAGCCCCGGATTTACATCTGCGGCTGCTGGGGCAAACTGGGAGCCAGGTCCGATCGCATCTGCGGTCACCGCAGACGACAGCACCAGCTCGCCACCCGTGTCTTCTTCAGTTGCTCACCAGACCAGCCCCAGCGCCTCAGCTACCGCCAGCAGCCCTACACCACAGGCCACCCATGCAGCTCAACCGGCCCCTGCCACCCCCCCCCCTAAAAAGGCGGCTGCTGCACGCAAACAGCTGCGCGAGCGAAGAGTGCCTGAGTCGCCTTTCGGGCGGGCCATGGGCTTTGCTGGGTTGGGGGCTGGGCTTGTGATGGGCAGCTTGTCGGACAGCCTGGGGAGGGCGTGGGCAGGGGGTAGCAAAACGGCGCAGCAGACAGAGGTGTGCACGTGCGTGTTTGTGCGTGTTTGTGCGTGTGCATGTGTATATGTGTATGTAATTTTGCATTTGCGTGTATGGTGCGTGCTTAGGATTAAGGGTTTCAATAGGTAGGCAGCACGCTTTGTTGCCTGCATTCTAGACCACAGGGTCAGTAGGGAAAGTCCCTGTTCCTTTTCCCCCCCGTATTACAAAGAGCAACGCAGGGCAACTTGAACTTTCAGTACTCACCCTTGCACCCTTGCATGCACACTCATGAACATACCCCAGTGGTGTACAGACACCACCCCTTGTATGCACAGTAACGTACGTACACCCCTGAATACTCATGCGCAACCTGTGTGTCTGTGTGTGTGTCTGTGTGTGTGTCAAAACAAACCACAGGGTGACGGTAAGAAGCCCTTGTACTCTCCCTACCTCACGGAGGGCAACGCAGAGCGGTTGGCCAATGCGCTGTGTCGCATGCGAGGGGCGGCTCTGAAGCTGGGTCAGATGCTGTCCATCCAGGATGAGAACGTCATGCCCCCACAAGTGCGGGAACGTAGTGTGGAGTTTGTCTAGAACAATAACGTCATGCCCCCACAAGTGCGGGAACGTAGTGTGGAGTTTGTCTTGGACGAAAATGTCATGCCCCCACAAGTGCGGGAACGTAGTGTGGAGTTTGTCTTGGACGAAAATGTCATGCCCCCACAAGTGCAGGAATGTAGGGTGGATTTAACTAGGACAAATACATCATGCCCCCACAAGTGCAGGAATGTAGGGTGGAGTTAGAGTAGATGCTGTGTTCCCTTCCTTGACGCCATGCAGGTGTGAGAAATGTCTATCACAATTTGGCTAAGTACTGTTTGTCCAGGACATAGGAATGCTGTGTCCTACGAAAAAGCAGGAAAGCGTGGAAGAGTAGCATAGGCTTAATGCTGTCTAGCCTAATGATGAGTGCAATTTGCCCCGCAGGGGCGCAACATGAAGGGGGCTCCATGCAGGTGTAGGCAAATGCATCCTTCAGTTACCTCCATGCATGCAGGCGAATAGAGGCAGAGGGTCAGTTTGGGATGAGCAAGCTGGCGTGGCCATCTTGATGATTATTTGTTTGCACTGTGTGTGCATTGCGTGTGTGTGCTTCAAATTGACGACTGTGTATGTGTGTGCGCGTGCGCGTGTGCCATTTTCACCAAGCCTAACGCAACGGGTAGCAATTCTAGATCGATGGACTTATTCGTTGATCGGCCAAGGGGGTGAGATACCGTGTGGGAGAGTACACGCGTAAGGGATGTAGGTCAGCTCGTTGCAAAGAAAGTGCTCAGCTGCTGCATTTTAAAGAAAGACGAGCAACGATCAGTTTCAAATATTTTGTACCCCACGACTGCAGGAAAGAACAGAGGACCCAAACCTGTGCCCCAAAAGCAGAACATCATAGCTAGGTGCAACGCATGCACCCACACCCACACATACACACACTTACACATACACACACACGCACACACACACACACACACACAGGTACAAGCAGCTCTGGAGCGCGTGCGTGAGGGTGCGGATGTCATGCCCCGATCTCAGTTGTCAGATCAGCTGGACTCAGAGCTTGGAGAAGGCTGGCAGGAGAAGCACCTTCTGGAATTTGACTGGCAGCCACGTGCTGCTGCAAGCATTGGTCAGGTACGGCACGGGGGGGGGGAGATGAGTGTGCAGGAGTTTGTTGTTGATGGGAGGAATTGGAAGAGGAGCTGTAAAAGCTGGGGCCCCCAGTTATCTGACAGCAGCTTGTACAGTGTGGTCCAGTATGGTATGCAGGGAACACGAGTCGAGGTCATTTTCAATAAGATGGAATATGTCACGAGGTCGTTTTCAATAAGATAATCTATGCCATTTGGCGGAGAAGTTGGGAGAGGATTTGCTCGAGCTTTGGTAAGCGGCTGCACATGCTGCTGTGGGAAAGAGGGGTGGGGCGAGTGGGGGTTTTGGAGACTGTGAAGGATGGATTTACGTTGTTCACAACGGGTTGATGTATTCATCTTGTGTCCTTTAAAGATTGTTGTGAGCATTGCAGACTGAATGCTGATCTGCACCTCATGTTGTGAGTATTGCAGATTGAACGCTGACCTGCTTTTCATGTTGTGAGTATTGCAGATTGAACGCTGACCTGCTTTTCATGTTGTGAGCATTGCAGATTGAACGTTGATCTGCTTTCAGCCTGCTGAATTCCTTCAATCATCCATCGCACGCACAAGCGTATAGAGTCGTGCTGCTGATGATTGGGGCATAGGCTTGTGTAAACCAAAATGAGTCAACCATACGCAACGTGCCGTGCTGCAGGATTGGGCAGGGCATCGCCTATGTAATTTGTTTTTTTTCTACATATCTGTTTACACGTGCACATATGCACGAGTGCTATGCGGATGGAAGGAAAAAGCCTTTTTGGAGACGAACTTTCTGGCGCAAGCATGTTCATGGTCGCACACTGCACGCACATATGTAGGGTTGGCCAGAACCGTATATATACACTGTATATGACCGTATATATGGTGAATTCCCTGCCAAAAATACCGTATACACACCGTATATATATGGTTCTGGCCAACCCTACACATATGCACCAGTGCTGTGCTGAAAGGCAGGCAGCAGCAACCATCATGCTTACTCTACTTGATGGCATGTTTACTTTTGATGGTCGCACATTGCACGCACAGTTGCGCAGTGCTGTGCTGGACTTCAAGCAGAGTGTCCACTGTCCTGCTATATTAAACTTGATGGCACATTCACTCTCATTAATCACAACAAATAGCACACACTGTACGCAACAGGTGTCGTGCACTGCACTGCACGCAACGATTGTCACATGCAAAAATAGTGTACACTGCACTGCACGCAACAATTGTCACACGCTCTGTACGTACTACACTACATGCAACAATTGTCACATACAAAAATACTATACACTGCACTGCACGCAACAATTTTCACACGCTGTACGTAACAGGTATCGTACAAATATGGTCCACTGCATGCAGCAACTGTCACACACACAGCAAGTGTCGTACACTGTACGTATCACATGTTGCACCCAACACATTACACGCACAGGTGCACAGTGCTGTGCTGAAGGACGGACGGAGCATAGCCATGAAGGTGCAGTACCCAGGAGTGGCTCGCTCCATTGAGAGTGACGTGGACAACCTCATGCGCCTGATTGTGATGTCAAACATGCTGCCTAAGGGCCTGTACGTGGAGAGCGCTGTCAAGGTGTGCGCAAGTATATGTGCGAATATATAGAGAGTATATATCTATTATGTTACGTGAGGAAGAGAGAAAGAGAGAGAGAGAGAGAGAGAGAGAGAGACATAGTTCGGAGGTTATTGTACGTGTTTGCTGTTGTTGTTGCTCTTCTGCTGCCCAACGTTTTGTATATTGGATGGTCTGCGCGTGGAGTGTGCTCCAAGGTGGGGGTACATCGAGCTTGCGCATGAGTATGGTCACACATGGAAGGCCACCTGACAGGCACGAATGCACGCACACAGCAACACACACACTTACACACATACACGCATTTACATACTTGCACACACAGGCCGCCAAACGCGAGCTTGCGCTTGAGTGTGATTACACATGGGAGGCTGCCAGCCAGGCACAAATGCACGCACACAGCAACACACACATTTACACACATTCATACACACGCATTTACATACTTGCACACACAGGTCGCCAAACGCGAGCTTGCGCTTGAGTGTGATTACACATGGGAGGCTGCCAGCCAGGCACGTTTTAAGCATCTGGTGGAGGCAGACTCAACCCTGGCAGGAAAGGTGAGGGATGGGATGAGCGGAGGGATGTGTTTTGCCAGTGATTCCTTTGTACTAAGGGCTATTTTTTGCCAGTGGTTGTTTTGTATTGCGTGAGGGTTGTCTTTTGCCAGTGGTTGTTTTGTATTGCGTGAGGGTTGTCTTTTGCCAGTGATTTTTTTGTATTGCGGGAGGGTTGTCTTTTGCCAGTGATTGTTTTGTATTGCGGGAGGGTTGTCTTTTGCCAGTGATTTTTTTGTATTGCAGGAGGGTTGTCTTTTGCCAGTGATTGTTTTGTATTGCGGGAGGGTTGTCTTTTGCCAGTGATTGTTTTGTATTGCGGGAGGGTTGTCTTTTGCCAGTGATTGTTTTGTATTGCGTGAGGGTTGTCT
>Ga0307966_1004189_pt1:0-7500 | contig 10746 bp, 12 predicted proteins | sample OrgLakmetagen646_FD_203141 | JGI IMG/M metagenome (GOLD analysis project Ga0307966, IMG submission 203141) | Saline water microbial communities from Organic Lake, Antarctica - #646 | ecosystem: Environmental > Aquatic > Non-marine Saline and Alkaline > Saline | place: Antarctica: Organic... | reverse complement strand
ATCAGAGTTCATGGTTCCGGGGTCCTGAACTTCCGCAGTCGTACGCAGTGTTGCACATCCTCCCTTTTGCTTTGTGGTGGGGGTACTGACCTAATCAGAGTTCATGGTTCCAGGGTCCTGAACTTCCGCAGTCGTACGCAGTGTTGCACTTCCTCCCTTGTGCTTTGTGGTGGGGGTGCTGACCTACTCAGAGTTCACGATTCCGGGGTCCTGAACTTCCGCAGTCGTACGCAGTGTTGCACTTCCTCCCTTTTGCTTTGTGGTGGGGGTGCTGACCTTATCAGAGTTCATGGCTCTGGAGTCCTGCTCACACGGCTTTGTGTTACAAGAGCGCAATGTATGCACGTAATTTTGATGGAATCAATGTTAACAGTTACAGAGAAGGGGTTTTTGTTGTGCTGCTACATCTGGGTTCAACTGCGTGCGTGCATGCGTTTGTGGGTGGGTAAGTGTTGTGTGTGTTTGTTCGCGTGCAGCTCGTTGTTTGTATGTTAAAACGTGACTTACTGTGCGTTACATTCTGTGGGAAATTGCTCTTCAGGTTGCCACCAAGTTCCACTACACCAAGCAGACCATGCCTGAAAGGTTCACACACCACACCACCCTCGAGGTCATCTGGACCATCATTGTGAGTAGAAAACCTTGAAGCTCTTTTGAGGGGAAAACAGCTGCCGTGAGAGAAGAAAGACACACACACACACACACAAAACAGCTGCCGTGAGAGAAGAAAGGCACACACACACACACATCGGCAAAGGGGCTTGAGCATGTGCTCACTTGCAACAAACTACACTGTTGTACATTATTCCGCAACTTATTTGGCCGTGTCACAAGCTGGCACAGTGTGCCTGCCTTGCGCAAGCAACCTGGTGTTTACTTTTCCTTCTGGGCTACAATATTCACGTGCGTTGAGGTTGAGCAGCCATCCCAGGCTGACTGCCTGTTTAAGCCAACTGACCTTTATTCACGTGCAGTGTTGCCACTAAGCGCTCAGTTGCCAGGCATTTCACTGCTGCCGTCGGCACGTGTCGTCAAGTGTGCTGTGTTTCTTGCATGTATTTGTGCCGCAGCACGTGTTTGTGTCCATGCCTTTCCTAGTTTTCTTTTCCTTTGGTGGGGGAGACTCACGCCACTTCGGGCCAATGTGTCTCCTTTTCCTTAATTGTTGCAGGGAGTGTTTTGCTGCCTGTGTAGTTTTTTTCTTTTTCTTTGCACGCCTTTGCACGCCTTTGCACGCCTTTGCATGCCTTTGCATGCCTTTGCATGCCTTTGCACGCCTTTGCACGCCTTTGCACGCCTTTGCACGCCTTTGCACGCCTTTGCATGCCTTTGCATGCCTTTGCACACCTCTGAAAGGATCAAGTACTGCTGGATAAGTCTGCTCTCTGAATGCCATCATGCTGCGACACGCATGGACTGCACGAGTCAGGTACTGCTGGTCAACTGTGCTCTCTGAATGTCATCATGCTGCGATGATGACACTCAGAACGCATAGACTAGGCGCGGAGTACGGCCGTCCAGCTCTCCTGGCAGGCACACCCTGCTCGCAGGGTACATGCTACTTGTGTTTGCTAGTGTATGACCCAAAAGCCGTCTCATGAGCATGCTGCGTCATATATAAAAACAAGTACAATTGTGCTCATTGTTTTTTTTGTATGACCTTTCCCATCCGTTGACGCAGCCCACCCTCATTGTGCTAGCCATTGCGGTGCCCTCCTTGACCCTCATCTACTCCTTGGACCAGCACACAGACCGCCCTGGTGAGTGAGGATGGGTCAGACTGAGCTGCCAAGCAGCAACAGTCTCCAACTTGTATGAAGCAGTCCAATTTGTATGAAGCAGTCTAATTTGTATGAAGCAGAGGTGTCGTCGAATGCTTGAACATGAGGAACGATACCCTGCACAGTAAAGGCGCCTTTCGACATCCACTCCCTACTTCCACATTGTGCGCATGCCCAATCTTAATGGCTTTAATCGCCTTTTTAAAAAATGTGGTTGCACCGGCTGCGACCAGTGTACGTTTGACCATAAGAAATGGTGCTGGTTGAGACCAGTTTTGAGCTGACTTTATCATTTACTACTCAGTGGCTGAGACCAGCCTCCCCCTTAAGCTTTACAGCTTACTTAAAACTGGTTGCTGACGAAGTCCAGCAAAAAAAACGGCAGCCTCACATGTGGCTGCTGTTATCCACTATGTAAACCCCTCTCCAGGGGGACACTGGACGTAAGTCAGGGATGTGTGATACGCTGTACTTGTATAACACGTCGTATCGTAATTAACGCGTATTTTCCGTATTGAACAAATTGGGCTGGCCGTATCATATGACTGCAAAGTTTGCCGAATTTTGCTAATTTTTGGCCTTTTTAGGCAGTTTTCCAATGGCAATTTCCGCCCCCTAAACAGCCTTGCAGCCCCTAAACAGCCTTGCAGCGGGCATCCAATGCTGTAATATAATATATTAGTAACATACAATATATAGGAAAAGAGTAGGAAACGTTTTGGGTAATTTTGGGGTGAATCAGGTTCATTTTGAGTCAAAAACCGGCACTCCCAAGATTGTTGAAAAACGATCGTATTATCTGCGTATTTCATATATAGCATGTATGTTAGCGTATGGAGGTCCCAAATGAACGTATGACACATCCCTGGCAGAACCCAAACATTTGCAATTAATATGAAACTATATGGCTTGATCGTTAATACAATTGTTTTGGCTGAAATACACGGCCCTGCTGGCCAGGACGAGTGTGTAGCCTTAGCATTGGGCACATGGCCCAATCAATGCACGTGTACTGGGCCACCACGCCCCACCTTGAGCTCATTTCACCCCCGAAACGCTGTCAGTATATCAGACTTCTGTTGTGGTACAGACTGAAAGCTAAACACAAGGTTTGATGGGAGTCAGTTTGTTGACCCATTTGGGCAACCCCCTGCAGGAACTCTATAGAAATAGGGTGGTAGTTATAAATCCCGCCAATCATCGCGTCTTTTCACTTCATGATTTTGCCGAATATCCATTTTTAGATATCCCAAATCAATAATAGAAGTCACCAATTCAGTGGGTGATCTGCTAGGGTAATTTGGCAGCAAAAAGTGGGGCTCACGCCGCGGCTGGTAATACACAGGTGCCCCTTGTGTTGTACTGTGACGCTGATCCTTTCTATTACTGAACAGTTTTGAACTCAGACAGTTTCTGGCATAAACGCTCTATGTTCATGTCCCTACTGCACAGGCCTCACCGTGAAAGTAATCGGCCGACAGGTTAGTATGTTCTAGAATGCTCTTATGTTGCCATATTGATTGTTTAAAGTACCGGAGTTAGATAATAAGGGTTTTGCAAAATGCACAACCAGCTTATCAAATAAGACTAACAGCATTTTAAACTCTTCACCTACTAACTGATCGTCCCATCATTCATTGCTGCCGCCCATTTGGCATGACAGTGGTATTGGAGCTATGAGATGCACGACCACCTGCAGCAGAAGCTCGTGGACCCAGAGCGTCTTGCAGCCATTGCTGAGAGGTCCATCTTGTCAAAGTAGATAGTAGGCTGTCTGCTGCAGATCCGAGGACAAGGATCCCTAAGCTTGTGTAAAATCAACGTACTTGATATGTTCTGGGTGATGTTATTCAAGTACACTGCTTCTAGTTTCTAGCCTGAGGCTGATGATGTTTTTGTGCTAGCAAAGTGTGTTGGAACCCGTGTACCTTGGGGACCATAGTGAGGACGTACATCCGTAACTCTGGACTGCTCGCGCGGAGAGAGCCCTGGATGAAGAATCGGAGAATGGCAAGTTTACAAATCTACAAAAAAAAGGCCTTCAGTCAAGAAGTGCGACTGCCAGCCTGCTCATAACACGCAATTAGTTCTGGCTCAAAAAAGTAAACACATCGTGGGCTCCTGTTTGTGGGGGAAACAGAGGTGCATATTTCCTGCGGAGAGAAATCACGTGGGGATTGGCGCAGTGGAAAAGGGTAAGGGTAAGGGTTACACAGCTATATCCGCCAGCGAGGGCAGTTGAGCTATAGCAAAAAAAATTGGCGCAGTGGAAAAGAACATGCTGCTCATCTTGCACATCATCAGTATTACACAGGTCACAGTTGGGGGAGTTACTTTGGTTCCATGTCGCTGTCCCAAAACGTAGGGTGTGGACATGAAGTGTGTTGACTTGGCGTATTACATAGGTCAAGGGTAGATAGCAAACTCCCTACTACAAGGTTGAAACGACCCGAAAGTTAATGTATTGCCAAGACTGGCTAAATATCCCAACTCCCCAAAGACTCAAGAATGACAGCTAATATGAATTCTGGCAGCACTTTTGGAGGTGCATGTGCATAACCAAGCATCATACGCAGCAACAGCGCTAGCTGGAACTTGTGGCCCCTATTCGGAAAGAGTGGGCCTTCACTTATGGTTAGGGTTTACACACACAGATGGGAGTTGCATCTTAAACAAAAAACGGCTCTCAGTCAATTGGGACTAAAGTGTTCAACCCTCAATCCAACAGAAGCAGCTCTGTTGAAAGCGAATCCTGGAGACACAAGCATCGTCAAAACTATAAACATAGCCGAGCTAGCAGGAATTGTTGCTGCTTTGATCAAAGAACACGCCCAAATTGCCACGGACAGTGCTGGTTCAATTTGGCAAATAAAAGACGCAACCTCTACCCCCAGCGCATGAAACGGCACAAGCACGCCAAGTTGCTAGAAATCATTATACACCACATCCAGCAATCTAACGACACAATCTATCTCTACAAGGTCAAAGCCCATGCTGGCATTCTTGAGAACGAGTGCGCTGATGCCATAGCAAAACGCTCTGTGATAGCAAAATGAAAGTGGCCATGACATCCACATTAACACTGATGCCCATACCCACTCATCCATCTCCTGGCCAGCAAGGATGGAAACCCTTCCCTCAGCTTACCTATCAGATACCCAAAGAACTGCCAACCAAGGCCTCCAGCAGAAAGGCTCTCCATTTTCTCAGATCTTGATGCTGTAAAATCAGGCATGTACGTCCAACACAAACTACGTCCTGAATCAAAAGATATTGCAAACCATCAGTCTATGAAATGCTAAACAAAATACCAAGAACTGAGCAAACAAGACACAGTTGAGAAAGACATCCGTAATTTGTTTTGAAATTGCAGCACCTCTGGAGAAAAGAAAAGTGTCTTGATCTGCCGGACAGGTTTGATATGCAACCAAAAGCGTGCCGCTCAATACAATTATATAGAAAGCCCACTGATCTGCCCCATCTGCCAGAAGAAAGACGGCACCTATCATATGCTGCCAGGCTGCAGTCATCCCATTATTAATAATATGTAAGTTACAGGCACAACGCTGCTGGGCAAATGCTTCTCAAAGCGATCCAACAAGGTACACAGTGTGCATGCCTGCTAGCACAAGCAGATGTAGGCAGTTGTGAAACATAGGTACAACAAGGCATCATACGCCTTCACAAGAGACACAGATAGCATTGATCCCAACAAGGCTCTTACCTTCCAATCTCAAGGCGCAAAAGCGGCAACAATTTAGCAATCCAGAAGCAACCAGTATAGTTACCCCGACCCAGCAATCACATCCCAAGCAAAATTTAACGAACACGTATTAAACTAGGTCTGCCAATATTGCAAGAAAAGCTGCCCATGATGAACGAGCAGATGGCGCTGCCAACCCATACTGGCTATGAAACCAAAAGACATACAACCAAACATTCAATTGTAATTATGTACTGTGTAGACACCTCACCTACCCGACAAGCAAAAAAGGCACGAGAAACACATAAGCTGCGAATGCCTCGCTTACTCGGACGCCGCAAAGCCCTCCACACCATCCTGCTAAAAGCAACAGGCACCATCTACAGCAGCCACACAAGGAACCCACTCCACAGCCCCGGAGTTACTGGCCTACATGCCACAGCACCCGTGAAGAAATAAAGCTTACATGCAATCAGATCCGCAACACGCATCATACAGATGGGACGAGACATTGAGCACAACCCCCACAAATTTCCGAGCAATACTTCTGGTGGTGTGCAGGTTTCTGCCTCCCAACCACCTGATCCCCAATGAAAAGCTTCTCTTGTTCTTAGTCTCCAGGTGGGATGTTGTGTGACTCTGCATCCATTGGGTGGTGCAGAACACAAAATTGCACCTTTCCTAATCCATGCCGATAGTGATTACACTATTTGTGTTCTTTTTGTTCAGTTGGCTGAAATTTGGATTTACATGGGGGGACCTAACAGGCCAAAACCTGGCGTTAATGCGATGGTCAATTTCTGCCTAATTAAAAATCAAACCTGTGGCTGCTTACACCAGCCTGCATTAAAAAGAAAAGGCAAGCGAGCAAATACCCCTGCGTCTGAGAAAATTCCAAGTCTTCCGAATGTGTCCGATCTACTCCTGCCCCACCACCTGCCTTGCTTCTTGTTGTAAAGCAAACAGATGGCCCAGATCCAAAGCATGTGTATCTGGGGCGGCTGACCCTCCTTGCGGTATTTCGCTTCTTTGACTGGCAAACGCCTGTGTGTGTGTATGTGTGTGTGTATGTGTGTGTGTGCATGGTGCGTGCATGTGTGGGTGTGGGTGTGGGTGCGGGTGTTTGCAGCAAGTGCACTCACACCTTTGCCACTTGGGCTCGGGCACTTCACTCAGCCTACACACGTAATGACAACCTACAACCTAATAAGCTATTCAGTGTGCGTTAGGCTACAATGCAGTCTCACCTTCATCGCATGGGCTATAGCACCACTTGCGGCCAAAGATGTGGACACATGTCCGTAATATCGATGCTCTAGCATGTGTTGTTATATTGGCACAGTACTGCAATCTCACCTTTGCCACATGGGCTAGAGCACTCTTAACATCGTCTGGTAGCACACTGCCTTGGCGCTGCTGCTGCTGCTGCTGCAGCTGCTGCTGCTGCTGCAGGCTTCCTAGTGCCTGCCCGTCTATATCCATATGCTCTGAGCTCCCTGTGTGTAGACGTGCGTATATGTGTATGCGTGCGGGCGCGTGTTTGTGTTTGCGTGGACATGTGCGCCACCCTCAGCGTATGCCTACATTGAAGTGACGTTTTAATTCAACAGGCTTTTCATTTTTCTACACGTGCAACGGACGTCATCTGCATCTGCGTTTGTGTGTGTGTGTATGTGTGTGTGTGTGTGTGTGAGAGAGAGTGTGTGTGTGTTTGTTGGTAGGCGTGCACATGCATGTATGTGCGTTTATTAGTGAGCGTGCACACACGCGCATGTGATTGTGCGTGTGCGTGCGTTTGTGCCATATTCTCGTACTACAGCAAGTGTCAGTGCACACGCACAGATGCTAACGATCCAGATGAAAGCTCTCACACACAGAGAACACGACACACATGCAGAAATCAAGGCCATCCTCTCCCAACTCTTCACACACACACACACACACACACACACACACACACACACACAAGCTCTCGTAACCCTCCCACACACCAAATCCCTCAGCGACAGCCACAGC
>Ga0307966_1004188_pt1 | contig 10746 bp, 10 predicted proteins | sample OrgLakmetagen646_FD_203141 | JGI IMG/M metagenome (GOLD analysis project Ga0307966, IMG submission 203141) | Saline water microbial communities from Organic Lake, Antarctica - #646 | ecosystem: Environmental > Aquatic > Non-marine Saline and Alkaline > Saline | place: Antarctica: Organic Lake... | reverse complement strand
GTCCTTGGTGAAGATGACGTGCACCTTGCGGGTGGAGAAGCCGCAGATGTCGGGGCCGAACATGATGGAGTAGGGTGTCTCCCCGCCGAAGCTCTCCATTTGGGAGGCACTGTGTGTGGGTGTGCGGAAGGAGTGGGGCTGCATTCAATTGGACCACGGACAGTGTTACAGCATTTAATGCTGTGCGAGAGGGGGCTGGGATTAAAGCAGGGGACATGTTTAAGGGCGCTTGCATGCAACCCACCTCGACTCGGGGATGACCTTGATGTAGCCACCGCCGCAGTCCAGGTCCTGCTCGTGCTTGACGGAGAACTGTGCGCGTATGATGTGATGAGTGAGCGGGGAGGAGTGTGGGGTCCTGGGGCGTGGTGATCAGAGAGTTTTAAGGGGAGGTCTTGTCTGTCCCTACCTGCACCACCAGATCCTTGCCGGTGTTGTCGAATGTCTTAGGCATCTCCGAGTAGATGGTGGAGAACTTGCTGTCCTCCGCCGTCTGGATGCCCTTGTCTATCTCCTCATCGCCGAACCACTTCCCTGGGCTGAGCTTAAACTCGCCAGCAGCGCCGTCCGCCTCCTTCCAGCTTGACTTCTTCCACCGAGACTCCCAAGTGGCTGCAGGGTACAAGTTTGCATGTTGGTTGAGGGGTGCGAGGACTGTTGAGACGGGAGCAGATGCAAGCAGGATTCTTGGAAGAACCTTCTCAGTCTGGAGGGTGCTGGTAGATACACACACGGCATGTGTACATTAGCTGTAGGCACTCACGGTCAAAGGTCTCCTTGAGGTAGGTGGTGGCAGAGGCACCCAACACCAGGCCAACCAGGGCGGCAAGCACCAAGGAACTCCTCATCCTTCCCTGCACGACTGCTAGCTAGAAAAAGAATATGAAACTAATAATACTGGATACCAAAATAGGAAAGCTTCTGTAAGAAAGGGCTGTCTGTTCATTTTTCGAAAAGCAGCGATGAATATCAGAACAAATTTAAGGACAGGACTGCACGTCTCCCTGTATCGCGCATCTCTCTGTCTCTAGACACGGTGAAATTTACAGGTTCAATCGGGAACCACCGCCTGTCGGACGAATTATAATTATCAGTACGCAAAAATTAAGAACAATCGACGACCATTAAGGCTCTTTCCTATTTTGGGCTGCAGTCCCAAGAAATCGGAAAAAGGGCTTAAAGCTCGACGAACTTGTAATAGCACGCGAACGGCATTTTTAGGGTTCATTAAAATGCGTGAAAGTCCACACATTCAGCCCCATTTTTTGCAGCAAGCGTTGACGTTTATTTGGCCTTGAGGCGCCCAGAACCTGACCTCAAAATTGGAGATTCAAAATTTGCCGTCATCTTAAGTCTACAAGGTGTTTAGGGGGCAGCAAACGCGATCGTGTGCTTTAATTCAGGAAGAGATGTATGTGCTGGCATCACACCTTTAACATGCTTTGAACTTCTCTTCATAGCTCAATTCATGCCAGCGGTGCGGGCGACACGTACGGGGATGTGATCAAGCTGCTGTGGGCTGCAGCATAACGTATCACGTATTACATATAACATGAAACATATCACATGTAATATATATACAGGACCCCGTTTTTTGCTGCCAAGTAACATCACCTTCTGCATCAGTATGTGTGTGTGTGTGTGCATGTGTGTGTGTGTGCAGCTGTTTCAAAGTTGCCTGTGTACAGCAGATGACGGTATAAAATGAGCAGATTGACAGTATGTAATGCACATACTTGGTCTTTCCTACATGTCAGTATTGCGCTTAAAAGCTAGCAAAAGGGGTTCCCCAGAGAGCACGAAAAACCACCACACTTACCTGATCTGGGACTTCGTAGCCCCCTTATATAAATTCCGTTACAAAGCATTAGCATTATTCTTTTAAGGAAAGCACAAAACACATAATGTTTCCTACTGAGGCTTTAACTCATTGCACCTCCCTTTTCAGCCCCCTCTATCTCTTGACAACCCCCACTTCTATGTCAAGAGTCTAGGCAACTCAAGCGCAGTGATCTGACTCAAGTTGAAAGCAAGAGTCTGCATGTCTTTCAAGGTAAAAGCAACCCAGGACTGGGCAGCCGCCTCTCTCTTTTTGGTTCTTCTCCTCTATTTCTGACATGGTGGGATGCTTTATGGCTTGAGCATAACAGTGTCTTCCTAAACATTGCCGGAAGTGTTTACACCTTGGCGTTATTTTAATTCACTTTACTGCAAAATCCTGTATATTAACACGCGTAATGAAAGGCAGCTGTATTATATCTCAATGGTCTGTTCAATTACCTTTGTCACTAACAGTGCGGCTTGCTTGGCTGTTACTTAAAAGTTACAGAGGTTACAGAAGTTACAGAGGTTACAGAAGTTACAGAGGTAGCCATCAGTCAACAGTGTGATGCTAGGCTTGACTGTCACTTACAATGCTATTTCCATGTCTGTGTTCTCTTTGATAGATACTGTGCTCTTTGGCAGGGCCTTGTTGTATGCTGGGGTAAAGGAGTGTTACGGTATTTGGTAAGAGGAGTGTTTGCTTACTTACCATTGCTGATTTAAGGGAACTGCTCGAGTCATTCTTTAAGCTGCTGTAAGCCCAGTTTCAATTCAGATCTATCAGAGGGAGCAGCTTTATCTTTTGGTGGTCCTTCTCTGAATCAAGCTAATAGTCTCAGCATTGGTAGAACAGCCATAAATGCTTCCGCCTCCGCTTTTAAAGTAGGTGCGCATATGGCGTGTTAGCCATGCAATCAATCAATCAGTACACCAAATGAATTTCAGTACACCAATGATTCTTAAAGCAATTAATCAAGGCGCTCAGGGGGCTTGCATGCTAGCACAAGCAGGAATAGGCAGTCGTGCAGCAATGGTGCAACAGGACAGTGTACGCCCTTCTGCTGAGACACAGATATGGGGACAATTTAAGCTGGCTCTTACCACCATCCAACCTTATGCACAACAATGGCTGAGATTTAGAAAGCAAGAAGCAATCATAGTTACTCTGACCCAGCATATACCACGCTCCGATAGAAACTTAACTAATATGTACAAACCTAGATTCGCCATAAATGCAAGGAGAGCTGCCCTTAACCTAACAGACAGCCACCTGGCTATGAAACCATGGGACATCCAACCAAACAGACGTGATGTACATCATCTGATCGAAATAACATACTATGTAGACACTTCTCCTATCCAACAAGCAGAAAAGGCACAAGAACAAAAGAAAAGGACGCAGATAGTGTAGACCCTACCGATCGACATGGATTAGGAAATGATGTTATTTTGTATTCTGCATCGTCCAATGGATGCAGATAAACACACAACATCACCTGGAGAATAGAAACAGAAACAGAGACTTTTCAGTGGGGATCAGGTGGTTGGTGGGAGGCAGAAGCCTGCACACCACCAGGAGTATTGCTCGGGTATTTTTGAGGGTTGTGTTAATAGAAAAAAAGAAAACTTCGCTGGTTGTGATGACACAGCCAGCATGATTAAGGGAGGGGGTTACGTTGGTGCCCACACCAGGCAAATCCCCACCGCGCAAAACACACGAAAAATTAGTGTGGGTCAGGGGGTTTGTGTGCCGTGGCACTCGGACCCACACCTTGACTGTCATCATTTAAGTTGTATTGCAGTGCATATCTTGCTTTTATGAGTGTAGATGCATGTCTGATGAGGTGTCCATTCAGTTTGTGTGTCAGCTCCAGACCTTATGGTAATCCAGATTGATATCTGCCAGAGGTTTGTCTGCATGGTCTTTGTAAATAGTCACCATTTCTCCAACGAGGATCACGTGGAGCTTGACTTGCATAAATCCCTGACTATGTTGGTTGGAGATAAGCACGCTGTGCTGTGCTTTTGCTTTTTGATATTGAGGATCAAGCCTAGTGTCTTCACACCAGAATTCAATGTTGATCAAGTGAACCTCCCACTGGTTTGGATTCAGTTTCTTGTCTATAGCAAGCTGCTGAAAATTTGAGTTGCGGGTGGTTACCCAGGAAAAGCATACAAAAAATAAAGATGGCGTCAGGACGAGAAGAGGCTTTTAAAGCATGCGCTGTTAGTTTTGGCAGCAACCAATAGGGCAGTGTTTTGTTGGCAGTGATTCTCAGATCTAGGCCCTGTTCTGCTAGATTATCTGCACTGCTTATGTCAGTGTAGCCAATTTGGTTGGCACCGTATGGTCCCATTTGTAGGGCTGAGATTATCAGTCACACTTGCCAATTTCGTGACGTTTTATAATTATATTCCTCATTTTAGTGTGTTGGCAACCAAAGAGTATGTGAAGCGCACTGTCAGTGTGCAGGCATCGGTTGGGGCAGTTTGCATTGGGGGAAAAGCCGTATCGGAGGGCATAATTTTGATTGAAATTTGTGCCAGTGCGGTACCTCATAACATAACGCATTTCGTTCAATGCCTTATCTCAGCTGGATCTGACTGCATATAGGCTTAATTTTCCCATAACCATCACTGCTGTGCGTGGCATGTAGACCAGTAACTTTGAGGCTGTGGAGTGGTTCCTTCGTGGCTGCTGTAAGTGGTGCCTGTTGCTGCTAGCAGGATGGTGTGAAGGGTTTTGCGGTGTCCGAGTAAGCAAGGCATTAGCAGCTTATGTTGTTCTTGTGCTTTTTCTGCTTGTTGATTGGATAGGGGAGGTATCTACACAGTACTTAATTTATTAATCTGTTCTGAGCCTGTGACTTTCTCCTCACCTAGCCACGTACAGCCCTCCTGGGCTGTCTCTCCCCCAAGGGATTTTAGGCCTTGCGCGGGTTGGTAATATTGGCAGATATGGTCAGCAACTGTCTGATAACACAGAATGCACATTAACAATCACAGTGATAATAGGAGATCTGAGGGGGGAGTTGCTGTTAGAGTGGCTTGTTCAGGAGGGCTGAACGCAGGACGGATTGCATGGCTGACTACCCGCCGGATCCTTAGTCTCTGGTGTTTCTCTCTTTTGATTTTTTGGTGAGGATCTGGCTAGTGTAAGCACTAGTTAGGAGGCCTTTCCTCGTTCGCACGCTGGTGTTTATCAGCGTAGTACATGTAATAGTGCTTAAACTTTTATGCGCAAGCGGCGGAACCTACTGACATTGCGCATAACATGTTTGGAAGGTACCATGGCACAATGGCATGTTTTTTTATAAAAGATATTTTAGGAATGAGATGTGGCCTTTTTCCTATTTTGCATGCTAGGGTATACCAATTCAGTGTCTCTTCAAACACCTCTCATGCTGATTTAAATCCGCAGTAAACTCTTGAATCATGCATCCCACCCAAGATGGGAATGCACACCCAGTTTGCACAGCTCCCTCATATGGCTCACACCCACGCAGTCCTTGAAAAGCGCTCAGTACTTGAGCAGTCCAGCAGGCACTTGAAAGAGGCTGTATATTGAGATCAGCCTGGACCACCCTTCGCAAAGTGGAACTATTGGTTTTCATGCTTGTTCTTGAACATCTCGATTGGATCAAAACTACCAGTTTAATGGCTTGTGTCCACACTTTTGAAGTACAGCCCAGTTAGTGGTAGTCCGCTTAAATCCTCCGTGCCCTTCAAAAATTGCAAATTAAGCGTAGAGTAGTAAAAAGGAGAATTTGGTGAATAAGGAGGATAGACGTGTGTGTAAGTCACAGGCAAAACAAGTGACCCAGTGTAACTTTGTATTATCACCTGCTTAAAATGTTTTGCAAGTGACCCGATTTATATATCAAAGTATTATGCTTAAACTGCTTCAAATTTTACAAGCATTCAGGCGAACAACACGCACAGTTGTACAGCAGCAGTTTAAACATGCTTGCAGACAATTGACTACAGTCAAAAACGTACCAGGCAAAGTATGTGATGGAGCAGCACTGGAGTAGGCCTAGAGGCATGAAGCTGTGGGCAGAAATATGCAGTGGCCTTGGTACAGCACCTACAATTCACATCAGTACAATCTCTAACTACTATAGAGAGCAAAAAAAGCAAAAAGTGTGCATTGGACGTTAGCGTGGGAAATACGGGCAAAACGACGCCCAAAAACGATGAGCAGACCCAATCATACGTGGGTCAAAGCACTGCATACACACAAATGCACACACATCCACGTGCACACAAAGCCCACAAATCTGCCAGGAAAGCCAGCAAGCTGTTACCAGCAGGATTGGTTGGGGGCAGGCCGAGAGGCATGGATGGGGGGAGCTGTGGTGCAGGTCCAGCATCCCACAGCACACATTCCGAATGACTTGACACTCATCAAATTTGACCCGAGATCTCAATTAAAAATACTGTACTTACACTGTAAGCTGTAAGTGCAAAAGAATGGCAAACCCTACATTTCACCAACTCTAAATCCGCTAAAGTGTGCACAGTCAAAGAAGCGTGGAAATAGAGGCAAAAGGACACTGATAAAGGCTCAACCGATCCAACCCTAAACCATACGTGGGTCAAAGCATTCACATTCGTATATTACATACGCACATATGCATGCACGAATCCACATGCATACAAAGCGCACACACCTGCCCGGAGATCCAGTGGGCAGGCCAAGAGGCACGGATCTTGGTGGGAGCTCCAATGGTGCAGGTCCAGCAACTGCACAACACGTGTACCTACTCCTTTACCGTGCAGGACCAATACGTAAGCTTCCCGCCTTAACAGGTAGCTACCTTTCAGGGGGGAGCGCCTTCCATGACTTGTTATTGCTGAGAAAACCTGCTGCCTCCCCACGATATTACCTGGTGCTTGGGTGGGTATATATGTTGGTTGTGTCTGCCCTTCCACCCTAGATACAAATTGCATATGCTCCACAAGCTTGCCTTAGTTCATTCTCTGCCCTTTGCGCTTGCTTGGCATACTTTTCTTTTTCAGGTCCTGTATGTGTGTGTGTTGCGTGTGTGCGCACGCTTGTACATGTGTGAGTGTGCCAGTGTTCCAGTGTGTGTGCATGCGTGCGTGCGTGTGTGTGTTTGTGCGTGTGTGTATGTGTGTGTGAGTGTGTGTGTTCGTGAGTGTGTGTGTGTTCCTTGGATCTGATTGTGCTTTGCTGTGTGATGTGTTGGAAGAGCCTGCTAATTTGCTTTATACCTGATTTCAATTTCGCTCTTTATACACGATTTTAGCCAGGCAAGTGCTGGTTCAGAGTCCATCTAGCAGCAGGGCCCGCAGCAAAAGAGTGATGAACCAGACCATGTTTGATGTTCCAGACCCTCTCGTTGTGCATGTGCTGCTCCTCACACTATATATAATGTTATTTGCCTCCCTCATTCTTGGTATCCACAGTGTGACAAATGTTCAGCAACATGAAGTTCATGTGCCCGCCAAAACACAGATGATTCCCCCTCTTTAATTTGTTGCGGTTGGTTGGTCCTGGCAGATGCTTGGTGATTGTTTACTGATATTATTCAGTGCTGCAATCTCACAAACAGCGTTGTGCCTTTTTTCCCTTTCCAAGGGTTTAATTGTAGGTGCTACAACAGCACTTCTTATCACAATTTTTACACAATTTACATACGCAGCCTAGCAGCCGCACGTTTTGACTGATGGCTTTATCTGTAAAGCCCCTTTGTTTACATAGGTTAGGCTGCAGGCTTTTTCCAAGCTTCCGCTGAGATGCCCTTTGAGGCATATATAGTGCGTGATGTAACCTTAACCTTATCTGTAAACTCTGTATGTGTGTGTGTGTGTGTGTGTGTTTGCCAGCAGGATTTGCATCACATGTGTAGCCCTAACCCAAGCAACAATTTTTATATTTATTGACGTTTACGCTCGCCAGGCTCCTTAAGTCTACTAAATCGGTAGACATTTTGTCTACTGGCTTTCGTAGACAACTTGAACCCAGCGTGACCTTGCTCCCACCAATGAATGATGTCAACTTAATATTTCCATGCTACAACCTTGCAGCCTTGCAGCGCGCACAACTGCACAAATGCCGTTCTAAGGACCTGACCACTGATGAAATAATGGGGCACAGATGGTAAAAATATTGAAATAGAAAAGTGCAACTATGAGAGCCGTATTCTGTGTAGAAAACATGAAATGAACAGCGTAGGACACTTTACGAGGAAGAGCTGTATCAAACCACTACTTGGCTGGCAAATAGTTGCAGCTGGTTTATAAGGGAGTGGGGGACCTCCTCGTGCGAAAGGTGACCACACTCCGAAAGCACAGCAACCTGCGGAGTTTGGGTGCGGCGTGAGCAGACAGAATTAAGTGACGTCTCTGCCTGTGTAATTTTCCCAATCTATTTATTGAGTTTCTCACGTAGGACAATCATGGGAGAAAGCTGCTCACACTTGAGAACGAAGAAGCAACAGACTAGCAATGAAGGGGGGTGGGTTCATAGGAGTGGCACGGGGCAACTGTGGGAGCACTTCAGCAGCACCGCCAGTTGCCACCAGCAGATCCACCTTCTCCAAACAGCACCGACCTAAAGATCTCAGCATTCTCCAAAGTGACATTCACCTCATCGAGATTAAGTACTGTGAAGACACTAGACCGCAGAACCAGCTGAGGGCCGCGCAGGAACAGCACAAAGGCCTCTGCTCCATCCTTCATGGAGCCTCTGTTACCCTCCACACCATCCTTTTGGAAGTGGGTGGCACCATCTACAACAAACACACGCTGGAGCTTTTTCCGGAGCTGGGTCTTGATTCTGAAAGAGTTAAGAAACTTGCTTCCAAGCTTCATGTTCATTCTGTCAATTACGCTGCCAAACTTGTCCATACCAGACGTGCTCTTTCCAGCACTATTATTAACTCTTATCAGGTTTCCCCCATTGATATTTTTCTTATTCTATTGGTGGAGGAGTTGTACGGTACTCGGTACTGAAGTGGCTCCTTTCTCTTAATTCATGTGGAGAGTGAATTTTCACTGCCTGCATAATTTTTTTTCTTCTGCTCACACTTTATTCTGTATGCAGTAGGCAAAATTATCTACGAGGGAAGGGCAAAAGCTTCTGACAAAAATGTAAAGCACTGTATGTTTGATGCGTACAATGTGCATGCACCCACATTAACACACTCTTTTTTCTTATCTCTTTTCCTCTCACACACACACTCTCTCTCTCTCTCTCTCTCTCTCTCTCTCTCTCTCTTCCTCTTTGCTGCTTTTCAGCTTCGGCTACCTTACCAACTGCTTGCTATTCATCATCTCTCCTTCTAGTACACACCCTCTTCAACTCGTCAATCCCCTCTCAGAAGCATTTATTACCTTGAGGCGTATTTTGTATTACACGTAAGCATACACACACATACACACATACTCACACACACGCACACACACACGTTTACTCAACTAATACTCACCCTGCTCAGTGGCAACAGCCCTTCTGCCAGTTGGTCAGCACGTGTGGGTGGCACAATCAGGTCATGCAAGCCTGAGAGTAGGGTGCAAAGATAGTGCGTGATGACTGGCATGGTGTGCGTATGTTGACTGGATTGACTGGAACGAAACACGCAAGCGATGATTAGATTCGACAAGCCAACACAAAAACTTGTACGTCACAATTACAGGGGACATTTCACGGCTCTGCTTCCAAACAGTGGAACCACCCTACCCTACATACCGGCATCTTCCCCTTTCAGCCCTTCCCCTTCCCCTTTCAGCCCTTCCCCCTTCTGCTTCAAACATCAACGGATCAATAATGCCTCTCGATCCCCACCTGTGAGTACCAAGCTAGGCACAGATTTTGCCTTGGCCATGCACGAGCTGAGGTTACTGCTCTGATGACTGCTCCGCAATCTTGTGGTCTCAATGAGCGCCTCACACCACCCTTCGACCCGCAGCGGTACTTTGTGCAGCTCAATGACCTCCGGAATCAGCTTCTCAGGATTGTACCATGCACGCGGGTTAGCCACCTCCCCCACCTCTGACCTGCAAGCAGGTGGGTGTAGAGTGTGCAGGCTTGCACAAGCAGGCACCGACACAATCGCCTCTCCTCATAATCACCTTGCTTAGTACATGTGCGTGTACGTGTGTTTGTGTGTGTGCTTGCGTGTGATTGTGTGTGTGTGTGTGCGTGTGCGTGTGCGTGTGTGTGTATGTGTGTGAGCACGCGCACGCAAATGTGTATGCATGTGCTGTGTGTTTTTGGCATGTGCAAACGCAAGTGGGCGTGCTTGTGAGGTAAGGCGTTGGCAGCAAAACCTGCATGCATACTTACAAGGCTTCTCCTCTTCATTCAAACAAAGTTCAACAAAGACACGCCTTACATAACAATAACAAGCACAAAAGCCAGGGGGGGGCTTCTGCACACAACCTTCTTCCTCGACAATTACATTTTGGCACTTGAAGGTTCACAGGTGCTGGAACCTATATGCTCCTTCCCTTGAACACGATGGGTGATAAGCTACCAGCACGACCTTTCTGTTCTCTCCTTCTTTTCTTACAACTTGTCATACTGCCCACCTCAGCAGTGGCCGGAGTATGCTCCGCCCCAGCATACTTCGTGCAAGCATGCGCGTCATGGCAGGTCCAAGGCTGCCTGAACAGGTTGGGGAGGATAGAAACGTGGAAAACGATGCGGCCACCACCCAGGACACAAACTCAAGAGACCAAATGTGACAGGAGAGTTCCTTTCCAAGCAGCGCTGGAACTACCATCTTCAAGCTGAAATTAATTACACACACACGCAAGCACATGCACACATGCAAGCCCATATATATATATGTATATACACACACACACACCAAGCTGAGCAAACATTGTGCAAACGTTTACTCTCATCCACCCGATATTGGAGGTTGAGAAGAAGGAGGTGCGGGTTTGAGG
>Ga0307966_1004186_pt1 | contig 10749 bp, 11 predicted proteins | sample OrgLakmetagen646_FD_203141 | JGI IMG/M metagenome (GOLD analysis project Ga0307966, IMG submission 203141) | Saline water microbial communities from Organic Lake, Antarctica - #646 | ecosystem: Environmental > Aquatic > Non-marine Saline and Alkaline > Saline | place: Antarctica: Organic Lake... | reverse complement strand
ACTCACACTCTCTCTCTCACTCACTCTCTCTCTCTCACACACGCACACGCACACTCACACGCACACACACACACACACACACACACGCACACACACACTCTCGCTCACTCACTCACTCCCTCACTCACTCGCACACACTCTTACACATACACACATACACACAATCATGCAGACGCACATACACAAACACACACTAACACACACACACGCACATACACACATGCACGCAAGCACGCACATACACACATATTAACACAACACACAAACACACACTCACACACACACAGCAAGGAGACTGTCTGCATGTGGACCCTAACCTTTTCAAGCCAGTCCCCGCCATCAGTAAGGCGGGATTCAGGTGCGGAGGTGCTTGCACACCTGTGCGTACACGCATACAAACACATGCACACTTACGAACACACGTAGAAGCACACGGATTGCATGCATGCGTTATGCTGCATAACTTATGCAAGCGCAAGTGTGCGGTCAATAGGGCTTTCTTAGTTCACCTCATCATCCCTCACCAGCAGATGTGTGCGATGTTTGATGACAGAGCTGTGATGTTCCTTATTTTTACATACCCTCTCTTGCTTCTTCACGCGCCATTTCATTTAAGACAGTGCTGCAATTTTGCAACTTACTGGAAAATGCAGTTCAGACGCGATGTTTGGGCGTCACACTGGGAATGGTCCCAACCCGCAGCACGGAGACATTAGCATTAAAACGTTGCAAGCCAACTACCAAGGCACGAGGGATTTGTCTATAAAGGTGTGTACATATGTGTAGGCATGTTGGTGAGTGTGGCAATTGCTACGAGTGTGATCTGTTAATATCTGGCTGTCCATGCCTTTAAACTTCGTACCATATCAAAACGACTATTTCGAAGAGTGGTATTTATCGCTCCATCATCCCATTCGCGTATATTATTTGCTGTGAGATTGCGACTTAATTGGTGTTGACCTTGGTCTTGCTGTTGGTTGCTTTCACCTATGCAAACACAAACACGATCGCCCTTACCATGCACGGCTTTCAGTGAGACTTCATTCTTTGACGAAAAGATCTTTGCACCTGCTCCAGGATTATGCGCGGCTGTTTGATACATACTACGATGCTGCTCAAGGCTCTCAGATTGACAGGATGGTTGCCAAGAACAAGATTGCACAGGCCCCCATGCTGGATGCCAGCATCGACTCTGAAATACAGAAACGGGTAGGTACAATATCGGTTAGGACTGAACTGGTTTTTACTGTAGCTCAACTGCATGGCAACGGCTTAAAACTAACACTTTGCAAACGTCAGTGGCGTAGTTTGTGTGCTGATAATAACTACGTTCCTAGACATATCAAGATTACATTGTCAGTGTTTTTTTTAAGGTTTTTGGTGTGAAGCCAATTGGCTACACAGGGTGCTTTTGCTGAAGAAGAGTGTAGCCACTTAATATTCCCCCCTGAAAAGCTGCCACAACGGTAATTGAAATTTGCCTGTCAGTAGAATCAGCCATTTTGCCTTTTGCCTCCCTCCCCCCCTAAGCTCTGTGCATCCTCGCTTTCATCACCAATTTCCATCAACACTGGCTCCTGCTGCCGCTGCTGTGCATGTGCTGCTGTTGGCCGTTTGCTTCAAACCACTTTTGCGCTTGCAAAGCCCTGAAGCCCAAAACCATGGGCTGCTGGTGCTGGAGGATATGTAGCACCATTATATGCAGCACCGTTGCAAACTGCACGAGCTTCTGGCGCATGGCTGCTGCACTGGCTGCATGCAACAGTGTGATGAAGCTTGCTGCTTCTCCCATGCTTCCCAAGCGTCCACGGTTTGCTGCGAGGTTGGCGCTGATGGTGGTGGGAGGGCCGGGCCATGCTCACCCCCTGTTGCTGCAGCTGCTGGAGGTGCTGGTGGAGGTGCTGCAGCAGTTGTTGTAGCTTGCGGTGCAGGAGGTGTCACACCTGAGCTGCATCAGCTGGGGAGGTGCTGCGCTTGTGCTGTTTAAGCTGCTGGCATGGGTGGGAGGGGCAAGGAGGAGCAGGGGCGTAGGAGTTCTGACCTTGGTCTGTCGATGGTGTTGGGGGTCCTCTCAGTCCCCAGAGGACACGGAGTGTACGATAACCCATTTCATTATAAAACATAATATTTTGGCTCCACAGAAAAATTGGGTTCGCCACTCAGCAACATTTGGCTACACCGGGTGCTCAGTGACGTCTTGCCGGGTGTCACTGTGTCGCACCCAAAATGGCCAAAATGCGACACAGTGGCAACGTGTCGCGGTTAATCAAAACACTGGATTACATCTCGATAGCCATCCTTGAAATTGACGTGCTTGCATCTGCTTAGCCTTGCTCACTTGATCACCTGGCGACCAGGATCAAGGCAGTAGCATGTTGCTGTAGTGGGGCTGCTGCATCACTATTCACAAGACTATTTACCAATGACACAAAGAAAGGTGGAACAGCTCTGCTTTTGTCAATTTGTTGCAACAAATCAAGATTGGCAGAGGTAACGATACAATTAATATGCGGTATCATGGCAGGACCACCGCATAAGGTCTTTTGAGGTTTACGGTCATGGAAGGGCGTGATGTGTGCAACTCCAACCCAATCCTACGACAAAAGGCCCAGGTGTTAGGTTCATTACAATCTCTACCTGTCCAGCACGCATCTATTCTGCTGACATCTCAAATGTTCAAACTTGTCATAGGCTTCCCACAAGCTTTCTGCCTCAAGCATTCTGAGTGCTGCTGTGGCCCAAATTGAACCGTGTGCAGGCTTCTCGCGAACCCCGTGCCAAGTATTTGAGTGCCGCACTGGCAGACAAGTACGGAATCAATGCTGCAGCCGTGACTGGGGCTCCCCCCAAGCCCCCACAGGTAGTTTTGGTCATTTTTGTTCTGAGGAAGCTGACACAAGGCGAGAAGCATTTATGTTTTCATAGAGCATTTATGTTTACATAGGTAGTTGAGTTACTTCAGGTTACGGAGGTATCTTCAGCCTGGAATTACATTAGCATTCAGCATGTGCCAACTGCTCGGCCTACACGGTTTGACCTGAAAACATTCCAGATTACAAGCTGAAGCATGTTTATTAGATGCCACAGCAAAACGAGGTGGGCTGAGCAAAGGCAGGCTAGCTGAAACAAAAGTGGACCTCCGCATCGGCAAGTCTCATCTTTTAGATAGACTTGCAGGTGGGCTGCAGCTCCGACGTTCCTCCTGCTGGTTGTGCATTGCTTCAGGGTGTGAGAAGCAAGCTGTATCTGGTGCCACACAGCGACAGCATTCATACGAGCAACCTGCTCTGCCATTCATGCCAGGAGGCTATGTACATGAGCGCTTGCAGGCTTTCCTTGCTTGCCCCATCTTGCACCGTCCTTTGAAAGTGTTTGATCAAGGTTTTACTCGGACAAACCCCTGTTTGCAGATCTTGGGGCTAGCTATGGTCCCAACAGGTAGTAGTGGTGGGCACCTGCCCCCCGGGCTGCATGCCTCCCAGCAGCAGGACACAAACAGGTGGGTAAAATCGCCTTGATCAAGCACCTGTGTTAGCCCTAAACAGGTAGGTGAAGCTGCCTTAATCATGCATCTGTGTTTGCCCTAAACAGGTTGGTGAAGCTGGGTAGGTGTGTTTGCCCTAAACAGGTAGGTGAAGCTGGGTAGGTGTGTTTGCCCTAAACAGGTAGGTGAAGCTGCCTTGAGCATGCACCTGTGTTTGCCCTAGACAGGTAGGTGAAGCTGCCTTTTTTTATCATGCACCTGTGTTTGCCCTAGATCCGGGTGCTTGCTTCACTGCCACAGGGCACAAACAGGTGTGTAAGAATACCCCTGTATGGTGTGGTGTGCTTGTGTGCTTGCACCACAGCAGCAGCACAAGAAAGGCGTGTGACAGGAGGCTTCAGCTGAAGCATGAATCACAACAGCTAGCTAACTGCTTGAACCACAGCAGCAAGGCGCAAACAAGAAGACCTGGTGCATCTGTTGACTGATTGTACTTCCATAACTGCATGATACTAAGAAGGCGCAAGGGAGGAGCTACGCAACAAATTTAAGCTTGTGCTTGAGTGGGTCTACCTACATAGGTCCTGTCAGTCCTGCCACAAAGCAAAATAATCACAACAATCACAGCACCCCCAGTTGGCTTGACTAGCACCGTCTTGCCCTCATTGATCGCCTACTCTTCTTCAAGCCTGTTATAAGCGACACATGCTTTATGCCTAAAACGGTACCTTCTGTCATGTCTGCTTTGTGCAGCTCCGCGCGTGTGCTGGAACTGGCCCAAACTTTGGCAGAGTCAGAGCGATACAAAACTCAACAGGCCGAATTTCAGGTCTGTCACCGATGGCTAGGTGCTCTAGGTGCATTCACGCAGCTTGCGTATAGATAAGGTAGTAGGCAGTATGTTCGATCCAAAAAGCGTGCATTTTTGGCTGCGTGCTATGCTAGCAACTGCCAGTCGGGTTCAGATCATGTTTGACATCAGCATTTTTTGCTCTGCCTCAGGCAAAGCGTGAGGATGCGAGGTGGCTGGTTTCAGATCTTGTTTAACTCTAGCACAATTTGCTCTTCCACAGGCAAAGTGTGAGGAGGATGCACGCCGTGCTTACGTGACTCGAGCAGCAGCACCTATGCCTGCAAGTCAAGCGTTCAAGGCTACGACAAGAGGACAGGTGTGCAGTGTGCAGAGGATGGATCTCTGGTTTGCCTGATCCAGCAACCCAATGGCACACCCCTCCTGGCCTCTTGTTTGTGTTGTAATCCTTTTGTTTTGTGGCTGGCTGTTGTATGCCGGACATTGCATGTCACTGCTGACAGGACAGATGGTACTAAGCCGGTTTGTTACCATTCTTCAGTGTGCTCCGCCCTTATACATTGCAATCTAGAGGTCTGCAATTATTTCTAGGCAGGAATCTGAAAGTTGCATGGCTGGAGCCTCCTAATATCTAATATGGCAACTCATCTTGAGATCTCCCATGGCCAGGGCAAATGCAAGCAGCCTGCTTACTTGAAGAGCTGCTTGTGTGGTCTGTAGGCTGAGAAATCAGCCAACCGGCATGGACAGCCAGGCCTTGAGAGCCCCGGTCCCGGCAAATACGACGTCAAGTGGGATTACATGGACAGGCCCCCCCCGAACACAAAACTTGTGAAGCCGTGCTATAAGGATGAGCTCACTCCTCAGGTACGGTTTTTTTAAAGTTCCAAGGTCTCTCCATCCTCCTTTTCCTTTGATACGTACCTCAGTTTTGCCTGGTTGCTTACAAGCGTTTGCCCCCCGTATCATCTCATAGCGCGCTTGCATACAGAGTTACTGCTGCACCTTCCCTCCCCTGTATTGCTGTCACCATTGCTCCTCCTCCTCCTGCCATCGCGCTGCTGCTCTTTGCACCTGTTCTTGCTTTCTCGGACATGCTGACCTCAAACAGAGGCACCACATTCCAGTGCTTTTTGTCGCTTTCATGTGTTATTGCAGAAGCAGCGCCGTGCCGAATGGGCAGCGTCTGTGCATGGGAATTCAGGCGCGCAGCAAAATGTCAGGAGGTCGGTGCAACGGCCTGCAAGTGCAGCACAAGGTACGCTGTTCTCTCGCTAACAATTTTGTCTACCTCACACACACACACACACACACACACACACACACACACACACACACACACACACACACACACACACACACACACAAAGACGCACAGTGGCGCACAATATCATACACCCACACCTTTGTATGCCCATTCACATTGCATACACACAGATTTACATTTAGTACTTGGAGCTAGTATTACAGGATATGGAGATGGATTCCTCCTGCTGGTATTACAGCAGCTTCTTTGTAACTCTGCACATGTGCACGTGCGATGTGCACGCATATTTTTCCTTTACGCACGACGTATGCACACGCACCTTCACACATGCACGCACATACGCACAGACTAATTCACACAAGCACGTATGTTCATAATAACATACACGTCAACGCGTACGCACACACATGCACACGCATGTCTGTGGGCAGAATATGCATGTCGACACGTATGCACACACATACAGGCGGTACTAGTGTGGCAGGTAGTGTTTCAGGTGCACCTCCATCCCGCCCTTTTAGTGCTGCTCTGTTGGAACGGCAAAGCAGCGGATTGCACCGGCAGGCCAGTGACCTGTTGTCTCGAGCCTCAAGGTACATGGCTTCTTTGCGTGGCTTTGCAAAAGTGTAATTACAGGAGCCACTTGCAAATGCGTGATGGCAAATGTGGAATGCTGCTTTTATTTCGTAAAAAGGTGCTTTTTTGTAGGCGTTGTGCTGAACGTGCCTTTTGATGTGTTTGCTGTCTGGACACCCTTTTGACATGTGGTGAGACGGCGTGCCCTGTTAACTTGCGGTTGACACCCTGTTAACTTGTGGTGAGACGGCGTGCCCTGTTAACTTGTGGTTACACCCTTTAACTTATGGTGAGACGGCGTGCCCTGTTAACTTGTGGTGAGACAGCGTGCCCTGTTAACTTGTGATGAGACAGCGTGCCCTGTTAACTTGTGTTTGACACCCTTTTAACTTGTTGTGAGATGGCGTGCCCTGTTAACTTGTGGTGAGACAGCGTGCCCTGTTAACTTGTGATGAGACAGCGTGCCCTGTTTAGTTGTGGTGAGACAGCGTGCCCTGCTGCTTTCACAAATGAAGTTTATTCATCATACGCTACTTTTTCCAATCTCCAATGCAGCATGCGCCACACATTTACTGACGGGGACTTCTTAAATGATTTGGAGCGCGATGCGCATCTCAATGTGAAAGGAAAAGGGGCAGCCAATCGACCAAACTCAGCAGTAAAGAGCAGAGCAGTGGGCGCAACAGGCCTCCACACCCTGGCAGGTAAATGTGTGTATGTGTGACGCTAATTTTGAGGTAGCTATCGCTGCTTATCCTTTGGTTTCAGATGTATTGGTAGGGTATGGGTAGTGGGATTATGCCTGTGTAACCGACAACAGGAAGACGTTGCTGATTTGCAGGCCCTTAGTTGGGGCCAACTGACTGTCTGGTTAAAACGCGGAAGACGAGCTAAACAGACTTACCGGGGATGCAGGTACACATACCAGGGAGTGCAAAGGGTGAGATTTGATGTCACACTGCATTTGAAACACAGCAAGCACGCCCCTGTGCAGGTTACTCGCTCATGTTTCTGTGTGATGCAGCATAGCAGGAAACTGGACAAAAGCATTCAGCACTTGCCTTGACCTTGGAAAGATAGCAGGCGGACAACAACTCAACCTTTTTCCAAAACTGCTTAAAATGGTACTGAGGGTGACCAGACTGCTTGACACTGATCTTTTCCTTGGTACCTTGTAGGTACTTCTTTCTCAAACCGTTCCTCGTGCGTCATGAAACAGAGAATTGAGGCAACGTGCTGGCCTCTTTTACTCAGTATAAACAATAATGCTGCAAGGACTATCCTTCTGACTCCAGTCGGGTCGTCAATACCCGGCAACGTCACACATTTGCCTTTTTAAACACCGAAGGTAGAAGCCACCACATGACCCCGTGCATCCTTGCTAAAGGGTGCAGGAGAAGTCACCGCATGCACAAGAAGTCACCACATGACCCTGTGCATCCTTGCTAAATGTGTGCCTGCAGGGCATGCTGCTCTGTTCAAGGATGCGCACCATGTGCACGGGTTGGCAGGGGAGCCGAGAGAAGGTGCGGTGGAGTGGCGATGCTGCTTTGTATTCACACTGTCAGATGACACAGGTGGTGATACATCAAGCACGTTGTTATTCACGCTGTCAGATGATGCAGGAGGTGATACATCGAGCACGTAGTCCATGTACCAGGCTTGCCGGCCACTAGAAAAGTAACAGAGTGTCTTGGTTGCATAAAAAAACCGATCAAAATTATGTTGGCCAGATTCCATATGGTCGTCCCCACGCCAAAATCACCCCAAACAGTGCCAATAAACCATTCACCCAATCCAAAGCCCCTTCTACCTCATTTGAATGCAAGATACTTGATTGTGTATCTAAACCATTGACATTTCTCTGGAAATTGGTATCCTGGGGGGCTGTGTGGGGCCCGGTGCATAGTATGCACCCACTTTGGCAGGAAAAAGGTGCATTTCTGAACTTGCACCGATCAACCTCTGCTTCAGGATATCAGCATTATAAATGTCATATAACAATGCAGCAATGTCAGATCTGGGGCAGGGGTACTGGGAATGCCAGTGAGTGGCAGGCACCAACACAAGGGATACAGGGGGAAAAGACAGAATAACCTGTCGCTCCATACCTGCTGCGAGTTCCAGCCCGATGTTTGCTCTCAGAGTTGCGGGGCTAAGTTAAGCTTAATATAAAATGGAAAGGAGCCAATCTTTGGCCTGGGTGGGCGGTGGGTTTTGGTGCAGATTTGTGAACGTTACATGCAAGTAATTATGGCTGGAGCTTTTTCAACTTCATTTCACATCCTCTATTTCACACCAGAGTTGCAGGGTAGATTATCATCATATCGAAATTTACAGGGTTCGGTCAAAAGTTTGAGTTTGCGAACTTTCATGCATTTTAGCGAACCCTAAAAATGCCGTTCGCTAGCTATTAAAAGTTTGTCAAACTTTATGCCCTTTTTTTGGATTTTTAGGTCCAAAATGCAGGAAAGAGCCTTAGATGGCCGTCAAACGTTCTGATTTTTGCACTCATTTTTTAAAATTTATTATATACATTCAAGACAACATGAGCATGTTTTGGACGAGTATGACCACAGAAACCAGGTCGCCCCCATGAAAAACTCAACCCCCTGCCAGCCAAATAGTTTCAATTAACTTTGCGCAAGCATATCTCTGCACTCCCTCCACCATTTCGTGACCTGAGACATGCATTGGATAGCTAATTATTTGTTCTTTCAGCAGATGCTTTAGGGTTGTGGAGAGGTGCAGAGACTGGGTGAATATTTGGGCGGAAGTTCATAAATCATCATTTGTTTGCCCGCAACTCTGGTGTGAGTTGGGGGTCATGGACTGAATGGGAAGGCACGGTTGGAAAAAGCGCCCCAATGTCACGTGGAAAAAATATGCCAAAAATCAACCAGGCAACCGATTGACCCCATTTAAATTTTGTCGAAATTATATAATTTGACCGCAACGCTGTTAGGAAAAACCAGGCTGAAACTCGCAGTACATTACCGTATGGAGCGAATTTTCCTGTCTTTTTCCCAGTGTCCCTAGTGTGAGTGCCTCCCACGCGCCAGCATTCCCAGTACCCCTGTCCCAAATTCGACATTACAGCATTGTTATATGACATTTATAATGCTTATATCCTGAAGCAGAGGTTGGTCGGGGCAACCTCAGATATGCACCTTTTCCCTGCCATAGTGGGTGCAAAATACGCAGCGGGCCCCACACAGCCCCCCAGAATGCCAAATTGCCAGCAAATGTCAATGTTTTAGATATAACATTTAAATATTTACATTCAGATGAGGTATAGGGGGCTTTAGATTGGGTGGAGAGCTAAATGAAATAGATAGGGTGGGTTTTTCACGGGGGCAACCACCAGCAAAACCCTCCATGCTTGAAATTGCACATCGAACTGCATGAACAGTTTGAGGGCTCTAGAACTCTCACAAACTTTATCGAACCCTTGCTCCCAAAAATTCGAACCGAACAACCCTGGAATTTAGATGGCATGGATTGGTGCAGTGTGTGAGCAATGATGTCTGTTTTTGTGCCGGAACAAACATCTTCTAGCGAGCCACCCACTGGGCTTTTTGCCTTTTTTTTGTGAGACATTTAGAGGAAAACATTAGCTATCCAACGCAACTTTCAGGTCACGGAATGGTGAAGTGGGTGGGGAGATATGGCTAATTTAGGCTTGCTGGCACTTGTTGGCCAGGGACAGTTGGCAGGGGGGGGGTGCATGGGGACGACCATATGCATATGGTGACTGAACGCAAATTCCAGCAAAAAACTCCGTATTGATAGTGCTATACAGTGTGGATATAAATAAGGTCCTGGTAATTATGCTATCGACCCTCTTGTAAAACAAATGCGTAAATTCATTGAAGAAACAGTGACAAGCATTCACTGGATATAGAAGTGTTGCTACAGAATACAGGAGCTTAAGGTTATCGAACGATATGACGGTATATGAGTGTTGTCCATCATATTAAAAAGTGCGCACCTTTGCACCATATGTAGGTACCTCCTCCTTCAAGGCAGTGGCAAGACCTGCCCTCACCAATACTGGCGGAAACGGAGGCACGCACTTGGCACTGAAATACCACAGAGAAGGCATCGACAATGCACAACGCAGGTATGTATTAGAGATTTTTCAATGGTGCAGTACTGGTGCTGAGATTACACCCCAGAATTGGAAATAGCATTGCTCTTGTGACTCGTAAAAAGTTTAATTTCATGATGCAGTGTACATGCACGACCTGTCAAACCGCCAGATGCCCACGTAAAGCTATCTGTCAACGCGCACACACACACACACACAACACACACACGCACACAAATACAGACAAGCACACCCAAAACACGCAGTTCATGCTGCCCAAACACAGGCAAGCTCATTTGGTGCTACCTTTCAGCAGACAAACCAGTAGACCATCAGATTTGATGGCCTCAACCGGCAGCACAAACTCATCCCTGGGTCCAGGGGCTTACATCAGGTGAGAGAGGCGTTGGGATTAAGATTGAATGCATTAAGCTCTCTGCGTTACATAGGGGAGGGGGGCACCGTGGAACAATATATATATATATATATATATATGTATGTATGTATATGGCCTTACAGAT
>Ga0307966_1004184_pt1 | contig 10752 bp, 7 predicted proteins | sample OrgLakmetagen646_FD_203141 | JGI IMG/M metagenome (GOLD analysis project Ga0307966, IMG submission 203141) | Saline water microbial communities from Organic Lake, Antarctica - #646 | ecosystem: Environmental > Aquatic > Non-marine Saline and Alkaline > Saline | place: Antarctica: Organic Lake... | reverse complement strand
GCTTCGGTTTTGCAGGTGTCGTCCACGAAAATGAAGCCGCGTTCGTCCATCTTCACGCCAGAGTCTTCAGCAAGCAGATTATCGGTGTAGGGACGGCGACCAACAGCCACAATCAGCTTGTCGAACTTCTGCTCCTGCTTGCCCTTGGAATCTTCATAACTGACATTAACGAGTTTGCGCTTCACTTCCGCACCCGTCATGCGCGCACCCATGACAATATTCAACCCTTGCTTCTTGAAGTGCTTGAGGGTTTCTTTTGCAATCTGCTGATCAACCGGCGGCAGGAATGTATCCTGCGCTTCCAGAACCGTCACTTCCGACCCTAGGCGAGCCCACACGCTGCCAAGCTCCAGGCCGATAAAACCAGCGCCGATAACGCCCAAACGCTTTGGGATCTCCTCAAACTCGAGCGCACCCTCAGAATCCACGATGGTCTCACCGTCAAACGGTGCTGGTGGAATCTGGATCGGCTTGGAACCACTGGCCAGAATAACATTCTCAGCTTCGTAGGTGGTGACTTTGCCGTCCTTGTCGGTCACTTCAACCTTTCGGTTAGCCAGCAATTTACCGTGACCAAAAATAGAAGTGACGCCGTTAGATTTGAAAAGTCCGGCGACGCCACCGGTGAGCTGCTTAACAATGCTGCTCTTGCGCTCCATCATCTTGGCGATGTCAATTTTGACATCCTTGGCGATGATGCCCTGCATCTCATAGTCGTGACTTGCTTCTTCAAATTTGTGGGAAATTTCCAACAAAGCCTTCGAAGGAATACAGCCTATGTTCAGGCAGGTGCCACCAAGAACCTGGCTCTTGCCATCTTCCGAGACCCAGGATTCTACACAGGCCGTCTTCAGTCCTAACTGCGCTGCTTTGATGGCGGCAACGTACCCGCCGGGGCCAGCGCCGATGACAATTACGTCGTATTTATCAGACATATCTTATCCCGTTTTCTGATTCGTTAAATGAATGCTCATACATCCAGCAGAATACGCGCCGGATCTTCAAGCATTTCCTTGATCGCTACGAGGAACTGCACCGCCTCTTTACCATCAATCATGCGGTGGTCGTAAGAGAGCGCCAGATACATCATTGGCTGAATCACTACACTGCCATTCACAGCCATCGGCCGTTCCTGGATTTTGTGCATGCCCAGAATCGCCGTTTGGGGCGGATTGAGAATCGGCGTCGAAATCAGCGATCCGAAAATTCCGCCGTTGGTGATGGTAAAAGTGCCGCCGGTCATATCATCAATGCCCAGCTTGCCGCTTTTGGCCTTGGTACCATATTCAACGATCTTCTTCTCGATGCCTGCCAGGCCAAGCCCGTCAACGTCACGCACAACCGGAACAACCAGACCACGCTCCGTAGAAACGGCAACGCCGATATCCTGGTAGCCGTGATACACCATGTCACTGCCGTCAATGGAAGCGTTTACTGCCGGGAACCGCTTCAGCGCCTCGGTGGCGGCTTTGGCAAAGAAAGACATGAAGCCCAACTTGATACCATGGCGCTTTTCGAAGCTTTCCTTATACTGCTTGCGCAGTTCCATAACCGGACCCATGTTGACCTCGTTGAAGGTGGTCAACATCGCGGCCGTTTGCTGGGCATTCACCAGACGCTTAGCCATGCTCGCGCGCAGGCGAGTCATGGGTACACGCTTTTCAGGGCGCTCGCCCTGCTGAATATTTACTTGAGGCATATCGCCCGCCGGCGCTGCCGGCTTTGAGGCTGCACTAGAAGACTTGCCAGCATCTACATGATTCTGAACGTCTTCTTTAGTAACACGATCACCTTTTCCGGTGCCCTTGACGCTTTCAGGATCAACCTCGTTTTCTTCAGCAAGCTTCCGCGCAGCCGGGCTAAGAATAGCGTCACCGGATGCTTTGGAGCCGGAATCCTCAGCCGTCTCTGGTGGCGCTTTTTCTTCTGACTCTTTTTTGTCACTGCCACCTGCCTCTTTCTCGGCTGGCTTTGACTCTCCGGCGGCGCCCTCTTTGAATTTACCAATGACCTCGCCACTCTGGACGGTGTCACCCTCGGCTTTGAATGCTTCTTCAATCACACCATCGGCAGGAGCAACAACTTCAAGAACCACTTTGTCGGTTTCGATATCGACAATGAGCTCATCTCGTGAGCAGGCCTCGCCCGGCTGTTTATGCCAGGTCGCAAGAGTACCTTCTGCGACCGACTCTGGAAAAACGGGGGCTTTTATTTCTGTTGACATCTCGGATCCTTAGTTCGGTAGCTCGTCAGATTTCAAAAGAGTCGTTTACGAGTTTTTTCTGCTCTTTCAGGTGAACAGATATATGCCCACAGGCTGGTGCAGCTGAGGCATCACGGCCAGCATACTGCAAGTAGAGCTTTGGATTAAGCCGGTAAAGTGCGTTGCGCATGTGATGCTGGCTAGAGTACCAGGCCCCCTGGTTCATTGGCTCTTCCTGACACCAGACCACGTGCGTAAGCTTGGTATACTGTGCCAGCAACTCGTCCAGGTCATCACCCGGGAAGGGATAGAGCTGTTCAATACGCATAATGACAACATCATACCGCTCGTCATTCTTCTTGTGCTCAAGCAAATCAAAATACACCTTGCCGCTGCACAAAATCAGCCGGGTGACCTTTTTCGGATCCGATGGCTCCTTTTCGGGCAGCACGGTTCTAAAGGTGCCGGAAGTCAGATCATCCAGATCGGATGTCGCTTCCTTATGACGAAGAAGACTCTTGGGCGTAATGGCCACCAGCGGTTTACGCAACGGGCGTTTGACCTGGCGACGCAGCATGTGGAAGACCTGGGACGGCGTAGTGGGTACGCAGACCTGAATATTGTGCTCTGCCGACAGCTGCAGGAAGCGCTCGATCCTTGCCGAACTGTGCTCGGGCCCCTGACCCTCATAGCCATGAGGTAGCAACAATGTCAGGCCGCAAAGGCGACCCCACTTGTGCTCACCGCTGGTGAGAAACTGATCGATAACAACCTGGGCGCCGTTGGCAAAGTCGCCGAACTGGGCTTCCCACACCACCAGCCCTTTCGGGGATGTGGTGGAATAGCCATATTCGAACGCCATCACCGCCTCTTCCGACAGCAGTGAATCGTATATTTCGAACTTTGGCTGGTTCTCAGAGATATGTTTCAGCGCAGTATGAGTAGACCCGTCTTTCTGGTTGTGCAGAACAGCGTGGCGGTGGGAGAAGGTGCCGCGGGCGACGTCCTGCCCGGTGATACGGATAGGATGTCCTTCGTTCAACAGCGTTGCGTAGGCCATGACTTCGCCATAACCCCAGTTGATCGGCAGCGTCCCTGCCGTCATCTTTTCGCGGTCGCTGACGATTTTGGACACCTGACGCTGAACGCTGAACCCCTCAGGCACAGCTGTGAGCTTCTTGCCCAACTTCTGAATGGTTTTAAGCGCAACGCTGGACTTACATTTTGCAGTCCACGCATGACCAAGATAGGGCGTCCAGTCAACATAAAGATCCTTGTTCGGCTCTTTTACCAGCGACTTGACGACGTGATCGCCCTTATCCAGCGCATCCCGGTATTCAAGTTCCATCTGTTTGGACTCTTCCTCCGAAATCACGCCGTCTTCAATCAGTTTCTCGACGTAGAGGCCACGGGTTGTCTTGAGCTTACGGATTTTCTCGTACATCAACGGCTGGGTCGAAGCTGGCTCATCTGCCTCGTTGTGGCCGCGACGACGGTAACAGACCAGATCAATGACGACGTCTTCCTTGAACTCATGGCGATAATCCATTGCCATCTGAGTCACAAAATAGACCGCCTCGGGGTCATCCGCGTTTACGTGCAGAATCGGCGCCTGAACCATCTTTGCCACGTCGGTGCAGTATTCGGTAGAGCGGGCGTCTTCCTGCCTGCTCGTGGTAAAACCAACCTGGTTGTTAATCACAATATGAATGGTGCCGCCAATCCCGTAACCACGGGTCTGCGACATCTGCAGAGTTTCCATTACCACACCCTGGCCGGCAAAAGCCGCATCGCCATGCATGATAATTGGAACACACTGGGCGCCATCCTTGTCTTCGCGACGGGTTTGCCGGGCCCTGACGGAACCTACGACAACCGGCGATACGATTTCGAGGTGTGACGGGTTAAATGCCAGCGCCAAGTGGATCTCGCCACCGTCACTCATTATGTTGGAGGAAAAGCCCTGGTGATATTTCACATCGCCGGAACCGGAATCCGCGACATTCTTGCCTTCAAACTCGTCGAACAGTTCCTTGGGGTTCTTGCCCAGCGTATTAACCAGTACGTTCAGGCGGCCGCGGTGCGCCATGCCAAGAACGATTTCCTTTGCGCCATAACTACCGGCTCGCTGGATCAATTCATCAAGACAGGGAATCAGGCACTCAGCGCCTTCCAGGCCGAACCGTTTCACGCCTGGGTACCGTGAGCCGAGATACTTTTCGAGGCCTTCCGCCGCGGTCAGCCGCTCCAGCAGGTGTTTGCGGGTGCGAGCTTCAAAATTCGGACGGGATTTGACAGGCTCCATCCGCTGCTGAAACCACCGCTTGATGCGGGTATCGACCACATGCATATATTCAGCGCCAACGCTCTCGCAGTATGTCTGACGGAGGCCGTCAACGATGTCCCTGAGCCGCATGGTCTCGACGCCAAAACACAGGGAACCGGTCTGGAATTCAAGGTCGCTGTCGGCTTCTGTGAGCTCATGGAACGCAGGGTCGAGGTCTTCGACCTGTTCTCGCTTCCAGACGCCAAGCGGGTCGAGTTTTGCTTCTTGATGTCCGCGAAAGCGAAAAGCGTTGATAAGCTGTAGAACACGAATCTGCTTTTTATCAGCATCGGCAGTTGCACTGGCGGGAACGCCACCCGTGGCCAGAAAACGCTGATTTTTTGATATGTGTTCGAATTGCTGGCGTATAGACGCGTGGCTAACATCGCGTCCTTTGTAGCCGTCAACGCTGGGAAGTCTGTCGAAATAACTTCGCCATTCTTCGGGAATGGCGTTGGGGTCAGTCAGGTAGGTCTCAAAAAGCTGCTCGACGTACTCTAGATTTCCACCCTGTAAGTGGGAAGTCTGCCACAACTGCTCCATTATGCTTTCGTGCATGTTGAATAGCTCGCCTTGGGCTGATGCTGGGGGTCAAATATGATCGGCCAGAGGTAATTCTGAGTCAATACGGAATTTTACGGGATCGACTTTGGCAACCACATCAGACACGGGTGTTTTCCATTCCCCGGTAGTTTAACTCTGCAAAAGCCGCGGCAGAGCTTTTTGAGCCCCAACCACGGCTTGCGTAGACTGCACCTTACCAATGCTTATGACTATAAGCCTTTGGTTGAAGGGCCCGCCTCGTTGCGAGCCATTCGGGATGCGTGCCTTTACAGCACAGTATAGCGCCTGTTTCCAAATCTGCTCAGGTTGCCCTCTGAAGAAGCAGATCGCGGATGTGTCCGATCGCCCTTGTAGGGTTCAGACCTTTAGGACAGACACTCACACAGTTCATGATGCCACGGCAGCGGAAGACACTAAAGGGGTCATCAAGATTGGCCAGGCGGTCCGCCTGAGAAGTATCTCGACTATCCGCCAGAAAACGGTAAGCCTGCAGCAGACCGGCAGGGCCGATAAACTTGTCCGGGTTCCACCAGAAAGACGGGCAGGCAGAGGAACAACAGGCGCATAGAATGCACTCGTAAAGACCGTCCAGTTTCTCCCGATCTTCCGGTGACTGATACCGCTCGATCGCAGGCGCCGGTGTATCGTTGACAAGGTAAGGCATAACCTTTTCGTACTGCTTGTAGAACAGGCTCATGTCAACCACCAGGTCCCGGATAACCGGGAGACCAGGCAGCGGCCGAAGTACCAGCTTATTCTTTTTAGCAGTAATGACGTCTGACAAAGGTGTAATGCAGGCCAGCCCGTTCTTGCCATTCATGTTCATGCCATCTGATCCACAAACGCCCTCGCGACAGGAGCGACGGTACGCCATGGACGTGTCTCGCTCCTTGATCAGATTCAAGACGTCCAGAACCATCAGGTCTTTGCCTTCCGGAATCTCGACTTCCACGTCCTGCATGTAGGGCGCGTTGTCTGCCTCCGGGTTGTAACGATAAAGACTTACCAACATTGTCACATCCCTCTTAATAAGTCCGAATCTTCGGTTGGAAGGTCGGAACAGTCTTTGGCGTGAAGTTAACGTCCCTCTTACCAAGCCGCTTCTCAAGCGGGAAGTACAGGGAGTGCTTCAACCAGTTCTCATCGTCACGCTCAGTGTAATCGTTCCGAGCGTGCGCACCGCGGCTTTCCTTGCGCTCGAGGGCGGAAACCGCCGTAGCAAGCGCAACCTCGTAAAGGTTATCGAGCTCCAGCGCTTCAATTCGTGCCGTGTTGAAGGCGTTGCTGGTATCGGCCAGTTTCGTGTTCTTGGCCCGCTCACCAATAGCCTCAAGCTTTTTCAGGCCCTCTTCCATGGCTTTGCCGTCACGGAAAACCCCGAAGTAGAGTTGCATACAGCTTTGAAGATCTTTACGGACGGCTGCAACGCTTTCGCCTTCGGATGCCGAGTTCAAGCGATCCAGGCGGGACATGGCAGACTTGATGTTTTCCTCAGTGGCGCCATCGGTTTCAAAACCGCTGCGAAGGTGCTCTTCAATGTATATACCGGCAGAGCGGCCAAAGACCACCAGGTCCAGCAGTGAGTTACCACCCAGCCGGTTCGCGCCGTGAACAGACACACAAGCAGCTTCACCGCAGGCGAACAGTCCGGGAATCGGCTGGTCTTTGCCATCTTTGTCTTGGGTCAGAGCCTGGCCACCAACCGTGGTGGGAATGCCGCCCATCATGTAATGACAGGTAGGCACGACCGGAACAGGTTCTTTGATCGGGTCCACATGAGCGAAAGTACGTGAAAGCTCACAAATGCCGGGCAAGCGCAGATTCAGGGTTTCTTCACCCAGATGGTCGAGTTTCAGCAGAACATGGTCTTTTTCTGGGCCACAACCGCGGCCTTCCAGAATTTCGATGACCATGGATCGTGCAACAACGTCACGCCCGGCAAGATCTTTGGAGTTCGGAGCGTAGCGCTCCATGAAGCGTTCGCCTTCCGAGTTGATCAGATAGCCGCCCTCACCCCGGCAACCTTCGGTCACCAGCGTACCCGCACCGTAAATACCGGTGGGGTGGAACTGCCACATTTCCATATCCTGCATCGGGAAGCCTGCGCGCAGTGCCATTCCGATACCGTCACCGGTATTGATCAGAGCGTTAGTCGTTGACGAATAAATCCGCCCTGCACCACCGGTTGCCAGAACTGTCGCCTTGGACTTGATGTAGGCTACTTCACCGGTTTCGATCTCGATCGCCACAACGCCAACCACTTCGTTCTTACTGTTTTTGACCAGATCGACTACGTACCATTCGTTTAAGAACGTCGTGCCACTTTTCAGATTTGCCTGATAAAGAGTGTGCAGCAACGCGTGCCCGGTGCGGTCAGCAGCCGCACAGGTACGTGCTGCCTGAGTGGAGTCATCTGGGCCCTTCGATTGGCCACCGAACGGCCGCTGATAAATGCGGCCCTGCTCCGTACGGGAGAAAGGAAGGCCCATGTGCTCCAGCTCGAAAACCGCCTGGGGGCCGACAGAACACATATATTCAACGGCATCCTGGTCGGCAATGTAGTCAGACCCTTTTACGGTGTCGTACATGTGCCAGCGCCAGTCATCGTTCGGATCCGCGCTTGCAATTGCACAGGTAATACCGCCCTGGGCCGAGACCGTGTGTGAACGGGTCGGAAACACCTTGGTAATACACGCGGTGTTAACGCCTGACTCGGTCAGTTGCAGTGCGGCACGCATGCCGGCGCCGCCCCCGCCAATCACAATCGAATCGTAAGACATGGTCTTGATGTTAGACATTAATTAAAGCCCCCACAGAATCTGAATGCCCCAAACCAAATACACGAACATCGCCAGTCCACAAACCGCCTGAAACAGAAACCTCGGCGCCACTGCCTTGATGTAGTCCGTTGAAACTGTCCAAAGGCCAACCCAGGCATGGGCGCCGATAGAAACCAGAGCGAGAAGTGTGAAAATTCTAAACCAGGTCTGACCGAAAAGCCCTGACCAAGTCTGATAGTCAACGTCTGTCGTGAGCGTAAAACCGATCAAGAAGATCGTATACAGAGCAAGTACGTAAGCCGTGACGCGCTGGACCATCCAGTCAAAAACGCCACTTCTGCCGAGGTTCGTTATGCTGCTTACCATACCCAGACTCCTGCCAGAATTATGAGGATAACGGAAACCACGATCGTGGCCCTGGCGGCGAGTAGGCCGCTTTCCAGTTCTTCGCCGATACCCATATCCATCAGCAGGTGCTTGATACCGGCAACCAGGTGGTACAACAGGGCGGATAGAATGCCCCAGGTGATCAGCTTCGCCAGGAAGCTGTCCAGCAAGTCACTTACTCGACTGAAACCGGCGTCTCCGCTAAGGGAGAGCTCGAGCCCATACAGCATGAACGCAACACCAATAAAGATGATGATGCCACTGATGCGATGCAGAATGGACGTTATGGCAGGCAGCGGGAAATGAATCTTGCTGAGATCGAGATTTACTGGTCGTTTTCTATTCACAGCGCCCTCACACTCTTTTTTTGATTCCACAGAACGGACTGGATCCGACCGCAGAGGGGTTGGTACGTAAAGATCAGTGTGCAGATGCGATACCGACACACGATTGGCCTAGTAGGGGGACCGGGCTTGCGCTCTTCCGAATCCGGCGCTGTACACGGCTAGTCCCCCAATTACAGGCCAGATATTATAGGGAGTAGCCCCTCAAATTACAAACGTGCAAGGTTGCAAAAGCCCGTGAAATCAGGGCCTCGGACTTTATCTCCAGCCCCGGCATCAGCGGCCGGATCGTGACTTTTGTGAGCCCCTGCGGCCCATTTCATTGACAAAAAAAGCGAACGCCCTATATTTTGTCGCCAGTTTTGCGATAATACGCGTCTTCTAATGCTTCCAAACGCTGACAAGCATCCCAACGTTGATAATTATAGGAGAGCACCATGACCGATAAGAAAGCCACGCTTTCGGTGGGTGATAAGTCCATAGAGCTACCGATGTATTCCGGCACTGTCGGCCCTGACGTCATTGATGTACGCAGCCTGGTTCAGGAAGGTATATTTACATACGACCCAGGATTTGTTTCGACAGCGGCCTGCGAATCGAAGATCACCTACATTGACGGCGCAAACGGTGTTCTCCTTCATCGCGGTTATCCGATAGAGGAGCTGGCAGAGAATTCGGACTATCTTGAGGTCTGCTATCTTTTGCTGAACGGCGAGCTACCCAGCGCCCAAGAAAACAAGAAGTTCCACCTGACGATCAAGAATCACACCATGCTTCATGATCAGATGCGCAACTTTTATCAGGGTTTCCGCCGCGACGCCCACCCGATGGCCATCATGTGCGGCGTCGTTGGTGCACTGTCAGCGTTCTATCATGATCAGATGGATGTTACCGATGAGCATGAGCGTGAGATTACCGCACACCGCCTGATCGCCAAGATGCCGACTATTGCTGCCTGGTGTTACAAGTACAGTATCGGCCAGCCGTTTGTATATCCGCGTAACGACCTGTCCTACGCCGAAAACTTCTTGCAGATGATGTTTGGCGTGCCCTGTGAGGAGTACAAGCCGAATCCTATTCTGGCGAAAGCCATGGACAAGATCTTCATCCTGCATGCGGATCACGAGCAGAATGCGTCTACCTCGACTGTACGACTTGCCGGCTCCACAGGCGCCAACCCCTATGCCTGTATCGCGTCCGGTATCGCCGCACTCTGGGGCCCCGCTCACGGCGGCGCCAACGAAGCTGTACTGGACATGCTGGCTGAAATTGGCGATGAATCAAACATCGAGAAATACATCGCCAAGGCCAAGGACAAAGACGACCCTTTCCGCCTGATGGGCTTCGGCCACCGGGTTTACAAGAACTTCGACCCCCGCGCCAAGGTAATGGCAGAGACCGCTCACGAGGTGCTGACCGAGCTTGGCCTGGAAGACGACCCCCTGCTCAGGATTGCGCAGCGCCTGGAAAAAATTGCACTGGAAGATGACTACTTTGTTCAGCGCAAACTTTATCCCAATGTGGATTTTTACTCCGGCCTGATTCTCAAGGCAATCGGGATTCCAACCTCTATGTTCACGGTGATTTTTGCCCTGTCGCGCACCATTGGATGGTTCGCGCACTGGAACGAGATGGTCAGTGGCAACTACCGGATCGGTCGTCCACGACAGCTCTACACGGGTCCTGACGTTCGGAAATACCCGAAAAAATAAGTATCAAATCGGGTTTTCAGGGTAGGCCGCTAATACAGCGGCCTTTTTGTGCCCGGACATTCTGCAATGATCTAATCTTATCAATAACAACACCAAACCGGAGAATAACCGATGAGTATGAAAGCTGCCTTTCTGGGACTTGGCGTTATGGGGTACCCCATGGCAGGACACCTGGCCAATGCAGGCATTGCCGTTACCGTCTGGAACCGGACTCCAGAAAAAGCTGAACAGTGGGCCTCTGATTACCCTGGCACCGTTTGCAACTCCATCGCCGAGGCAGTCATCGGTGTAGACCTGGTCTTTACCTGTGTCGGCGCAGACAAAGACCTTCATGAGATATTTGAAGGCCCGGAAGGCATCATTGAAAATGCCAGCCCTGGCGCCGTTCTGGTAGACCACACCACTGCATCCGCAGGGATTGCAGAGTATCTGGCAA